>Ga0136846_1219293_pt1 | contig 11787 bp, 9 predicted proteins | sample HopSoiMetagenom2_FD_96841 | JGI IMG/M metagenome (GOLD analysis project Ga0136846, IMG submission 96841) | Grasslands soil microbial communities from Hopland, California, USA - 2 Assembly 2016 (version 4) | ecosystem: Environmental > Terrestrial > Soil > Grasslands | place: USA: Hopland... | reverse complement strand
TACTTGTAGCTCGCCGCAATGTCCTCGAACGCCTGTGGCGGCTGATCATACTCGACAAAGAAGTGCTTGATGCCCGCCTGGTCTTTCTTCGCAAAGATGCGCTTCCAGTCGATCGTGCCCTGCCCGACGTCGGTCATTTTGTGGTCCGGCGGTCCGGCCGAATCCTTAACGTGCACGAGCGGCACCCGTCCCGGCCAGCGTGAGAAGTAGGCCAGCGGATCCTGGCCGGCCTTGGTGATCCAGTACAGATCGATCTCGAGCTGGACGAGCTTGGGATCGGTGCTCTGCAGCAGCAGGTCGTAGGGGACCTGGCCTTCCACCTTCGGAAATTCGAAGTCGTGGTTGTGGTAGGCGAACTGCAGTCCGGCGTCCTTGGCCATCTGCGCGGCCCGATTGAACACGTCCGCGGTCTTCTTCCAATCATCGAGCGTCTTACGCTTTTCCTCCGGAATCCACGGCTGGACGATGTACTCGTGCCCGATCGCCTTCGCGGTTTCGAGAGACTTTTTCCATGCGTCCGGTTCCCCGACGCTGATGTGCGTCGACGGCGCCGATAGCCCGTTGCGATCGAGAATCGCGCGCACCTGCTCGGGCGTGTGATCGAAGTAGCCCGCGAACTCGACCTCCTTGTAGCCAATCTGCGCGACATGCGCGATGGTTCCCTCGAAATCGGCCTTCATCTGCTCGCGGACGGTGTAGAGCTGCAGCCCGACTTTGCCGATTCGCGCGGCGTGGAGCGAGCGGGCCGACGGCGTGCACGCGATCGCGAGTCCCGCCCCTGCCATGGTATGGACGAATTCCCGGCGGTCCATCCAGCCTCCTCGTTTCATAGCTCGTTGCGCTTCATTGCGTCGACTGCATAGGCAGCCGCGCGCGCGGTGAGCGCCATGTAGGTAATCGACGGATTCTGACATGCCGTGGACGCCATGCAGGCGCCATCGGTGACGAACAGGTTCGGCACATCCCAGCTCTGATTGTGGGCATTGAGAACCGACGTCTTGGGATCCTTGCCCATCCGCGCCGTGCCCATCTCGTGAATGACGAGTCCGGGCGGGTTGTTGCTCGTGAACGGCTGAATGTCGTGCGCCCCCGCTTCGGCGAGCATCTCCGCCGCGGTGATCGACATGTCATGAACCAGCGCCTGCTCGTTTTCGCCATAGGCGCAGCTGATCCGCGCCACGGGAATGCCCCACGCATCGACCTTGCTCTTGTCGAGCGCGACGAAGTTCTCTTCCTTCGGCAGCATCTCGCCGAATCCGTAGAGCGAGAAGCCCCACGGGCCCGGTTTGCGCAGCGACGTCTTGAAGTCGGCGCCGAAGCCGGCTTGATCCGTACCCCGAGCCCAGTCGGAACGTCCGCCTCCGCCCTGGAAGCCGTAGCCGCGCAGGAACGCCGACTTGCCCTTGCCGATGTTGCGGAAGCGCGGCACGTAGATGCCGTTGGGGCGGTTGCCGATCGTGTCGCGGTCCGCGGGGCCGTCGATCCGGCCGCTCGCGCCGCCGCCCATGATGTGATCCATCAGATTCTTGCCGACCTGGCCGCTCGAGTTCGCAATGCCGGAGAGCAGAAGAATCCGCGCGGACTCGATCGTCGAGGCGCACAGGAAGACGATGCGTGCCTTGAACTCGAGCGCATGCCTGGTCTGCGCATCGATTACTCGCACGCCCGTCGCACGGCCCGTCTTCTTGTCGTACGTGATGCTCTGCACGACGCTGTAGGGACGCAGCGTCAGCCGGCCCGTCGCCTGCGCCGCGGGCAGCGTCGCGTTGACGCTCGAGAAGTACGAGCGCGTGATGCAGCCGCGATGGCACGGGCCGCAGTAGTGGCACGCCGCGCGACCGTTATGCGCTTCGGTCAGCACGGCGCACCGGCCGATCGTCACCATGCGCTCCCCCGGCCATGCCTTCCCCACCGCATCGCGCACCGTCTGCTCGACGCAGTTGAGCGCCATCGGCTTCAGGAACTGGCCGTCGGGAAGCTGCGCCAACCCTTCCGCCTGGCCGCTGATGCCGACGAACTTCTCGACGTGATCGTACCACGGCGCGAGCTCGGCGTAGCGGATCGGCCAGTCGACGCCGATGCCTTCGCGCCCATTGGCCTCGAAATCGAGATCGCTCCAGCGATAGACCTGCCGGCCCCACATGATGGAGCGTCCGCCCACCTGGCGGCCGCGAATCCATGAAAACGGCTTGCCCTCGGGCGTGGTGTAGGGGTTCTCATTGTCGTTGACGAAGAACTTGGAGGCCATCTCGTCGCAGGCGTAGCACTGCTGCTGAATGGGCTGTTCCTTGGACAGGCGCTGGCGGTCACCCATGCCGCGGAACTTCATCTCCCACATCGGCACATGCTCGACGTAGTCCTTCTCAGGAACGATGGGACGCCCGGCCTCGAGCACCAGGGTCTGCAGGCCGCGCTCGGTCAGCTCCTTCGCAGCCCAGCCGCCGGACATGCCGGATCCAATGACGATCGCGTCGTAGGGCTTCATGGCTGCTCGAGGGGATAGCAGGGTTCATACCGACCGGGCACGACGCGGAAATGCAGTTCGCTGCTCGCCCCCACTTCGGACGTGTAGTAGCCAGTCAACGTCACCCACTTCATGGCGCCGAAGAATTGCCTGGACGTATCGGCCTTCGCATCGCGCAGCTGAGCGAGCTCATAATCGAGATCCTGCACGATCTCGCTCTGCTGCGCCGCCGTGCAGGCCACGAAGTCCTTGCCGAACGCCGCGCGGCTGCGCGCATCCACGTCCGCGAGTCCTGTCGTGAACATCTTGCGCTGCTCGTCGTCGGCCCACTCGGCGAGCATGACGTCGATGAACGCCGGCACTCCTGCGTCCCGCGCGCCCGGCGTGTCAGTTTTGGGAATGATCAGCTCGGCGATGGTGGCGGCGATCTCATGCTGTTGCGGGGTCAGCGCGCGCAGCGTTCCAGCCTGCGCCCGCTTGTGGACGGCGCGTCCCATCGCAAGCAGCCGATCGGGGAGCGCGGCCGTCCCGGCGAGCAGGAGCAACATGTCACGCCGGTTCATCAAGCAATTCCTCGCGAAGAGAGTGTTTAACTTGGCACGGCCCTCCGGGGGCCGCTAGGCTAATGGCGCTGCTGCGCGAACAACCAACGCACGAACTCGTCCGATCCGTACGCGGCATCCCACACATTGTGTCCCATGCCGAGGAATTCCGTGTAGCGCACATCCGCGGACGCGGCTTTCAGCGCGGCGTACGCCTCGCGCGAGCCGCTCACGGCGACGACGGGATCCGTTTCACCGTGAAAGATCCAGATGGGAAGCTTGCCCAGATGTTGCGCGAGATTCCTCATGACCGCGGCGCTGTCGCCGGGAACGACCGGCAGAGAGCCTTTGAACTGCGGGAAGTCTCGTATCCAGGAGCAAATCGGAACGATTGCCGCGAAGAGCTCCGGATGGCGATACGCGACGTACCAAGTCCCGTGGCCTCCCATCGACAGGCCCGTGAGATAGACCCGACTCGCGTCGATATGGAATTCCTTCATGGTCTGCTGCAGCGCGGCGACGGCCATGTCGGCCGGCATGCCGACCCACTGCGAATCTGTCGGAACCTGGGGGAATACAACGATCGCGGGAAAGCGCGTGAAGTTTTGCCGAATCGCGGGCGCGAGGCCCACGTTGGTCTGGAGCAGACCGTCGCTGCCCCGTTCCCCCGCCCCGTGCAGAAACAGAATGGCCGGCCAGGTTGGCTTCGATGCATAGTCGGCCGGGACGTAGACCTGATAGTGATAGGCTTTGCTGGCGACCGAGATGCTGCGGTCGAGGAACCCCGTTTGCACCTGCTGGAGCGATGCGGTGACGGCGATGAGCAGAAAGAGCATGACTCGACTCCCCGTGTCAGGAAACTTTGGCGCCGGCCTCGAGCAACAGCTCTCTGAGCAGCGACCGGTGACAGCGCGATGCGTTTTCGCAGTAACAGCCGACCGAGAAATTGGTGCGCGCCGACAATGCCGCGAGCAGCGCGATCAGGCGCTGCGCCGCGGGCTGCCGCATTTCCGCGCGATAGCGGCGCGCGTACGTACGCCAGTTTGCATCCGTCAGTGCCCGCGCCTTGATCCAGGAGAACAGTGCGGGACTGGGCGCCAGCTCTGGTACCCAGACATCGTAGAAGTCGCGGCGTGCATACTCCGCTTTCGGCACGCCACGCGGCGGACGGCGTACCGTGCCGAGGCGCAGTCCTTCGTCGGCAGCGCGAGGGCCGCCTAAGCGAACGATTCGAATCATGTCAGTAGCTGTAGCCTTCGATGCCCGCGGCGCGCCAGTCACTCGCGTACAGCACGGAGACGACCGTTCCTCCACCGCTGGCGCGCGCCGAACGGGCATGACAGATGTAGGCTATCTGAGTGCCGAGATAGGCGATGCCGGCCTGCCCAACGGCATCACAGCCTGCGAAGGTCCACTGCCGCGACGACGCGGTCAGGCCCCGATACCAATCGGTCAAATCCGGACTCAGAAACTGTTTGAAGCGCGGCGTGATGCGCGCGCTGTCGGGATTGGCCACGATATCGCGCAACAAAGAAGGAATGGCGGCAGGCGGCTGCGCGCCCGTCCAGGTGGCGAGGTGCGGCGCCGCGAGCGTCGTGTCGAGCATGCCGGCGATGCCGTACGCAATGGCGCCCACCTGTGCCTCCGCCAAATTCGCCAGGACGATGACGGTCAGATGGGAATCGGGATAGCGCGCGATGACGGTCTTGAACCCCTGCCAGCTGCCGGTGTGCGAAATCCGCGGATGGCCGCGCTGGTTGAAAATCGCCCAGCCGAAGCCGTAGGGGTACGTCGCGCCATCATTGAGCCGCACCGGCGTCCATGCCGTATCGAGCGCCGCCTGACTCGGCACCCGCCCGTGGTTCAGCGCGATCGCCCACTTCGCGAGGTCGCGTACCGTGATGTACAGCGCGCCGTCGGCCGTGGTGTTCAGCATCGGTGCAACCCATTCTTGATTCTTGAGCACGCCGTCAGCCAGCCTGTAGCCATCCGCGCGGTTCGGCACGATATCGGCTTCCGAAATGATGCGCGAATCGTTCATGCCGAGCGGCTTGAATACGGAATCGCGCAGCAGATCGCCGTAGAATCGCCCGCTTACGCGACGGATCAATGCGCCGAGCAGCACATATCCGGTGTTGCTGTAGCTCCAGCGCTCGCCCGGCTTGAAGTCGAGCGGCCGCGAGGCGGCAAACTTCACGAGCTCGTCTTCCGTGTAATCTTTGCGATAGTCGAAGGTCGAGTCGGTGTATTCGGCGATGCCGGAGGTGTGCGTGAGCAGGTGACGCACGGTGATCCCCTGCCATACCGACGCGCCTTCCGGGAACCAGCGCACGATCGGATCGTCGAGCCGCAGGCGTCCCTGGCCGACCAACATCTCGACGAGCGCCGCAGTGAATTGTTTGCCCATCGAGCCCGATTGATAGACGGTGCTGTCGGACGCGGAGACGCGCAGCTCGACGTTGGCAAAGCCGTATCCGCGCGATACGAGAATCCGATCGCCACTGAGCACGGCCAACGACAGACCCGGAATGCGCTGGCGCTCCAGCTCGGCTCGCACGTAGCGATTGATCGCCGTCGTGTCGATGCGTTGCGCCGCGAGAAGCGGCGGCAGCAGCAGGACCGCCAGAGTGACAATCAGCGGGCATCTACCGCGCGTCATACACCCCCCAAACGTTCCGCAAAACATCGCTGATCTCTCCGATTGTCGCGCGCGCGCGGACCGACTCGAGAATCGACTCCATGAGCGGCGCGTTGGATTCGCGCGCGGCCGCTTCGAGCGCACCGAGCAGGCGCTTCACCCGTCCCCCATCCCTTCTCCCCCGTAACTCCACGACGCGCTTCCGTTGCGCGTCGGCCAGCTTGGAGTAATCGGGCGCCGGGATAGGCGGCACCGGCTCGCCCGTGACATACTCGTTCACTCCCACGACCACTTGCTTCCCCGCTTCGACGTCGCGCTGCTGCTCGTAGGCGCTCTGCGCGATCGCCTGCTGGAAAAACCCTTGCTCGATCGCCTTCACCGCGCCCCCGCCGGTCTCGACTTCATCGACCAGTTTGCGCGCTGACGTCTCGAGCCTGTCCGTCAGCGCTTCCAAATACCAGCTGCCGCCCAGAGGATCCACGACCTCGGGGACGCCGGTTTCGTGCGCGAGGAGCTGCTGAGTGCGCAGCGCGAGGGTGGCACTGCGCTCCGTGGGGAGGGCCAGGGCCTCATCGTACGAATTCGTGTGGAGCGACTGCGTGCCGCCGAGCACTGCTGCCATTGCCTGAATGGCTACGCGCACGACGTTGTTGAGCGGCTGCTGCGCCGTGAGCGTCGCACCGCCGGTCTGGGTATGAAACCGGAGCCGCGCGGCGGCATCACTCGCGCCGAACTTTTCTTTCATCAGTCGCGTCCACAGCCGGCGGGCGGCGCGAAACTTTGCGATCTCCTCGAACAGGTCGGTATACGCGGCGAAGAAGAAGGACAGCCTGGGTCCCACCTCCTCCACCGAAACGCCGACGGACGACGCACGACGCACGTATTCCAGGGCATTCGCGAAGGTGAAGCCGATTTCCTGGACTGCCGTCGCTCCCGCCTCGCGCATGTGATAACCGGAGATCGAGATGGGATTGAAGCTCATCCTGGTGGCGGACGTGAAGCGCATGATATCGGTCACGAGCCGCAGCGACGGTGCGGGCGGATAGATATAGGTCCCGCGCGCGATGTACTCCTTGAGAATGTCGTTCTGGAGCGTGCCCTGCAGCTTGGCGAGCGGCACTCCCTGCTCTTCACCGACGACGATGTACATGGCGAGTAAAACCGCCGCGGTGGCATTGATCGTCATCGAGGTCGAGACCTGGTCGAGCGGGATTCCCTGGAACAGCCGCTGCAGGTCTTCGACGCTGTCGATCGCGACGCCGGCGCGCCCGACTTCGCCTTCCGCCATCCGATGATCGGAGTCGTAGCCCATCTGCGTGGGCAAATCGAACGCCACTGAGAGGCCCGTCTGTCCTGCTTCGAGCAAATGCCGGAACCGCGCGTTGGTTTCTTCGGCCGTGCCGAAGCCGGCGTACTGCCGCATCGTCCAGAGCCTGCCGCGGTACATCGTGGGGTAAACGCCCCGGGTATAGGGCGTGTCTCCCGGCGCGCCCAGGTCTTTGGCGGGATCGCCGTGCCAGTCCTCCGGTCCGTAGTACGGTTGCTGCTTCGTCATGCCTTCTTGAGCAGCGACTGCGCGAATGCGACGTCCCGTTTGGAGCCGATGATCAGCGGAGTGCGTTGGTGCAGCTCGGTGGGCTGGATGTCGAGGATATCGCGGCTGCCGTCGATCGCCGCACCACCCGCCTGCTCGACGACGAATGCCAGCGGCGCCGCTTCATACAGCAGCCGCAACTTGCCGTGCGGCGCCGCGGTATCCGCGGGATAGAGAAACACGCCGCCCGACATCAGGTTGCGGTGAATGTCGGCGACGAGCGAGCCGATGTACCGAGCGTTCTTGGCCTCGATGCGTCCTGAGTCGCCGTTCTTGAATGCGCCCACCACCCGCTGCATGTCCGGTGCCCATTTATTCCAGTGACTTTCGTTCACGCTGTAATACGTGCCGACGTCAGGCGAGCGGATGTCTGGATGGGACAGCAGGAATTCGCCGATGGTCGGATCGAGCGTGAAGCCGTGCACGCCTTGCCCGGTGGTGTACACCAGCATCGTACTCGATCCATACAGGATGTACCCGGCGGCGATCTGCGCCCGACCCCTTTGCAGACAGTCCTCGAGCGACCCCGGTCCCCTGCCATCGGTGATGCGGCGATGAATCGAGAAGATCGTACCGATCGACACGTTGACGCCGATGTTGCTCGAGCCGTCGAGGGGATCGTACAGCAGGACATACTTCCCGCTCCGCCGATCGTCGCGCACCTGTACCGGAATCGGGTGCTCTTCCTCCTCTGATGCGACGACGCACACGCGTCCCGTATGCTCGACACTGTGGCGCACGGTGTCGTGGGCGAACACATCGAGCTTCTGCTGAACTTCACCCTGCACGTTCACCGCTCCGAATTCGCCGAGGATGTCTGTCAATCCGGCGCGACGCACCTGGCGGGAGATGATTTTGGCCGCAAGACAGATGTCGTAGAGCAGATTGGAGAGCTCCCCCGTTGCCTCCGGGTGGAGCCGCTCCTGCTCCATGATGTACCGCTCAATCGTGATGACGGACGTCGCTGATTGTGCGCGTGCCATTGCTCGTGGCGGAAAAGGTGATGGTGCCGACTTCATCAGTGCGAAATACGGTGACGCCATGCGCTCGGAGGCGCGCCAGCGCTTCGGGCGCGGGATGGCCGTAGCGGTTCTTCGCACCCACGCTGATGACCGCGTCCTCCGGCTGCAGCTCGTTCAGCCAGCTATCCGACGTGGCCCACCGGGAGCCGTGATGCCCCACCTTCAGCAGCGTCACGCGTCCGACCTGGCCCGCCAAATGACTCTCGGTCGGCATGCCGGCATCACCGGCGAGCAGCAGCCGCGTGGGCCCGTATGTCACGAGCAATACGACGGACTGCTCGTTGATATCCGTCTGGCTCGCCGCCCAGGTCGAGTCCGGACTCAGTACGTCGAGCGTGACACCGTCCAACTCCAGCCGATCGCCCCGGCGGGCTGGCCGCCACTCTGCGCCATCGCGCTCGACCGCACCGAGAAATCCGAGGTAGCCGGCGTCCGGCACGGGCTCGCCGGGCTCGAGCACGAATGCGGGATCGAACGTGTCGAGCACCGCCAGCAGTCCGCCGAAATGATCCACGTGCGCGTGCGTTGCCACGACCGCCGCGAGCTGCGTCGCGCCATGACTGCGCAAAAACGGCACCACCACTCGCCGGCCTGCGTCACCCTGCGGCCCCCGCGGCCCGGCATCGATCAGGATCCAGCGGCCCGCCGGGCTGCGCAGCGCGACCGCGTCTCCCTGTCCGACGTCCAGGAAAGCTACGGTGAGGCATGAACAATCTGAATGGCGGAGGGCGGCGAAGGCCGGCCACCATGCCACGAGCGCCGCGATGAGTGCCAGGCGCGCGCCGATCAACCAGCGTCGTCTTGGCGTATTCCAGAGCCACCACGCCAGCGCCAGCACCACCAGCCACACCAGCGCCGCTCGAGGACCGGAGACCATGATGAAATGGCCACCCGGCAGGGATGCGGCCGCGTTCGCCACGAGGTCGAGCAACGCCAGGCACAATCCAGCGCCCGCGGCCAGCCAGCTCGACGAGACCAGCAACGCGACCATGAGTCCCGGCACCGCTACACCCGCCAGCGGGATCGCGAGCAGATTGGCCACCACGCCGATTGGGGCGACCGTGCCAAAGGCGTACGCCGTAATCGGCGCCGTGAGCAGGGTTGCCGCCGCGGCCGGTGCGAGCAGCCGCACCACTCTGGGGTGGCGCTCCGTCGCACGGCCCGCCCAAATGACCGCTGCCACAGCGGCAACCGAGAGCCACGCGCCGATCGACTGCACCGACGAGGGATCACCGATCATGACACACAACGCCGCCAACGCGACGACGCCGCGTGGCGCGACGACGCGCTGGCGCTGCTTGGCGACGTCGAGCAACACCAACATCGCCGCCGACCGTGTCGCGGGCGCCGGGAACCCGAGCAGCCACACATAAGCGAGCATCACAGCCGTCCCGGCGACGAATCGCGCCAGCGCGATGAAGCGCATTCGCACGAGCAGCACGTTGAGCCATGCGGCGAAGAACGCGACGTGCAGCCCGGAAATCGACAGCAGATGGGCCAGCCCCGAGCGCGCATAGCGCTCGCGGAGCTCGGCGGCGAGCTCGGCGCGGCGCGCGATCACCAGCGCGTCGACCAGGGGCGCCCGCGCACCAAACAGTCTGCGGCTCCGCTCTGTGATTCGATCACGCAGCGCGCCGCGCCCCCGCGGCGTCGCATCGAGCTGGCGCACGCGGCGGGCGACGAGCACGCCGCGGCTCAGGGCGCCGAGGAATCGTCCCGCGACGAGCCACGTGGTGCCGCCGTGCGCGGGGTAACCTTCGGGCCAGCGAATGGTGAGGGTGCCGCTACACCGGCCGTGCGCGACTCCTTCGGTGACTCCGCCGCTACCAGGCACCGGGTCGGTGAGCTGCACGACCACCGCATGAGTTCCCAGTTGGTGCGTCCAAACGCCTGCACACGACGCGCCTTGTTCGCGCAACCGAGCGGCGCCCCAGAGCGCGCCCGCCACGAGCATGATGCCCAGCGCCGCACCCAGGGGAGCGCGGCGATGCAGCAGCGCAGCGCCCACGAGCACGGGAAGAACCACTCCCCACTCCCCATTCCCCGAAAGCCCGGCCCACAGGCCGAGTCCGAAGAAAATGGTGAGGAAGAGAATGGGCGGCCGCATGGCCGCCTTAGGCTACAAGTGGATGGGCTTTGCCCCGCAGCGCGGCGCGAGTGCGACTTTGCGGAAACCCTCGAGCAGGACGACGTCGAGCTTGGCTTTCTCCCCGTCGCTGTCGAGCGACAAGCCCGTCAGGATCTCGCCCTGGCGGGTCGACACGTAGTGGGGCGACAGCCGATTGAGCGTGTAGACCATCACGTCGCCGCGACAGATGTCGCAGCCACAGAACTTGGGGAAGTTCTCTCGCAAGCTGTGATATTCGCGCTGCACGACCTCGGCGGTGACGTTGGTTACGACCATACGACCTCACCCCCTGACCGCCTCTCCACCATGTGGAGAGGCGGAACAGCAGCGACAGCAGTGAAAGTCGATCCCGTGGTACCGGTGAACCGCACCTGCCTGTAAGTGCCGACCCAATCGGCTGGCCCTTCCACAAGCGCGATCTTGTTCGTGCGCGTTCTGGCCTGCAATAGATCGCCGCGCTTGGCGGGTCCTTCGACGAGAACTTCGTGCGTCGTGCCGACGAGGCCGATGTTCTTCTGCTTTGCGATGCGCCGCACGACGTCGATGAGCCGGCCGATGCGCTCGGTCTTTGTCTCCTCGGCCACGTGGTCCTTGATCCGTACAGCCGGCGTGCCTTCGCGGACAGAGTACTTGAAGGTGTAGGCGTCGTCGAAGCGCACCTGTTCCACCAGCGAGAGCGTCTCCTGGAAATCCGCCTCGGTCTCCCCGGGGAAGCCCACGATGATGTCCGTCGACAGCGCGATGCCGGGCACGGCATCACGGAGCGCGGCCACCACTTCGAGATAGCGCTCGCGGTCGTAGCGGCGCAGCATCCGCTTGAGCGTGCGCGAGCTGCCGCTCTGCACCGGCAGATGCACGTGCTCGCATACGGCCGGCGTTTCGGCCATCGCGCCGAGCACGGCATCGGTGAAGTCCGTGGGATAGGGCGATGTGAAGCGCAGTCGCCGCAAGCCGGCGACGGCCCCCACCGCGCGGAGCAGCGCGTCGAAATCGTGCTCACCGTCGTGATAACTGTTGACTGTCTGCCCAAGCAGCGTGACCTCGGTAGTGCCCTGCTCGACGAGGCGTGTGACTTCGCCGACCACTTCGGTCAACTTGCGGCTCCGCTCGGGCCCGCGCGTCATCGGAACGACGCAGAACGTGCACCGATAATCGCAGCCCCGTTGCACCGTCACGAAGGCGGAGACGGGATTACCGCGCACGGGCGGGACGTCCTCGTAGTGCTCCCAGCTCTTGAACGCCACGTCAGCCGCACGCTCGCCGTCGCGCGCGCGCGCGATCAGCTCGGGCAGGCCGCGGTATCCGTCCGGACCGATGACGAGGTCCACCTGCGGCACCCGCTCGAGGAGTTTGGGACCGAGCCGCTGGGCCATACAACCCACGACACCGAGCACGGTAC
>Ga0136846_1242635_pt1 | contig 11788 bp, 11 predicted proteins | sample HopSoiMetagenom2_FD_96841 | JGI IMG/M metagenome (GOLD analysis project Ga0136846, IMG submission 96841) | Grasslands soil microbial communities from Hopland, California, USA - 2 Assembly 2016 (version 4) | ecosystem: Environmental > Terrestrial > Soil > Grasslands | place: USA: Hopland... | reverse complement strand
TTCATGAGCGCGTCCGCGTCGGACGCCTTGTCGATCTCTCGCCGCAGCGAGAACACGCTGCGCTCGCCCGCGGCGATGTCCTCCACGGACACCACGCCCACCACCTGCCCGCGCTCGGTCACGAGCGCCTCGCGCAGCCCCGCGTCGAGCAGCTCGAGCAGCGCCTCCCCAACCGTGCGCTCCGCGGCCACGCACAGCGCGGGCGCGCGCACCGCCGCGCGCACAGGGTCGTTGCCTCCGAGGCCGGCGCCGAGCACCCGCTCGCGCAGATCTGCGTCGGTCACGATTCCGGGTCCGTCCGACAGCTCCACGTAGGCCGCGGTCACGTGGTTGTCGGTGAGGATCCGTGCGGCGTCGCGCACGCTCGCGTCAGCCGCCACGCTCACCGCCGGCCGCTGAGCCACCGCGCCCACACGCGTGCCGGACAGCTCGGGCAGGCCGCGAGCGGTCTGCTCGGCCCGCACGAGGCGGTCGCGCAGGCTGCGGGCCACGAAGCGCGTGCCCGCCGGGCCTGACAGCACTTCGAGCGCGATCTCGCCGGGGATCAGAAGGCAGCTCGAGTCCTCGCGGGCCCGCACGCTGAACGTCGGCGCCAGGCCTGACACGAGCGACGGGTGCCCGAAGCACTCGCCCGGCTCGAGCACCTCCACGGTCTCGTTGCCGTGCACGAGGTCCATTGCGCCGGTACGGATCACGAACAGGTAGCGGGTGGGTTCGCCGTACATGATCAGCGCGAGCTGACCCGCCCGGTAGGTGTGCTGGGCCGCGGCCGTGGCCACGCGCTCGAGCTGCTCGTCGGAGAGCGTGTCGAACGGCGCGTGGCGCCTCAGGAACTCCGCGACGTCGGACAGCCCGCTCAGGCGGCCGACTCTAGCGAGCCGTCATCAACCACGAGGTAGACGGGCAGATCGCCCGCGCGCGACCTCACGCGGTACGGCTCGTGAGCCCAGCTGAAGTCCCGGGCGAGCGCATGCCGCGGAGCGTCCGCACCCATCACGATCGCGTCGCAGCCCCGGCGCTTGGCCTCCTGGACGATGCGCTTGGCGGCCGCTCGCGTGCCGATCACCCGCGCGTCGGCTTCGATGCCTTTGCGGCGCAAGCGTGCGACCGCCTTGCGCACCACTTGGTGCTGCCGATCCCATTCCTTTTTGTTCGGCAGCAGGCCAGGATTCGGGAAGCCGAAGCTCGTCCCCCACACGCGCGCGATGCTGAAAACGTGCACGGGCGCGTTCGAGCGCTCGGCGATGCGGGCGGCGAGGTCCACCGCCGCCCGTGGGATCTCGCGCTCCTCGGATGCGAGGAGGACCGCGCGTACGGTCAGGGAGTCGGGGTCCGGTGGCTCCCCCGATCTCTGCCGGGGGATCACTCTGATGGGACCACCCCCGGCGGCATCTCGATGCTCTGCTCCGGCGGAGCGTGGCGTTTGTCCTCGATCCGCGTCCTGTAGAGGTAGAACGGGATGTAGGCGAGCGCCACCGCCCAGCCGAGGAAGTAGTAGATCCTCGTGTTGCCTATTCGGGCGTAGTTGATCCCGCCGTAGAGCCAGATCACGAAGTAGAGGACCGCTATCGCGAGCGCCACGTACTTCATGAACTCCGGCAGCCGCACCGGCCGCTTGACGTTCGGCCGGTAGCGCCGCAGCAGGTAGTAGCCCACGAGCACCGACAGGAACGAGCCGGTGTAGCCCACGTTCGAGAACGTGTAGATCTCCACCGCCCCGCCGAGCAGCACCACGACAAGCGAGCAGATGACGTTGAAGAACATCGCCCGATGCGGCACGCCGTGCTGGTTGATCTTCTGGAAGAAGCGCGGGAACTGGCCGTCCACCGACATCTGGTGGAGCGACCTCCCGCAGCCCATGATCGCGTTGAGCGCCGAGAGTGCCAGCGCCACAATCAACATCAGTGCAATGAGCCAGTTGAGCAGCTGCCCGCTCGTATTCAACGCCTTGCCGGCGAATGTCACGAACATCGTGTTCGGGTCCACCAGGTTGGGATTGCCGAGCGCCTGCGCGCCCAGGATGACGATGAAGCCGATCGGGATCAGCGTGTAGATGAAGAGGCCGTAGCCGCCCTCGAGGTTCATCGCGATCTTGGCGTCCCGCTCGGGGTCGCGGCATTCGCCGATGTAACAGGCAGCGGCCTCCATAGCGATCACGTTCCAAGTGAGCAGGAACGCATATGCCGCGTAGACCGTGAACCAGCCATCACCCCCCAAGCCAGAGAAGAACGGCGAGCCGTCGAGCTGGTGGAAGCCGGAGAGCTGATGCCAGTCCGCGTTGCCGCTGAAGATCCAGGACACGGCAAGGAACGTCAGCGGGATCATGGCCAGGAGGCCGAGCACCGTGGCGAATGCCGCGCCGATGCGGATGCCCAGGTAGGCCGGGATGAAGAACAGCAGGATGCCCACGATGGCGATTCCCAGGGTCCACCAGGCGATGAACGTGTGGATCGGCGTGAAGCCGGAGGTCACATTGAGATGGAAGCGATCGCACAGGTAGAACGAGGCCAGGATCATGTTGAGCGGCGCAACCGGGAACCAGCCGAGCCAGTACATCCATGCGGTCGCCCCGTTCACGTGCTTGGCGAAGCGCGGCCACTTCTCCTTGTAGGCCGGATAGGCGTACGACGGAGCGCCGCCCGCTCGCTCGGGCATCATCGCCGAGAGCTCCGCGAGGAGCAGGCAGAGGATGTAGCCCGTGATCGTGATGAAGACGATCAGTGGGATCGATGCCGCGCCGAGCGTTGTGACCATCACCGGAGCGATTCCCGTCACGAGGATCGTCCCGGCGAGGCCGACCACGAAGGCCCCCCACCAGTTCGTCCCCTTGACCAGTCCCCCCTCGGCGTAATCGAGCTCGTCCAGGTCCAGTGCACCTGCTGCGGGATTCGCAGGAGTCAGCTCATCAGCCATGCGTCAGTCCCTCCGGTCCGAGTGGCCTCTCTAAGTGCCGATTTACACGTAGACCCCCCGCACCGTCAAGGCTGCACAGCCCCCACGCGCCTAAACAGGCCTATTTGTGGAGAAGTCGCACACCCGCACCGCCCCAAACGTGGTCACGTCCACATTGCCGCTCTCTCGCGGTAACGGCTATATCTGGCGTTGAGCGGCGTTCGACCGAGGTATGGCCGCGTCGCCTGGGGATCACTTTCGAGAGGAAGGCGCGCATGACGGCATCCGACGTACTCGTGGAAGGCAACGGGGCGACCGACGCCGCCGGCAGCGCGGCCCCCTTCGTCGCTCCCACCTCGGCCGACGAGGTTCGCGCCTACGTGCGCAACAACTCGATCCAGTTTCTGTTCGCGCAGTTCGTCGACATGCACGGCAAGCCGAACGCCAAGCTCGTGCCGGCCGCGCATCTCGACGATCTGCTCACCGACGGTGCCGGCTTCGCTGGCTTCGCAGCAGGCGAGATCGGCCAGCAGCCCAACGATCCGGACATGCTTGCCATCCCGGACGTGCGCAGCTTCACGCCGCTGCCCTGGCGCCCGGGCGTCGCGCGCTTCGCCTGCGACGTGACCGTGGAGGGCCAGGAGTGGCTCTACTGCCCGCGCACGATCCTTCGCAAGCAGCTCGAGCGGGCGGCGGCGCTCGGCTTCGAGTTCAAGCTCGGCGCGGAGCTCGAGTACTTCCTGGTGCGGCGGAACGACGACGGGACGATCGAGCTGGCGGACCCGCTGGACACGCTCGCGCAGCCCTGTTACGACATGCGAGCGCTCACGCGCAACCTCGATTTCGTCAGCTCGGTGGCCACCAACATCACCTCGCTGGGCTGGGACAACTACGCCACCGACCATGAGGACGCGAATGGCCAGTTCGAGCAGAACTTCCGGTTCTCCGACGCCCTCACCACGTGCGATCGCGCGGTGTTCTTCCGCTACATGGTCGAGGCGATGGCGCAGGAGCGCGGCCTGATCGCCACGTTCATGCCCAAGCCCTTCGCCCACCTCACCGGCAGTGGCTGCCACCTGCACATGAGCCTGTGGCGCGACGGCGAGAACGTGTTCGACGCCGACCCGAAGGACGACCCGCACGGCATGGGCCTGTCGAAGGACGCCTACCACTTCATCGGCGGCCTCAAGAAGCACGCCAAGGCGTACATCGCGTTGACGGCCCCGACCGTAACCTCGTACAAGCGCCTCGTGATCGGTGCGCGCAGCGGCTCCGCCTGGGCGCCGGTGTACATCAGCTACGGCTGGAACAACCGCACGCAGATGCTGCGCATCCCGGACGCCGGCCGCATCGAGGACCGCACGGTGGATGGCTCTTGCAACCCGTACCTCGCCGCCACGGCGATACTGGCCGCGGGGCTCGACGGGATCGAGAACGAGCTCGACGCCGGCGAGCCCACGAGCGCGCTCAACCTCCACGAGCTCACGGAGGAGGACCGGGCCAAGCTCGGCGTGGAGACGCTGCCGGCCAACCTGCTCGACGCCACGCGCGGGCTCGAGGCAGACGACGTGTTGCGCAAGGCGCTCGGCCACACCGGCCGCGAGGACTACGTGGACTACTACGTGCGCGTGAAGCGGCGCGAGTGGGCCGACGTGCACGAGCAGGTCACGCAGTACGAGATAGACCGCTACCTGCAGCTGTTCTAAGAAGCGGAAGCTGAGCCTGGCCGATGTGGATCGCCGCGGGAGGCGATCTCCACTTCGCCCCGGCCACCAAGGTGGCGGCGCTCCAGGCCGAGCTGCGGGCCGCGGCCAGCGCGGCGGACCTCGTGCTTCTGGCCGGCGACCTCACGGCGAGCGGCAGGCCCGAGGAGGCGGCGTCGCTCGCCGAGGCGTGCGCGGACATGGATGCGCCGGTGGTGTGCGTGCTCGGCAACCACGACCGCCGCTGGCGCGACGGCGACGTGGTCTCGTCGGCGCTGCGGGAGGCCGGGGCGCTCGTGCTCGACCCCGGTAGCCACGTGGTGGAGGTGGAAGGCGTGCGCGTGGGGATCGCCGGGGCGACTGGTGCGCCCGGCGGCTTCGGCGGGCGACCGGTATGGGGGCTCGGTCCGATGGCCGCACGCCGCTGGCGCCGCGCCGCGAGGGCCGAGGCCCGCGCCCTCGACGCGGCACTCGCCGAGCTGGGGCAGTGCTCGATCCGCATCGTCCTGCTCCACTACGCGCCCACCACGGAGACGCTCGTCGGTGAGAAGCCGCACCTGTGGGCGGCGCTCGGGAGCGATCAGCTGGCGGGTCCGATTCAGCGCCACAGGCCCAACCTCGTGTTCCACGCGCACGCGCACGAGGGCGCGCCCCGCGGGCAGGTGGGCGGCGTGCCTGTGCTCAACGTGTCCGCGCAGGTGATCGGGCGGCCGCTTGCGCTGGTGGATCTGGCCGCCGAACCGCCTGTATCGTCAACTCAGGCGTGAGCACCGCACACACCCCGCACGACTCGCTCGCGGAGCAGCTCCACCGCGTCCGCCTCGAGAGCGACACGCTGTACAAGGTGATCGGCGTGATCGCCTCTGCGCCGGACCTCGGCCGGGTGCTCGACGCGATCGTCGGTCTTCTCACCGAGGCCACCGACTGCCACGCCTGCTTTGTCTACCTGCGCGACGGCAGCCGGCTGCGGTTGCGCGCGGCGTCGGACGTGTACGCCCACCTCGTGGGCAAGCTCGACATGGGCATCGACGAGGGCCTCTCCGGCTGGGTGGCGCGGCGCAACGCGCCCGCGTTCATCCGCGAGAACGCGATGGACGACCCGCGCATGAAGTACTTCTCCGAGCTCGAGGAGGAGCACTTCCAGTCGATGGTGGCCGTGCCGATCCCGTCCCGGTCGGGCGACGTGCTCGGCACCGTCGTGCTCCACACCGAGGCGCCGCGGGAGTTCGACGAGGGGGTCATGAACTTCCTGGCCCACACCGCCTCGCTCGTGGCGGGCGCGATCGAAAACGCGCGTCTATATGAGGAGACGCGCCGGCGCGTGGAGGGCCTGACCTCGTTGGCGCGTCTCAGCCAGGAGATCGCGGCCGCGCCCGGGCGCGAGGAGCTGCTGCAGCTCGTGCCGATCGGCGTGCGCGGCTTGATCGGGTGCGATCTCTGCCAGCTCTACCAGCTCGACCCCTCGCGCGAGCGACTCGAGCTGGCCGCCGCCGATCCTCCTGACCACCCTTCGCCGTGGCCCCGCGAGGGCGGCGCGGCGCTGCTCGAGCTGCTTCAGCGGCGGGCGCCGCGCAGCGCCCGGCAGACGAGCTCGGACGGCGCATCGGGCGTGCTCGCCGTGGCCCTCACCGCCGGCCACCAGCAGCTCGGTGCGCTCATCGCCGTGACGCAGCGGCCGATCCGCGAGGACGACGAGGAGGTGCTCAACCTGCTCGCCGGGCAGGTCGCGCTCGCCCTCCAGAAGGCCGAGCTGATCGAGCGCCTCACCGAGGAGAACATCGTGCGGGACCTGTTCAGCGCGCTGGCCGAGGGCGCGGCCGACGTGGCCGAGGCGCGGGCCCGCTCCGCGGGCTGGGACATCGCGCGGCCGCACGTGTTCGTGGAGGTGCGGCCGCTCGAGGGCCCAGGGGCAGGCACGCCCTGGCCCGCGCTGGCCGAGCACGTGGAGGCTCAGCTGCGCCGGCTCGCGCCGGGCACTCTCTGCGACAGCGGCCGGCGAGCGCTCCGCGCGCTCCTGCCGCTTGCTCGCCCGCACGGCTCGGACGAGCAGAAGGCGCTCGACGGGGCGCTCGGCGAGCTGGCGCGAGCGGAGCACGTGGCGATTGGCCGCAGCGACTCTCGCACGGGCGCGCGGGGCAGCGGCGAGAGCTTGCGCGAGGCCTCGGACGCCGCGCAGATCGCCCAGGCGCTTATGGGCGCCGAGGGCGGGACGATGGCCTACTCCGAGCTCGGCGCCTACCGCTACCTCGTCCGGATGCCGCTCGACGAGGCGCCCCACGACCGCCACTTCCAGGCGGTGCAGCGCCTCGCCGACTACGACCGCGAGCGCCGCACCCAACTCCTCGACACCCTCGAGCGCTACCTGCGCGACCGCCGCAGCATCGCCACCACGGCCCGAGCCCTCTACGTGCACCCGAACACGTTGAGGCAGCGCCTCAACAGGATCGAAGAGCTATCAGGCCTGGACCTAGGAGCAGAAGACCTGCTCTCGCTCGAGCTGGCAGTGAAGCTGATGCGCCTGCGGAGCTAAGGCCTATGGCCTATGGCCTATGGCCTTACTCGACCAGATGCGGATACTCGCTCTCGAGCATCTCGCGATATTGGGCAAACACAGGCTTCGTGATGGGAATAAGCGCGAGCGCCTTCTTCACGTTCCCGGATGTCTTGATGCGGCGGCGCGCGATCGCCATCGCCACGTTCTCCTTGCCCTGGAAGTAGCGGTTGGCGATGTCGGAGTCCATCACCATGCCCACCTCGGGCTCCCAGCCCACGTCGTCTGACCACTCCCACCGCAGGCAGTTCTCCGCGCCGTCCTCGGCGTAGGTGATGTTCACGACCATGTCCACGTCCGGGAACTCGAAGCGCTGAGGCGTCTCCGCGTCCCGCAGTGCCGGTCCCATCTGCGGATCGGTGCTCATGATCGTGAACACGCGATCGATGACTTCGCGGAACTCCGTGGACGATTTGAAGCTCATGGCGGAACCGTACCCGGAAACACGCGCGCGTCTATAGAAAGGCCGAGCCCCGGGCCACCAGGTTGTCGTAGACCTTGCCCTGGATGGTCTCGCGCACCTGCTCGGACAGCTCGAACACGAACGAGCGGTCCTCGGCCGCCTCGGGGCCGAAGCGCGCGACGTCGATCGGCTCGCCGAACTCGATCCGCCAGCGCGACGGCAGCGGCACCACGCCAAGCGGCCCGAGCAGCGGGAAGGTGGGAGTGAGAGGGAAGTACGGCGCCCCGATCAAGCGCGCAAGCGCCGGCGCCTCGCCGAGCTTGGGATAGATCTCCTCGCTGCCCACCACGGACACAGGCACGATCGGCGCGCCGGTGCGTAGCGCCAGCTCGACGAAGCCGCCGCGGCCGAATCGCTGCAGCCGGTAGCGCTCCTTGAACGGCTTGCCCGCGCCCTTCACTCCCTCGGGGAACACCGCAACGAGCTCGTCCTCCTCGAGCAGGCGCAGCGCGTTGTACGGCGAGGCCACCACGCCGCCGAGCTTGCGCATCGCCACCGACACATAGGGCAGCGCGAAGGCCCAGTCGAGCACGAGGAATCGCGGGTAGCGCGGCAGCGGGTGCTCGCGAAGCATGCCCACCGAGATCATCGTGGCGTCCCACGGGAGGATGCCCGCGTGGTTCGCCACGAGCAGCGCCCGCCCATGCGAGGGCACGTTGCGCGCGCCAATCGTCTCCACCCGCCACCAGCGGTCGTAGAGGAACTCGAGGAACGGAAGCAACGCGTCGGCGAACTCCTCGTCGAAGCCCCACTCGTCCTCCTGATAGTCGCCCGCGAGCCGGCTGAGCAGCCGGTCGAGCGCCACCCGCAGCTCGCGCGGCAGGGTCGATCCCGCCTCGGCGAGTGCCGCCGGCAGGTCGTTGCCCGAGTCGAGCCCGCCGCGGAAGCGGCGCAGGAACGAGATCGCGGGCCCGATCGGAAAAGCTCCGGGGAAGTCGCCGGTGCGCACGCTGCGGGGATCGCGCGGGTCGCGCGGCGGCGGTCCATGACCGCTCCCGGCCGGACCGCCCGATCCCCGCTCTGGGCGCACATGGGTGCTCACCGCGCCACCGCCTCCCTGAACACGGGCACGAGCCGCCGCCCCCGCTGGGTGAGCACGTAGTCCTCTACCGCATCGACCGTCGAGTGGCGAGGCATGTAGCCCACCTCCTCCACGAGGCGGGAGATGTCCACGGCGCGGCCGTACCTGAGCAGGCGCCGGAAGTCCGGCGAGATCGCCTCCATGCCGAGCCTGCGGCCGGCGTCGGTGAGCGTCGGGAACACGCCCGGCAGGAGCGGCAGCGTGGGCTTGCCGGCCAGCCGCACCAGCCGCGTGAGGCCGATGGTTCCGGGCGCGGCCACGTTGACCGGTCCGCGCACGGGGTTCTTGATCGTGGCCACGAGCGCGTCGATGGCGTCGGCCTCGTGCACGAACTGGAGCCGCGGATCGAAGCCGAGATAGGTGGGCACGATCGGCTGCGACAGGTAGCGCGTGATCTGGGAGTCGAGCGACGGCCCCACCGACGGCTGGTAGCGCAGCATCGTGCACACAACCTGCGGATGGCGGCGCGAGAAGGTGTCGAAGTAGTTCTCGATCTCCGCCACGTCGCGCTGGAAGCGCGTGCGCAGCGGGTAGCGGCGAGCCATCTCCTCGGTGAAGAACTGCGGGGCCGCGGGCTCCGAGCCGTACACGCCGGCCGAGCCGCGCACCACGATCGCGCGCAGCGTGTCCGCCTTCTCGCAGGCCGCGAGCAGCTGAAGGGAGCCGATCACGTTGATGTCATGGGCGGATCGATCCGACATCCCGGGGCCGGGCCGCCGGACGATCTTGTTGTGGACGATCGTGTCCACCTCGGCCTGCGGAATCAGCTTCGCGATCACCGGGTTGCGGATGTCCGCCTCGATGAAGTCCATGCGCTCGAGCCGCGCTCGCGGCGGACGCTCGTCGAGCCCGGCGAGGTAGTCGATCTCGGGATCCGCCGATAGCCGCCTGGCGAGCTCGGTGCCGAGGAAGCTCCCCACTCCGGTGATCAGGACGCGGCGCGGGCCCACGTCAGCTCTTCGTCTTGCGCGCCCGCGACGAGGTCGTGCCGCCGCTGCGCTTCGCCGGCAGCCGCTTCTCGATCGCATCGAGCCGTTTGCCGATGGCGCGCAGCTCGGAGCGGATCTCCTTCAGGTCCTCGTGCGTGGCCGGGCGCCGCTCGTCGAAGGCCTCGGCGATCCGGTCGCGCAGCGATTCCGCCCCCGCCCCGGCGCCGCGCACGATCTCGTCCACCGCCTCCTGCGCGCGCTCGCGCGTGATCTGCGCGGAGCCCACGGTCGCCTGGATCGTGCGCTCCACGGCATCCCGCACCGCATCGGGCACCTGTTGGCTTGGGCGCCTGGCCATCGCGCCCGGAGTGTCGCATATCGTCCGCCGCATGCTGGACGGTGGACCCATCCATCTCAAGCCAGCGGCCGAGCTGGCCGAGCGGGTGCTCCTGCCGGGCGATCCCCACCGCGCACTCGCGGTCGCGCAGGCGCTGCTCGAGCAGCCGAAGATGTTCAACCACCACCGCGGCCTGTGGGGCTACACGGGTCCGGCGCGCGACGGCGAGCTGCTCACCGTGCAGGCCACGGGCATGGGCGGGCCGAGCGCCGCGATCGTGATCGAGGAGCTGATCGCGCTCGGCGCCGGCACCCTCATCCGGATTGGCACCTGCGGCGCGCTCGACGGGGGGCTTGAGATCGGCGAGATCGTGGCGGTGGACCGCTCCCTGTCCGAGGACGGCGCGAGCGCGGCGCTCGGCGCGGACGGCGAGGTGGCCCCCGACCCGGACCTCACCGCAGCCCTGCGCGAGGCCTGCGGCGGCCGCGCGGTCACCGCCGTGTCGACCGACCTCTTCTACGACAGGCGCGAGGGCGTGGAACAGGGCTGGGCGAATCGCGGTGCGGCGGTGGTGGAGATGGAGGCGGCCACGCTCTTCCAGGCCGCGCTCGTCCACGGGGTCCGCGGGGGCTGCGTGCTCGGCGTCAGCGACGTGATCGGCGACGGGCGCACGCGCATCGGCCACGAGCAGCTCGCGGAGCTGGGAGTGCGGCTCGGCGAGGTGGCGTTTGAGGCTCTCGAGCGGGCGAGCTCTACTGCTCGCTGACCGTGAGGCGCTCCTGAGCCCTCGGCACCGGCTCGGCCGTGGGCGTCACTGCCTCACGCAGCGAGACGAGGTCGCGAGCGATCTCGTCGACCTTGCGCTCGAGCGCGTCGCCGCGGCCCGCGCCTTCGAGGCGCGAGTCGAGCGAACCGATCCGCTCCTCCACCCGGTCGAGCAGGTCCTCGATCGACTCGAGCCGCTGCGACAGGGAGCGGAGCCTTCGCGTGACCCGTTCCACATCCGCCGCGGAGGGAATGCCGAACGCACCCATCGCCGCCTCTTGCGCGTGGGCGGCCTTCTCACGAGCCTCGAACGCGCGCTGAAGCGCTCCCGCGACCACGGGATTCCCGAGCAGATCCTCGGCCAGCTTGCCGAGGGTCTCCTCGCCTTGCTTCGAAAGTCGATCGCGCAGGCCTTCGGGCTCGTCGCTCACGCGCAGCAGAGTAGCGGACGGGGAGCGCGGAGGGCGGTGCGCGGAGTGCAGATTTGTGCAACCCTAACCCTCAACTTGACCTTTATTTGGCGTTGAGATCGCCACAAGGTGGGTACAACGTGTCCAATTCAGTGGCGGGGGACGTTGCAAACACTGAAGCATCGTCCTGGTTTGGCCGATAGGGAGTGTGTTGAGCCCTTCGGCTGTCAGCACCCTCTGTTGTTCCACAGGAGCTAGGGACGGTTCCCAGTTGCAGCGCACGATCACAGCGGTTAGCTTTCTCTCTGCGCCAGGTGCATCTGGTAGCTTGCGCGCTGATTTCAGCGGCTCCTATCCGGGGCTTGCGGGGATGCTCCGAAGGGGCTTGGGAGGAGACAAAGAGCAAGGATGAGGAAGAGCCTCCTCTATATCGTGCTTGCCGCGACGCTTGCCGCTGCGCTAGCCACGGCGCTGACCCTGCCCGCGGCCGCTACGGAGCCCTCTGACACCAACGTCACCGTCCCCACGGTGTCGGTGCCGAGCACTCCCGTCACGGACATCCAGATCCCGACGGTCACCGTCCCGACCGTGCCCACGACGCCGACCGTGCCCACCGTGCCGACCGTGCCCGGCTCGGGCACCACGGGCCCAGGCGGC
>Ga0136846_1207911_pt1 | contig 11789 bp, 8 predicted proteins | sample HopSoiMetagenom2_FD_96841 | JGI IMG/M metagenome (GOLD analysis project Ga0136846, IMG submission 96841) | Grasslands soil microbial communities from Hopland, California, USA - 2 Assembly 2016 (version 4) | ecosystem: Environmental > Terrestrial > Soil > Grasslands | place: USA: Hopland... | reverse complement strand
TGCTGAAATAGTTAGAAATTTCTGGCATATTTTGGTAGCGCCTTCGGGAAAATTTCTCAATTTCAATGCCGCACGGCTGACGATACGGACAGCTGCCGACCAGACGTTCAGGCTGAAGTCGAACGCGGACGACGGCGAACGGCGACGGTTGTCGCTGAGCCATGAGATTGCAACCGCGTCGACGCACTGCGGATCGAATGTGACGGCGCTAGCGCGAACGTGTTTCACCTGCGCGCGCATCGTATCTCGAATTCGTCACGAGGCCATCTGGGAGCAGGTCCGCGAATTCCGGCAGCACGAGGGGCAGTTCGACCCAAAACGTCGAGCCAACGCCTTCGACGCTCGTGTAGTCGATCGTCCCGCCCATGCGTTCGATCATCTGCTTGGATATATGCAGACCAAGCCCGGTTCCCGGTTTCGTTCGCTTCGCGGACCCATCCGCCTGCGAGAAGGGCGTGAAGATGCGCGACCGGAAATCCGATGGAACGCCCGATCCCTTGTCCGATACCGCAACCCGCACATTTTTCTCGTCATGGCCGACCTCGACGAGGACTTGTCCGCCATGCGGGGAGAATTTGACGGCGTTGGACAACAGGTTCGACAGAACCTGCTGAAACCGGGCCGCGTCGATATCGACCAGCAACGGCGCTTCCGGAGCTTGGACCTTGAACGATACCCCAAACTGATCGGCGTAGCCGCGGTTCGCGTCAACGGCCTGCTGAACCTCCTCGCAAAGTGCCATTTTGCGAAATTCGAAATGAACGCTATCGGCCGACAGCTTTTCGAGGTCGAGAATGTCATTGATCAAGAGGATCAGGCGTTCGCTATTCTTGTTGGCAATCGACAGCAGGCGCATGACACCTTCCGGTATCCCGGCTGCCATCGCTCCCGTCACCAGACCGAGGGATCCTCGTATCGAGGTAAGCGGCGTGCGCAGCTCGTGACTGACGGTGGAAATGAATTCGTTCTTGAGCCGGTCCATCTCCTTGCGATGGCTTATGTCCTGTACCTGCGAAATGAAATATGCGAGCGAACCATCTGAATCCTTTGCGATCGAAACGCTAAGCAGTCCCCATAAGGCATGCCCGTCCTTGTGGACGTAACGCTTCTCGAGCTGGTAGGTCTCTATCTCCCGGCTGAGGAGCTTTCCCACCAGTTCCAGATCGACTTCAAGGTCTTCGGGGTGGGTAATGGTCTGGAAGTCCAGTTTCAGAAGCTCCGCCTGGGTGTAGCCAAGGAACTTGCAAAGCGCGTCATTGACCTTGAGCCACCGGCCGTCGAGATCAAGCAGCGCCATGCCGATGGGCGCGTTTTCTATGGCGGAACGCAGCCTTTTCTTGCTGGCTTCGAGCTCCGCCTGGGCTTCCTTCAGGTCGGTGATGTCGGTCTGCGTACCAACCAGGCGCATCGCCACGCCATTCTCGTCGCGTTCGGTAACGGCCGCCTCCGATCGGAGCCAGCGCCACACGCCGTCCTTTCGCCGAATTCTGTATTCCGATTTCGAATGTTGTGCCCTTCCCTCGAAACATGCCTCATCGGCGGTTTGGACCATGGGCAGGTCTTCGGGATGGACGCGGGCCATCCACTCATTCTGCGGGTTGATGTCCTCGTCCGGTTCAAATCCCAACATCAGCCGCCATGTGTCCGAGACGATGGACGTACCGCTTTTGAGATCGACATCGAAGACGCCGATATTCGCCCCTCGCAACGCCATATGCCATCGTTGCTCGGCCTGCTCCAGTTCGAGCGTCATGCGTCGCTGCAGGGAGATGTCCCGGGCGATGACCGTATATCTGGAGGCTCCCTTCTCGGTCGTCCAGGTATTGATCTGAAGGTCGAGATAAAGATCGGAACCGTCCTTTCTCTGAGCGCGCACCACCTCCTTGTGTCCGGGTTGATCCGCCCCCTGCCCCGACAACCGGAACAAAAATTCTCCTGGGCTCTGACCGGGTGCGAAATCGAGGAGTTGGTTGATGCTCACGCCCGCGAGGTCGTCAGGGTCGTAGCCAAAGATGTTTTGCACGGCCCTGTTGGCGGAAATGACGTCGCCGTTTTCGTCAAACAGCAAGATCGCGACCACCGCGGTATCGACGATCGAACGTGTTTCTTCCTCGCGCGCGACGATCTCACGCGTCTTGACCTCGACTGTCTGCCGGATCGATTCTTCCCGACGTGCGAAGGAGAGCAGGAAGACGCCAAACAGCATCGAGAGCAGGAGACCTCCCAACAACACCAGCCAGGCTTCGCTCGTGTTTACCGTGCCCTCGAAGGCGGGCGTGCTTTTCCAGCGCAGCGTCCATTCCTGCTCCATGATCGGCAGCGTCCTGACGATCGAATATGCGGCATTGCGGTCGGCTTCGTTTTCGTCCGAGTTCGAGTAGAAAAACTGGTTTCTCTCGGAAGCGCGTCCATCGAATACCTCGATTTCGAGATTCCTGCCCCAACCAGCAGTCAGGTTCTGCATGATGCGGGTGGCAATGAATGGTGCATACACCCAGCCGAGAAAGGCGGCACGTCTCTGCTCCACGGTGGCGCTCGGCATGCCCGATCGGTAAAGCGGCCTCAGCAGGAGAAATCCCGGGCTCTTGGTAGCGTCTTGCACGAGAACGATCCGCCGCGTGATGGTGGGTCTGCCGGAATCGCGGGCGTGCAGCGCGGCCTCGTAGCGATTTTGTTCGGAGGCCAGGTTAAGTCCGATCGCCGGAGCGTTCTGTTCGATGGGTTCGAGGTAGCGGATCACGAACAAGGCCGGTGACGGACCGGCGGGGTGAACAGCGAGATTTTCGACGCCATCAGCCTTGGCGCTGCGTAAAAAGCTGTCCAGCTGGTTCGGATCGACGGCGTTGATGAACCCTATCCCGTTGATGCCAGGCAAGGTCCGGGCGATATCCAGAGTGGTCACATAGGTACGCCACTCCTTGACGGTCACGCGATCGGATGCCTCCACGAGGCCGGCCGCGCCATCCAGCGCCTGCAGATAGGCATCCAGCCGATGACGCAGAGCCGTTTCGTTGTCATCCACCAAAGCGGCGAACGCGGTTCTGTTTCGCTCGAACGTGACATTGCTCGTCCACTTCCAGGCATAGAACGTCAGGCCCAACGGAATGAGCAGCGCGATCAGCGAGGCCATGGTCAGGCCAGCCAGCGGGTGCCCGGACCATCTGACGCTCCAGGGCCGCCATGGGCCGAACAGTGCTATCGGCAGGAAAACGACGATGCCGATCAGATCTCCAAGCCACCAGGTCAACCAGTTTCCAGGCGCGGCATGGACGGACAAGGCACCAGCCACGATGAGCGTCGTTACCCCAACGCTCGACGCGATCAAGCAGGAAACAGGTCCCGCGACTAGCGCGAACAAGGCGACGTCGGCAACCCGGTTGAGTGAGACGGGCGTTCCATAAAGCTTGCGCAGCACAGTCGTTGCGAACAGTGCCTGCAGCGTGGACCCCATGGCGATCGAGCCGGCGATCAGGAGGGAGGCGAAATGCAGTCCGGTGGCGTCAAAAGCATGGCCTATGTACGAATTCACGGCAAATGAGCCTAAAAAGATACCCGGCCAAAGGCGCGATCCGTAGAGGAGCAGTCCTGCGACCGCTATGCCCGAGGCGGGCCAGATCGCCGTCGCATATCCGGGAGGAACGGCCAGCTTGAGGCCGAACCAGCCTGAGGCCATATAGAGCGCCGCGAGGAGGGCGACGAGACCGATATTTGTTTTGAACCGCATGGGGATCGACCTCGTGCATCCCGTCGCATCCACGCCAATTCATCCTGTCCGTGGGGTAACAACCTACTCCGTCCTAGTTTCCCGAGTCCTAATGTAGGCAGGAGCGTCCGTGGACCGTCAGTCGATCCCAGAGTTTCTGCCCCCAACGATTGGCGTCAGGCATGGCTCAGCTGTCGGTGAATTCCACGCCGACCTCGTTCTTTAGGTGCCAAATCCTGCGGACCTGGCGAAGCGGACCGCCAGCGCCAATCCGCAGTTGGAAATGCTCGGGGATAACGAATACGCCATCAAAACGAAGCTTGGCACCGTGATCGGAAATGTTGCGCACCGTGCAATTGATAGTCGAAGACATGTCCTTGAATACGATCAGACCCTCCTTCAGAGTCTTGATCCGAACGGAGCGCCGACGCTCGATCGTTGACGGCTGATCTTGCGTGTTTTGATGTCCATCGAGAGCCATCGGGGCCGCCACGTCGCGACGTGATTTCGCGACTTCCTGTCGATGGCGCTCGGCCAAAGCGTCCAACTTGGCGGCAATCTGCGTGCCGGAACCGCCGCTGGTTCCAACCAATGCGAAGCTTACGACTGGCGTTATCGACAGGTTCACGGATTGCAATTGATGGCCAAAGCTCAGTTCGGCCATGATTTTTCGGGTGCAGCTTGCCAACGCGTCATCGTCGACATTGCGGTCGATCAGGCAGCAGAAAGTCCTTGTGTCATAGTGGCCGCAAAACCCGATATTGGAGGTCGCGCTTTTCAATCGCGCGGTGAAGCTGCGCAAGGCCGCATCCGCCGCGGCGACGCCAAACCGGCTCAGGACTTCTTCATATTGTGCAAAGGAAACAAGGATGACGCCGAACTGCCAGGATCCTTCCGCGGCCAGTGCGGTGAACGTCGACAGCCTGTCATCCACTTGCCTGCGGTTATATAATCCGGTGATGTCGTCGAATGCCGATGTTTCACGCATGCGGGCGAATTCCACGTCCTTCGCCTGCGCCGCCTCGTGCCTCTCGATCGCCCGTTGGATGAAATTCATCAACATGTCGGGTCGCAGATTCCGTTTCGGGATAAAATCTTCCACGCCTATCCGAAAAGCACGGATGGCGGTGTTTTGAGCTTCATCAGCTGAAACCATCAGGACGGGCGGCAGGTCGGGGAAGCGGAGCTTCAGCTGTTCATGAATGGAAAGCCCGTTTTCCGACGCCAGATGATAGTCGAGGAGAATGCAATCGGGCCTGGTTTTGGCCAGATATGCCGTCAGGCCCGCGCTATCCGCCAACTCGATTGCATTCATCCCCGCATTCTTCAACAGAAGCGCGAGATAGGATCGAAAAATGTCGTCGTCATCGACAACACAAATCAACCTTCCCGCAAGCGCAGCGACGTTGTCTTCCCGGCGTCCAGAGCCCTCGGACATCTAGCCCATCGGCCGCAAAGAGCTGCGGTTCCCATGCGCTGAAGCAGGCACATTGACAGCGACGTCCATATGCACGGCACAGGTCCGGGGCCGGGAAAATCCAGCGGCCCGGGTCGGAGCGTGAGGGGCATATGACGACATGGCAAACTTCGTTCCGGCTATGGAACCACTCCCCCTGGTCAGGTTGACTGCAAAGAGGTTAAATTCGTCTTACAGTCGCGGTAATAGAACCTGTAGGTTCGAGACTTGATAGGGCTGACGTGGCGGGAAAAGCTGAAAGTCAAAACGATCCGCTGCTTCAATTGCGGCTCCGATTTCTTGCGCGATGCGGCGATCAGCTTGTCATGCTGAAGGGGACCGCCATCGAAGAGCATGGCGCCAACGGGGATCTTGTCAGAGTGGCCCATTCCCTGGCTGGCACCGGCGGTATCTTTGGCTTCCCGGAACTGAGCGCGCGCGCGTCGGATCTGGAATCTCGCTTGATCGCAGAGACTGGTTTCGACGCGACGAACGTCCGCCGCGCCCTCGACATGCTCATCCGGGAACTCGAGCGAATGGCGGAATGAACGGCGACGTGACCGGACAAACTATTTCGCTTTTTCGGACAGGCCGGTCCTGGTCATCTCTCCCCAATTCTGGTCGGCACGCAGGTATTGCCACCAGCCCTTCACACGCCAAAAATTGTTCAACTGCCGATAGCCGAAATTCTCGATCACCGCCGCAACGGTGAGCACGACCAAGTGGCTTGCGCGCGGAAAGCGCTGAAGCTCAGCCTCTTCGAGGATCAGCGAACAGACGCTCACGCAAACGCCGTAGACAAAGATCAGGGCGGTGAAGGCAAGCAGATACTGGAAAGAAAGAATGCCGAGCAAGCAAAAGGCCGGTATGAGGATGTAGCCCAACACCTCTGCGATCGGTCCCAGGACGTCCACGATCAGCATGTGGCCGAAGCCGAGGAATCCGACGCGGCCATATCGAGGATTGAACAGCATCGAGCGATAACGGAAGAAGCATTCGAGCGCACCACGCTGCCAACGAGACCGCTGGCGCCCAAGAACGGCGAGCGACTCGGGTGCTTCGGTCCAGCAGACCGGCTCCGGGATGAATTGGATCCTGTATTTGCGCCCCTTGTCCAGCATGTGGCGATGCAGCTTGATGACGAGATCCAGGTCCTCGCCCATCGACCCTCTGGTGAAGCCGCCCACCGCCACGACTTCGGCCCGAAGGAAAACACCGAACGCGCCAGAGACGAGCATCAGCGTGTTGATGCGGCTCCAGGCAAGCCTCGCCATGAGAAAGGAGCGCAGATACTCGATCACCTGGAAAAGCGGCAGAAGATTTTTCGGCAGCCCCACCTCCCTTACCCTGCCGCTTTCTATTCGCGAGCCGTTCGCTATCCGGATCGTGCCGCCCACCGCGATTGTTCTTTCGGGATCATCGATGAAGGGCTGGGCCGCGCGCATAAGGGCATCCGGCTCGAGGATCGAATCCCCGTCGATGACGCAGAAAATCGGCGCGCGGCAAACATTGATGCCGGCGTTCTGGGCGTCGGCCTTGCCACCATTCTGCTTGTCAATGACGATCAGACGCTCGTTCATAGGTGAAGAATAGAGGCCGCGCACGGGCTGATGCTCCAAAGCGTCTTCGTAGGGCCGGTGGAACTTCACCAGGCGGAACCCCTCGACGAGGCGTTCAAGCGTCCCGTCCCTGGAACCGTCATTCACGACGATCACCTCGAAATTCGGATACTCCAGCGCCAACATCGAATGGACGCTCTCAACAACGTTCAGTTCCTCATTGTAGGCGGGTACGATCAGCGCGATCGGCGGCGCCACGTCGCTGTAGCGATGCCACAGCAGCGCGGAACGCGCGACGGGCGGACGTTGCGAAAGCGCATAACCGGCAATCAGGAGCTGCAGCAGGTATACCACCGTCTGTGCCGTCCCCAGCCCGACGATAATCCAGGAAAGGATGCTTGCCGCCAGAACGATCCCGTGGCTCCAATCGGACATCATACGGCCGGCCCCTCGGAAAGGACGAGCGAGGCCGTTCGCTGGCTGCGCGAACTCTGATTCGACGCGATTTCCCGCAACGCCCGTTCGCCATTGGGGCCGATCGCGCGCATCGCCTTGGCGGCGGCGTGACGCACGGTCCAGGCGTCATCGTCCAGGAGGCTTGCCAGCGGCGCGATGAACGCCGGCAGGCCGAGGCGGCCCGCGGCCTCGGCGGCATCCGATCGGACCGCCCAGTCGCTGCTGGCCATGGCTTCCGCGAGAATGACGGAAGCGTCGGGATGACCGATGCGACCGAGGGCTCGAACCGCTGAGGCGGCGACGTCAGGCGCGGCATCTCTCGCCGCACGGCAAAAGAACCCGCCAAGCTGCGGATCACCCGTCCTGGCCAGCGCGTCGATCGCGGCGGCTTTCACGAAAGGCACGGTATCGGCACGGGCGGCATAGTCCCTCAATTCGCTAATCCGCTGTTGCGGAAAGCGCTTGAAGAGCTCGATCAGACGCCTCGACCGCTGACCCGCCACCCCGATCTTTCGCAAGGTTATAACAAGCGGCGGCAGGGCGCCCAGATCACAAAGCCCGATGGCGGCAGCAATCCGGACCTCGCGCGAGCGGTCGTTGTCCAGCGCCGAAAGAAGATCGGCCACGGCGTTTGCGGAGCGCAACGCCGCCAGCATCTCCGCAGCGTGAATGCGCACGGCCTCATTGCTTTTCCGGAGCTGCGCGCCGACATGGACCGGCAGACCACATTCGTTGAAAATCGTGATCACGTCGTCATGCTCATCGCCCCGCAAGAGCGCCAGAAATTCAAAGCCTGCATCAAGCGCGACGTCCGCCGGCTCCGCGAGTATTGCCTTTTTCAAGGTTTCGCGGTCGCGGCTTTGCGAAAACGAGATGAGCGCTCTCAGCAAATGCTGGCGTGCGTGCGCATTCGCTTCAGCACGGCGCCCCGTAAGCGCGCGACGCAGAATCAAAAGCAGCATGACCATGATCGAGCCGATGCTGAGAAAAACCGAAATGGACCATATGAGCCACAACATGGTCAAAACCGCCTGGTGAGACCCAACGCGAATATGTCGCGATCGAACGCAGGGCGCCGCTCGTAGCCAAGACTGGCGCGTAGCGTCAATTCGTCGGTGACATCCCAGGACGCGCCACCAAAAACCGTTCGCGTCGGGACCAACGTTCCTTCGGAGATTTCAGGGGCATCGCCATAGCCGGCAAAGACGTTGAAGCGTGGTGTCACCGCGAAATCGGTCCGAAGGACATAGCCGTCGGCGCGCGTGCCTGTGTCATCAGAGGCATGAACCCAGCGAGCCGACAGGCCGAGCCGGCCGTCGAAGAAATATGCCTGCGCCCAGGGCGAGACGGTCGTTATCCTGGCAGCGGCGAACTCGTCATAGCGGGCATCGACATTAAGGAGGAGCGGACCGACCCCGTACTTGCGCGCGATGGCCTCCCAGGAAGCACCGGCGCCCACCGAATAGCGTGCCAGGAAATCACTATCCGGCGTCCCAGCGACCAGCCCATAGGCCGAGAAGGACCGAGAGAAGGCCTGATCTATCCGACCTTCGATCTGAACATCCGTTTGCCCGAAGCGGTTCGCCAGCCGTGTATGAACCGAGGCGGCGGTCTCGGGAGTGACCCGATAGGAGAGGCCGATCGAGCTGTCGCTCCAAGTGCCGAGCCCATTGGTGAGATCGCTGACCTCGCTGCCGATATCCAGTCGCCAGTTGCGCGGAGGCGGTTGCGACAGTCGCTCCATTATGTCGTGCGAACCCGGCTCCAGCGAGAGCGCTTGTTGGTAGAATTCCCGCGCTGCTGCATCATCGCCGCGGGCCTGGCGCGCATCGCCGATCCCGACCAACGCCTCGGCATTCTTCGGGTTGGAGGCGATAGCCTGTTCGAAGGACTGTTCGGCGCGGCCATAATTGCCTTCGAGAAAGGAAATCCTCGCCTCGAGAACCCGGGCTTCGACGTTGCCATGCGCGGACGGAACCACTTCGTCGATGAGCAAGCGGGCACGAGGCACGTCGCCCTGCCAGATGGCGAGCCGGACTTGGCCCAACCGTGCATCGAGGAGGCCGGGCGCGATGACAAGCGCCGCGCGGAAAAACCCGCCGGCTTCATCGAATTTCCGTTCCGATCCCGCAATAAGGCCCAACGCCACCAGAACATCCGTATTCTTCGGCGCCAGCCTGAGCGCGGCGCGATAGATGCGCTCCGCCTCGGCCAACTTTCCGGCATCGCGCCGCTTGCGCCCCTGCGCCATCAGCGCGGCAACCGGATCCGGCCCAGGTCGACGCGCCTGCTTCTTCGACCGTGAACCCGCCTGAGCATCTTTTGAAGCCTTGGCAGCCTGGTCACGCTTGACCTGCCGGGCCTTACGGATGTTCGCGGCAAGCGCGGAGAACTCGCCATTGCCGGGCTGTTCGCGGACGAGTTGTTCAGCCGATACCAATGCCGCATCGAAATCGCCGGCGCGGAATTCGATCTCGGCCAGCCCGAACTTGGCATCGGAATAGGAAGGGGCGAGCGCCAGCGCTTTCGAAAATGCCGCCCTGGCCGCTGGCAGATTGCCGCGGCCAAGTTCGGCAAAGCCTAATTGCACCAGCGCATCCGTGTTTTCCGGTTGAAGCGCCAAGACACGTTGCAGCAGTTCCGCCGCCTCGTCGAAATGTTGCGCCTGCCTGGCTTTCGAGCCCGAGGCGTACAATTCATCGACCGTCTGGGCCGTTGCGACTGATGGAATCATGACAGCCATCAGTATGCATGCCAGAGCGGCAGTACATCCGGCCCGATGCATCAACGGTTGCTGTCCTTGCGAGCAACGAGGCGCGCAAGCCTGGCCAACAATTCTTCCGGAATGAACGGTTTGACGAGATAGTCGTCGGCGCCCTTCTCCAGTGCGGAAACGATATCCTTTTCGCCCTTCCGGGCAGTCAGCATGATGACCGGGGTCCCTGACAGAAGCCTATCGCTCTTGATGCGGGCGAGAACCTCGAACCCGTCGGACTTGGGCATCATGGCGTCGAGCACGATGATGTCGGGCTCGTCTCCCGCCGCCCTGGCAAGCGCCTCGGCTCCATCTACCGCCTTGATGACTTCGTAGCCCTTGGCCCGCAACCTGAATTCCATCAGTTCAAGCAACAAGGGATCATCGTCACAGATCAAAACTTTCGTTGCGGTGCCATCCATTATCCGTGCTCCGTTTGGGCCCCCGCTCCAACGTGATCAACCACGAACCGATAGCCCCCGAATGAGGTTCATGCCGACATTTTTGCGTTGAGTCTCGCCTTGGTCTCCGCCGAGGCCGCGCGATCGTCCGCGGGCCGATTCGCGATGGGTCCGCTCGACTTCATAACTAGATGAATAAGCGGATTTGGTATAGGAATCGCAAATACAATGGGCTGGAATTTTCGCCCGAACGGGCGAAATGAAAGCGACACGCGCGGCGTCGCTAATCCGGTTGACGATCTACGGCATGGGCTGCGAGCAATTGCTTGACGTCATTGGCAAGCGCCATGGGATCGAATGGCTTGGCGATTATGCCGGCGGCACCCAGCGCTCGATAACGCTCCACCTCATGCGTCTGCGTTCTCGCGGTAATGAATACAACTGGAATTGACGCCGTCCGGGGAATGTCGGCCAATCGCTTTAACGTCTCAGGCCCGTCCATCTCAGGCATCATCACGTCGAGAAGGATCAGATCAGGTTGCCATTCGGCGGCCTCGACGAGCGCCATTGCCCCCGAGGAACAGGAGCGGACCTCGAATTCGGGCGCGAGTTCGAGGGAGATCTGGGCGATCTCCCGAATGTCGTCCTCATCGTCCACATAAAGGATTTTGGTCGGCATTAACTTCGCTCCCTGGCAGACGTAAGGGTTCAGCGCCGGATGTGAGTAGCCGGCAGGAAGCTCTTGACCAGAGTGGCCACGTCGAGCTCCGATGCTTTGGTCTTCGTCATGACCGCTTTGACGCGATCACCGAGTTTTTGATCGAACTCGGCGGCGGAAAACACGATCACGGCCGTTTCGGGCGGCAGGCCGGACAAAAGGTCCAGGCCCGAGCCATCCGGAAGTGCAATATCGAGAATCACCAGATCGAACCGATAACGGCTGGTTTCGTATTGCGCTTCCTGCAGCGTCCTTGCGAATGTCATCGATACGTCGGATCCCAACCCCTCCGACATAACGGCAAGAACGCCTTCATCATCCTCCACGTGGAGCACTTGCGGACGCTGATCGATATTGCGCGCCACGATCTTGCCGAGCGCGGCATGGAGCCGCTCGGGATCGACCGGCTTTTCGAGCCAATCGACAATGCCGACGGCGGACCCGTTCAGGGAGCGCTTGGTCTCGTCGGCAACGGCCGAGATAACGATAACCGAAATATCGGTGTTCGACGGTGACGCGCGAATGTCGCGAAAGAGGCTGATGCCGGATTCCCCAGCCAACTTGATGTCTAGCGTCAAGGCCGCGTATTCCCGGGACTGAAGAAGTGCCTTCGCCGATGCGATGTCGGGAGCGACATCGCTGGAGAAGCCTTCCGCATCCAGAAGCGCCGCGATGACCGTGGAAATGTCCGGCTCGTCTTCGCAGATCAGCACACGCAGCCGATGATCGAGCGTACCAACG
>Ga0136846_1242957_pt1 | contig 11791 bp, 10 predicted proteins | sample HopSoiMetagenom2_FD_96841 | JGI IMG/M metagenome (GOLD analysis project Ga0136846, IMG submission 96841) | Grasslands soil microbial communities from Hopland, California, USA - 2 Assembly 2016 (version 4) | ecosystem: Environmental > Terrestrial > Soil > Grasslands | place: USA: Hopland... | reverse complement strand
TGCGTGGCCGCGCTCACCCTGCTGGCGGCGCAGGGCCACGCGTCGCAGGCGCCCCTGGCGCCCCTGCAGGTCACGGCCGACGCCGTCCACCTGGCCGGCGTGGCGGTCTGGCTCGGGGGGCTGCCCTGGCTGGCCGCCGTCCTGCTCCGCGCCCCCCGCGCGGTGCCCGACGCCGGACGGACCCTGGCGTCGGGCGCGCTCCGGCGCTTCAGCCGCCTCGCGCTGTGGTCGGTCGCCGTCATCGCCGTCACCGGCCTGGCCCGGATGGCCGGCGAGCTGTCCTCGCCCGTCGAGCTGTGGACCACCGGCTACGGCCGTGACCTCGTGCTGAAGACGTCGCTGCTGCTGCCGATCCTCGTGCTCGCGCGGCGCAACCGCCGCTTGGTCGCCAGGCTGGCCGACGGCCTGACCCCCACCCCCGCACGGCTGCGCGCGGTCGCCCGCAGCGTCAGGATGGAGCTCACGATCGGAGCCGGCATCGTCGTCGTCGCGGCCCTCCTCGTCGCGCAGGTGCCCGGCCGCGCATGACGCGCTCGCTCGCCGCGAGCCGGCGCAGCCGGCGTCTTCAGGCAGCCGCGACGTCGTCCCTGCGCCCACGGACGACGGTCGCGAGGTCGGGCGGCGACCCGGTGAGCACCCACGTTCCGTCGCGATCGCGCGCCAGCTCGCCGGCGCGCACCAGGCGCATCAGGGCCGCGGAGACGGTCGGGCGGCGCATGCAGATGAGCCGCGCGATCGTGCCGTGCGTGAGCCGGAGCGGCACCACGATCCCCGACGGGGTGACGCGCCCCCACCGGTCCGCGAGGTGCCAGAAGAGCATGAGGACGCGCGGCTCGGCCCGGCGGACGTGCGCGATCGCGAGCTGGAAGGCGAGCGAGCGCGAGCGGGCGACGCTGCGGGCCAGCAGGCCGGCCGAGAGGCCGGGTACCCGACAGACGCGCCGCGCGAAGTCGGCGTCGAGCAACGCGACCGTCGCGCGATGTAGCACGCGCCACTCGGCCGCGAACTCGAGCGATCCGGCGCTGTCCTCCTCCCAAGGCCGGAGGAGGTCTCCGCCGCCGACGAGCTCCGGGCTGCGCACCCCGGCGAACTCGATCGTTCGGGCGAGCAGGCCGTCCATCACGAGCAGTCCCAGCGCGCCCTCGCCGATCTCCGCCAAGGACGGCGGCGTCCACGGCCCCTCGGCGACGAGGATGCTGTCGACCACGCCGCCGTCGCCCGGGAGTCGTGCCGTCGCCGGATCCACCCCGGACAGCAGGTCGGGGTCGGCCTCGAAGACCTTGACCGGCCGTTCGAAGCCCGAGCCGGCCGGTCCGGGCCCGTCGAGGACGGAGAGATGCGCCACGCCCATCAGCGTGACCGCAGAGGCGCGTCAGGTCAGTGGTGGACAGCCACCATTTGCGCGGCGGAGCGTCGGCCATCGCGATCGCTCCGTCGCGTCGCTCGCCGCGCCGGCGGACTACGGTGTGAACGGTGGCGACAAGCCCCGATCAGGCGGCGCCGAAGGTGGTCGGCTCGGAGCGCGCGCGGTTCGTCTCGCTGTTCTGGCGCCTGCTCATCCCGAACGTCGCGGTCCTGCTCACCGCCGGCGTCGTGCTGTGGATCCAGCCGGCGAACGGACGCATCGTCGTCCTCGCGGCGGGAGTCGTGGCGATGACGGCGGTCAACGCGATCCTGATGCGCCGGGCGTTCGCGCCGCTCGAGCGCCTGACCGGGCTGATGCACCGCGTCGATCCGCTCCGCCCCGGTCGGCGCATCCCGGACGAGGGCCCGGAGTCGGAGGTCACCGTGCTCGCGCGGTCGTTCAACGACATGCTCGACCGCCTCGAGGACGAGCGCCGCGACAGCGCGCGCCGCGAGCTCGCCGCCCAGGAGCGCGAGCGCCGGCGGCTCGCGCGCGAGCTACACGACGAGGTCGGCCAGAATCTCACCGCGCTGTCGATGCGGTTGGCTCGGGTCGCCCAAGGCGCCGACGCATCCGTCGCAGCAGAGGTCGAAGCCGCGCGCCAGGCGACCCTGGTCACCGTCGAGCACGTCCGGCGTCTGGCGCACCGCCTCCGCCCCGTCGCGCTCGACGAGCTCGGGCTCGGTGCCGCCCTCACGACGCTGTGCACGGAGCTCTCGCACAGCACCGGCCTCGAGATCGCGCGCGACCTCCCGCGCGAGCTGCCGCCGCTCGAGACCGAGGTCGAGACCGTGATCTACCGAGTGACCCAGGAGAGCCTCACGAACGTCGCGCGCCACGCCGGCGCGACCCGCGCCGAGGTCGCGATCACGCTGACCGACGACGAGCTCGTGCTCTGTGTCGCCGACGACGGACGCGGGATGCCCGCCGGCGCGTCGATGAACGGCGGCATCCGCGGCATGCGCGAGCGAGCGCTGCTCGTCGGCGGCCGGCTCGAGGTCAGCCGGGCGGACGACGCGGGCACGACGGTGAGGCTGCACGTGCCGTACGACTCCGGCCCCGGCTGATGCCCACGCCGCTCAAGGCGCGCATCCTCCTCGCCGACGACCATCTCCTCGTCCGCGAAGGCCTGCGGCTGATTCTCGATCGCCAGCCGGATCTCGAGGTCGCCGCCGAGGCGAGCGACGGCGCGGAGGCGATCGAGCAGGCGCTTCACACGGAGCTCGACCTCGCGGTACTCGACGTGTCGATGCCCCGCCTCACCGGCCTGCAGGCCGCCCGGCACCTGCGCGCCCAGCGCCCGGACCTCAAGATCCTCATGCTCTCGATGCACGACAACGAGCAGTTCTTCTTCGAGGCGCTCAAGGTCGGAGCGTCCGGCTACGTCCTCAAGACGGCCGCCGACGAGGACCTCGTCTCCGCGTGCCGCGCCGCGCTGCGCGGCGAGCCGTTCCTCTATCCCGGCGCCGTGCGCGCGCTGATCCGCGACTTCCTGGACCGCGGCCGCCGCGGCGAGGAGCTGCCCGACGACCCGCTCACGCCGCGCGAGCTCGAGGTCGTCAAGCTCATCGCCGAGGGCCACACCACCAAGGAGATCGCCGGCGTCCTCACCATCAGCGAGAACACGGTCGAGCGCCACCGGGCGAACATCCTCGACAAGCTCGGCCTGCGCGACCGCGTCGCGCTCGCGCTCTACGCGGTGCGCCGCGGCCTCGTCGAGCCATAGCGACGCTCGACCGTGCCCGCGGGCGACCGGCGCGCGGACACGGGGCCCGGCGCTTTGACGACGTCGGGCGTTCGGCGTCAGGCCGGGTGGACGATCATCACGTCGCGGTGCGTGTGCCGTGACACCGACCGGCTCACGCTCTGGTGAAGCAGCCAATCGATCAGCCCGGGCTCGCGCGTTCCGACGACGATCAGGTCCGCGTCGCGCCCTCGGCCACACGCATGATCGTGTTGGCGGGATCGCCGACGGCTGGCACGTAGTCGGCCTCCACGCCCTGATCCGCAACGTACGCCCGCGCGCGCTCGAGCTCCTCGACGTGGCGCTCAGGGGAGTCGACCGGATCGATCGGGCCCGCGCCGCGGCCGCCGGCGCTTTGCAGTGTCGGCGCGACGCTCGTCACGACCAGGCTGGCATCGAAGGCCTTGGCCAGGCTGACCGCGCGTTCGAGCGCGCGCTTGGAGGGTTCGGTCTCGTCGTAGCCGACCAGGATGGTGCGCATGGCGCTTCCTCTCTCGTTGGTGTGCCCTGCACGCGACGCTAGTCGCGACGAACCCGCCGCGATAGTGGAGAAGCCGCGGATCGGATGTGGTGCGCCCGCGACCTCCCCGGTCGACCGCCCGCGGCCGGCCGTCGGTCGGCGGACGCGGAAGGGGCGTCGCTTGGACAGCGACGCCCCGGGGCCGGTCACGCATGCGCGGACCGGGTCAGTGGACGGTCAGGTGAAGCGTGTTGTCGTCCGGCTTCTGACCGACCATCGTGATCGTGTAGGCGCCACGGCCGAGGGCGGCGGTGCGGCCGACCTTCACGTGCTTGACCGAGCCGGCGCCCTTGATCTTCAGGGCCGCCTCGTCGAGGTTCGACAGCTTCGCCATGCCCGACACGGCGAGCTTGGTCTTGAACTTCGCGCCGACCGCGAACCAGTGGCAGCCGGGGTCGCGCATGATGACCTTCACGGCGCTCACGGAGGGCGCGCGCGCCGGGGCCTTGACGGCAGCGGCCGGTGCGACGCGGACGTGTGCCGCGGCCTTGGGATGCGGCGAAGAACCGGCGGCCTGGATGGCGAAGACGACAGCGAACAACGCGCCGAGGCCGATGAGTACGGGGAGCAGCTTTCGCATGGCGGGAATCCTTTTGGGGCGCGGCTCCGGGGTGAGGAGCCAGGTTCGGGGTTGCCATCACCCTCCTGCGCCGTCGGCGGCCGATCATCCGTGGCGATCCACGGCTGCCCGCCTGAATCCCGCTGGCCCGCGACGTGGGTTGTACGGAGATGTCGCTCAAGCCCGATGCACTGCGGTGAACAACGGAGGCGCAGCGAACCCGAGGGCAGGAGACTTCGCGCCCGACCCGCTACCAACGCCGCATCGCCCCGAAAGGCCAGTCGACATGCCAACCATCGGCCCCACGGAACTGATCGTCGTGCTCCTCGTCGCGCTCCTCGTCGTCGGCCCGCGGAAGCTGCCGCAGCTCGGCCGGTCGCTCGGCACCGGGATGCGCGAGTTCAAGGACAGCGTGACGCGCAGCGACCCACGCGCCGCATTGAACGATGCTGACGACGACGCGCCCGTGAAGACGGGCGAGTAGCACGCCTGAGCGGCTCCCGTCGGCGCGCGAACGACGGACCCTCCTGACGGCCCCGCGCCCGGACCGTAGAAATCAGAACGCGCGCGCGGCGGGACCGACGAGAACGGGGCTCCCTCACGCCGGATGCTGTCCGGTCAATGGCCGGCAGGTCGCCCGTACCGCGCGAGCGCAGTGGCAACGTCGAGGGTCGACACGACGCCCACCGGGCGAAGGTCGACGACGACGACGAGGTGTGCGGTGGCGTGCTCGTCCATCGCCCGGGCCGCCTCGACGAGCGACGTCGAGGGCTCGACGGTCACGACCTCGGTCGCAGCGATGTCTGCCGCCGTCAGCTGCTCGACGCCGGAGTAGGCCGCGCGGGCCAGGTCGAGGTCGGACACGACGCCCCACACCCGCCCGTCGGCGCGAAGCGGATCGGCATCGATCCCCTCGACGATCACCGCGTGGACGTGGCCCGACGCCATGATGCGCGCGACCTCGACCGCCGGCGCGTGCGGCGCGCAGCTCAGGATCCCCGGGCGCATGACGTCGGCGACGGTGGCCGTGTCGAATCGCAGCGTGATGTCCTCGATCGGGCTGGCATGAGGCGCTCCTTCCGTGAGTGGCGACGGGCCGAGCGTCATCCACGGCGACGTGCGCCGCATCTGTTGTCGCCCGCCGAGGAGCCCGGAGAACTACGCACGGCCGGCCCGGGGGTCGACGCCCGTGAGCGCCCGATCGCGCGCGTGCGGCGAACCCGCGCGCGTTCGCCGCTTTGTCCTGATGCGCGGGTGTGGCGGCGCAAAGAACATCTCCGTGGAGTGAACACGCGGACCGGCTCCGCGCCACTGACCATGGGGAGATCGACCGCACACACCTGGTACGCACGCCTGCTCGTGTGCGTTGTCGTCATCGCCGGCGTGCTCGCCGTGGCGGCGCCGGCGTTCGCGGTCGACCCGCCGCCGGACGTCGACGACCCGCCGATGACGCTCGCCGGCGCGACCCTGGAGAACACGGACCCGGACTCGCCGCCGCTGGTCTCCGAGGGCGCGCCGCCGGAGCTGCGCGCCGAGGCGCCGATACCGGCACTTGGCGTGACGTCGACCGCCGGCCCGGAGGACGACCTCGCCGCGGCCCTCGACCGCCTCGCCGGCGCGGCGACCGCCGCCGATGCGCAGGCGGAGATCGCGCTCGCGCTGGCGATCCTCGACGGCACCAGGGTCCCCGAGCTCGCCGACCGCGCCTACGAGGGCATCCCGCTGCTCAACGCCGGGCCGGCGGCCGCGAACGTGCGGGACGTCCCGGGCAGCGGCACCGTCGAGATCCGCGAGGTGCGCTTCGGCGACCAGGCGGTGTTCGACACGGCCGGCCTGCGCTTCCTCGATCCGACCGCGCCGTTCACGATCCGCTGGAAGATCACCGAGGTCGGACCGGGGTTCGGCCGCCTGTTCGCGCCGACCGTTCTGCTGTCCGACGGCGCCGAGCGCGCCGGCCAGCACCAGGCGCTCGAGCCGCTGGGCGGGGCGCCGGTCGCCGTCGGGCGCGATCAGATCAGCCGGTTCCACCCGGCGCCCGGCGCCGCCGAGGAGACGCGCGTCGTCACGCGGACCGTCGACGTCGAGATGCCGCCCGCCGGGCGCGTGCGCGCGATCGTCGACCCGAGCCTGACGCCCGGTCAGGACACCTTCGGGCAGATCGTGCCGGCGGCGGACCTGAGGCCCGCGGCGGATGTCGACCAGATCGCCGCCGGGGCGCCGGAGCGGCAGATCCACGACGGCCTCGCGGCGATGGACCCGGTCGGAGCGCTCCGGACGGCGAAGACGCAGGCCGCGGCCCTCCGCGCACTGGTCGGCGCGATGCGCTCGCACCACGCGCTGCCCGGCGGCAGCGGCGCGCCGGAGGCCGAGCTGCAGGTGGTCCTGATGAACAACGAGGCGTACGTCTCGGCCGAGTCGCTCCACGTTCCGCCCGGCGCATCGCTGACCGTCGGCGTCGTCAACCTCGACGGCGTCGCGCGCACGCTCGACGTCGTCGACGTCGTCCGCCGCGAGCGGATCTTCGGCGCGCTTGATTGGGGCCGCTTCGCGTGGAGCAAGGTCGGCGAGGAGCCGCTTGCCGCCGGCGCGAGCGCGACGCTGACCGTCACGCCGTCGCCGGACGCGCGCGCGCTGATGATCGCCGACCCGGGCGGTGGCGCGCAGGCGGGCGTCGCCGTGAGCCTCGACCGCGGCCCGCGCCAGCAGGCGCTCCGCCTCGGCGACGGCGCGGTGCTCCCGGTGCACCAGTCCTTCGACCCGACGGGCGCGCTGTGGGTGGCGCTCTCGGGCCGGGACGAGATCGCGCGCGTCACGCCCAGCGCGGACCTGGCGGCGTCTGCGGTCAGCAGGCTCGCCGTCCCCGGCGGCCTCGCCGATCCCGCGACCGGACCGCATCCGGCGAATGCCGCCGTCCTCCAGGGCCCGTTCGACGTGCAGTCAGACGGGCGCGGGATCGTCTGGGCGACGCTGCTGGCGGGCGACGCCATCGCGCGCATCGACCCGAGCGCGGCCGAGGACGGCACGACGAAGGGCATCCGCGTCTATCCGCTCGTTCCGTGCGATGAGACCTGCCGCCGGCACCCGGTGCCCGAGGACCCCAAGCCGCTGTTGCGCAACCCGGCTCAGATGACGGTCACCGAAGACGGTGGCGGCAACACCGTGATGTTCTTCACCGAGCTCCAGGCCGACCGCATCGGCATGCTCCGCGTCGCGCCCGACGGGACGAAGCTCACCGAGCGCCACTTCGCGTGCGGCTGCAGCAACCCCCTCGGCATCGCGCTCGACGCCGGGGGCGACCTCTGGTTCACGGAAGGGCTCGACAGCCGCCTCGGGCGGATCAGCTTCGACCAGGCGCGCCCGTACGACGAGGCGACGCTCACGACCCGCCATTACAAGATCCCGAGCTTCACGGAGGAGTTCGTCCCGGGCTGCGCTCCGGGCGAGGTGAACGCCCGTTGCCCGCTCGGGAGCCCCGTGCGCACGGCGCTGCCGCACAGCCTGGCAATCGACCGCGCCGGCCGCGTCTGGTTCGCCGGCGAAGCGACCGACAAGATCGGCTACCTCGACCCCGCGAAGGCAACGCCGGACACGACCGACGGCATGGTGGAGGCCGACACCCCGTTCAACGACTTCCGCCGTCCGCTCGCGCCGGCCGACATGGTGATCGACCGGGCGGGCGAGGCGTTCATCGCCGACGAGTACGGCGACGGAGTCGGCCGCGCGCACGTCGGCGGCGGAGGCGAGCTCGTGGCCGAGCACGCCTTCGCGACGCCGGAGCGCAACGGGCTGTCCGACTCGCCGATCACGGATCCCGCGGGCGACCTCTGGTACATGGACGGCGGCGCCAACCAGATCACGCGCGTATCGGGCGTGACCGCCGGGCTGCCGTTGCCCACCCGCGCGCCGCTCATCACCGCAGACCTGCGCGACGGCTCGCTCGCCGCCATGGGGCTCGCCGAGCTGACCTCGGTCGACCTGCGCCTGCGTCGCGGCCCGGACGTCGCGTGGTCGCGCGACGGCGTCGCGGCGGACGGCGGGACGTTCGGGCTGACCGACGTGCCGCTCGCGGCCGACGACGTCCTCGAGGTGATCCCGCGCGGGCCCGTCGCGCCTGCCCCCTTCTCCTTCCGCGTGCCGCGCCTGGACGCCACGATCGCACTCGACGGCACGGTGCACGGCACAGCGCTGGCCGGCGGCGCGCCGCTGTTCGACCGCGTGGAGATCGTTGCGGGCGGCGCCGGGGGCTCCGCCGCGATCTCGCCCGCGGACGGCTCGTTCTCATGGAACGCCGGACTCGACGGGGCGGCTAGGGGCGCAAGTGTGGCCTTCACCGCCGCCTCGCCTTCGGCCCGGTTCCGCACGGTCGCCGGCGTCGCGACTGCGGTGGGCGCCGGCGAGCCTGCGCTCGAAGCGGCCGGCTCTGCGCCGCCGCCACGGCCGCAGCAGCAGCCAAGGCCGACGCCGCGACGGCGCGCCTGCGCGACGGACGTGTGGCTCGAGCGGACCGGGCGCGGGCGGGCGGCCCGCCGCACCGTGCCGCTGCTGGGACTGCGGGGCGCGAGCGTAACGGCGTGCCTCGGTCGCCCGGGCCGCGTCAGGCGGTCCGCCGGCGCCCGGCGGTGGAGCTATCCGGGCGTCGCCTTCACGCTGCGCTCGGGCCGGGTGACCGCCTTCACGCTGACGACCGCTCGCGTCCGGAGCGTGCCGGACGGCGCGGCCGTCGGCGGCCGTATGGCCACCTTCCGCCTCGCGCTGGGTCGCCTCGTCCGCGACGACCGCGGCTGGCGGGCGATCCTCCGCGCCGGCTCGCGGTACGCCGACATCCGGCTGGCCGTCAGACACGGGCTCGTGCACCGGGTGAGCGTGACGCTGCGCTCGGCGCGCCAGCTGGACCGCGCCGGGCGCGCGCTCGCGAGGGCGGCGCGATGAGCGCCCGCGCCGCGGGCCTGCCCGCTTCGCGTGGCCCGCGCCGCCGCCGGACGGTCGCGATCGGCATTGGCGCCGCGGCAGCGGCCGCCGCGGCCGCGCTCGCCGCCCCGTGGACGGCGGGCCATCCCGCTTCGCCGCCCACCGAGCAGGCCGCGGCACGCGCCGTGGTTCGCCGCGCGCAGGCGCTCGTGGACGTCCGCCCGGCGGCTCTCGGCTACCGCCTGCGCGTCACGGGGCCGCGCTCCGGCGTGCTCGCCGAGACGGACACCGGGACGCGCACGATCACGCTGCGAGTCGGCGCCGTCGCGGTGCCGCACCTCGTGGCCCACGACCTCGCGCACGAGCTCGGACACGCGTTCGACGAACGCCATCTGACCGCGGCCGCGCGCGCCGCCTACCTGCGGGCCCGCGGCGCGACCGCCGCGCCGTGGTGGCCGGCGAACGGGGCCGCCGACTACCGCACGGGAGCGGGCGACTTCGCCGAGGTCTTCGCGCTCTGCCACGCGGCCAGCCCCGAGTTCCGCAGCCGGCTGGCGGCGCGTCCGCGCGACCCCTGCGCGGCGCTGCCCGCGGCGGCCCGCGGTCCACTGCGTTGGGGAGGGAGAAGATGAGGTCCAAGCCGCTGGTGATCCTGCTGGTGGCGCTCGCCACGATCCTCGGCGGGCTCGCAGTCGCTGCCGTCTCCCGCGAGGCCGGGCCGGCGGTCGTCACGGACACGGAGCACGGCCGTGTCGAGATGGCCCGGGGCGAGCAGGCGCGCGTGCTGCGCGCTGCGACCGCGACGGCGGCGAGCACGCCGCCCGCCGAGCTCGTCGCGAAGGGTCGCCGGATGTTCCGCGACGCCGGCCTCTACGAGGCGGGCGAGTCGTGCCAGGGGTGCCACACCGAGGGCGCAGCCAACGGAGGGCTCGGGCAGATCGTGCACGACGAGCGCGTCGACGACCCCGACTTCGCGCCCAAGCCTGACCCCATGCCGCCGGCCGACTTCAACGGGCCGCGCGACGCCCCCGCCCTTTGGGACCTCGCCAAGACGCCGCCGTACTTCTGGGACGGCGACGTCCCGACGCTCGAGGCGGCGCTGATCAAGCCGGTGAAGGGACACTTCAAGAGCTTCGTGCCCGGCGGAGCGAAGGGCACGCCGGACTGCGAGACCACCGCTCAGGCCGCCGGCAAGGAGTGCGTCGATCTGCTCGCCGACGCCGTTGCCGCGCTCGAGGCCTACGTGCTGACGCTGCACCCGCCGCGCACGGCCTTCGACCAGGGGACGCTCTCCCAGCAGGCGCTGCGCGGCGAGCGGCTCTTCCAGGCGAAGGGCGGCTGCATCGGGTGCCACGGCGGGCCGCAGTTCACCGACAACAACTTCCACAACGTCGGCGTCCCGCTCGTGACCTTCACGAGCCCGTACCGCGCGGGCGGCGGCCCGATCTCGAGCAACGACGACGGCGCCGGCCCGCCGCCGCTCCCGGCGGCCTGCGGGCAGACCCCGGCTCCGGCCGGCTGCGAGCCGCTCGCGCCACCGTTCAACACGACGGCGCACGTCAACACGCCCTCGCTGCGCGACGTGCGGAACACGGCGCCGTACTTCCACAACGGCGCGTTCAAGACGCTCCACGAGGTCGTGCAGTTCTACAACGCACAGTCGGCGATCGCGCCGCTGAACCTCACGGGCCGGGAGATCGACGACCTCGTCGCCTACCTCGAATCGCTCTAGCGAGGCGAGGCGGGGCGGGGCGCCGGACCGGGCTGCGGCCAATCTACGGGCGGACGGACGACGGGCGGCGGGCCGCGACGCTCCCACATCGTTTCGCCCCGCTCTCGGAGATACAGAGATGCCCGCCGACCAGCCGCTCAGTCCCATCCGCGAACTCGATCGCCGGGCGACCGACGGGTCGACGTTCGCCTCCTCTGGAACGAGTACGACGGTCGCGTCGTGGTCGCCGTGCGTGCGCTCGAGGTCTTCGATCACCCGTTCGCGTACGCGGCCGAGCGGGGGATCGAGACGAGCGACCTCGAGCTGGAGCTCATGCTGGATGCCCCACTCGCGGGATGAGTCGCTCGCTCAGCGTCCGCGAGTCTGACCGGTCGGCATGCCCCGACGAGATCAGGGTGGTGCCGGCAGACGATCATGCCGTCGTCCGGTCCGGGCTGCGATCGTGGCGACCGCGCGGTAGCTCGGGCGGCGCGTGCACTTGACCGCTGCGGAGATCGCTGAGTGCCTCGTAATGCCGCTGTCGACCGTGTCAGCGGTGCTTTGGCGCGAGGGGCTGGGCAAGCGCTCGCGCCTGGCGCCGGTCGAGCCGCCCAACCGTTACGAGCGCCGCGCCGCGGGTGAGCTGATCCACGTCGACATCGAGAAGCTCGGACGCATCGTCGTGCCGGGCCACGCGGTCACGAGCAACCGCCGCAAAGGCCCCCCAGCGCCGTCGCGCTCCTGCGCCGCGCGCTGGCGTTCTCGCCGCCCACGGCATCACGGTAATCCGCGTCATGACCGACGGATGAACGTCAAGTGGCGAGGAGCGTTGGGTGATTGCGACCTTCCGGGTGGTGCGGGTGACTGACGAAGCGAAGCGCAGGCCCCGGGGGTATGGAGCCCGCCGCGCGGCGTTGTCCTTCGAGGGCCTCTGAGATGCGCGC
>Ga0136846_1217710_pt1 | contig 11792 bp, 10 predicted proteins | sample HopSoiMetagenom2_FD_96841 | JGI IMG/M metagenome (GOLD analysis project Ga0136846, IMG submission 96841) | Grasslands soil microbial communities from Hopland, California, USA - 2 Assembly 2016 (version 4) | ecosystem: Environmental > Terrestrial > Soil > Grasslands | place: USA: Hopland... | reverse complement strand
TTGGAATCATTGAATGAAGACGCGACGAAATTTCCTTACCACGGCGGCGGTCGCACCGATGCTTGCCGCCATCGCACCCGGCACGCAGGCCGGCGAAACGATGGTCGCGGCCGCGCGCGTACAGGGCTTCCACCTGTCCAACGTGCGCCTGCTGACCGCGACGCCGAACGGGTTGAAGGGGTTGCTGGCCGGCACCGTCACGCCGTCCAGGAGCAACCCTTCATCCTTGGCGTGCATGCGGTCCTTGACGAACGTCACCTCACCGAATGCAGACCAGCTGCCGAAGACCCGACGCTCCGCCAGCGAATGCACGGCGACGGTTTCATAGCCGTGGACGAGGGCCACGCCGCCGCCCGTCGCCCACACGTTGCACAGGTTCTGTTGGCCGGCAGTCGCCTGGAAGTCCGAGACGCGGAGGGCTTGACCGGCGGCCACGGCCGGAATCCCCGCGAAGCTCGAATTCAGGCCGGGCAGGTTGCCGCCGTTCGTGCTGCTGACGGTGCCCGGCGCACAGTAGTTCAAGCGCTCATCCGTGCCACCGAAGCGCCGGTAGTCTGCATCCCGGAAAAAGCTGCGGTCCTGCATGGACAGCGGCGTCGAGCGGCTGTATGAGCCCATCAGCAGATAGCTGCCCTCCGCGCCGCGGCCGCCCGTGGTCAAGGAGAAGCTGCCATCCGAGAAGCCTCTCCCGGAGCCCATGCGAGCCGCCAGCGACTGGCCGTCCAGGGAACTTTTCAGGATCACGTTCACCACCCCTGCCAGCGCATCGCCGCCATACACGGCAGAGGAACCCAGTGGCACGACCTCGACGCGCTCGATGGCCGCGACGGGGATGAGGTTCAGGTTGAAGACGCTGCCCGTCGAAGATCCCACGGCTTCGACCCGGCGGCCGTTGATCAGCACAAGCGTTGATCCCAGCGGCAGTCCACGCAACTGGACCGTGCCCTGTCCCAGCGTGCTGCCGAAGCCGCCCTCCCCGGTCGATGCAGAGACCTCGCTGAGGCCTGCCAGGAAGCGCTGCAGGCTGGGCTGACCGCTGCGTTCGATGTCCTGTCTCGTGTAGATGTTCACGGGCGCCGGACCTTCGGCGTCCACCCGCTTCAGGCGAGAGCCGGTCACTTCGACGCGGGTCAGCGTCTGTTGTGCGCCGCTCTCGTCGTGCTCCGGCTCAGCGCTGACGCCGCGCTGCGCCGGGGCCACCATCGCGTTCTGATCACCGTTGCTGACCTGGCCTCGACCGTTCGCGGGTGCACCGGTCGGGACGCTGCTCGCAGGCGCAGCAGGAGGAGGCGTCGGGGACGGCTTCACGACCACCACACCGTCGGGCATCAGTTCGGCGTTCATGCCCGTGCCCTGCAGCGCAGCCCGGATGGCCTCGATCGGGGAAAGCCTGCCCGATACGGGGCGCGCAACGCGCCCCGCGACAGTCGCGGGCTCGAACAGCACGGAGGTGCCAGTCTGCCGCGCGATGGAACGCAAGGCGTCCGCCATGCCCTGGGACGGTTGCTCGATGGCATAGCGTGCGGCCTGGGGCGGTTCGGCCGCGAACGACGAACCGAAGCCCAGCAGAACAAAGAGCCAGGTGCCGAGCGGCAACAGGCCTTGGCGGCTCGAGAAAAATCCGGCGGTGATGCGTCTCATCTGATGTCCTTGTTGTGTTTGAGGGGCAACAACAAGATGACGTTTCAGTCGAGTGCCATGCGGCCAGTGCTTCTCCCTACTGTGCTTTTCCGAGCTCCAGCCGTCCAGCCTCGGCGTTCAGCTTCAGCCCGTGCAAATGGGCGACAGCACGAGCAAATCCGATGTTGTCTCCCGTGCGGAAAAGGCCGCTGACGCGCAGGGTTGAATCGCCCAGACCATCGACCAACACGATCGGCGTTCGGCTGTAGCGGTTCATCTCGGCCACGGCATCCTGCAATGCCGTACCGTCGAACACGGCCTCGCTGCGCTTCCAGGCAGTCACCTGCTCCACGTTCGGGCGATCCAGCGCAGGCGGTGCGGTGCCTGCCGAGCCGGCTACATGGTCCAGCCGCAGCCGCTCGCCCGCCTTCATCGAGATCGCCTTCTCCGGCGCGACGGCATCGGCACCGACATCCGGCGCCGGCCGCACGCTCACCTGGCCCTCGATGAGCGTGACTGTCAGCTCGCTCGGTCTGCTGGCGGACGGCGCGCCATAACGCACCGCAAAGGCGGTGCCAACGGCCACGACCTCGCTGCCCGACACGCGCACGACGAACGGCCGCTGCGGGTCTTTCGCCACCTCGAAAATGGCCTCGCCACTGCGCACGTTCACCGTGCGCTGCCTGTCATCAAAGCTGACCCGTACCCGCGTGTCGGTGTTGAGCAGCATGCGCGACCCGTCGTCCAGCATCACCGCGCGCTGCTCGCCAACGTCGGTGGCGAAGGCGCCCTGCTTCCACCATTGCTGGCCAACCACCAGCGCGACCGCCAACACGCCCGCTGTGGCGGCTCCGGCGCCCCACCATCGCATGCCTTGACGCCCCCCCCCCAAGCCGCCTGGAGTTCTTGGCGGCCACGGTCTCATAGGCAGTCGCAAGCTTGATCTTCCCGACGTCCATCCAGACAACACTGGCGTGCCGCCGACGAGTCCGGCCAGGTAGGCGCCCCGCGGCATGGCGGCACTACGGGCTCCAACCGCCAGGCGCCGCGCTTCATCCCGCGTCATCCGAATCGAGAGCTTGACCCACGCCCCGGGATCTTCCTCATCGCCCCCATCACCTCCCCGAGCTGTCGCTATTGCGCCCTCAACGCCGAGGTCTCGCTCGACAGCCCTTCGCACAAGGACCGACACGCTGACTCGATCGGCCCTCGCCCGCCCCACCAGCGCGGCCTTCAAGCCGCGCATGTCGACGGTGACGAAGTCATGCGAAGTGGTGTTCATGGCCGATCGAAGGAGGTCAGCGGAGCGCTTGTGAAAACGGCGGCAGGCCGCCTATCTCTGCACTCACCCATGAATCAAGTATTGGCTCTGAAGCCGCCTTCAGAGCCGCTGGTTTCGGCCCCGAATCCAGCATCTGGACTTGGCGTTCAGCCGCCTAACTTCTGCTCAGTGACCAACTGCCGTCCAAAGAGTGGCCAAGTACCGCCCCACTACCGTCCAAGCAGCGACCAGGGCTGACCAAGAAACGTCCAAGAAACGTCCATCAAGCGTCCAAAAAGCGCTCAGCGAGCCTCAAGGTCTCCGGCCAAGGTGTTGACGATCTGTTGAACGACGACACCGACTACAAGGCCGCCATCGCCAAGACGTCTGACGCCAACGAGAAGCTCGCACTTGCGCGCAGGCTGGCGGCACGTCGTCTGGCCATCGGCGTCGCGCCAGAACTTGATGCGTGCTTCGACGCGCTTCGCCTTGGCATGACGGTCGCGCCGCTCGTACGCGTCGCATGAAGAGGCTCGCCATGGCGAACCTGCGTGAAGCGCTGATCGTTGAGGCGCTGGGCGACATCGCTTTGATGCTGGAGCGGATCGAGGCCATTGCACCGGCGCTGGCGTCGACCAGCGACGCAGTGATGAGCGCGGCGGATTCATTGACGACCAGATCCGCCGATGCCGAGTCCAGGTTTACCGCATTCACTCAACACGCGGCGACGCACCTGTCCGAGCACCTTGCGCATCGCAGCCAGGAACTGGCGCGCGCGGCGGTCGAGATCGAGGCACAGGCTCTACACGCCACCGCCAGGAAGATCCTTCAAGAGGAGCTGGGCCCGCCGGTGCAACGTCTGGCCCGATCGCTGAACGACAACGCCCACCGGCGCCTGCACTGGCCGTCTGTCGTGGTGGGTGCGGTAACGGCGGTGGTGGCTTCCGCAGCGGCCTGGCCGGGGGCCCTCTATCTGCTGACCCGCTGACCGCCTCGCATGGCTTCCATTGCACGGGCCGGTCACCCTGAGCACCTGCGCCGGTCGTGACCGGTTGATTGCTGGCGCCCAGTGACATCCAATGACCGGACAAGGTTGCTGTCGCTGGCAATCGGCGCCTGATGGTCAGCAAAGTGCCGATTCTGTTGAAAAACTCCCCGCCAAATCGGATCTTGTATTCGTACAATTAGCGCGTTAGTAGTTCTGATCTTGGAGGGCGCCGAGATGATGGGACGACAAGCGAGCGGGCAGGATCGGCTCTTCTACTCGTTCAATCTCGAAGACCACGTCCCTCAGAGCCACCTGCTGCGCGGCATCGACCGCTGCCTCGACTTCGGCGGTTTGCGCGAGCACCTCGCTGAGCACTACAGCCCGATCGGGCGCCCGTCCATCGACCCCGAGCTGATGTTGCGCATGCTGATCGTGGGCTACTGCTACGGCATTCGGTCTGAACGTCGCCTGTGCGAGGAGCTCCACCTCAACCTGGCCTACCGCTGGTTCTGCCGCCTGAGTCTTGAAGACACGGTGCCCGATCACTCCACCTTCTCCAAGAACCGCCATGGCCGCTTCCGTGACAGCGGCGTGTTTCGTTGGCTGTTCGACGAGGTCGTGCGTCGCTGCATGGCGGCCGGATTGGTCAAGGCCGAAGGCTTTGCCGTGGACGCCAGCATCGTGGCGGCGGATGCCAGCAGTCAGCGGGGCGTTCCCGGCACCGATCCCGTCGACTGGAAGGACCCGGCGCTGAGCACCCGCGCCGTGGGCGAGTACCTCCAGGGCTTGGACGCCGAAGCTTTGGGCAAGGTGCTGCCCAAGAAGATCTCGTTGACCGACCCGCAAGCCAGCTGGACGGCGGCCGTGGGCGGGCCCGCCTTCTACGCCTACTCGACCAACTACCTCATCGATGTCGCGCACGGCGTGATCCTGGACGTTCAGGCCACGCCGGCGCACCGCACTGCCGAAACTGAGTCCACCAAAGTGATGGTCGATCGGGTGCAGGCGCAGTTTGAGCTCAAGCCCCAACGCCTGATCGGTGACACGGCCTATGGCACGGCGGCCATGTTGAGTTGGATGGTCGACGACAAGGGCATCGAGCCGCACGTACCCGTGTGGGATCGAACGCAGCGCGACGACGACACGTTCTCCAGCAGTGAGTTCACCTGGGACGAGCAAGCCAACGAGTACACCTGCCCGCAAGGCCGTCCGCTGCGCAGCCAGTGGCGGGCCTTCAAGATCGAGCGCAGTCACGTCACCAAGGCCGACACCATCATCTACAGCGCCAGGAAGCAAGATTGCTCGAGCTGTCCCATGAAGCAGCGCTGCTGCCCCAACACCCCGGTGCGCAAAATCGTGCGCAGCGTTCACGAAGCTGCGCGCGACGTGGCGCGCAAGATCGCCACGACCGAGCAATACGAGCGCTCACGATGCGAACGCAAGAAAGTGGAAATGCTGTTCGCCCACCTGAAGCGAATCCTGCGGCTGGATCGGCTTCGCCTGCGAGGGCTTAGCGGAGCGAGCGACGAGTTCACGATGGCAGCGGTAGTGCAGAACCTGCGTCGTCTGGCGGTCCTGGTGCCGCAAGGCCCCCCGACCCAAGGCATTGGTGCGCCCGCTTGAGGCGAAACCCCACCGATCAACCTCAAAACCGGGTCGAAAGACCTGGTTCTGACGAACAAAGGTGAACTGCGAGCGACCGCAACCGGCCTGGCAGGACTGAACCTGTGCCGATCACCGACTTCTTCAACAGCATCTGCCCAAAGCTGCCGCTGACCAATGCAGATGACATCGCCCAAAAGCCGTCAGCCGCGTAGCAGAGCAGAAACTCTGAGAAGGCTCAGTACGCCCGGGTAAATCACCGTCGTGACGCACGTTGGACCCCGACCTGTGCTCGGAGACTGCCGACAGCAAACCTTTTGTCGCGCTTTGAATCTGCATTCACAGGCCGTCGGTTCAAGCGTATCCATGCCGAAATTACGTTTTTCAGGAACTTTCAACTATAAAGATTCAAGCGCGCCTAACTTGTTGTCACGCCGAAGTCCATAGCTGAATTGACTACGATAGTCCCTTCTCAAAAGTGAGTTGCTATAGATAAATGATGCAATTGCCAGTAAAAGCACATCATCATCATGACTGCCGAGCCGCAGTGGGGCGCGTCATAAGCAGCGAAGCTCCTCCGCAAGAGCGCACAAGGAAACTTCTATGAACGTAATGCAGTTCGCCAACCAAATACTGGCTGAAAGCATGAGGGCCGCCTGTATTGCTACAAATCCCCACGTCGAAGGCCCCTACTATCGTCCAGGAGCCCCAAGCTTGACGGATATATTTCCTTCCGGCTCAACGGGAAAGCCACTGTACTTTAGCGGCTTAGTTGTTGACGAAGAGTGCAACCCGATTCCTGGGTGTGCGATAGAAATATGGCAAGCCGATGATAGCGGCCATTACGACAATGACGATCCGGATCACCCACCCGATCCAGATTTTTTTCGGTGCAGATGCAGAATGGCGACGGATTCATCGGGAGCGTTTATTGTTAGGACGGTCCTGCCGGGCAATTATGCAGTAGATCCAGCTGGAGATTGGATTCGTGTGAAACACCTGCATTTTAAGCTATATGCGCCTGGCAAATCCTTTTTGACAACGGAAATAGCTCTATTGCCAGATCAGTACGCCGAACGTGATCCGCTATTCGACAGTGCGCTGGCGACAGAAATAGCTCCCATCGAGGAACCTAGCGGCTCAGCTTGGCGAGCACTCTTCCGTTTCACCCTATTTAAGCCATTTAAGACTCAATACGCGCGTTCAATTTTTAGCGGTAGTCAATTCAAGGGCGGCACAGATGAATGATTTTGCAGCTAAATGGACCTATCGAAGTTTTCACAACCTACCCAAGGTGGATGATTTCGCCGAACTTCGCTTCGCAGAAGCGGATTTGGAGCTCGAGGAAACAGAGCATACAAACCTACTGCGCGGGCGGCTAAGTTTTGGAACTGCATACCTCGAAATAGTTGGCACCTCCTCCGAATTAGGCCGGGAAAAAACTTTGCGCATGCGCGCGGAAGGCGTCGTGGGCACCCCGACCGAAGGATGGGTATACGATTACGAGGGTGTTTTGTCACATAAATGGGAACATGGAGATGCACAGCGGCCGACCATTGTCGGAACTGTCATTAGAACGGCGCCTCATGCGCCAGACAGACCAGCTGGATATACGGCATCCTTTATTGCAGTACATCGAAGCCGCCCTGCGCCACCGAACACATTACCAGACGCTGTTAGAGCTCACTTTGCCTCCCGCGTACATCGACTTCATCATGCAGCGTGGCATGGGATACGCAATGGTTGGAATGCAATGCCGGAGGCACTAAAAAAGCAAGTTGCGGCTATGGATTGGGAAACACCCAGGCCCGCGCGGGATTTCAGTAGTACCGGTGTGTTGAAGGGGCCAATCGTCGCCAATGGTTCCGGCGAAGACTTCCTTTTCTTTCATCGCCAAATGATTGTGATGTACCGAGATATGATGGCAAGCGGCGGCCATTCCGTTATTGAATGGGTCACTATCCCAGAGCCAGGCACAGCTCCATTTAACGATGTTCCGCAGATTTGGCCGCTTCGTAGTATCGAGATGATGCAGAGGCGGTTAGTAGCATTGAAATCCGATGCTTATTATTGGTCTTGCATGCGCATATGGGACCAAAAGTTTAAAGACAGTTCTTACCTCGCCACATTGACCCTCGGGGAACTAGGTTCATTACTTGAATTTACCGTTCATAATGACTTGCACATGCGATGGTCCGCAGCCCCACGCGATCCCGAAACCCGCGCATTGCTAGAGCTTGGTCGGCCCGCCAACGACTTCTCGAAGAAATGGGAGAGTCCATCTTATGACTGGCTTGGGGAATTTTATTCGTCACATGTAAACCCCTTCTTCTGGCGCCTTCACGGCTGGGTTGATGATCGGATAAATGATTGGTTGCTTGCGCATGAGCATAAGCATCCGGGCGAGATTGCCGCGGTATCGAAGGGCGGGGTGGATTGGTTTGAGGCTGGCAAATGGGTTGAAGTAGATAAGCCTTGGGTGTGGCCAGAATCCTTAGGAGGCATCAACGGCGGGCATGGTGGGCATCATGACGGCCACAATCCTGACGACCTTAATAAGAAGAGACTGTTGAGCCTTGAGCGGCTAGTGGAGATCCTCTATCCGAGTACCGAGGTGGAACGCTTGGAGCTCGAGCATCTAGGCATAGCAAAGGCGATCAGCCCAATTGTCGGCGCCCTTTAATACCTGCCGTCGCTGGAGGAAGTATTGTGACGCCTCAAGCTAAGGACGCACAGTCGGCGAAAAGCGCAGCCAAATCCTCACCGCCTAGTGGCGATGACTTGTCTATTGGGCCATTACGAATCGACAGGGCGTCGAGACCTTATCGCACGATAGCAGCGCTGCTTACCGTTGCTGCAGCCATCTGCAGCGCAACGTATGGCTTTGCCACCTATGTGGAAATTTCCCCGCTCAAAGACAAGCTCAAGGACAACGAGGCTCAAATCGCGTCACTGGAAAAAGAAAGGCAAAGCCTTTCAACCCAATTGGACCGTCTCGAGCGGAAGATCGCCGAAATAACAAAAGACTCTGACAAGCCGCTACTTACTTATCCGGCCGATGGCTCGAGCATCATTGGTTCGGACCAGATGTTTACCTGGGAATATTCCAAGCTGGTAAATGGCTACGTTTTCGAGTTGCGGAGCTTGTCTAACCCCGGCCAACCGGTCTTGCGGCAGAACGTTGTTCGCCCTGAGATCAAGCGAGTCTACTTTTCACTTCCAAAACTGGACCGCGGAGAATATCTCTGGAGAATCGCGCCGGGAATGGTGGTAAAAGGTGAACTTGTTGCTCAAGGAGCATGGAGCAACCCAAGCACTTTTTCCGTATTTCCGGACACGCTGGCAAGAATCCGTGCTACGGGAGATATTCTCGTAGCAACTACTCCGACATCATATGACGCCTTCGTTGCGAGCAATGGTTTGGGGCAGTACAGCGGATTTGAAATGGAACTTGTGAGTTCACTTTCCGGTGCGATCGCAAAAAAGCTTGGAATCGCCATACCAAATATTAAAACTGTCGAAGTGCCTTGGAGTGGCCTTATGTCAACCATGCAAAATGGTGAGGCGGATATGGCGGTCCGTTCCATAGTGCGGACGAGGTCTCGCGAAGCGCAATATCCCGGTCTAAAATTTAGCCGAGGATATATCTCCAACAGCCAGATCGTGGTTAGCACTCGAGATAATCTAAAATTCCCCGACGCTCTGCGCGGAAGCGTGGTCGCCGTGAAGGCAAACACCTTCAATGAGCGTGCCGCAGTCCACGTTTCGCAGAAGTTCGGCTTTCGAGTGGACAATAGCTACACCAACTATGGTGACATATATCAGGCGCTGCGTGAGGGGCGCGCAGCTTTTGCTATCGTCGACAGCGTACTCGCAGCCCAGTTTCTAAAATCTGATGGGAGGCAATTGGGACCGAGCCTAGATAGCGAGCTAAGGGGACTTTATAAAAAAGAACTGTTTTCAGATGGAGAGGAATATGTGGTGGTTATCCATGAGCGCGCTTCCTCGGGGCCGCTCCTAGCAATCATCAATGAGATTCTTTCTTCACCTGAATTTAATGAATCGAAGAAACGGCTCCTGAAAAAGTATGGGCTTCCATAGCTGGCGCCGGGTTTCCCCTAAAACTACGATGGGCCGTCCAGCGCCAGGCGGACCAATCTGGCAAAGGTCAGCCTGCGGTATCGCCAGGCAATGTCCGGTACGGGCACATAGCTGCCGCAGCAAGACCGGCAGCGACCGGCGGCGCCCGCTGCAGGACGTGCGCCCGTCCATACTGGATCAGAACCAGCTGCGCGGGCAATTCCGGCCAACCGGTTTAGCGAGTGACCGCCCTCGCCCGCACCCCATGTCGCAGCGCTTTCAGTGGAAATCGTCTTCGAGCTGGTGGCGCACCGCCATCACGATGACCGTCTCGCTGTCCTGCACCTCGAACAGCGCGACGTAGCCGGATCGCCCGAACGGGATGACCAGCTCGCGCAGGAACGGACTGCGGCCCGCCTTGCGGCAGGTGAAGGGCGACGTCTTCAGCGTCGCGATGCCGGCCTGGATGGCGAAGATGGCGTCCTGGACCAACTCCAGGTCGCCACCGTCGCGGAACAGTTCGCGCTCCAGCACGAAGTCGAACAACCGCTCGATGTCAGCCTCGGCTTCACGCGTCAGCCGGACGCGGTAGCTCACTTGCGCTTCTTCGCGACCTGCTGGCGTGTAGCGTCCAGCTTGCGCTGCAAGCTGGCCAGCACGGCGTCGGCGTCCACATAGTCGCCCGTCTGTCGGGCCTGGTCGCGCGATCGCAGCCCACGCGCGATGAATTCCTCGTGGACGCGTCGGCGCTCGACCTTCTCGCGGATCGAGCTCTCGACGAACTCGGACAGCGTCTCGCCCTCGCCCAACATGGCCTCCACTTCCGCGCGGAGCTCGGGCTCTACGCGCACGGACGGAATGCTGGCGGTTTTCATGGCGCCACTGTAGCGCAATTGCGATGCAATGGCTTGTGGCGCCATCGGATGGGGGTGCATGCGGCACCCCATGAGTCTCAATCACGACCAGCACCGAGGCCCCATTGACGGATCACGGCGCGCACGCGTTGCTCGCCGTTGGGCACGAGGCGGTAGAGGTCCGAGCGGCCCCAGCGCAGCGCGTCCAGGCAGCAGAGCATCGCATCGCTGATGTCGACATCGACCGCACGCAACTCGAAGAGGTCGAACGGATGAACGCGGCCGTTGTACGTCGCGGCGACGAACAACGCGGCCCGGCGCTGCTGGCCGCTGTCGCCGCTCTCGGCATGCTTGAGCAGACGGGCAAAGGCTCGACCGCCCGCATGGGTGGCCTGCTGCGCACGCTCGGCATAGCTGGCCAGGATTTCCAAGGTCGAAGCACCCATGGTGATCTCCTTAAGGGATTGCGCGGGACGGTCGCCGGCTTGAGTCGATCGTCGGGCCGGTAGCACCCCGCTGAAGCGCTGGATTCGGGTCTGAATCCAGCGCATGAACGAGCCGCTCAAGCCTTCAGCTTGCGCATCTCCTCGGCCAGCGTCCAAAGCGCCCGGTTCAGGCTGACGCCACGGTCGATGCTGCCGACCGGGCGGGTGTGCAGGCGCTTGCCTTGCGCGCTGCGGCCGGGTTGACCGCCCCGGATCACGTTCTCCTGAACACGCTGGAACGTCGTCCACAGACTGTGGCCGATGTCTTCGGGCCGCCGTGCCTGGATCAGCTGCTGGGCCGTGACCGGCGCCGGTCGATGCCCGCCGGTCTCTTCGACGACCTGCTCACCGAACCGCAGCGCCAGTGCGGCCGTCGCGAAGGCGATTTCCTCGGGTTGCTCCAGCTGCAGCGCCTTCATCGCCTCGGCGTGCTGCTCGACAGCCTCGAACTCGTCGAGCACGCGGAAGGCGCCTTCGATCACCTCGCCCTGGATGTTGCCCTTGTGCGGGATGCGGATGTCGTCCACCACGTTGCCCACGACCAGGCCGTTACAGCAGACAAAACGGAGCATGCCGGCCAGCATCTGGTAGGAGCTGGCGCCGTCGTGGCTGTTGATGAGGATGATCTCGTTGGCCTCGGGCTTGGTCTGAACCTGGCCGGCGTGGCGCATGCGGATCATGTGCTTGGTGAATTCCGCCTTGCCTTCCACACGGCTGGCGCCCTGGGCGACCATGAAGGGCTCGAACCCTTCCTTGCGCAGGCCGCGCAGGACTTCGATGGTTGGGATGTAGGTGTAGCGCTCCGAACGGCTCACATGCTTGCCAGCGGCAAAGATGGAGGGCGCAGCGACGCGCATCTGGTCTTCGCTCAGCGGCTCTTCGCTGCGAACGACATGAGTGGT
>Ga0136846_1229173_pt1 | contig 11793 bp, 12 predicted proteins | sample HopSoiMetagenom2_FD_96841 | JGI IMG/M metagenome (GOLD analysis project Ga0136846, IMG submission 96841) | Grasslands soil microbial communities from Hopland, California, USA - 2 Assembly 2016 (version 4) | ecosystem: Environmental > Terrestrial > Soil > Grasslands | place: USA: Hopland... | reverse complement strand
CTCCGCCGGCTCGAGCCGGGCATCGGCGAGATCAAGCGGATGTACGTCGAGCCCGGCGCCCGCAGCCTCGGCATCGCCCGCCGCCTCCTCCGTGCCCTCGAAGATGCCGCCCGGCGGCGCGGCCTCGGCCAGGTGCGACTCGACACGGGTCCAAGCCAGCCCCATGCGAAGGCCCTCTACCTCTCGGCCGGCTATCGGGAGATCCCGTCGTACAACGGCAATCGCCGGGCCGCCTTCTGGGGCGAGAAGCTGCTCACCTGACCAGCACGGTCGTGGTCTCACCCAGTCGGATGGCGTCGACCAGTCGCTCCTGACGGTGCACGACGGCCCCCGGCCACACGACCGAGCGCACCAGCTCTCCCTCCACCACTGCGCCCTCCCCGACGACTGACGCGCCGCCGGACGCAGCCAGGTTGGCGGCGAGGTAGTCGCGGGGCCGGTCGCACGGGATGCAGGGCCCGGCGCCGCCCACCACCTCGACTCGGCCGGCGGCGCTGAGTGGCGCCCAGCACGCCTCGAACAGACCGGCGGGGCGGCGCGGCAGGGCGGCCACGACGTCGGGCGGGAGCAGGCTGCCCAGAATGCTGACACCGGGCCGGAGAGCCTCGGCGTTGGCCACCAGCACCCTGACCCGGGTGCCGTCCCACCCCTCCACCAGCGGGGCCAGGTCGATCGTCGACCACGTGTCACCGTTGACGACAAGCACCGGGCGGCCGTCCAGCCACGATCGCAGGTGGGCGACGCCGCCAGCGGTGCCCAAGGCCTCATCGTCCTCGATCGACAGGTGGGCCCGCCCGACGAGGTGGGCGGCCAGCAGGTCACGGAAGTGATGGGCGTTGACGGCCAGCCGGGCGGGCCCCTCGCCCACCACCGCGGCCACCCGCGCCAGGTTGTGGTCGACCAGGGCGACACCGCCCACCTGGCACAGGACCTTGGGGCTGACCTGGGTCAGGGGCCGCAGTCGCTCGCCGGCGCCGGCACCCAGCACGATCGCTGCCAAACTGTCAGGCATGGAGACCCGCCGCTGGACCAACCCGACGCAGCCGCAGACCCTCCAGATCGCCGTGTTCCTGCTCTACATCAACGCCGTGTTCGTGGCGATCTATGGCGGGCTCTTCAACCCGATCGGCCTGCTGCTCATCGCCGGCGGGGTCGGTGGCGGCTATGGCATCGCCAACGAGAAGCGCTGGGGCTACACCCTTGCCTTGGTGGTGGCGGGCATCGGCGTGCTGTTCGCCCTCCACGACATCATCAGCCTGATGTTCGCGGCGGCCCTCGCCGCCCTGCTGCTGCATCCGCAGAGCCGCGACTACCAGCGCATCTGGTTCCGCTAGCGGCTGCGTCAGCCCAGCAGCCGCAGCACCAGCTCCGCCACGCACGCCGGTCGCTCCTGCCCCTGCACCTCGTAGGTCAGCTCGACCACCACCTGCACGCCGCCCTTCACCTCTTCGACCTCGCCGAGGGCGGCCTTGACCCGCAACTGCTCGCCCACCGGCACCGGTGCCGGGAACCGGACCTTGTTGAGGCCGTAGTTGATGAGCATCGAGATGCCCTCGAACCGCACGACCTCGTCGAGCATCGACACCGACAGGCTGAGCGTCAGGAAGCCATGGGCGATCGTCCGCCCGAACGGCCCGTCCTTGGCCCGGTCAGGGTCGACATGGATGAACTGGTGGTCGTCGGTGACATCGGCGAACCGGTTCACCTGCTCCTGGGTGATCGTCCGCCACGGCGACTCCCCGAGGTCCTGACCGGCGAGAGCTCGGACCTCGTCGAGCCCGTTGACTGTGCGTGCCATCCGCTGTTCGTACCATGGCTGGGTGCTACCCGTGGGTGAGACGCCGCCGCCCCCGGGCGGGAGCCCGTTACCGCAGGGCGACCGCAAGGTCCGGATGGTCCGGGAGATGTTCGACACCATCGCCCCCCGGTACGACCTGGTGAACCGGATCATGACCTTCCGGCTCGACACCCGCTGGCGGAAGCGCACCGTCCGCGACCTGCGACTCGGCCCGGGCTCACTCATCCTCGACCTCGCCGCCGGCACCGGTGACCTCTGCCGGGAGCTGCGGTCGGCCGGGCACCGCCCGGTGGGTGTCGACCTCTCCTACGGCATGTTGGCGGCGGCCCGCACCGACGCCCCCCTGGTCCAGGCCGACGTCCTCCGCCTGCCGGTGCCCGACCAACGGGCCGACGGCGCCACCTGCGGCTTCGCCCTCCGGAACCTGGCCGATCTGGGCCTGTTCTTCGACGAGCTGGCGCGGGTGGTGCGCCCCGGCGGCCGCATCGGCCTGCTCGAGGTCGCCCGCCCCCGGAACCCGGTCATGCGCTGGGGCCACGGCATCTACTTCGGGCGGGTCGTGCCCAAGATCGGGGCGCTGCTCTCCGACGGCGCCGCCTACCGGTATCTGCCCCAGTCGGTGGCCTACCTGCCCGAGCCCCCGGCCCTCGTCGCCATGCTGCGCGCCGCCGGCTTCGCCGACGCCGAGCGCCACGAGCTCAACGGCGGCATCAGCCAACTGTTGTTGGCCACGCGCGACCGATGAGGCTCGTCGCCACCACCCGCCGGCTCGACCGCGAGGTCGACCTGATCCAGATCGCCGGCTCCGGCGGGTTCCTGTTCGAGCAGGCCGGCACCGGGCTGGCCGGCCGGGGCGAGGCGCTGCGCATCGCGCTCCCCGAAGGGCCGGGCCGGCTGGAGAAGGCGGGCAGCGAGGTAGCCGCCGCGTTGGCTGCCATCGAGACCCACGACGAGGTGGGCCTGCCGGGGTGTGGCCCGGTCGCCTTCGGCGCCCTGCCGTTCGGCGAGGACACACCCGGGTCGCTGGTGGTGCCGTCACTCGTGGTCGGGCGGACCGACAACGGCACGAGGTGGGTCACCACCATCGGCGTGGGCGACGACCTCCCCGAGCCGCCCGTCACCGGCGAGGGCCCGTCGTCGTTCTCCGTCACCCCCAGCCGCTCACCACGGGCGTGGCGCGACGCGGTGGCGGCCGCGGTCGACGAGCTTCGGGCTGGCGCGCTGCACAAGGTGGTGCTCGCGCGCGACGTCGTCGTCGAGGCCGACGCCGACATCGACGTGGTGAGCGTGCTGCAACGGCTGCGGGCGGCGTATCCGGGCGCCATGCTCTACAGCGTCGACGGCCTCGTCGGCGCCACGCCTGAGCTGTTGGTGTCGAGGATCGGCGACGTCGTCCGGTCACACCCGATGGCGGGCACGACGCCCCGCACCGGCGACCCGGTGGCCGACGCCCGCCGGGCGGCGACGTTGCTGGCGTCGGCCAAGGACCGGGCCGAGCACCAGATCACCATCGACATGGTGCTCGACACCGTGCTGCCCTTCTGCTCCTACGTCGACTCCGAGCCGGAGCCGTCGATCGTGAGCCTGGCCAACGTGCAGCACCTGGCGTCGCTCGTCGAAGGCCGGCTCTCGTCGCCGCCGGCGTCGGCACTGGCGTTGGTCGCTGCGCTGCATCCCACGCCGGCCGTCTGCGGCTGGCCCCGAACCGAGGCCCTGGCCGTGATCGACCGACTCGAGCAGCTCGACCGCGGCCGCTACGCCGGCGCGGTCGGCTGGGTCGACCGCAACGGCGACGGGCGGTTCGGCGTCGCCATCCGCTGCGCCGAGATCGACGGCCGCCGGGCCCGCCTGTTCGCCGGCAACGGCATCGTCGCCGACTCCGATCCCGCCACCGAGCTCACCGAGACCCGGGCCAAGCTCCAAGCCATGCTCGGAGCCATCATCCGCCCCTGATCCTTCTTTGTCGAGAGAGGTCAGCGGGGCAGGGCGCGGGAGACGGCGGCGTGGAGCTCGTCGTGGACGGTGACGTTGGTGGCCCGGTCGGTGCGGACGACGACGACGTGGGTGCCGGGAGCGGCAGCAGCGACGTTGAGGGCGGGAACGAGGCCGTCGGCGGCGTGCACCGTGATGGTCGGCAGCCCGTGCGCGGCCGCCAGGCCCGGGAGGTCGACATCGTGCGGTGTCCCGAACAACAGCTCGAAGCGCTCGGGCGACAGCGCCGCTGCCTGGGGCAGGAACGAGAAGATGCCACCCCCCCGGTTGTCGACCACCACGACGGTGAGATCGAGTCCCCGACCGGCCAGTCCGAGCAACGCGTTGGCGTCGTGGAGGAACGACACATCGCCAACGAGAGCGGCAACTGGTCCGTCGCTCGCCAGCGCCACGCCGACCGCGGTCGAGACCACGCCGTCGATGCCGTTGGCGCCGCGGTTCGACAGGACCCGCACGAAGTTCCGCGGGCGGCCGTACCACTCGAGATCACGCACCGGCATCGACGACCCGACCACCAGGGTCGACCCCGGCGCCAGCTGCGCCACGAGGGTCCGGGCCACCCCGGGCTCGGTCGACTCGCCGTGACCGGCCAGGACCTCGTCGAACGCGGCCTGGGCCGCCTTCTCCGCGTCCTGCCAGTCGGCCAGCCATGCCGGATCGGCGTTGCCCCCGACCGCGGCCGCCATGGTGCGGCACCATGCGTCGGGCCGGGCATGCACGAGGGCGCTGGCGGTCCGCTCGGGGTCGTAGACGACGCCGTGGCGGTCGACCGCCACCTGGCGGGCGCCGGTCGCAGCCAGCCACTTCGACAGCACCCCGGAGGCCGGCGGCGATCCCAAACGCACGACGACCTCGGGGCGGTGGCCAGCAGCGAAGCCCTCGTCCCGCAGGAGGGCGTCGAAGGCGGCGACCGTCCACGCCGACGGCCGGCGGCAACCGGATCGCGGGTCGGCCAGGACCGGCCAGCCAGTGGCTTCGGCAAGGGCGGTGACGCCGTCGGCGTCGCCCACCCACGAACCGGCCACGATCAGGCCGCGGCTGGCGCCGAGCAGGGCCACCAGCGCCGCATCGGGCTCGGCGGCGCCGGCCGGCCGAGCCGGCAGGTGCCAGGGTGCGTCGCCGGGGCGGCCGGCGGGCAGCTCCCCCGCCTCGCCCACCAGGGGCTCCCGGAACGGCAGGTTCAGGTGCACCGGGCCGGGCACCGCACCCATCGCCTCGGCCACCGCCCGGGCCGCCAGCGGCCGCCAGGCCAGTCGGTTCCCGTCGTCGGCGAGGCCGGCCTCGGCGAACGACCGCACCGCGTGCCCGTAGAGATGGTCCTGGTCGATGGTCTGCGGCGCGCCGACGCTGCGCAGCTCCGGCGGGCGGTCGGCAGTGCAGACGAGCATCGGCACCGCGGCCATCGAGGCTTCGACCACCGCCGGGTGGAGCTCGACGGCCGCCGTTCCGCTGGTGGTGAGCACGACGGCGGGGCGGCCGCTGGCCAGGCCGATCCCGAGCGCCATGAAGGCGGCGGCCCGCTCGTCGTGGTGGACGTGCAGGCGTAGCCGGCCGTCGGCCGCCAGGGCCAGAGCCAACGGCGTCGACCGGGAGCCAGGGCAGACCACGGCGTCGGTCACGCCGGCCCTCGCCCACTCGTCCACCAGGGTGGCGACGAAGGTCGCTTGTACGTTGGCCGGCGATGTCATCGGGACTCCACGTCGAGCGCCGGGGCACCGGTCCCCGCGTGGTGCTGGTGCACGGCTTCACCCAGACCCGTCGTTCGTGGGACGGCGTGGCCGACGACCTTGCCACCGACCACGAGGTCGTGGTGGTCGACGCGCCCGGCCATGGCCACTCGGCCTCCGTCGAAGCCGACCTCGACCACGGCGGCCGGCTGTTGGCGGCCGCAGGCGGGACGGGCACCTATGTCGGCTACTCGATGGGCGGACGCCTGTGCCTGCATGCCGCCCTGGCAGCGCCCGAGGTCGTCAGCGGGCTGGTGGTCATCGGTGCCACCGGCGGCATCGACGACCCGGGCGAGCGGGCCGCCCGGCGAGCCGACGACGCCGCCCGGTCGGAACGACTGGCGTCGATCGGCGTCGCCGCCTTTCTCGACGAGTGGCTGGCACAGCCGCTCTTCGCCGGCCTCGACGAGGCGGCGCAAGGTCGTGACGCGCGCTTGGAGAACACCGTCGAGGGACTCCGGTCGAGCTTGGCATTGGCGGGTACGGGCGCCCAGCGACCGCTGTGGCCCGAGCTCGCCGCGTTGACGATGCCGGTGCTGGTGCTCGCCGGCGCGAACGACACCAAGTTCTGCGCCGCCGGGCAACGGCTGGCCGCCACCATCGGCACCAACGCCAGCTACGACGTCGTCCCCGATGCCGGTCACACCGCTCACCTCGAGGAGCCTGCCGCCTTCCTCGGCCTGCTGCGCGACTGGCTGCGGCGCCACGGGCGCTGAGCCGGTCACACGGACACCGCCAGGCCAATGGCGAGCAGGGCGCCGAACACCAGCTGCAGCCGGCTGGTCTCGGCCAGCACGGCCACCAGACCTGCTCCCGTGGTTCCCGCGGCGATGCGGCGGAACGGCAGGGCGGCAACCGGCAGGGCCAGCAGGGCGAGCAGCGCCCACGGCCGGCGGAGGGCAAGGAGCGGGAGGGCGGCAAAGGCGCCGGCGATGAGCGCGGTGTAGAGCACCCGCGTCGGCCCGTCACCGAGGCGGACGGCAACGGTGCGCTTGCCGCTCAACGCGTCGGTCGGGATGTCGCGAAGGTTGTTGACCACGAGCAGGGCGGTGGCCAGCAGTCCGACGGGCACTGCCGCGCCCACCGCGATCCCGGTCAACCGCTCGCACTGCACGTAGGCGGAGCCGACAGTGGCCACGACACCGAAGAACACGAACACGAACACCTCGCCGAAGCCGGCGTAGCCGTACGGCTTGGGGCCGCCCGTGTAGAAGTAGCCGGCGGCCAGGCTGGCGGCACCGACGACCAGCAGCTCGGGTCCCACCGCGAACGCAAGGGTCAGACCGGCAGCGGCGGCCACCAGCCCGGCCACGAGCGTGGCCATCCGCACCTGGTCCGCGGTTGCCAGCCCACCGGCGACCAGGCGCACCGGGCCAACGCGACGCTCATCGGTGCCGCGCACACCGTCGGCGTAGTCGTTCTGGTAGTTGGTGAAGATCTGGATGGCGAGCGCCACCACCATGGCCGCAACGGCTCGCCACCACGAGATGCCCGAGGCCGACTCGCCAACCGCGGCGGCGGTGCCGACCACGACCGGCACGACCGCGGCCGGCAGCGTGCGCGGGCGGGCGCCGGCCACCCACCGGTTCACGGGCGACGCGGAAACTTCGAGAAGTCGGGCGTGCGCTTCTCGCGGAACGCGTCCCGCCCTTCGTGCGCCTCTTCCGACATGTAGAAGAGGAGGTTGGTGTCGTGCGCCAGTTGCTGGAGGCCGGCGAGGCCGTCCTCGTCAGCGTTGAAGCTCGCCTTCAACAGGCGGAGGGCGAACGGCGACAGCGCCAGCATCTCCTGGCACCACTGGAGCGTCTCCTCCTCGAGCCGCTCGAGCGGGACAACCGTGTTGACCAGACCCATGGCAAGCGCCTCTTGCGCCCCGTACTGGCGGCAGAGGAACCAGATCTCCTTGGCTCGCTTGGGCCCGACCAATCGGGAGAGCACCGAGGCGCCGAAGCCACCGTCGAACGAGCCCACCCGCGGGCCGGTCTGGCCGAAGCGGGCGTTGTCGGCGGCGATCGTGAGATCGCAGACGACGTGGAGCACGTGGCCGCCACCGATCGCGTAGCCGGCGACCATGTCGATCACCGGCTTGGGCAGGCGGCGGATCTGGACGTGGAGGTCGGTCACGTGGAAGCGCCCGATCCCCTGCTCGCCGAGGGCATCGTCGTTCAGGTAGCCCGAGTCGCCGCGAACCTTCTGGTCCCCGCCCGAGCAGAAGGCCTCGGGCCCCTCGCCGGTCAGGATGACCACGCCGACATCGGGATCCTCGCGAGCCAGCTCGAATGCCCGCATGAGCTCGATGACGGTGTGGGGCCGGAAGGCGTTGCGCACCTCGGGACGGTTGATCGTGAGCTTGGCCACGCGAACGCCGGCGTCGGTCACCGCCGCCGTCTCGTAGCGGATGTCGGACCACTCGCCCGTCGCTTCCCAGGTCACCGGCACGGCCTGGGACATTAGGGCGCACGGCGCCGCTCGCCACTCTCCTGCCCTGACGCGCGACGATCGGCGCATGACGGAGACCTCGAACGCCACCACCGCCGCCCGCGCCAGCCTCGACACGTTCATCGCCGCCTTCAACGGCCGCGACCTGGCGGCCGTCCGTGCGTCGTGCCACTACCCCCACGTGCTCGTCAGCGGCGGCCGGGTCGTCGTGGCCAACTCCGGCGAGGAGCTGAGGCTCGACTTCGACGACCTCGTCGCCAGCGAGGGTTGGGACCACAGCACCTTCGACGACATCGAGGTGGTCGATGCCGCTCCATCGATGGTCGCCCTCGCCTTCAACTACACCCGCTACCACGCCGACGGCACCTCGTACCGCACCGGTCGGGCTCACTACATCTTCACCAGCCAAGACGGTCGCTGGGGCCGCCAGGGCCAGCTCCTCTTCAACTGAGCCGACGCTAGGGTCGACGACAGACAAGGGGGACCCACGATGACGACAACCGACTCCGGACTCAGCGACGCGGAGCTGCGCGAGGCGCAGGCAACATGGCGCGAGGTCGCGTCCCGCCTCATCTCCTACCGCCATCTCGGGACGTTCTCCACCGCCATCGGGCGCCACGGGGCACTCGGCGAGATGAAGATCCGCCACGACCTGCGAGGGCCGGTCGGCCTCCTGGCCGCACCGCTCGGTATCGCGCTGCTCGACACCGCCGGCATCAACGTCGATGCGATCGCGATCGTCTCACCCACCCGGATCGACATGCACATCTTCGAACCGGCTGCTGATGTGACCGAGATCCGCCTCCAGGGAAAGATCGTCCGCGAGGCGAAGACGCAGTTCTTCACCGAGGCCCGCATCACCGACGCCGCCGATCCGGGCCGGGTGATCGCCGTCGGCGGCACCCACTGGTCGGTCGGTGCCCCCAACCCCGGCTTCAACTACGTCGACCAGCGCGCCAACATGCCGACCACCGCCGACCTGCCACTCCTGTACGAAGCGTTCGGCGCCCGTCTGCGCGGCGACGGCAATCTGGAGATCCCCGACTTGCCGCCCGAGCTGGGCCGCTACAGCCTGCACCAGGGCCCGCTCCAGGTCGTCCCCGAGGCAGCGGCGATGATGGCGGCCCGCGAGATCGCGGGCACCGACCAGTTCTGGATCGAGCACCAGGGAACGTCGATCATCGCCCGCGGCACGGGCGCACCGCTTGTCACCCACGCCGAGGTGCTCCGCATTGCCGAGGGGTGCATCAACGTCCGGGTCGAGCTCCGCGCCGAGGGCAACGACGACCGGGTGATCGCCACCACGATCTGCCGCTTCCGCCTCGTCTGATCGGAGGATCACCCCACTCGTGCCGGCGCCTGCCACCTTCCGGTCGCTCCGGATCAGGAACTACCGGCTCTGGTTCATCGGGCAGGTCATCTCCGTCGCCGGGACCTGGACCCAGACCGTGGCCCAAGCGGTGCTGGTGCTCGACCTCTCGCATGACAACGGCGTCGCCGCGGGAGCAGCTGTCGCGCTCCAGTACCTGCCCACCCTGCTGTTCGGCCTCTGGGGTGGCCTGCTGGCCGACCGCATCGACAAGCGCAGGCTGCTGATGACGAGCCAGGTCGCCCTCACCGTGATGGCCGCGCTCCTCGCCACCCTCGACCTCGCCGGCGTGATCAACCTCTGGACGGTCTACCTGCTGGTCACCTTGTCGGGGTGTGCCACGGCGGTCGACCAACCGGCGCGGCAGTCGTTCGTGACCGAGCTGGTGCCCGCCGACGATCTCCCCAACGCAATCGGGCTGAACAGCACGGTGTTCAACAGCGCCCGCATCTTCGGGCCGATGATCGCCAGCGTCGTGATCCTCGTCTCGGGGACGGGCGTGTGCTTCCTCGTCAACGCCCTCTCCTACGTCGCCGCCCTTGTCGCCCTCGCCCGCATGCGGCCCGACGAGCTCCACCGGAACGCCAGGCTGCCGAGAGGCAAGGGACAGGTGCGCGAGGGCATCCGCTATGCCTGGTCGCAGCCACTGCTCCGTTCCAACCTCCTGCTCATGACCGCGGTGGGCACGCTCGCCTTCAACTTCCCGGTCGTGTTCCCGCTGATGGCCAAGGTGACGTTCCACGGCGGCCCCGGCGCGGTGGGATCGATCTTCATCGCCAACGGCATCGGCGGCCTGATCGGCGCGCTCGCCATCGCGTCGCTCCGGCGCACCGACGGGCGGCGCCTCATCATCGCCGCCATGCTCTTCGGGATCGTCATGTGCGCAGGCGCCGCTGCGCCGTCGCTGACCGCCCTGCTGCTGATCCTGCCCCTGGTCGGCATCGGCCAGAACTTCACGGCATCGAGCTCGAACTCGATGATCCAGCTCGACGCCACCCCGTCGATGCGCGGACGGGTGACCTCGTTGCGCACGCTCACCGTCCTCGGCAGCACCCCGATCGGCGGCCTCATCGCGGGAGCCGTCGCCCAGGCGTACAGCCCCCGATGGGCGATGGCGATGGGCGGCCTCGGCTGCATCGTGGGCGCGCTCGCGTTCGGCCGCCCGCTCCTGCTGGACGCCCGTCTCCAGCTTCCGCCGCCGACCGAGGACGTCCTCGAGACGGAGCCGGCGGCCGGGGCTGGTAGGTAACAGGGGTGAATCGCCTGGCGGACGAGTCGAGCCCCTACCTACGGCAGCATCGCGACAACCCGGTCGACTGGTACCCCTGGGGAGACGACGCCTTCGCCGAGGCTCGTCGCCGGGACGTGCCCGTCCTCCTCTCGGTGGGCTACTCGGCCTGCCACTGGTGCCACGTGATGGCGCACGAGTCGTTCGAAGATCCGTCAGCGGCCGCGGTGATGAACGACTTGTTCGTCAACATCAAGGTCGACCGCGAGGAGCGGCCCGACGTCGATGCCATCTACATGGAGGCAGTGCAGCAGCTCACCGGTTCGGGCGGCTGGCCCATGACCGTGTGGCTCGACCACGACGCTCGGCCCTTCCACGCCGGCACCTACTTCCCACCCGTGCCCCGTCACGGCATGCCCGCCTTCGTCGAGGTCTGCCGCGCCGTCGGCGAGGCGTGGCGCGAGCGACGCGGCGCGTTGCTGGAGCAGGCAGGCGGCCTCACCGACGCCATCCGGCGGGGCGCGTCGATCGGCGGTGGCGCCAACCTGCCACCCCGCGACGCAGTGGTTGGTGGGGCCCGCCTGTTGCTGGCGCAGCACGACGACGACTGGGGCGGCTTCGGCCGGGCGCCCAAGTTCCCCCAGACCATGAGCCTCGAGCTGCTGCTCAGGGCCCATGCCCAGGTCGGCGACGCCGGGATGCTCGCCGCCGTGCGGCGATCCCTCGATGCCATGGCCGCCGGCGGCCTCTACGACCATCTCGGGGGCGGCTTCGCCCGCTACTCCACCGACCATCGGTGGTTGGTGCCGCACTTCGAGAAGATGCTCTACGACCAGGCGCTCCTGGTACGGGCCTTCCTCCACGGCTGGCAGGTGACCGGCGACGACCGTTACCGGCAGGTGGCCACCGAGACGGTGGGCTACGTGCTGCGTGATCTCCGGTCTCCTGGCGGCGGGCTGTGCTCGGCCGAAGATGCCGACTCCGAAGGCGTCGAAGGAAAGTTCTACGTCTGGTCCCTCGATGAGGTGCACGAGCTCGGTGGCGATGCGGCGATCGACTGGTACGGCGTCACCGGCGCCGGCAACTTCGAGGGCGCCAACATCCTGTCCCGCCCCGTGGGCGGTGAGCTGGTCCGGCCGCCGGAGGTGGAGCGTGCTCGCCAGGCGATGTTCGATCGGCGTGAGCGCCGGGTCCGGCCCGGGCTCGACGACAAGGTCCTCACCGAGTGGAACGCGCTCTT
>Ga0136846_1211090_pt1 | contig 11793 bp, 13 predicted proteins | sample HopSoiMetagenom2_FD_96841 | JGI IMG/M metagenome (GOLD analysis project Ga0136846, IMG submission 96841) | Grasslands soil microbial communities from Hopland, California, USA - 2 Assembly 2016 (version 4) | ecosystem: Environmental > Terrestrial > Soil > Grasslands | place: USA: Hopland... | reverse complement strand
GGCGACCCGGGTCAGCCGAGGTCGAGCGCCTCGATGATCTCGTCCTCCGCGTCGGCCAGGTGCTGGACGAGGAAGGCGTGGGCCGCGTCGATCTCGCCACGCTCGAGCAGCCGCACCAGGGCGGCGTGCGAGTCGGCCTGGTCGTGCGCGTTGCGGCGGATCCGGTCGACCTGGGCCAGGGCGAGCTTGAGCTCCACGACGAGGTTCTCCTGCATCGCTACCAGCCGGGGCGAGCCGGTCAGGCCGACCAGCGACACGTGGAAGGCGAGGTGGCGCTCATTGAGCTGCTGGTAGGACGCGTCCGCGCCGATGGCCGAGATGTAGTCGTCGAGCGTCGAGTGCACCTGCGCTCGCTGCTCGTCCGACGCGTCGCGCCAGCTCCGGATGCCTGCCCCCTCCAGCACCAGCCGGGCCGCGCATACGTCGTGCACCGACTCGGCCTCCGGCGTACCGACCGAGACCCCGCGGTTGGGCTCGCGCGTGGCGAGCCCCTCGGCCACCAGCATGGTGAGCGCCTCACGCACCGTCGGCCGGGAGACCCCGAGGGACTCCGCGATCGCTACTTCGCGCAGCGGCGTACCTGACTCGAGCTCGCCGTCGAAGACCGCGCGCCGCAGCTCGTCGGCCACCCGGTCGACGGTCGACGCGTGCTCGAGGTGGAGGGTGCCGAACGGTGCGTGCGCGGTGCGGGCCTGGCTCATGGATCCCATCCTCGCCTGACGGCTTGCGGGGGTCGCCCCCGTAGGTCAGACTAGTGAATGTCAGATTGTCTGACAATCTGTGACCTTCGAGGAGGGGAACATGCCGCTGTCCTGGGGCCGCCACTACGTCATGGTCGAGCCGACCCACTTCCGGATCGACTACGTCATCAACCCCTTCATGGACCCCGATGAACAGCCCGACCGCGGGCTCGCGCTGGCCCAGTGGCACGCCCTCGTCGAGACCATCGAACGGCTCGGCGGCACCGTGGACGTGATCCCGCAGCGGCCGGACGCACCCGACATGGTCTACGCGATGAACCTGGGCCTGGCGGTGGCTCGGCGACGTGGCGACGGCGGGTTCGAGCCGCACGTCGTGCTCTCGCACATGCGCTACGCGCAGCGCCGGATGGAGACCGCGTCCGCGCAGCCGTGGTTCGCCGGGCACGGCTTCACCACGTCGTACGTCGGCCGGCACGGCATCGGCGCGCACCTCGAGTCGGGCGACATCTTCCCGTTCGGCGACGCGCTCGTCGCCGGGTTCGGGCCGCGCACCGAGGAGCTCGCGCTCAAGCACCTGTCCGAGGACCTCGGGGTTCGCGTGCGCGGTCTGCGGATCACCCACCCGGGGATGTACCACCTCGACCTGGCGTTCTGCCCGCTCGACGACCGCCACGCGATCGTCTGCCCCGACGCGCTGGACTCGCCCTCGGCGCAGGCGCTGCTGTCGTTGGTGCCCGAGCCGCTGGTGCTCACCGAGGAGGAGGCGCTGACCACCTTCGCCGCCAACTCCATCGTGGTCCCTTCGGCCTCCGGCGGCCCGGCCACGGTCGTCATGCCGGCCGCGCCCGACCACGTGCGGGACCAGCTGGAGGCCTGGGGTTTCGCGGTCGAGCTCGTCGACGTGTCGGAGTTCCACAAGGGCGGCGGCTCGATCCGCTGCCTCACCAACCCGTTGGACATCGCGGTGGGTCGCGACCTGCCCGAGGTCCCGGGTGGTGCGGTGGTCCTTCCGCCGGTCTGAGGGCGGCCGGCTTTGTAACTCTGTGTTACGTGCACTAGGTCCGTGTTCCAACACTGGTCTAGTGGCCATAACACGGAGTTACATGCGCGCGCGGGCACGAGGGGCGCCGCATGATCGCCGGCTGCGGATGCGGGAGAGGTCGGCCCGCCCCGTAGTTTCGAGGCATGTTCCCGGTCGGCGGCGTGGGCGTCATGCTGCTGCTCATCGCCGTGGCCGCGGTGCTCGCGGCGGCGGTGGCGACCGCTCTCGCGCGCCCGTTCGGGTGGCCGTGGGCCGTCCTGTTCGGGCTGCTCCTCTTCTCCGTCGCGGCCATCGGCGTGCTGACGCTGATCCCCGCGAACGGCGCCCCGGGCATCGTCTCGGCCGAGGGCCGGCTCGACCACTGCTCCTGGGACATCGGCGGCCCGGCGCCGGACGGCTTCTGGGTCCTGCCCGGCGGCCAGCGGCTGCTCAACGTGGTGGTGTTCGTGCCCGCGGGCGCGCTGCTGGTCCTGGTGGCGGCGCGGTGGAGATGGGCGTGGGTGACCGTGCCGCTCGGGTTGGTCGCACTGGCGGGCTACTCCGCGCTGATCGAGCTCACCCAGCTCGAGGCGGCGCGGATCGACCGGGCCTGCGACGTCACCGACGTCATCGACAACGTCACCGGTGCGGTGATCGGTGTGCTCGCCGGCATCGCGCTCCTCCCCGTCGTCCGGCCGTGGCGCTTCGGCCCGCGCCGATGAGTCGGGAGCCCGTGTCCGGTCGGCACTGACCATGCGCACTCTCGCGATCACGCAGAACCTGTCCGCGGACGGCTCGCCGGAGTTCCTGGGCGACTGGTTCGACCCCGGCGACCAGGCGGAGGACCTGGCCGCCGAGGTACGTCGACAGAGCGAGACCGAGGACTACCTGCTGCTCGGCCGGCAGACGTTCACCGACTTCCGGAGCTACTGGCCCCACCAGACCGACGACCCGACCGGCGTCGCCGAGCTGCTCGACAACGTGCAGAAGCTCGTCGTCTCCTCCACCCTCGGCGACCCCGGGTGGCAGAACTCGACGGTGCTCGGCGAGGGCTGGCGCGACCGGGTCCGGGAGCTCAAGGCCGAGGACGGCGGCGACATCGTCTGCACCGGAAGTCTCACGCTCAGCCAGGCGCTGATCGAGGAGGGGCTGGCCGACGAGTTCCGGCTCTTCACCTACCCGGCTGTCCAGGGCCGCGGGCGCCGCCTGTTCCCCGACGGCTACGAGCGCAGGCTGCGGCTGCAGGACAGCAGGACGTTCTCCAACGGCGTGGTGCTGGTCGTCTACCGGCCGGTCTGAAGCACCCAGCAGACCGGGTGGTCCGGGTCGCTCTCGTAGCGGCACTCGGTGCCGGTCCGGACCCGGTCGCGCAGGTGCCTGCCCAGCCACGGGTCGGCCTCGGCCACCCGGGCCAGGGCCGCCACGATCGCCTTCCGGACCGCCACCCGGGCACGCTCGTCGCTCGAGCCTGTGGTCCGGCGCCGACCGGCCAGCCCGGTCGCGGCCCCGAGCTGGTCCAGGAGCCAGGCCCGCTCCACCTCGTCGGTGTCCGGGGACTCGACCCGGGCCCGGTAGGCACGCCGGGCCTCCTCGTCGAGGAGCTCAAGACCGGGCTGCTGGACCACCTCGCCACCGACCAGCGTGCTCGCCGGGACGTCCCGGTCGGGCTCGGTGAGCAGCCGGTGCAGGTGCACCAGGCCTCGCATCCGCGGGAGCACGAACGTCGCCCCCTCCCGACCGACCAGCCACAGCCCACCCGGCTGCTCGTGGAGGTGCACCACCCGCTCGTCCGTGGGCGGCGTCGTGGCTCCGAGAGTGGCGGCCAGCCGGTCGCGCCACCAGCCGGCACCGATCCGGTCATAGGTCGCGAGCGCGGCGGCCCGGTGCCGGGCGGAGGCGTCCGCATCGCCCAGCAGCGCGAACCCGCGAGCCAGGGTGTCGTCGGTGACGCCGTGCCACATCACGGCTCCGGCGTTGACGACCGAGCGGCCGGCGTACGGCGCCAGGTGGTCGACCAGGTCCGCGCACAGCTCTCGGTCCCCGATGGCGATGGCGCCCTCGAGCACGCACTGGAGGATGAGCAGCCAGTCCGCGTCACGGGGGAGTGCCGCCAGCACGTCCGAGGTGAACGCACCGACCAGGCCGGCCACCTTGTCCAGCCGCTCGGCGCCGATCCAGATGACGGCCCCCTCGGCGCGGACCGCAGTGACGCCGAAGTCGACGGCGTAGGCCTCGAACGCCGGAGCCTCGGCCGCGCAGCCCGCCACGTCACCCGTGAAGAAGGCTCCGAAGCCGCGCATGCCGTGCAGCACGCCCTCGGCGTCCGGGATCACGGTCTCCGCGGCTGCCGCCTCAGCCCGGTCCACCAGCACCCCCACGACGTCGTGGTTGCGGCGCAGCAGCTCGAGCGGGAGCCGACGGGTGGCTGCGAAGAAGCGGGCCCGCGGCGACTCCTCCCCGAGCAGCTCCATGGCCCGCATGCACCGGTGCATCCGGGGCAGGTCGAGCACCTCCCAGGCGACGGTGAGCCCCCAGAGCTGGGCTTGCAGCCGGGCGTTCGGGTCGCGGAGGTAGGCCGCCGCCTCGTCGAGCCGGACCGCCCAGTCGCGCCGCCGGGCCAGGTCGTCGGGTCCCCAGTGCGAGGCCAGCGCCGCATCGAGCGCGTCGGCCAGGAGGAGCGGGTCGTCCAGGCCGTCGGCGAGGTCGAGGGCCTCGATCGCGAAGGGCCGGGCCCGGACCGGCTCGTTGGCGTAGGCCCAGCAGCGGGCGAGAGCGGCGGCCAGCTGGGCGCGTGGTCCCGGCTCGGTCGAGGCGTCGTACGCCGCGTGCAACCGGACCGGCAGCGGGCCGGGAGTCAGGTTGTACTGCTGTCCGCGGGCCAGGCCGAGCACCGCGGCGACCCGGGTCTGGAGGTCGCCGTCGGCCTCGGCGAGGTCGACGGCCCGACCGTAGAACGCCATGGCGGCCTCGCCGTCGCCGCCGGCCCAGGCCACCTCGGCCCGGGCCAGCAGCGACGCCGCGGAGACGGTTTCGCTCGCCATCGACGTGAGGTTATGCCCGGATCAGCCGCACCTGCTCGGCGTGCCGCTCCTGGACGGCTGCGTCCCAGTCGCCGGTGCAGTAGACGGACAGCTCGCTGATCCGGCCGTCGGTGACCCGGCAGTGGATCAGCTCACGGCAGTACCACTGCTGGCCCTCGGCGTCCCATCGCTCCTCGAACTGGACGAGGAAGCCTCGCGCGGTGCGGTCGAGGGCCTCGACGCTGACCGTCCCGCGGAAGGGGTGGTCGGTCTCGCGGATGGCGTAGACGTCGTCGGGACCCTGCGCCTGGACCCGCCACTGCGGGAGAGACAGGTCGCAGAAGACGTCGTCGGCGAACAGCCCGTCGGGACGGACGCCGGTCTCCAGCCAGCCGACGAGCTCGTCGGCCAGGTCCTGCAGGCCGCCCTCGAGCCCGAGGGCGGGGGCCACGGCGGTCATGCCTCGGACCCCGCCATCGCCTCGATGTTCTGACCGATCACGGCCATCACCGGTTCGAGGTCGCGGGTCAGGCTGAACTCGACGACCGACGTGCCGGCGGCGATGAGCGGCTGGTGACCGGGCGGGGCGACGTAGGCGTCGCCCTCGACGTAGGTCTCCTCGTGGTCGGGCCAGCGGAACGTGATCTGGCCGGCGGTGACGTAGCCGAGATGCAGGCAGGTGCAGGCGTCGCCGGGCAGACCGCGGAAGTACGGCGCCACGTCGAGGTCCTGCTTGAACGTCTCGAACGAGACGGTGTGGTCGCCGAGCTCGGCGTAGCGGCCCTCGACGACGTCCATGTCGATGCCGACCGGTGTGGTCGAGCGGGATGCACTGGGCATTGGTCCTCCTCGGGTGGGTGTGCTGTCACCCAGGAGGCGTGAGGTCCCGCGTCACCCTGTGATTCGGAGGTGATTCGGAGGTGACTCGGAGGTGAGTCGGGCGTGAGTCGGGCGTGACTCGACGGGTGAGTCGAGGGTTTCGCGGTGGCCGGTCGAAGTGCCTCGGCTCAGGCGGCCGCGAGCCGACGGCGCACGACATCGAGGGCCTCGAGGTCGAACGCCGCGGCCAGCTGGGCCACGCGCGCGTCGTCCCCTTCGGCTACGGCGATGTTGACGGCCTCGACGTAGTGGTCGTGCAGGCGGGCGAGAGTGTCGGAAGTGGTGCTCATGGTTCAATTCTGGGCTAGTTATTGGAACGATCCAAGGAATTGGCGGGTGACGTTGGGCACCTCGACCCGCTAGCGACGAGATACCTGGTGGCTGCTGGTCACTGGTGCGGGCGCACCGACCGACCGGACGCAACCGCGGCATAGGTTGGCCGCGTGACCGGTCCGCAGCCCCGCGCCAACGTCGCAGCGATCCCCGCCTACGTCGCCGGCAAGCCGCCCACGGTGCGGCCCGGAATGACGTCGTACAAGCTCTCGTCGAACGAGAACCCGTATCCGCCGCTGCCCGGCGTGGTGGAGGCGGCGCACCGCGCGGTCGACGTGATGAACCGCTACCCAGACATGGGCAACGCCGCGCTGTACGACGCGCTTTCTGCGCGCCTGCAGGTTCCGGTCGGCGACCTGGCCGCGGCCACAGGCTCGGTCGCGCTGATCTACCAGCTGCTCACCGCGTTCTGCGAGCCCGGTGACGAGGTCGTGCACGCCTGGCGGTCCTTCGAGGCCTACCCGATCGCCATCGCGGCGGCGGCTGCGACGTCGGTGCCCGTGCCGGTCACCGCCGACGGGCGGCACGACCTCGACCGGCTGCTCGCTGCCGTGGGACCGAGAACCCGGTGCGTCATGGTCTGCACGCCCAACAACCCGACCGGCCCGGCGGTGCGCCAGGGCGAGCTCGACGCGTTCCTGGACGGCGTCCCCGAGGACGTCCTCGTGGTGGTCGACGAGGCCTATGTCGAGTTCGTGCGCATGGACGACAAGGTCGACGGGATCGCTACCTACCGAGAGCGTCCGAACGTGGTGGTCTTCCGGACCTTCTCCAAGGCCTACGGGCTGGCCGGGTTCCGGGTCGGGTACGCCGTGGCCCAGGAGCCGGTCGCCGCGGCCCTGCGCGCGGTGTCGCTCCCGTTCGGGGTGTCGGGGGTCGCACAGGCCGCGGCCATCGCCTCGCTCGACGCCGAGCCTGCGCTCCTCGAGCGGGTCGACGCGCTGGTCGCCGAACGGTCCCGGGTGCAGTCGGGCCTGGCCGACGCCGGCTGGAAGATCCCAGAGGCCCAGGGCAACTTCGTCTGGTTCGAGCTCGGCGAGCGCACCGCCGACTTCGCGGCCGCCGCCGACGAGCTCGGGATCGTCGTACGCCCGTTCGCCGGCGAGGGTGCCCGGGTCTCGATCGGCGAGGACGAGGCCAACGACCGGCTGCTGGAGCTGGCCCAGGGTTTCGAGACCGGTCGCAGCTGATCAGGAATCGAGAAGGCGACCGGCGGCCGTCGCACTAGCGTTCCTCCCATGGCTACGACGAAGGCAACAACCAAGAAGGCAACGACCAAGAAGACCGCCGCCAAGAAGACCGGCGGCTCGAAGTCCGACTCCGGCTTCTCCGCCGAGGAGCTCTCGGCCATGAAGGCGCGCGCCGCCGAGCTGCGCGCGGAGAAGGGCGGCGCCAAGAAGGCCGACGAGGCGGAGCGCTGCCTCGAGGCGATCGCCGCGATGGGCCAGCCCGACCGCAAGCTGGCCGAGCGGATCCACGCGATCGTGATCTCGTCTGCGCCGCACCTTGACGTGACGACGTGGTACGGCTTCCCGGCGTACAAGAAGGACGGCAAGGTGATCTGCTTCTTCAAGATGGCTGCGAAGTTCAACGACCGCTACGCCACCTTCGGCTTCGAGACCACGGCCGCCCTCGACGACGGCACGATGTGGCCGGTGGCGTTCGCCATCACCGAGATCACGGCTGCCGACGAGAAGTTGCTGCGCGCGCTCGTGAAGAAGGCCGCCGGATAGCCCTTGCGCTGGAGTGCGCTCCAGTTCCTACCGTCGTAGGTATGGAGACGCGAACACTCGGACAGGGGCTGGAGGTGTCCGCCCAAGGGCTGGGCTGCATGGGGATGAGCCAGTCGTACGGCGAGGCCGACGAGGCCACGTCGATCGCCACCCTGCACCGCGCGCTCGAGCTCGGCGTGACGTTCTGGGACACCGCGAACGTGTACGGCGATGCGGGGCCGGGCGGTTTCGGGGCCAACGAGAAGCTGCTCGCGCAGGTGCTGGCCGAGCACCGCGACGAGGTCACCCTGGCCACCAAGATGGGGATCGGCGGCATCGACACGACCGCCGACGCGACCTCCGGCCGCCGGTTCGCCCTGAGTGCCACGCCGGAGGAGGTCCGGCGCCGCTGTGACGAGTCGCTGGCCCGGCTCGGCACGGAACACATCGACCTCTACTACCTGCACCGCGTCGACCCGGGCACACCGATCGAGGAGTCGGTCGGTGCGATGGGCGAGCTGGTGGCCGCCGGGAAGGTCCGACACGTCGGAGTCTCGGAGGTCACCGCCGAGGAGCTCGAGCGGGCGCACGCGGCGTACCCGGTCACGGCCCTGCAGAGCGAGTGGTCGCTGTGGACCAGGGACGTCGAGGCGCAGGTGGTCCCGACGGCTCGTCGGCTCGGGATCGGCCTGGTGCCGTTCGGCCCGCTCGGTCGTGGCTTCCTCACCGGCGCCCTGGCGGGCCGCTCGTTCGTTGCCGGCGACGCGCGGGCTCGCATGCCGCGCTTCGCGGAGGAGAACCGGTCCGCCAACGAGGCGGTCGTGGCCGAGATCGCCGACGTGGCCACCGCCCACGACGCGCTGCCCGGCCAGGTCGCGCTGGCGTGGGTGCAGCAGCGGGGCGACGACGTGGTGCCGATCCCCGGCACCAAGCGGGTCGAGTACCTCGAGCAGAACATCGGCGCGCTCGACGTGCACCTGACCGACGACGAGCTGGCCCGGCTCGACGGGCTGTCGGAGAAGGTCGCCGGCGCCCGCTACTGAGCCGGCGGGTTCACGCCAGCGAGGTCGCGAGCGCCGGCGCAACATCCCGACGCCGGTTGATGCCGCGCCAGCGCGAGTCCAGCGCGGGCAGCATCGTGACCGCGAAGTACGCCGCGCCGCAGACCAGCATCGCGGCACTCAGCCCGGCGCTGCCGACCAGAAAGCCGCCGACCAGGCCGCCCAGGGGCATCAGCGCCCAGCAGCACGCGCTCGACAGGGAGCTGACCCGGCCCAGCAGGTGTTCGGGGACCCGCTCGTACATGACCGCGCCGAGAATGGGGTTCAGGAAGCCCGAGGCCGCGCCCGCCACGACGCAGAAGGCGAGGATTCCCCACAGCGGGGTGTCCACCCCCATGAGCACGAACCGCGGCAGCCCGGTCACCAGGAAGCAGACGAGGTAGGTCGCGTAGCGCGGCAGCCGTTCGCCGTACGCCGCCGCCACGAGCGAGCCGACGGCGGAGGCGCCGGCGAAGGTCGCGAACAGCGCACCGACCGCGGCCGCGCCGCCCCCGCGCTCGATGCCCCACACCGGGACCAGGACCGCCGCCCACGCCAGGTCGATGAGGTTGGTCAGCGCCACCATCACCGTGATCCCGACCAGCACCCGGTCGCTGCGCAGGAACCGCCAGCCCTCCCGCAGCTGCTCGACGTACGGCGCCGGGTCGGCAGCGGTGTCGACGACCGGCTTGGTGCGGGCCGGGATCGCCCAGGCCAGCAGCAGCGCGGAGGCGCCGAACGAGACCGAGTCGACGACCAGGGCGTTGGCCGGCCCGATCACCGCGACCAGGGTGCCGGCGATCGCAGCGCCCAGCATCGAGGCGGTGCGCTCGACTGTCGAGCTGAGGCCGGTGACCCGTTCCAGCGGGACGTCGGCGGCGGCGGCGAGGGTCGGGGTCATCGTGTGCTTCGCGGAGTCACCCGGCCCGCGCAGGGCGCCGGCGACCGCGACGAGAGCCAGGAACGCCGGGAACGGGAGGTGCCCCGCCCCGTGCAGGAGCGGGATCGCCCCGACCACCGCCAGCGAGCCCCAGTCGCAGCTGATCGCGACCCGACGGGCGCCGATCCGGTCGATGACCGGGCCGCCCAGGACCTTGAGCACGACCAGCGGCAGCAGCTCGGCCAGGGCGACCAGGCCGGTCTTCTCGGGACTGCCCGTGGTGGTGAGCACGAAGAAGGGCAGCGCCACCATCGAGACGCGGGTGCCGACCAGCGAGACTCCCTCGGCGCCGAGCCAGCCGTAGAGCGGGCGCCTGCCCTGAGGTGCGGGCCCGCGATCCTCGAAGGGCCTCACGACGTGCCTCCGGACTCTCCGCCCGGGCGCGGGAACGCGTGGAACATCACGGTGTAGGCGACACCGCCCGGGTCGTCGACAGGCAGCTCCTCCGCCTTCTCGAACTCCTCGATCAGGTCCGAGACGGTGTTGATCAGCCGCTCCGCCTGCTCCGGGTTGAGCCGGCAGCGCCAGTCGGACATGGTCGACGCGTTGCGCCACTCGTCAGAGAGTGTCGAGCGTTCCTCGATGGCCTGCTGGAGCATCTGGGTGTAGACCACGACCACCGTCTGCAGGTAGGCGTCGAGCGCCTCCTTGTCGGCCGGGTCGGGGTACTTCTCCAGACTGGTCCGGGTGGAGGCGTGTGCCGCCCGCCACCAGCGCTCGCGGCCGTTGCCGCGCTCCGCGTCGTCGACGATGAAGCCGTGCTGGGCCAGCTGGCGCAGGTGGTACGACGTGGCGCCGGTGTTCAGACCGAGGCGGTTCGCCAGGGCGGTCGCGGTGGTCGGCCCCTCGGTCCGCAGGATGCCGAGCATCCTCAACCGCACCGGGTGGGTCAGTGCCCGCAGCTGCTGCGGCGTCGGGGTGATCGAGCTGGCGTCCACGACCACCAACATATCTTTGCAAAGTTATATTTGCAAACATGTCTTTGTGGTTGGCGAACCATCCCAATGGGAGGGCCGCGGTCAGCCCTCGGGCAGTGGGTCGTGGGGAGGGTTGATGTCCGGCTCCTCGCCAGGAGAGGTGCGCTCGGGCACGGGCTCCGTCGGGATCGGGTCGGGGTCTCCGCTCGGGACGACGTCGGGATCGGGCAGGGGCTCTTGCGGCGAGGTGACCATTCCTGCTGGTACCCGACCGTTCGCGTGTTCGGACCACGGGCGCCGGCCGGGTCCACTAGGTTTCGGGGGCTCCGCACCTCGTCCCTCTAGCAGGAGATCGCACGCATGCGCATCACTCCAGTTCGGCGCGCCCGCGCCGCCGCCGTACTCACCACCGCCGTCGCGCTCGGTGGCCTCTCGCTGGCCGCCGCGCCCTCGGCGGACGCCGTCGTGCTCGACCCGCTGTCCGCCACCGGCGCCGCCGTCGGGTTCGACGACGACCCGGCCCTCGGCGTCACCTGCAACCAGACGGGGACCGGCGACAAGCAGGTCCCGCTTGCGCTCGTGGCCGACGGACAGCCCCACACCGTCTCGGTGTCCAGCGACGCGACGGACACCAACGCCGGCGACGCCACCGACGTCACGTCGGCCACCGCCACCAGCACTCGCACCGTCACCGTGACCCAGGCCGGCGGCCAGCTGAGTCATGTCTCCATGAGCGACTCCTTCAGCGCGACCATGAACAGTTCGAAGGGTGCCGCGCAGAAGTGCAACATGAGCGCGTTCGCCGGCTCTCAGGCAATGCTGCAGTTCGACCTCGTCAAGCCCACCTTCGTGTCGGTGTCCGCAACGGCGCGCGGCATGGTCACCGAGGCGGTCGTCGCCAGCAGCGCGGACGCACTGAGTGGCATCTCTGGCGCGTCGCTGATCGCCGTCGCCGGCGGCAAGCACGGCTCCGGCGAGGGTCATCTCCTCCTCCCCGCCGGCACCTCCTACATCGGGGTGAGCATCGCCCAGGGCGGCGCCCAGGCGCCGACCGGAGCCAGCGGCAGCGCGGTCGTCGACATCAGCTTCGACGAGCCGGGCCTCGCCACCACCAAGACCACCGGCAACGGCAAGAAGTACGTCGACCTGCCGGACGCCGACAACTGCGCCACCAACACCGCGGTCGCGACCTGGAAGGCCAAGGCCGGCAAGAAGAAGAGCTCGAAGGTC
>Ga0136846_1232022_pt1 | contig 11794 bp, 9 predicted proteins | sample HopSoiMetagenom2_FD_96841 | JGI IMG/M metagenome (GOLD analysis project Ga0136846, IMG submission 96841) | Grasslands soil microbial communities from Hopland, California, USA - 2 Assembly 2016 (version 4) | ecosystem: Environmental > Terrestrial > Soil > Grasslands | place: USA: Hopland... | reverse complement strand
GGCGGCGCGTAGTCGCGGGCCGCCTGGCGTGACGCGAAGAGATCGAACAGCGCCTTGGACCAACCGTAGGTATTGAGCGGCTTCAGGCGGCCCGCGACTACGCGCCGCCGCAGTGGGTGGGGCTGAAGTTCTTCAACGTCTACGGCACGAACGAGGAGCACAAGCACTCGATGAAGTCGGTGGCCTCGCAGATCTGGCCCAAGGTCCGTGAGGGCCATGCGGTGCAGCTGTTCAAGAGCTACCGCAAGGACGTGCCTGACGGCGGCCAGAAGCGCGACTTCGTCTACGTCCGCGACGCCGCCGACGTGACCCGCTGGCTGTTCGACAATCCGCAGGTGAATGGCATCTACAACCTTGGCTCCGGCACGGCGCGGACCTTCGAGGACATGGCGCGCCAGGTGTTCGCCGCCGCCGGCAAGAACGCCCAGATCGAGTACACCCCCATGCCGCCGGCGATCCGGGACAAGTACCAGTACTTCACCGAGGCCAAGATGGAGCGGCTGGCGGCGGCGGGCTATTCGGCGCCCCTGACCTCGCTGGAAGACGGCATCGGCGAATATGTGGGCCGCTTCCTGAGCCAGCCCGACCCGTACCGCTGATGGCCGAGCCCGCCCCGCGGCGCACGCGCTGGTGGCTGGCGAGCCTGCTCAGCCTCCTGATCCTGCTAGTGGTGGGCGTGGTGAGCTACTGGGGCGACCTGGTGTCGACCGCCCTCGACCCGAAGGTGCCGTACCAGACCTATCGGCCACCGACCGCGCCGGACTACGCGCGCCCGCAGGCCTGGCACCTGCGGCCGTCGCCGAGCGATCCGCACGTGGCTGACGTCTTCTTCATCGCCCCGACCACCTACGACGGCGGCCGCAACTGGAACGCCCGGCTGGATGCTGCCAAGGCCACTCGCCAGTTCCGCGACGTGATGGCGCCGAACTACGTGGGCCCCTTCGTCAGCGTGGGGCGGATCTATGCGCCGCGCTATCGCCAGGCCAGCCTCTACAGCCTCACCACCCTGCGCGAGGACGCCCGCGAGGCGCGGCAGTTCGCCTATGGCGACGTCCGCGACGCCTTCCGCTGGTACCTGGCGCACGACAATGGCGGCCGGCCGTTCCTGATCGTCGGCGTGGAGCAGGGCGGCACCCTGGCCCAGCGCCTGCTGGCCGAGGAGGTGGCGGCCGACCCGCAGGTGCGCGCGCGCCTGGTGGCCGCCTATCTGATCGACACCGTGGTTCCCGCCGACACCCCGCCGATCCCCCCGTGCCGGACGCGCGCCGAGGCCGGCTGCCTGGCCTCGTGGGCCTATGTCTACGACGGCGAGTTTGATGCGGCGCGGCGGCTGCTGGACCGGGCCCTGGTGTGGAACGGGCAGGGGGAGCTGGTGAACCTGAACCCGCGGCCGGCCCTCTGCTTCAACCCGATCCTGGGGGCGGTCACCGACCAGCCGGCGCCGGCGCGCCTGCACCTGGGCGCCGCCAACGCCACCGGCCTGGAATGGGGCGCGCGCCCGGCGTTCCTGGCGCGGCAGGTGGCGGCGCGCTGTGAGGGCGGGGTGCTGAAGGTGACGCGGCCCAAGTCGGCCTCCCTGCAGCCCGGCGGCTCCTGGGCCGACCGGCGCAAGGCCCCGGGGTTCAACCTGTTCTACGCCGACATCGAGGCGGACGCGAAGCAGCGGCTGGCGGCCTGGCTGCGGCGGTGAGATGGTCGCGTCCAAACCAAAGGGAGGACGCCATGACCAACCGCCAGATCGTTCTGGATCGCCTGCCGGGCGGCGAGGCCCTGGCGCCGGACCATTTCGCCCTGCGCACCGCCGACCGTCCCACGCCTGGCGAGGGCGAGGTGCTGCTGAAGACCCGCTACGTCTCCCTCGACGCCGCCAACCGCGCCTGGATGCAGGGCGCGACCTACCGCTCGGCCCTCAACGCCGGCGACGTGATGGCGGGCGGGTCCCTGGCCGAGGTCGTGGAGTCCCGTGCGTCGAACCTGAAGCCCGGCGACCTGGTCTTCGCTGACACCGGCTGGCAGGAATATGCGGTCCTGCCGGCAAAGCGGCTGACGCCGCTGCCCGACCTGACGCCGCAGACGCACCTGCTCAGCGTCTATGGCGTGGCGGGGCTGACCGCCTATTTCGGCCTCCTGGAATGCGGCCAGCCGAAGCCGGGCGAGACGGTTGTGGTCTCTGCCGCCGCAGGGTCCGTGGGCTCGATCGTCGGCCAGATCGCCAAGATCAAGGGCTGCCGCGTCGTGGGCGTGGCTGGCGGCGAGGCCAAAGGCCGCTGGCTCACGGAGGAGCTCGGGTTCGATGCGGCGGTCGACTACAAATCCCCGGAGTTCAAGCGCCAGCTGCGCGCCGCCTGTCCCGAGGGCGTGGACGTCTATTTCGACAACACCGGCGGCGACATCTTCGAGGCCTGCCTCTTCGCCATGAAGACCCACGGCCGCATCGCCTGCTGTGGCGCGGTCTCGCAGTACGACGGCGCGCCGCCGCCGCACGGGCCGCGCGGGGTGCCGGGCCTGATCGTCACCAAGCGCCTGACCCTGCGCGGCTTCGTGGTCATGGACTTCGCCGACCAGAACGACCGGGCCCTGGCCGACCTCCAGGGCTGGGTGAACGACGGGCGCCTGAAGGTGCAGGAGGACATCATCGACGGGCTGGAGAACCTGCCCCGCGCCCTGATCGGCCTGCTGCATGGCGAGAACCGCGGCAAGCGGATGGTGCGCGTCTAACCGAAGTCCAGCTCGGGCCGCACCTCGATGGCGGCGTAGCGCGCCATCGGGATCCCCTCGGCGATCGCGAGGGCCTCATCCATGTCGGCCGCCTCGATGAAGATGAAGCCGACCAGGACCTCCTTGGTTCGGCGAACGGACCGTCGACGATCATGGTCTTTCCGCTTCGCCGCCTCAGGGTGCGCGCCGTGCTGACCGCCTGCAGCGCCGAGGCGGCGATGAAGTGGCCCTCCGCCATCAGCTTGCGGTCATAGGCCAGGCTGTCGCGGTCCAGAGCCTGCTGTTCCTCCGGCGTGAGGCCCGAAAGGGCGCCGGGAACGGCGTAGACGAGGCAGAGATGCTTCACGGGGTCCTCCTGTCGGCCGCGCACACACCGGCGGTCTGCCCCAGGACGCAGCGCCCGTCCCGGAGCCGACATTTTCGTCAGCCGGCGTCGCGCAGCGCCAGGCCCGCCTTCCAGTCGAACAGCTCCTGCAGCACCTGCAGCGCCTTGCCCCGGGCGGACTTCAGCTCCGGGTCCCGCGCCACCACCAGCCGGGCGTCGTCGCCGGCGATGGCGATCAGCTCGCGGTGGGCGAAGGGGTCGGCGAAGACGTAGTCGGGCAGGCCGGACTGGCGCAGGCCCAGGGCGTCGCCGCCGCCGCGCAGTTCCAGGTCCTTCTCGGCGATGACGAAGCCGTCGTCGGTGCGGCGCAGGATGTCCAGCCGCTGTTGGGCCGTTTCGGACAGCGGCGGGTCGTAGAGCAGGACGCAGGCGCTTTCCCGCGACCCCCGCCCGACGCGGCCCCGCAGCTGGTGCAGCTGGGCGAGGCCAAATCGCTCGGCCTGCTCGATCACCATGATGGTGGCGTTGGGCACGTTGACGCCGACCTCGACCACGGTCGTGGCGACCAGGACCGAGACCTTGCCGTCCGCGAAGTCGGCCATCACCGCATCCTTCTCGGCGGGCGGCATCTTGCCGTGCACCAGGCCCACGCTGGGCCCGATGACCTTGCGCAGCGCCAGGGCGCGCTTCTCGGCCGCCGCCAGGTCGCTGACCTCGGACTCCGAGACCAGGGGGCAGATCCAGAAGGCCTGGGCGCCGCCTTGCGCGGCCTCGCGCAGGCGTCCGACGATCTCGCCCACGCGCCCCATGGGCACGGCGCGGGTGGCCACCGGCGTGCGGCCGGGCGGCTTCTCATCGATTCGGCTGACGTCCAGGTCGCCGTACATCGTCAGCTCCAGGGTCCGCGGGATCGGGGTGGCGGACATGGCGATCAGGTGCACCGCCTCGCCCTTGGCCTGCAGGCGCTGGCGCTCGGCCACGCCGAACCGGTGCTGCTCGTCGATCACCACCAGCTGCAGGCGGTGGAAGGCCACCTCGTCCTGGAAGAGCGCATGGGTGCCGACCGCGACCTGCGCCTGGCCCGAGGCGAGGGCGCGCAGCTTCTCGGCCCGGACCGCCCCCTTGTCGCGCCCGGTCAGCAGGACGACGCCGACGCCGTGCGCGCCCAAGGGACCCGAGATGGTCTCGAAGTGCTGGCGCGCCAGGATCTCGGTGGGCGCCATGAGGGCGCTTTGGCCGCCGGAGTCGGCCACGTCGGCCATGGCGCACATGGCCACCACAGTCTTGCCCGAGCCCACGTCGCCCTGCACCAGCCGGCTCATCCGCTCGCCGGCGGCGAAATCGGCGCGGATGTCGGCCAGGGCGCGCTCCTGGGCGCCGGTGAAGGCGAACGGCAGGTCGGCGCGGATACGGCCGGCTAGCCCCCCGGCGGCGATGCGGGCGGCCGGTTCGCGCCGGCGCGCGGCCTTGCGCTGGGCCATGGCCAGCTGGTGGGCCAGCAGCTCGTCATAGGCCAGGCGCCGGCGATGTGGCGTGAGCGGGGAGAGGTCCGCCTCGCCCGTCGGGTTGTGCAGGCGGCTCAGGGCCTCGCGCCAGTTGGGGAACCCCTCCCGCGCCAGGAAGGCCGGGTCCTGCCACTCCGGCATCTCCGGCGCCCGCTCCAGCGCCTCGTGCGCAAAGGCCCGCACCCGTCGTGGCGGCAGGCCCTCGGTGGCGGGGTAGACCGCCTCGATGTCCGGGATTTCGTCGGCCTTGGCCGGGTCGACCGTGTAGTCCGGATGGACCATCTGGCGGCCGAACTTGGATTCCTCGACCTTGCCGGAGACGACCCGGCGCGCGCCCACCGGATGGCGCTGCTGCAGCTGGTCGCCGAACCGGCCGAAGAAGACCAGCATCATCAGGCCGCTGTCGTCCGCCACCTGGACCCGCCACGGCTGGGCCTGCGAGCGGGGCTTTTGGTAGTCCTGAATGGTCACCTCGAAGGTCATGACCCGCCCGTCGACGGCGTCGGACAGCCGCCGCGCCCGCGCCCGCTCGATCACCGCATGTGGCTGCAGCCACAGCACATCGCGCACGATCGGGCCCGCCACGCGCTCCAGCAACGGGGCCACGCGCGGCCCCACGCCCTTCAGCGTGCCGATCGGCGCAAAAAGCGGGAACAGAATCTCCGGCCGCATGCTTGCAACATACCCGACTGGCGCAACCCCACGCGCCGCTCTATATCCGGCCCCTCCTGATGACGAGCCTCGACGCCCGCCTGAAGAAACTGAAGTTGCGCGCCTGGCGGCGGGGCTTCAGGGAAGCGGACCTCATCCTGGGGCCGTTCGCGGACAGGCATGTCCCGACCTTTACCCCCGCCGAACTGGACTGGTTCGAGGCCCTGCTGGAGCAGGCGGACCAGGATGTCTATGGCTGGATCCTGGAACGCGAGCCCACTCCGGCCGAATTCGACGGGCCGTTGATGCAGAAACTCAAGGCCTTCCGCGACGAAGCTCATAAGGCCTCGCTGGGCGACGGGAGCGGCGGGCATGGCTGACGGCAACCGGCCGCCCAGCCAGGCGCAGATGCGCCGGGTGGCGGACGATCCCGGCCGCCTGGACCTCGTCGGCGCGCCGGAGGGCTTCGACGCCCTGGTGATGGCCGACCTGGTGCGGGCGCGGAAGGGGCTCGCGGTGTTCGTCGCCCGCGACGGTGCGCGGCTCTCGGCCTTCGTGGACGCGTTCCGATTCTTTGCCCAGGGGATCGAGATCCTCAGCTTCCCGGCCTGGGATTGCCTGCCGTACGATCGGGTCGGCCCCTCGGCCGGCGTCGCGGCCCAGCGCATGGCCACGCTGTCGCGCCTGGCGGCGGGCGTGGGGGAGGGGCCGCGCCTGCTGGTTACGACGGTCCCGGCCCTCGTCCAGCGCGTGCCGCCAATAGCCGCCGTGAAGCGCGCCGGCTATTCGGCCCGGGTCGGCAATACGGTCGAGATCGCCGACCTCGAGCGCTATTTCGCGGTGAACGGCTACAGCCGCGCCTCAACCGTCTCGGAGAAGGGCGAGTTCGCCATCCGAGGGGGCGTGATCGACGTCTTCCCGCCCAGCGCCGAGGAGCCGGTGCGCCTGGACCTGTTCGGCGACACGCTGGAGAGCATCCGCGGCTTCGATCCCGAGACCCAGCGCTCCACCCGACAGCTGAAGGACATCACCCTCCTGCCGGTCAGCGAGGCCCTGCTGGACAAGGAGGCGGTCAGCCGCTTCCGCACCGGCTATCTGGAGACCTTCGGCGCGCCCGGCGACGATCCGCTCTACGCCACCATCTCCGAGGGCGGCCGGCGGGCGGGCATGGAACACTATCTGCCGCTGTTCTACCCGGACCTGGCCACGCTCTTCGACTACCTGCCGACCGAGACGGTGATCGCCCTCGACCACCTGGCCCGCGACGCGCGCGCCGAGCGACTCGCGATGGTCGAGGACGCCTATGCGGCCCGCGCCAACACCGAGCGGCGCACCCACTACCACCCGCTGGAGCCGACGCGGCTCTACCTCGACGAAGCCGAATGGAACGAGGCGCTGGCCGTGCGCGCCACGCGCCGGTTCTCGGCCTTCAACGAGGCCGAGGGCGAGGCGGTCATCGACATGGGTGCGCGCGCCGGCCGCAACTTCTCGGCCGAGCGCAAGCTGGACAGCGTCAATCTGTTCGAGGCGACGGTGGACCACGCCACCAAGCTGTCCGCGGCCGGCAAGCGGATGCTGTTCGCCTCCTGGACCGAGGGTTCGTCCGAGCGCCTGGGCCACATGCTGGCCGACCACGGGCTGAAGAGCCTGCCGCTGGCGCCGTACTGGGACGCGGCCCGCGCGGCGGACCCCAAGAAGCCGCAGCGCGTGGTGCTGCCGCTGGACGCCGGCTTCGAGACCGACACCCTGGCGGTCATCTCCGAGACCGACATCCTGGGCGACCGCCTGGCCCGGCCGCGCAAGCGTCGGCGCGCCGCCAACTTCCTGGCCGAGGCCTCGGCCCTGACGCCCGGCGACCTGGTGGTCCACATCGACCACGGCATTGGGCGCTACGAGGGACTGAAGACCCTCGATGTCCAGGGCGCGCCCCACGACACCCTGGAGCTGCAGTACGGCGGCGAGGCCAAGCTGTACCTGCCGGTGGAGAACATCGACCTCCTGACCCGCTACGGGACCGACAGCGAGGGCGTGCAGCTGGACCGCCTGGGCGGGGCGGCCTGGCAGGGCCGCAAGGCGCGCGCCAAGGAGCGGCTGCGCGAGATGGCCGATGGTCTGATCCGCATCGCCGCCGAGCGCGCCACCCGCGTGACGAGCGCCACCGAGCCGCCCAGCGGCCTCTTCGACGAGTTCTGCGCCCGCTTCCCGTACGAGGAGACCGACGACCAGCTCAACGCCATCGGCGACGTCCTGGAGGACCTGGCCGCCGGCCGGCCGATGGACCGCCTGATCTGCGGCGACGTGGGCTTCGGCAAGACCGAGGTGGCGCTGCGGGCGGCCTTCGTGGTGGCCATGAGCGGCCAGCAGGTGGCGATCGTGGCGCCGACGACCCTGCTCGCCCGCCAGCACTTCAAGACCTTCTCCGAGCGCTTCGAGGGCTGGCCGGTGCGCGTGCGCCGCCTCTCGCGCATGGTGCCCGGCAAGGAGGCGACCGAGACCCGCGAGGGCCTGGCCAAGGGTGAGGTCGAGATCGTGGTCGGCACCCACGCGGTGCTCTCCAAGCAGGTCAGCTTCAAGGACCTGGGCCTGGTGATCGTCGACGAGGAGCAGCACTTCGGCGTCAAGCACAAGGAGAAGCTGAAGGAGCTGCGCGCCGAGGTGCACATGCTGACCCTGACGGCGACGCCGATCCCGCGGACGCTGCAGATGTCGCTGTCGGGCATTCGCGAGATGTCGATCATCGCGACGCCGCCGGTCGACCGCCTGGCCGTGCGCACCTACATCACGCCCTGGGACCCGGTCGTCCTGCGCGAGGCGCTGCTGCGCGAGAAGTACCGCGGCGGCCAGGCCTATTTCGTCGCGCCGCGGATCAGCGACCTGCCCGAGCTGGAGCGCTTCCTGCGCGAGCAGGTCCCCGAGGTGAAGTTCGTGGTGGGCCACGGCCAGATGGCGCCGACCCAGCTCGAGGAGGTGATGAGCGCCTTCTACGACGGCCAGTACGACGTGCTGCTGTCGACCACGATCGTGGAGAGCGGCCTCGACATCCCGACCGCCAACACCATCATCCTGCACCGCGCCGACATGTTCGGCCTGTCCCAGATGTACCAGCTGCGCGGGCGGGTGGGGCGCTCCAAGGCGCGGGCCTACGCCTACCTGACCACGCCGGCGGAGAAGCAGATCACCCTCTCGGCCGAGAAGCGGCTGAAGGTGCTGCAGTCGCTGGACAGCCTGGGCGCCGGCTTCCAGCTGGCCAGCCACGACCTGGACATCCGCGGCGGCGGCAACCTCCTGGGCGAGGAGCAGTCTGGCCACATCAAGGAGATCGGGGTCGAGCTCTACCAGCAGATGCTGGAGGACGCGGTCAACGAGCTGAAGGCCCGCGCCGGCGCCGAGGAGGTGGCCGACCGGGGTTGGTCGCCGCAGATCAACACCGGCGCGGCCGTGTTGATCCCGGAGGCCTACGTCCCCGACCTCAACGTGCGCCTGGCGCTCTACCGCCGTATCTCCGACGCGGAGAAGGCGCAGGACCGCGAGGCCCTGGCGGCCGAGCTGATCGACAGGTTCGGCCCGCTGCCGCCCGAGGCCGACCAGCTCCTGAAGGTCGTCGCCATCAAGGGCCTGTGCCGCGAAGCCAATGTGGCGAAGATCGACGTGGGCCCGAAGGGCGCGGTGGTCACCTTCCGCAACGACGACTTCAAGAACCCCGGCAGCCTGGTGGCCTTCATGGCCAAGAACCAGGTGGCCTGGCGGCTGCGGCCCGACCACAAGGTTGTGGTGAAAGGCGAGTGGGAGACCCCCAAGCAGCGCCTGGACGCCGCCGAAAAGGTGCTGACGGAATTGGCCAAGCTCGCCGCTTAGGCGCAGGCTGGCGATGAAGATTCGGAGATTACCTTGCGAACAGTCGTTCTGGCCCTGGTCGGGGCCTCGTTGCTGGGTGCGGGCGCGGCGCAAGCTGCGCCGACCGCCGCCAACCCCACCGCCCGCGCCTCGGCCGCGGCGGCGGCCGATGGCCGCTGCATCCTGGTGATGAACCTCTTGGCGCGGGATCCGAAGAACCGCGACGCGGCGACGCGGGGCACGTTCTATTACCTGGGCCGCCTCGCCGCCCGCAGCCAGACGGGCGACCTCACGGCGATCCTGGTGGCCTCGGGCAAGAGCCTCAGCGGCCAGGCCCAGCTGCAGAGCGAGCTGAAGCGCTGCGGCGGCGATCTCAACGCCAGCGGCGGTAAGCTGGGGGCGGCGTTCCAGCAGCTGCAGCAGATGGGGCCGGCCGCGCCGGCAGGCCCCGCACCGGCCGCTGCGCCAACGCCCGCGCCCGGCCAGCCGGCCCCGCTGTTCCCGCCGCCGGCGCCGAAGTAGGGACTCAGGCGGCCTTCGCGGCCCGCGCGGCGTTGATCATCTTGCGGGCCCGGATGTACCATTCGATCCGCTGGGCGCAGACGACCCCCATCGCGAGCAGCAGGAAGCTGTCGGCGAACTCGGCGGCGGAGACGTGCAGCGCCGAGGCGCCGCCGGCCATCGCGCTGCGCAGGCCATACCGCAGCGCCACGATCCCCAGGATCAGCAGCATGCCGAGGGGCGAGACCTTGCTGGTCACCACATGGGTCTGCGGGTCCACGGTGAAGGTGCTGGCTCGGCCGCGCCACCAGCCCAGCGCGACGCCCAGCCCTAGCGCAAGTGCGTCCACCGCCAGGCCGACCGGTCCGGGGACCGGGCTGGCGTAGAGGGCCATGCCGCAGATCGCCACCACGATCAGTGGCGAGATCCAGAGCCGCTCGACCCGCAGGGTCCGCGCGCGCGAATTGCGCAGGATCACGAGCCCCAGGACGACGACGGGGATGAGGTAGGTCCAGGCCGGAGCGCCTGGCGGTAAGCCCTTCATCAACTCGCCTTGAGCGTGTGGGCCATCGCGGCCGCCTGCTCCAAGGCGTAGCCCACGCTTTCGGGGGAGGCTACCTCAGCCACGCCCAGGTCGAACTCGACCACGAACGGCGTGGCGCCGTGGCCAGCCTCGAAGGCCGTGCAGCCGATCACCGCGGCGATCCGCTCGCCGGCGGCGCGAGCCGCCTGCAGCGGGGTCGCCGGCAGCGCCAGGGCGAAGACCTCGGGGGCGAGGCGCGCGGCGGTGTCTTCCACGCGCACCAGCCGCCCGATCATCGAGCCGATCTGCGGGATGGCGCGGGCGACCCAGCCGCCGGCGCGGGGCTGGGTCAGGTCGGCCTTCTCGGCCACCTTGAGGACGCAGACGCTCAAGGGCCGGTTGCGCGCCTGGGCGCTCTTGGCCAGGCGCATCAGGTGAGCGGCGAAGAGGTCGCGGGTGAAGAGGCCGGTGGCCGCATCCATCAGGCCCGAGTTGCGCGCCTGGTCCAGGGCCGCCCGGATCGACTTCTGGCGGCGGTAGGCGCGGGCCAGTTCCACGACCCGCAGGGCCGTATCGCCCTCAGCCGTCTCCGGCGAGGCCACATCCGAAATGCCGCGGTGGAAGGCCTCGGACGCGGTGATCGAGGAGTCCTCGCGCATGTAGAGCAGGGCGGGCGTGTGGTAGAGGCGCGTGTTGCGGCGCAGGCCCGCGGCGATGGACAGCGCCTCCTGCGGCGTCTCGCCGGCCCACAGCACGACCGAATCGAACGGCCGCTCATGCAGGTAGTCGAAGGCGGTGAAGGCCGTGAACGCGCCGACCACCTGGGCGCCGTTGCGGGCCAGGGCGTTGGAGAGCGCCAGGAACTGGGGCGCGGGCTCGCCGATGGCCAGGACGCGGTAGGGGCTGGGGTCGAGTTCGGGGGCGTCCAGGCTGTGGCGGCGCTCGCCGAAGGTCTCGACCCGGACCTCGAACTCCTCCTCGGCCACGGCGGTGCGCACCAGGGTCTCGAGCCGCATGGCGGCCTGGGCCGGGTGCAGGGGGCCGGCCAGGGTCAGGTCCAGGCCGCGGTCGTTCTGGAACGGATCCGGATCGCCCATGGCCATGATCGGCAGGCGCCGTGGGGCGCAGGCGGCGCGAAGACGGCCCGCCAGCGCGCCCACATCGCCGGAAAAGGTCGAGAGATCGACAATCGCGGCCTGGATCTGCAGGTCGGAGAGGGCCGCAGCAGCCGTGATCTCGCTGCGCGCCGTGACCGTGCGCCAGCCCAGCCGGTCCAGCCCCTCGGCGAGCGGACCGGCCGTGGAATCGTCGCGCGCGACGATCAGCACTCGCGCCTGGACCCCTGCCGCCATATCCCCATCCGCTTAAGCCCGAGATTCTCTAAGCATGGAATCGCGCTGGGCCGAAAGAGAGTGTCCCATAGCCGCTTCCAGGTTGCGGAAGCGTTTCTTGTCGCAGGGGGAGGTTGAGGATGGAGCCGCAGTTGAAGGGCCAGGTAGCTTTCGTCACGGGAGCTAGCGGCGGGCTGGGCGAACATTTCGCCCGCCTGCTGGCGCGGGAGGGGGCCGCCGTGGCGCTCACGGCCCGCCGGCTCGACATGGTGGAGGCCACCGCGCTGGCAATCGAGGCCGAGGGCGGTCGCGCCATCGCCCTGGCCCTGGATGTGGCGCAGGCGGAGACGATCGGGCCGGCCATGGACCAGGCGCAGGCGGCGCTGGGGCCTCTGAACATCCTCGT
>Ga0136846_1213191_pt1 | contig 11794 bp, 13 predicted proteins | sample HopSoiMetagenom2_FD_96841 | JGI IMG/M metagenome (GOLD analysis project Ga0136846, IMG submission 96841) | Grasslands soil microbial communities from Hopland, California, USA - 2 Assembly 2016 (version 4) | ecosystem: Environmental > Terrestrial > Soil > Grasslands | place: USA: Hopland... | reverse complement strand
TCTCGCCGTAGGTCGCCCCGAGCCGGATCTGGAGGGCTAGGTGGTCGACTGCCGACATCACCGCCGCGACGCACTGGGCCCACAGCACCACGCAGGTCCGGTCGTTCGCCTGCGCCTTGCGCCAACGCCCGGGTGGCAGCCCGAGCAGAGCGCCCAATCGGGTGGAGTCGTGCACCCGGGCGTCCCCGATCGGTCCGCCCAGCACCACCTCAGTCGCGGGGCCGGTTGAGACCTCCAGCGCGGTGACCGCCTTGCTGATTCGGTCCGACCAGACCCCGATCTGTCGACCGAATTGGTCGGGCTCAGCGAACACGCCGTGGGTCCGAGCCGCTCGGGGGGTCTCCGCGTACTGGGCACCCAGCAGCTCCAACGCTTGCACCAGGGTCCGCGTCTCCCGAGCCAGTACGGTGCTGACGTCCAGCACGGCCAGACACAGTCCGGTATCGACGAGGTCACTGGAGCTGAGCCCCCAGTGGGCCTTGGGCGCGCCCCGCACCTCGCGCAGCCAGCGGACGAATGCACCCACGTCGTGCCGGGTCACGGTCTCGTACTTGAGGATCAGCCCCACGTCGTGGCCGGTCAGCTCGTCCGCCAGGAGTCGGGCGGTCTCGGTGTCGCCCAGCTCGGCCGCCGCTGCCCACTCGACCCGCAGCCAGTAGGCGTACTTGGCGCCGAGTGACCAGGCGTGGTCGATGATTGGGTGTTCGTAACGACTCACTACGGCCACTGTCCCGTCTCGCGGATACGCCGGACCATCGTCGAGTAGACGGTGATGTCGTGCCAGGTGTCGTCGCTCGGGACTCTACCCTCACTCAGGGCCGAGATCACCCGGGCCATCTTGCCGAACGCGTAGAATGTGACCCCCAGCTCGGAGTCTGCTACGTCCATGGGGGCACGTACCCCCATCTCCCGCAGAGCAGCCCCGATCATGACCAGGTCGAGAGACCCGTACTCCTTGGCCTTGATCCCCGCTTCAGCTGCGTCCTGGGACGCGACTTGGGCCCACCACGCACCTAGGTCATCCACCGTAATACACTCCTCTAACCTGCGTGCTTGGGCTGGTCCCGATCAGGTCGACCGGTTGTCCTAGTTCGTTGGTCTTCTCCCGCAGCCAGTCGATTGCTCGCTGGCTGAGGTCCGACAGGGTCGTAACCCCCTGCACCTCGGGGAACAGCTGGTCCAGCATGGTGATTGCGACGTGCGTCTGGACCGCCGGACCTCCGTTGGCTGCCAGCGCGGCGTACGCCAGTCGGGAGTCCCACTCGCCCACCCGCCGGACCCGCTTGGTGACTGTGGTGTACTCCTCGGGCAGACCGAGCTGGCCCCAGGTGGTCTCGCCCATCAGCGGACCCGAGTTGCCGGCGACCCGAATGGGGCGGGTCCGGAACACGACCCAGATATCCAGGTCGTCTGGGTCCCAAGCCCAGGGCGACACTCCGCACTGCGCGAGGAAATCGATGGCACGGCAGTCCCCCGAGGTGCAGTAGGGGTACAACCCCGCGTGCAGACCGAGACCGAAGCCCTGGGTGCCTTCGATGATCACGTCGCGTCCGGCAGTGCGCCAGTCCTCAATCAGGGTCGGTACCTTGACGGGGTTGAGCACTCCGCTGGCCAGCTCGGCAGTGCGCCAGGTTCGGTCGGCTCGCGCCGCGCCTACTCCCTTGGCAGTAGAGCCCAGCCGGTCGTTCAGCGTGGAGGCCGACTCAGCCGCGACGTGGGTGTCGTCCAGCAGAGTCGCCTGGGGGTCGACGCACATCCGGCCCTGGATCTTGTGGCCGGCCGCTTCTAGTGCGCTGATCTCCTCCCACAGGATTCGGGGGTTGACCTCACTGCCGGGCGCCAAAGCCAGCGTGGCCGCGGGGTTGACGAACCCGACCGGCACGTGTCGCAGCTTCCACTCGCGTCCGTCGTCGTCAATCACCGTGTGACCGGCGTTCGGTCCGCCGACCCGAACGACCAGCGGCTCCTGGCAGTCCTTGGCCAGGTGCGCCGTGATTGCTCCCTTGGCCTCGGACCCGTATTGGCCTCCGCAGACCACCATTAGCTTGCCCACCTAAGCCATCCCTTCCCGTTGCATTTCGACTTGCCAAACGACTAGTAGCCCGTGCGCCTCAGCGTCTTTGGCGTGCTTTCCAGGCGTGCCCTGGTGCTTGTGGAGACGGGTGGCGAGGGGGGTTTTGTAGACCCCGTTGAGCTTGCTGGCCTGCGGCTTGTACAGCGGCACATTGTGGCGCCGGGCGATGTGGCTCAACGCACCGATCATCTGGGGAGTCCACATCTCGGAGTGCGACTGCTGGGCGGCCATCCAAGGGTACAGAGTGTAGCGCTCGACGACCAGCAACCCGAGTACTCCGTACGAAGCGAGGTCCCACACGGTGTCTACACACACGTCAGGGGTCATTTCCACCGCGGCGGTGCAGACGTCCTGGTCCCACGACGCGTACCCGACGTGCACGTCGCCCGGGTCGATGCTGAGCCAGCAGTCAGGCAGAGGGTCGGGGAACCGGGAATTCACCGCAGCCACCTCCAACGCCAACGTCGCCAGTTGTCGACGTGCTCGTCCAACTCGTCCACCGGCATCAGCTTGCCTGACCACCGGATCTCGGACTCGACGATATGCTGTCGTAGCATCTCTTCGGGCATCTGCGCCCAAAACCGGCGGGTGACTCGTGACCACAGACTCTTAAGACGCATCGGACCAGCGCTTCCGGTCGAGCTTGAACGGGACGTCCATCGCCCCAATCTCGACCAGCTTGGACCGGAACAGCTCGGCTCCTCGGTCCTGGATCTTGTCCAGGACGTACTCCTCGCCTAGCGGGACCTCCAGCACTACCGAGTCGTGAATCTGGAGCAGCATCAGGCCGGGGTAGTCGCGCTCGATTTCGATCATCCACAGCTTCATCAGCTCGGCGACTGTGCCCTGGATCACCGCGTTGAAGGCCTTGTGGGTGCGCTCGCCGTAACCGAATGTACGACGTCGGCCGGTGACCCGCATGGTCAGGTAGCCGCAGCCGCCCATCCCGACGTCGACTCGCGCTTGGGCTTCCCACATCCCGCGCTTGAACTCGGGGAATGTGTCGTCGTACCGCGCCTTGAGGCTACGGGTCTCCGACTCGGAGTAGTCCACCCCGGTGAATAGCAGGATTTGCTCGCGCAGGGTGCGGACCCCAGCGCCGTAAATAGTCGCGAATGTGAGTCGCTTGGCGACCGCTCGGTACTGGTCCCACATCGGGTCACCCGGCACAGTGTCGAACACCAGGCTGGCGGTCTGTCCGTGGACATCGGTCCCAGCGGTCAACACCTCCAGCATGCCCCGGCAGCGGGTAATCGAGGTGGCCACTCGCACCTCGGCTTGGCTGATGTCCAGCTCCCAGTTGTCGTGACTCGGCTTCGGCCGAAACAGCTTCCGGACCGGGACCAGTCCGGGCGGGATCTGGTGCAGGTGAGGGATGGCCTGCAGCTGCACCCGCTCGACGCTCAGCCGGCCCGAGATCGCTCCGCCGGTCCGACCTCCGGGGCGGTCCGACTCGATCCGCATCTGGCGATAGTTGGTACGCAGGCGACCGTCGGTCCCCGTAGCGGCCGGCCAGCCTCGGTACCATTTGGCCTGCGCTGACTGTAGGCTCTTGACCTGGATCCACAGCTGGGCGGCCGAGGCGATCTCGGGGTCACTGGACTTGGCCAGCTCCCGGGCTACGTCGCCGGCAATGCTGGGCACCCCGAAATACTTGCGAGCGCCGGGGTCGGTAGCTTTGAACGGGAGTCGTTCCTTGGCCTCGTCGAGTAGGACCACGAGCTTGTCGTGCTCGGCCCAGGCCGCATCCCGGTCAAATCCGACACCCCGGCGCTCCATCGCGAACAGGACCTGCATCAGCTCCAGCTCCATGCGGCGGACCTGCTCGAAATGACGGGGGACTGCACCCTCCTCGGCGCACGCGGTTTGGTGCTCCCAAAGGCGGTAGGTCTGGTTCGCGTCGCGACCCGCGTACGCGCCCAGCACCGGCCAGGTCAGCAGATCGTAACGCCAGGTCAGACCCTTGCCCTGCTTCTTGCGCTCCTGCTCGATGGCGACCTGCCAGTCGCCCTCCTCCTCGCCCCACAACCGCTTGGCCGTCGGTTTGAGTGAGCTGGGTTCCAGCGGCCAGATCAGGCCCGACCCGTGCTGGGTGTCCCACACGACAGATCCGCTGAGGTCGAGCCCGGTGTCGGGGACGAGGCGGTGACCGGCGGCCAGGATGTGGCAGTCGAATTTGGCGTGGTGCATCAACAGGGGGTGCCGCTTCAGCCAGGCCAAGAGCGGCGCGAGGTCCTCGGCCGGCAGGTTGTGCTCGCCCGACTCGTAGTCGGCCATTTGGCCGGTCTTCTGGCAACGCCACAACGGCTGGGGCGGTAGCGGGAACCAGCCGGCCCGACCCCGGGGCGACCACGCGCACCGACCCGGCTTGCCCTCCAGCCAGCCCTGGTCGAACGGCCAGACCTGCTCAATCAGCCGACCAGCCTCGTCACGCCACGCGGCCGAGACCACGGAGACTCTAGCTCGCGGCGCCTTGCCCGGGTCTCCATCTACGAACAGTCCGGAGGTCTCGGTGTCTACCGCGATGGGCTGGTGGTCCGGTACGTGTGGCAGCAGCACCCGCCCAGTGTACCACACGCCGCGTCACGGTGTCAATACGGGCTGTACAACTAGTGGCGTGTGTAGTCTTGGTGAAACCCCAGCTCGGCCAGCATCTCCCGAGTTCGCTCGGGCGTGGTCGTGCGGCCCAGCAGACAGGGCGAGGTGAAGCCACAGCGCCACTTGCAGCGGTCGGGATCCGGGTGGCGCGGGGTGACCATCGTTTCGAGCTTGTCCAGGTTCTGGTAAGCCGACAGGATGTCCAGCGCGGTTGACTGGATCTCCTGGATCATCGTGTCCAGCTCCTGGTCGCTGCGGACCATCTTGATCCGGGTGAACCGCGACTCCAGTGACTGGACAGCGTCAGTGGAGGTGCGGAATGTGCGGCTGGCGCTGTGAATGACGCCGAAGATCTTTCCGAATTGGCCCGACTGGTTGATCATCCACTGGTAGAGGGCGAACTGATCGTCGAGGTCGGTTTCCTTCTTGTTGGGCAGATTCCGGCAGCTCTTGTGGTCCCACATCCAGAGCATACCGTCCCAGTCGCGGCACAGTAGGTCGAGTCGGCACTTGATGTTGACCAGGCCGGGGATGAGGGGCAGGTCGAGCTTGGTCTCAGCCTGAATGAAATCGAGGCGCCGGTCCTCCTCCTGCCAGTACTGAATGTAGCCGTTGTACATCCAGGCGACCAGCTCGGCCCACCCCGACTCGTCGTAGTTGAGGTAGGCCTGGATCCGCTCAATGCACTCACCCAGGGTGCCACCGTTGGCTAAGATGTTGTAGTGGATTTCCAGCACCTTGTGCCAGAGGATACCCTTAGTGAGGGCAGGGCTCGTCTCGGGCTCGACCCAACGCTCGGCGTAGCCGAGGCGCCACTTGAAGGGGCATTGACGAAACGAGTCGATCTCGGACCACGAAATCGTGATCGGACCGGACACGGGGGGCGGAGTGAGCATGTGGTCCTCCAAAGACAGGGCGACCCCCGATCCATCCTCCTGCCAGGGATTTAAGATCGGGGGTCGCGGGGTCCGGGTGGGGAGTGCACCCACCCGGGGGTCGGTCAGGCCTCCTGGAACTCGGCCTCGGCCGGCTGCTCGTCGGCGGACTCGGTGTTGGCCGGCTGGTCGATCACCTCGACGTCGTCGTCCGTGACCAGCTCCTCCATGCCCCCGTCGAAGCGGACCAGGAGCTGGGTCGGGGAGATCGTGCGCACCACGACGGCCTCCTGACCGTCGTACTCCCCACCCGTGCGCCGGACGCGGGTGTCCTTGCGGGGACGCTGCTTCTGTCGGGCGCGCTCCTCGTCGCGCTGGGCCTTGGCCTGGGCGGTCGTCTTGGCTCGCTCGGACCGCGCCTGAGCCTTGGCCTCGGCCTTGCCGCGGGCGTTCTCCAGCGTGTGGACCCAGTGGGAGTCGACCCCGCCGCCGCGCTCCTGGTCGAGCCGGTTGGCGACGTCGAGCGGGCTGAGCTGCGGCCAGCCCTCGGCCGGCACGTTCTCGGACTCGATGCCGCCGTGGTCCTGGATGAACCACGGGTCGGGCACGGTCTCGCCGGCGAGGTGGGCCTTGCGCAGGCGGGACAGGTAGGTGGCGTCGCCACCCGGCGCCCACTTGCGGTTCGCGTAACGGCCGGAGCCCGAGAAGCATCGCTTCACGGAGGCCGGGGTCTCGGTCGTGTCGGTGCTCACTGGAACTCCCGATTCGTAGGTAGCGTCTTTCTAGGACCCATCCTACCATAGCCGGTGGGCCCGCACAACCCCTACGAGTGGCAGTACTTGAGCAGATCGAGCCAGCGACCCGAGTCGCTGCTGTCGCGTCCCCGGGTCATCAGCCGAACCGACTCGTCCGACTCGGGGTGGCGGGCGATCAGGAGTCCTTCGAGCCAGGTGTACCGGGTCTCGACCCGCCACCCGTCCCCGACCTCCCACTCGGCGCCGTGGTTGGTTCCGTTTGCGGCCAGCCATTCGTTGGCCAGCTTGAGAGTGTCCAGGACTCGTATGTTCTGATCGGCCTGCTGGTCGACAGTGCTCACGCGGGTTCCGCCTTTGTCAGGTGGTCGGGCTCGGGCTCGAATAGCTTGGTTTCAATGTAATTGGAGAACACAGCCGGACCACCGGCATATGCCTCAACCGCCTCATCCCCCTCCAGACCGAACACCCGAACGATGCGGGTGAACAGCCTACCGGACGGCATGCGTGCACCATTCCGAATCTTGCTGGACATGGTGAGGCTGCAGCCGCAAAGCCGGGCGAACTCCTGATTTGTTAGCATGTTAACGCGCACTCCTCTCGTGCGCCGCCCATCCTACCACGGCGTTTAGCCGGCCGCAAGCGGGATCGGTCGTGCTCGTGGGGTGATTGACACGCGGCCCACGGTATGGTACAATGGTGGTGTGCGCTACACTGTACAGATTCGTCACAGCGGGGTCGGTGGGGTCGCCACCGAGGCCGCCATTTGGGACGCGTTAGTGAGCCTCGTGGGGGACCGTGAGTCGCCCGTCGAGGTGGTAATCCCGGCATACCAAGGACAGCCGGGTGTTTACACGATTGAGTTGGAGGCACCACGTGGTAAGCGAACTCGAAGCGGGTCCGGCGCCGCGGAAGCGACGTACGCTGGCGGACACCGAGGAGACGGCCAACATCCTCTGGTACGGGGAACAGGGGACGGGGAAGACGCTGGACATGGCGACGCTCGCCCGCCGCGGTCTCGTCACCTTCGTTAACGCGGAGAAGGGTCTGAAGCGCCGACCGCTGAGGGACTGGGACGTCCCGCTGGAGAACCTGGAGCTGGCCGATCCCAAGTCGTACAAGGGTCTGGAGGCCCTGTACTGGGACATCCGCCAGCGAATCGAGACCAAGTCGGTAGAGGCGCCGATCGGGGTGCTGTTCGACTCGCTCACCGAAATCTCCAAGCTCGTCACCGAGGGTCAGGTGATGGAGCGGGTCCAGCGCAAGCAGTCCGAGGCGGACGCCCGGATGGAGGTGCCGAAGGACGCCGACGTCAACCCGTTCCGCGTCCACCTCGACGACTACGGGGTGATGACCGAGCAGCTCCGGCACCTCATCCGGCTGTTCCGGGACCTGCCCATCCACTTCGGGTCGAGCGCCCTCACGCGCCGGGACGTCGACGCGTCGGGTGGCGGGGAGACCGGCGACTCGGTGGTGTACCGCCCAGGGCTGACCCCCAAGCTGGGGGCCGACACCGTCGGCTACATGGACGTGGTCGTCGCCACCAAGATTGCGGTCGACGGCCGGTACGTCGGAGTGACCAAGCCGCGGTATGGGCTGGTGGGCAAGGATCGGTTCGGTGTGCTGCCGACCACAATGGTCGACCCCACGCTCGACCGAATCCTGGCCGTGATTCACGACGAGCTGACCCCGGAGGAGGTCGCGTGGACGCCCCCCGAGTGATCTCGGCCGAGCGGCCGGTCTGCCTGATTACGACAACCGTCATCCCGCTCGACGCGAACGGTCGACCCGACCCCACGCGGACAGTTACGGTGTCGGGAGTCGGAGGTGTGGTGGTGAGCGAGGAACAGCTCACCGCGACCTGGTTCAGCAAGCGAGGCGTTGCGTGCACGATTTCAGGGAACCCGGAGGTGCTGCGTTAATCTGCGAATGGGCTGCACGTGTGACATCGAGTGGGATTGGAATGACTGACCGCACAGGGGAGTACTACTAATGGACCTCATCGTCGTCGACGTCGAGACTACCGGCCTGAACCCGTTCAACGACATCTGTGTCGAGATCGGGTGGGAGAATACCAGGACCGGCGAGCAGGGTGTCTTCATCCCGAAGCACGACCCCGACTACGTCCTGGCGGTCGCGTCACCGCGGGCACTGGAGGTCAACGGATACCGCGAGCGGATCCTGGGGAAGCCGCAGGACGAGGACCAGCAGGAGCTGGCTCGACTCTACCGGGTTCTCGACGGCAATGTCATGGGCGGTTCCAACATCCGCTCCGACGCCGTCCACCTGTATCGGCTGTTCCAGGGTGAGCCCTGGTACTACCACCTCGTCGAACTCAGCTCCTACGTCTGCGGCGTGCTGGGGCTCAGGCCCGAGAACCCTCCCGGCCTGGCCGATTGCTGCGACTTGCTGGGGGTCTCCCCGGAGGGTGCAGTGCACAGCGCGCTGAGTGGGGCGCAGACCACGGCCAAATGCTTCCGGGCAGCGCGTTTCGCCGCGGAGAACCGATGATCTGCGAATGTGTCAAGCACGAGGACGGTATCAAGGTGGCGGTGGACGGCCATCGGTTCGTCCGCGAGGTCAACCCCGACAGTGGGCTGACCCGGTTCGTCGACCCGTGCGGTGCCAAGGGCGACTGGCGCAACAGCCCGGCCCGCGCCTACCACGACTGGTTGCGCCACCTCCAGGACCTCGGGATCCTGGTGTGACGCGCCGGGGTTGACACCAGCGACCAGGTATGGTAGGCTAGTAGGTGTGGGGCCCTGTGAGCCCCCGGAAGAGAGGCAAGAGATGCCGCAGTTGAACCAGGCCAAGGCCGCACAGGTCGATTCGGTCGAGAACCGGGGCGGTGTGTTGGAGCCCGGGGTGTACGAGCTGAAGCTCAAGGAGGTCGAGGCACGACCCGGCAAGACCGCGCCGCTCTGGACCTGGGTCTTCGAGATCCCGCAGGGTCTGCCCGGAGCGGGTCGGACATTCTTCCACAACACGTCGCTCAGCGACGCGGCCGACTGGAAGCTGCAGGAGGCGTTCAACGCGTTCGGGGTGCCGTCCAGCACCGACACCGATGTCCCGATCGGTCGACGCGTCAAGGCGCTGGTCACCAAGAACATCGCCGAGCAGGGCAAGCGGCAGGGGCAATTCGTGAACTCGATCCAGGAGCTGCTGCCGGCCGCGACCAAGGCGACCGCACCCTCGCCCGGTGCGGTCCAGGTGGGCCCGATGGGAGGTGCTGGTCAGAAGGCGGACGACGAACCGCCGTTCTGATCCCTGAGCCCACCTGGCGCCCTCGACACTGCGGGATTCCCTTCCCCTCCCGGTGTCGAGGGCGCCGCTCTATGTCCAGGGCTGTCTACGCGGGCTACGCGGCGGGTTGACACCGGTAGTCACGGCGTGGTAGGCTAGTGGTGTGATACTACTGAGTGGAGCCTTGGCCAGAGCGGCCGAAGGGTGGCGGGTATTCCCCGTCTGGCCCAACGCCAAAGAGCCTGCAGTCACTGCGTGGCAGAAGGAAGCCACCCGCGACCCGGACAAAATCGAGGCCTGGTGGTCCGCCAATCCGAATTACAACATCGGGTGTCTGGTGGGGGACGAGCTGGTCGTGGTGGACGTCGACGTCCGCGACAACAAGCAGGGTGCGGTGTCGCTCAACCGGATCATCAGCCGATACGGGCCCCTGCCAGACACAAGGCGGCACCGGACGTCGAGTGGCGGGTGGCACTACATCTTCAAGCGACCCGGGGACTGGCAGATTAGTCAGGGGGAGCTGCACCACGAGTACCCCGGCATCGACATTAAGACCGGCAACGCGGTGATCCTCCTGCCGCCCAGCCACACCGAGGCGAGCGACCGGTCGGCGTTGGGGGACTACACGGTCGAGAGCGACGTCGAACCGGTCACCGCCCCCGACTGGGTCGAGGAGCTGCGAAACGCGGGTCGCTCGGGCCCACGGTTGACCGTGGCCAAAGGGGCGGTCGGTCAGGTCGGAGACCGCAACAATCAGCTGACGCGGATGGCAGGGTCGCTCCGACGGCGCGGCCAGGACGAGCAGGCGATCCTGAACCAGCTAGCCACGATTAACGGGAGCTGGGCTCGGCCCCTGCCCGTGCGCGAGCTGGCAGTCATTGCCCGCTCGGCGATGCGGTGGCTGCCGGCCCCGCTGGGTGGCGTCAAGGTCGTGATGCGCAACAACAAGCTGGTCACGGACGCGACCTCGGCACGGTGGCTGGTCACCAGCCGAGGGGACGACCTGCGGTACGTGTCGGACCAGGGCAAGTGGCTGGCCTGGGACGGACGTCGGTGGGCCGACTCACCGGGCGCGGTCTCGCGCCAGATGTGGGAGGCCTTGCAGACGCTGTACGACGAGAACCGGTCGATCGGACCGCGCGGGCCCGGGTCGGACGACTGCTATTCGCTGATCCTGACGCTGGAGAACGCGATCGGACAGAGCAGCTGCTGGACCGTGGCCTCACTGGACCCCGAGGTGAGCATTGGGTCAGAGCAGCTCGACGCGGACCCGTACCTGTTTAACGCGGGGAACGGGGTGGTCGACCTGCACACGGGCAACCTGCTGCCCCACGACCGCGGGTTGCTCCTGACGCACCAGAGCGAGGTGGACTACGACCCGACGGCCGACATGGAGGAGTGGCTGACATTCGTCCGGTGGTGCTGCTGTGGGGACGAAGAGATGGTCGAGTGGCTCAAGGTGGCGTTGGGCCAGAGCCTGATCGGGGCCCAGCAGGAGCACATGCTGATCTTCATGTTCGGCGAGGGTGGCAACGGTAAGACCCAGCTGACCGACGCAATTCGACTGACGATGGGGACGTACGCGCTGGAAACCAGCGCCGACCTAATCACGGTGCGAGGCCGCGACCAGCTGCACCCCGAAATGACGGCCAGCCTGGTCGGGAAACGCTTCGTCATTTGCCCGGAGCCGGACAAGGGTACGCACTGGAACTCGGGCCGAGTGAAATCACTGAACGGGGGCGAGAAGCAGCGGGCCCGACACCTGTACGGTCGCGAGTTCGCCTTCACCCCGACGCACACAATGGTAGTGCACGGCAACCACCAGCCGGAGATGCGAGATCACAGCGACGGGTTCCGGCGGAGAATCAAGCTGGTTCCGTTCGCTAACACGGTCCGGATGGAGGACCGGGTGACCGAGCTGGGCGCCAAGCTGGCCGGACCGGTGGTGCTCCGGTGGTTGGTGGAGGGGGCGATCGAGTACCAGCGTCGCCTCAATCGACTGGGACCCAGCCAGGCGGTCGCGCGAGCGACCTCTGACTACATTGACGACCAGGACCACATCCGTCGGTGGAGGCTGGAGTGGACGGTGGACGACTTGGACGGTTGGGTCAGCAGCCACGACCTGTACAAGACCTACCAATTCTGGTGCCGAGCCGAGGGAATCCAGTACGTCGAGACGAAGCAGATGGTAATGAGTAAGCTCAAGGGCTGGGGGTTCAAGCCGAAGGCGAAGCGGCTCGGCGGTCAGCTGA
>Ga0136846_1208937_pt1 | contig 11796 bp, 16 predicted proteins | sample HopSoiMetagenom2_FD_96841 | JGI IMG/M metagenome (GOLD analysis project Ga0136846, IMG submission 96841) | Grasslands soil microbial communities from Hopland, California, USA - 2 Assembly 2016 (version 4) | ecosystem: Environmental > Terrestrial > Soil > Grasslands | place: USA: Hopland... | reverse complement strand
TCGTCGTCAGCGCCCGCACCTTGCGCGCCCAGAGGCTCTTGACGGCGAGGCTAGGCAAGCTGCTTCATCAGCTCGATCACGTCGTCGGCGGAGCCTGGGGAATCGTCGTGGACGATCCTGCCGTCGCGCAGGGTGATCAGGCGATCGGCGTGGGCAGCGGCCTCAGGATCGTGGGTGACCATGATCACCGTCTGGCCGAACTCGTCGACCGCCTGTCGCAGCAGGCGCAGGACGTCGGCGCTGGCTTTCGAATCGAGGTTGCCGGTCGGCTCGTCGGCGAAGACGACGGCCGGTTTGGATACCAGGGCGCGGGCGACGGCGACGCGTTGCTGCTGTCCTCCGGAGAGCTCGGAAGGCCGGTGGGTGCGGCGGTCCTCGAGGCCGACCGTGTGAATCAACTGGTCGAGCCAGGCACCGTCGGGCTTGCGGCCGGCGATCGAAAGCGGCAACACGAGGTTCTCCTCGGCGGTCAGCACCGGCAGAAGGTTGAAGAACTGGAAGACGAAGCCAAGCTTGTCGCGGCGCAGCTTGGTCAGCTCGCCATCGTCGAGACTGGTGATCTCATCGCCGTCGAGGACGACCGTGCCCGAGCTCGGCTTGTCGAGGCCGGCGAGGATGTGCATCAGGGTCGACTTGCCCGATCCCGACGGACCCATGATCGCGGTGAAGCGGCCGCGTTGGAAGCTGGTGTTGACGTCGACCAGGGCATCGACGGCGGCGTCCCCCTCGCCGTAGCGGCGAGACACGTCGTTGGCAATCACGACCTGACCATTCGATTCGCTCATCAGCGCACCGTATCGACCGTCATGGTTGGCGGCCCTAATAGCCTGACGGTGAGATGGCGCTCGCGGACCAATTCGACGGCTTTCTGATCGACCTCGACGGGGTGGTCTGGATCGGGCGCGAGCCCGTGCCAGGGGCGGCGGAGGCGCTGCGAACGTTGCTCGAAGGCGGCAAGGAGATCGTCTTCGTGACCAACAACTCCGTGCGCCAACCCGGGGAGTACGCGGAGCAGCTTCGCGAGAGCGGCATTGAGGCGACCGACGACCGGGTGATAACCGCGGGCGCCGCGACCGCCCGGCTGGCGGCAGAGCGAGTCGGAGCGGGAGGAACCGCGTACGTGATTGGAGCGCCCGGGTTCAAGGAGACAGTGGCTGCCACCGGCCTGGCTCTGCTGGACGGAGACGCCGCACGGAGTGCCGGCGCCGTGGTTGTCTCTGGCCACCGCGAGTTCGATTACGCCGAGCTGCTTACCGCGACCTTCGCCCTGCGAGCCGGAGCCTCTCTCTTTGGGACAAGTCGCGATCCCACCCTGCCGATGCCGGGAGGGGCGTGGCCCGGCACCGGCGCCACCCTGGCTGCCGTCGAGACAGCGTCTGGGAAGACCGCCGAGATCGGCGGGAAGCCCGAACGACACTTGTTTGAGCAGGCCCGCGGACTGATTGCCGACGCGGGCAGAGTTGCGATGGTCGGAGACCGGCTCGCTTCCGACATCGAGGGCGGCCGCCGGGCTGGCTTGGCAACCATTCTGGTGCTGAGCGGCGCAAGCTCGCGCGCCGAAGCCGAAGCGGCCGATCCGCTCCCGGATCACACCATCGTGGATCTCGCCGGACTGCTTTCGTGAGTGGCTCGTCCGAGGAGGCGCGGCCGCTGGTAGCGCGGCCGGGCCTTGCCTTCGCCGGCGTCTTCGCCGTCACCTTCTTCGGCTTGGTCGCGGTCGGCGCGGTCCTGCCGGTGCTGCCGCGCTTCGTTCGCGGTCCGCTCGACGCCGGCAACGTCGCGGTCGGCGTCATCGTCGGCTCCTACGCGATCACGGGACTGCTGCTGCGTCCCTTCGCGGGCCGGCTTGCCGATCACCGCGGACGCAAGCCAACCGTGCTGATCGGCTCGGTCCTCGTCGCCCTCGGCGGCTTCATGTACCTGCTGCCGCTCGGCGTGCCGGGGCTGATCGCGGCGCGGCTCGTCCTCGGCGCCGGCGAGGGAACGGTGTTCACGGCGGGCTCCGCCTGGATCGTCGACCTTGCGCCCGTCGCCCGGCGCGGCCGCGTGATCGGCCTCTACGGCCTCGCGGTCTGGGCGGGACTGAGCATCGGACCGCTGATCGGCGAGCTGCTGCTGCAGGTATCCGGCTACACGCTCGTCTGGGTCTTCGCCGGGGTGGCGCCCCTCTTCGGCGCCCTGATCGCCAGCCGCCTGCCGGACCCCTTCCGCGCGACACCGCATTCGCAGGGCGAGCAGCACGCGCTGATCGAGCGCGAGGCGGTCCGGCCGGGAGCCGCGCTCGCCCTGGGCTCGATTGGCTACGGGACGATGACCGCCTTCGTCGTCCTGCACCTGGAGTCGCGCGGAGTCGGACACGGGGCCGCCGTATTCGGCGCCTTCGCGACGATGGTCGTGCTCACCCGCCTGATCGGCGGTGACTTGCCCGACCGAGTCGGTCCGATCCGCGTGGCCGTCACCGCGGCAATGGTCGAGGCGATCGGCCTGGCCACGATCGCGATCGCCCACAGCCTGCCGGCAGCGATCGCCGGCGCCCTGGCGATGGGCGCCGCCTTCTCCCTCCTCTACCCCTCCCTCTCCTTGATCGTCGTCAGCCGCGTCTCCGACACCCGCCGCGGCGCCGCCCTGGGGACCTTCACCGCCTTCTTCGACGCCGGCGTAGGCTTCGGCGCCCCGCTCGCAGGCGCCGCCGCGGCACTGAGCAGCTACGAGGGCGCCTTTCTCCTCGCCGCGATGATCGCCCTCGTCTCCGCCGCCACGACCGCTTTCGTCATCGCCCCTCGCAGCCGTCCCCTTCTTGCCAGCCGATGACCCTCACAGCCGCCCTTCTCGCCAGCCGGTGACCCACCCATCGACCTCGGGTGCAACGCGCCGGCGACCACCCATCCACGTCGGGGTGCAACGTTTTGACCCCCTCGTAGGGGAAGAAAGCGTTTCGCCTGATTTGCCGCAACTCTCATCCCGACCGGTGCAACGTCTTATCCACCCAGCAGGAGGACAAAGCGTTGCACCCGGTGGTTGGCTCAGCGAGCGGCGATGAGCAGCGACTGGGCGGCGCGGCCGATGCGGCCCTGCCGGTCGGAGATGACTGACTCGGCGGTGCCTATGCCGCTGGGCCGCGGCCGGGTGACGGCGTCGACGCAGACCCACTCGCCCTCGGGCATGCGCTCGAAGTGGATGGTGAGATCGACGTTGATGAAGACGTACTCACGCCAATCGAGTACGGCGCTGATCCCATTGCCGACGTCGGCCGCGACCAAGGCGCGCTGCAACGCCGAAGGCTTCTCGCCAGCGACCAAGGCCCCCCGCATCCGCATCCAAACCGTCGCGGGGCCGGCCTCCAGAAACGCCCCCGCGACCGCTTTCCACTCCATAGCGGTGTGGTACCCAACGTCCTGCCCGGTGGGAAAGAACTCGGGCGTCCGCCCTTCATCCGGCCCCGGCGGCGGCGCATCGTCCCTTACCGCCCGATCGGGCAACTCGAGCTCCTCAGTCCGCAGCAACCAGGCGGTGGCACGCATCAGCTCCCCACTCTCATTGCTCAATGACGCCTCGACCAGCTGCACCTTTTTCCCAGGCCGGATAACCCGCGACTCGACCCGCACCTCTCCGATCGGCACCGGCCTGAGGATCTCGAAGACGATCCGCCCAACCTGGAACCCATCAGAGCCATCGAGCCGCTCGATCTCTCGGCCAAGCAGGGCCGACGGCGGTCCAGCGTGCTGCGATCCGGGATCCCAGGGCCCTCTCGTAAGCTCGGTGGCGACGTACTGGCCTTCGCCGCCACCCCGCTCGTAGAACGCGTCAGTCATGCCGCGCGATCCTACGCAGGTAGTGCCCGTCACCTTCCCGTAAGGAGCTGGGCGTACCCTGAATACAGACGAAAGGAGCGAGATGACCGAGACGACGAAGAAGGTCCAGAAGTCCGATCAGGAGTGGCGAGTGGAGCTGACGCCGGAGCAGTACGAGGTGACCCGCAAGGCCGGCACCGAGCGAGCCTTCACCGGCCCGTACGTAAACGAGAAAACCGAGGGCATGTACCACTGCGTCTGCTGTGGCACTGAGCTGTTCGCCTCAGACACCAAGTTCGACTCCGGCACTGGCTGGCCGAGCTTCACCGAGCCGGCCAATCTGGAGCACGTCGAACTGCGTCCGGACAACAGCCTCTTCATGCGCCGCACAGAGGTCGCCTGCAAGCACTGCGACGCCCACCTGGGGCACGTCTTCGACGATGGTCCCGGACCCGGCGGGCAGCGCTACTGCATCAACGGCTGCGCTTTGGAGCTGAAGCCGGCCGCAGATCCGGCGAGCTAGGCCTTGCCGCCGGCACCTAGATAGCTGAACTTCACCGCGAGGGCCACGGCCTCGGTCCTCGTGTCCACCTCGAGCTTGGCGATCGCGTTACGCACGTGAGTGTGCACGGTCGCCGGGCTGAGCTGGAGCCGCTCGGCGATCTCTTTGACCCGCAGGCCCTCGGCCAGCAGCTCGAGGATCTGGCGCTCGCGGGGCGAGAGCTCGAGCAGCTTCTCGACCTCGGAGGGCTTGCCACCGGCGAAATCGCCGCCGAGAAAGGTGCCGCCACCGGTCACCGCTTTGACCGCGCGAGCGATGTCCTCGGCCGGCGCTGACTTGAGCACGTAACCGGAGGCGCCGGCTCGAAGTGCCAGCGCGAGCAGGTCGGGCTGGGCGTGGGCAGTGAAGATGATCACCTTGGTCCGCGGCCTGACCTTGAGGACCTCCTTGGTCGCCTCGATCCCGTCGCGCTTGGGCAGCTCGACGTCGATGATCAGGACGTCGGGCTCGAGTTCCTTGACGACGTCGACGACATCTCGCCCATTGCCGGCCTCGCCGACGATCTCGACGATGCTCGAGTTGGCCATCCGGGCCTTGATCGCCTCACGGACGATCTCGTGGTCATCGCAAAGGACGACTCGCTTTGCATCGCGTACGCCGCTGCTCATAGGGGGCCGATCTTTTCAGGCGAACCATACGAATGCAAAATAGTGGGTAGCGTGAATCCGCCATCCCGCTCCTGGCGGTTCTCGATCAGGGCGATCATCGTGCGCCCCACTGCCACCGCGGTGCCGTTGAGCGTGTGTACGACCTGGGCTGCCTCGTCTTCACCCGGCCGGTATCGGCAGCCGAGGCGCCGCGCCTGATAGTCGGTGGTATTCGAGCAGGAGGTCAGCTCTCGGTAGCGCCCCTGGCTGGGGATCCACGCCTCGCAGTCGTACTTCTTCGCCGCCGGGGCGCCGAGGTCGCCGGCGGCGACGTTGACGACGCGGTACGGGATCTCCAGCTCCGCAAGGATGCGCTCCTCGATCGCCAGCAGCCGCTCGTGCTCGGTGGCGGACTCGGCTGGTTCGACGAACGAGAACATCTCGACCTTGTCGAACTGGTGGACGCGAAAGATGCCGCGGGTGTCGCGGCCAGCCGCCCCCGCCTCGCGCCGGAAGCAGGTCGAGAAGCCCGCGTAGCGGAGCGGTAGGCGGTCGGCATCGAGGATCTCGTCGGCGTGCAGGGCGGCAAGCGGGACCTCCGAGGTGCCGACGAGGAATAGCTCATCCTTCGGCACCTCGTAGATCTGGTCGCGGTCGCCCGGCAGGAAGCCGGTGCCGACAAGTGCCTCTTCACGGACCAGCACCGGCGGGACGACCGGTTCGTGACCCTCGCCGCGCACGAGATCAAGCGCGAAGCGGACAAGGGCCAGCTCGAGCAGGACCAGATCGCCCTTTATGTAGGCAAAGCGGGAGCCCGAGACCCGCGCCCCGGCCTCCATGTCGATCAGGCCCAGCTCCGATCCGATCTCGAGGTGGTCGCGCGGCTCGAAGTCGAACTCCGCCCGCCTGCCCTCCTCGCGGAGGACCACCGCATCCTCCTCGGTCATCCCGTCGGGGGCGTCCGGGTCGGGCAGGTTTGGCAAGGCGGTTGCGATCGCCTGCAGGTCCGTTTCGACGTCCTCGAGCTCGGCCTTGCCTGCCTCGATCGCCTCCTTCAGCGCGCCAACGGAACGCATCTGCTCCTCACCGCTCTCGCCGCGCTGCTTCGCTTCGCCGATCTGCTTAGAAAGAGTCTTGCGCTCTGCCTGGGCACCCTCGATGCGCGGCAGCAGCTCCCGACGACGGGCGTCGAGACCGAGCAGCTCATCGACCTGCGCGGCGGCGCCGCGGCGGGCGAGCGCCGCCTTGACCCGCTCAGGGTCGGAGCGGATCAGCTTGAGATCGAGCATCCAGCCGAGAGGTTAGGGCGAAGTCTCGCCGGGGCGGGGCGAGGTTTCCGCTTCTTCGCCGGCGTACTTGGCGACGAAACGGGCGACGGCTTCGGCTTCTTTGCCGACGACGATGTTCTGGGGCATGATCGCTCCCGAGAAGCCGCCATTCTGGATCGCGAAGAGAGCGTCGTCATATGTCTCGGTTCGCTGGTTGAGGTTCGGCCCCTGCGTGCGCACGCCGCGATTGCCGCTGCCCTGGGTACCGGCGGCGCTCAAGGTGTGACAACCAGAGCAGTGGGTGGCGAAGAGCACGGCTCCGTTGTAGTCGGAGTCGCTCTTGGAAACCGCGATCCCTTCCTCACCCATGCCGCAGGCGGCAAGCCCGAGGGCGGCGAGGAGGGCCGTTGCTGTGATCAGTGCCAGGCGCACGCGGCGGCATCATATTGTCCCGTCCAGCCATGAGTCCGCCCGACCCCGCTCGCTTCCGCAGCGCGATGGCGATGTTGCCGACCGGCGTCACCGTCGTCAGCGCCGCTCGGCCCGATGGCCCGGCCGGGGCAACGGCCAACGCGGTCTGCTCCCTGTCGATCGAGCCGATGCTGATGTTGGCCGCCCTCGACCGCGGCTCCCGCACCCTGCTGGCCGTCCAGGCGGCCAACCATTTCGGGGTCAGCGTCCTGCACGCCGGCCAGGAGCAGATCGCCCGCTCCTTCGCCACCAAGGCCCCCGTCGCCGAGAAGTGGGACGGCGTCGCCTGGAGTGAGCGCAGTGGAATCCCGGCGATCGACGGCGCCCTGGTCTGGATTGCCTGCGAGCTGCGCGACGTGGTCGCCGCCGGGGACCACGTGATCGTCACCGGCGAAGTCCGCGACCTGGCGACGGGCGAGGGGGAGCCGCTCGTCTTTCACGGCGGCAGGTACCGGCCGTTGGGCTGAGCCCCCGCGCCGGTGTTTCGGCGGAGGATCCGTTCGGTGGAGATCAGCACCGGAACCTACCGATAGTCCACATCGCCGGGCTAGACCTTTCGAAACGGATAGCGGGGCTTGATCATCTCGTTGACGAAGGTGCCTTTCGAATCGGCGCTGACGAGCTTTTTGTAGACGCGAGCCGACACGCCCCGATAGGCATAGAGGCCCGAGTCGTGGAACTCGACATACGCCTCTTCGGCGTCAGGGTCATAGCCCACCCTCGCCACGGAAGTGGAGTCGACTGGGGTCAGCATTGGAACGGTCATAGCGCCTCCATGGACCTCCGCATATACCCGCGCCAGATGGGAGTAGGCTCGTCTCGATGGAGGCGGCAGCCGCACCGCGAGCACAGTGGACGTTCGCGCAGTGGGGCATCGTGGTTCTCGCCGCGCTGCAACTGGCCTGGGCGGTCGCCGGGCTGGTCGCGGAACCGAGCTTCGACTTCGGCGACGGGGCCTCCACTCAGCGCGTGCTTGGGGTCGACTTCAACGGGGTCCACGCTCTCTCCGGTTTCCTGCTCTTCCTGCCGGCCTTCTACTTCGCCCTGAAGCCCCGCTGGGCAGTGCTATACGCGGTCTACGTCGCTGTGGCTCTGATCGCCAGCGGCATCTGGGCGATCTTCAGTACCAGCCCAGCGGGGATCTTCAGCTTCCCCAACAACGGCGCCGACGCCGTTCTGCACCTCACCACCGGGGTCCTCTTTGGGATGGTGGCAGCGATTCAGATCCGTATGGACAGGCGAATCTAGAGCGCGAGAGTTTTCTTGACTGCTCCTTTCCGCCGTGAAAGGGTGGCGCAGTGTGAAGGGAGCCGGCTCAAAACGTCGTTGCGGACCGGATTGCGATCGGGCGACGGGAATCGCGGCACTCGGCACCGCTGCGCTCATCTTCCTGTGGGGACGACGCTCGGGATCGAGCGGCACAAAGGGCGAGGAGAAAACAGTGCCGGCGCCCGCCGCCCAGAAGCTGACCAAGCCGGAAAGGCTTGCCCGCTGGCTGACCTGGCCAATACGCAAGAAGGATCAGGAGATAAGGAGGCAGGAAGAAAATCCCCTGCCGCCTCCGGAGCCGCCGAAACACCCATCTGAGAAGCGCTTCGGTTGCCTAACCGTCACCTGCGGGGATGCGGCGGGCACCAAACCGGAGGGCGCCACGGGCGGGGAGAAAGCGAAAGCCGATGAAATGAGCGGACTGACGAGCATCGTCGTCAAAGTGCTGGGAGCAATCGCGACCGGCATCGGCGTCACCGGTGCCGTGGTGGTAGTCGGTGCCGCCATCTTCTGGGCCCGCTTCGACGCGATCGGGATACCTCCAACGCAGGCCGTTAGCGCCATCCCGAGAACCGAGCTCCTGGTTCAGGGCGGCCAGGAAATGATCATCTTCGTGCTGGCCGGCCTGGGCGCGGCACTTTTCATCGCCCTCGCAGACTCAAAAGCGATCATCACCCGCGGAACTATGATCGTGCTCGGATTGCTCGTCGCAGGGGCCGGCGGTTACGCCGTCTCCACGGAGCTGAGCTGGGGATGGGTCTTGGGCCTGATCGGTTTGGCATCGGTCCTTGCCGGGCTTGCCGTCCTGATCGGCTTCAACACCAAACAGCGCCTGGTGCCGCTGCTGGTCAGCGTGTTTGTCGCCTCCTTTGTCTTCTCGGCCACCTGCGCGTTCCTCGTCGTCGAGAAGCAGAGGTTCGCCCAGGCGATCGCGATCCAATTCGGGCCGGAGGCAGAAGTGAAAGACGGCATAACCGGCATCTACGTCACCGCAACCGAAAAAACGATCTTCTTCGCGCGGTCAGATGCCGACGGAGGGTCTGACGGCGGCCTCTACGAGGTTCCTCGCGCCGACGCCACCACCTATGCAGTTGGACCGCTCGAACCGATCGTCGAGGACAAAGGCAGCCCAGTGCAGAAACATGCCGAAAAGCTGCTCCAAAGCCTGAAGAAGGACGCCAGAAACCTTCCGGCTGCGGAAGCGGCAGCGATCACCCCGACGGTGGCGGCAGGTAAGTAGGCGAGGGCCGCTAGAACGCGCCGCTGGTCCCGGCCGCGCGGAGCGCCAGAAAGAGGATCACGCCACAGCTCACGGCCATGATTCCCATCTCGCGGCGGACGATCGCCAGGGCGAGGGACTGTTGGGAGTCGGCGGCAAGCGATTGGAAGTCGATGTCGCCGAGCTCGCGTTCGGCAGCGCCGGTGCGGGCGGCCTCGGCGATCAGGGAAACGACGAGCGGAAGGATCCCGTAGAGGTAATGGAGGCTGTCATCGGGCTTGTGGCCGGTGAAGACAAGCAGTCCGCCGAGCATCACCTGCACGAAGACCGCCACCTGGGCGGCGCGCAGCAGCAGCCAGAAGCGAACGGAGGAGCGATCGCGATACCAGGCGACGCCGCCCACGGCGAAGGCGACGAGGTTGAGGGCGATGACTGCGCAGCCGACTACGAGGTGTACCGGTGCCACGGATCTATTTCCTCCCATGAGGGTCGGGATTCGGCTTGCTGATGCGGAAAAGCACTATGTAGCAATGTGTTACAAGGTGGGTATATAACTCGCCGTGCAGGCGGTCGAGCGAGGTGGACAGCGCCTCCGCAAACCGCTCCCGCGACAAACGACTTACCAGTGCTGAAGAGCTACCTGCCGATTCTCGTCTTCGCCTTCCTCGGCGTCACCGTTGGGGGGGCTTTTGCGATGCTCAACCACGTGATCGGGCCGAAGCGGCCGAAGCGGCCGACGGCGGCGAGCCTACGCCAGTCAGAGCCGTATGAGTCCGGCATCCCGGTCGAGGCCTCGCACGGCCTGCGCTTCGGCGTCAGCTTCTACCTGATCGCGATGCTCTTCATCCTCTTCGACATCGAGGTGGTCTTCCTCTATCCGATCGGCGTGATCCTCAAGGGCGCCGACAGCGTCTTCGTCCTCGGCGAGCTGATCACATTCATCGCCCTGCTGCTCGTCGCCTTCGTCTACGTCTGGCGAAAGGGTGCGCTGGATTGGAAGTAGAACGACAGACGATGCGCGAGCGCCAGCTGCGCGCCCGCGACATGCTGCGCGGTGACCTCGAGGGCGAGGAGCTCGAGCGCTACGTCGAGGAGAAGGTCGTGATGACCAGCTTCGAGAAAGTGCTCGGCTGGGCCCGCTCGAACTCGATCTTTCCGCTCACCTTCGGCCTTGCCTGCTGCGCGATCGAGGCGCCGATCTCGATCGTCACCGCCCGCTACGACCTCGCCCGCTTCGGCGCCGAGGCCCTGCGCGCCTCGCCACGCCAGGCCGACATGATCATCCTCTCGGGCAGGGTTTCGATCAAGATGGCGCCGGTCGTCCGCCGCCTCTACGACCAGATGCTGGAGCCGAAGTGGGTGATGGCGATGGGCGCATGCTCTTCCTCAGCCGGGATGTTCTCCAATTACGCCGTGGTCCAGGGCGCCGACAAGTTCATGCCGGTCGACATCTACGTGCCGGGATGCCCTCCCCGGCCTGAGGCTGTGCTCTACGGCTTCACCAAGCTGCAGCGCAAGATCCAGGGAAACCCCGACCCGGGCTGGCGGCAGCGCTACAACGCTCTCGGCAGCGAGGAGTGGGCGCGGGGCGGCCCGCGCAGCGAACCCGGTCCCGGCGACAGAGAGGCCTACGAGCGGGTCAGGGAGCTGACCGGTGCCTGACGCCCCCGGGCTCGAGCTGATCCGCGGCGAGATCGAGCTGGACCACCCCGGTGCCGTGCTCGATACGGCCTTCCAGCACGACCGCGCCGTGCTCGTGGTCAATCCGGAGGCGATCCTGCCGGTGCTGGGCTGGCTGCGCGACGCGCCAGGCCAGGGCTACCGCTTCCTCTCCAGCTTGCACGCCGCCGATTACCTGCCAGCTTCCCCTCGCTTCGCGGTGCACTACGAGCTGCTGAATCGCGATCGGGTGGAGCGGCTGCGCGTCAAGGCGCTTTTGGCCGATCCGGCTGCGGGTCCGGACGTTTCTGCTGCGGGTCCTGTCGTCGGGGAGGGGGGGCCTGCGGGCGGGTCGAAACCGTCCTCGACCCCCCCTCCCCCACGCCACCCGCAGAGCAACGGTCAGGAGCAACAGCTTTTGCCCGAAATCGACTCCTGCTGTGAGCTTTTTCCTACGGCGGAGTTCCAGGAGCGTGAGGCCTTCGACTTCTTCGGAATCGTCTTCCGCGGTCACCCCGACCTCAGGCGCATCCTGCTTCCCGAGGACTACGTTGGCTGGCCCCAGCGACGTGACTTCCCGGTGGGCGGCGAGCCCGTCACCTTCACGTACAGCGAGCGGAACTATGGCTGAGGCGGCTGAGATAAGAGCGTCAGCCGGCGCTCCAGGCGTGGGCTCTGGGGGGCCGAGAACGGACGCCGTGCGCCCGCCCGCAGCCCCCCCAGAGACCGCGCGCATGGACACCGAGATCATGACCGTCAACATCGGCCCCCACCACCCCGCTACGCACGGTGTTCTGCGGTTGGTCGTGGATCTAGAAGGCGAGGTGGTCAGGGACGTGAAGCCGGTCATCGGCTACGTCCACACCGGCATCGAAAAGTCCTGTGAGGCGCACTCCTACTGGAAGGTCATCCCCTTCGTCGAGCGGATGGACTACGTCTCCTACTTCTTCCAGATGGAGGCCTTCTGCGG
>Ga0136846_1235893_pt1 | contig 11798 bp, 13 predicted proteins | sample HopSoiMetagenom2_FD_96841 | JGI IMG/M metagenome (GOLD analysis project Ga0136846, IMG submission 96841) | Grasslands soil microbial communities from Hopland, California, USA - 2 Assembly 2016 (version 4) | ecosystem: Environmental > Terrestrial > Soil > Grasslands | place: USA: Hopland... | reverse complement strand
CCGGATTCTGCCATGCGGATGTAAATATTATTGGTCAGAGGGGTTGCCGACCCGACCTCGATCGCAAAACGGTTCGTCCGAGTTTCGATCTGAACCCTCGCGCGAGGCGTTTCCAACCCGAACGATTTGGAACCTTGAATCAAGACCTCGTGCGGAGCGAGTTTATCATACGCGCGCAGGGCAGCCACGGCGTCGACGAAGGAACTGATCGCCGTTTGCTGGGCGGGGTACTTGGGTTTTACCAGAGTCCAGGTGTTATACTGCTTTTCCGCGCGAAGACGATTGGTGCTGCCGCCAAAAATGATTTCAAGAGCGGTCACGTCGTTGGTCCGCATCTGGGAAAATATCCGGGGTGGAAGACTTCGCTCCGCCGCATCGGGAAGCCGGCGATCGATCAGGCAGATGAAAAGAAAGAGAACGATCGCAGAACCGGCCAGCCACCATGTTACTCGTGTATTCATCGAGGGGTTTATGCTCTGCGTCGCAGCCAGACGAAGAATCCGAAGATCATGACGAGTCCCGGAAAAACTCCGAGAAAAAGCCAGCGCAATTCAGACATTTGTTTTTCGGTGAGCAAGATTTGGTACTCACTGACGGCGCTCGGGCCAATGTCGTTCAATAGAGAATCTCGATTGACGAGCCAATTCACCGCCAGATTGCCAAAATCGCTATTGGCGGCCTGGTTAAAAGCAAGATTCGAAAGAAATAAAGAATCGCCAGTGACGACAATTCGAGTTGCGCTGCGTTCGGCGCCCACCGCCTGAATAGCGCCGCGCTCGACCGCCACAGCCAGGGGAATAATGCCGGTGCGGGCCTGGGTCCATTTGACGCCTTCCTGCGGGGGAACCAGCACGACTCCGTTGGGGCCGGTCGAGACGAGTTCGACCGCTTTCGGGGCATCCGCGCTGGTCGCCGGCGCCTGACGCTGTGAAATGGAACGAGGAGCAATAAATTTGAGGCTGGAGCGGAGCAGGGGGCGCACGATCGGATGCGCGCCGTAGTTACTCGCTAGAATGACGGATTGCTCTCCGGCTTCAGCCTGGGTTGTGTCCTGCACCCAATTATAACCGACATCAACATTCCACCTTTGCAGGAGCTGTTCCAAGCCGGTCGGATTATGGAGGCCTTCGACATTGAACAGAACGAACAGCCGGCCGCCCTGGGAGAGATACTTTTCGATTCTGGCCAATTCCTGAGGTTCGTATGGGCGGGTGGGGCCCGCAATAACGAGGATGGTGCAATCCGCCGGAATCTCTGTCCCAATCAAAGCATTCAATCCTTTTACATGGACATTGTTATTTTCCAGCAAACGGGCAAAGAGGCTGTAACCGCGTTGATTGTCATCGTCACTGATTTCGTGTTCGCCGTGTCCTTTTAAAAAGTAAGCAGTGACCGCCTTGTTCTGAGTGACATTGAGAATGGCGGACGTGAAAAGCTGCTCGCCGCGGAATCCTGTGCGGCGGATTTCTTTTCCTTCAATAATCTTGAACTCGGACATTTCAGTCGCGAGGACTGTGCGAACCTGGTTTCCGGAATCAAAGATCACTCTACTGGCCTCCGAGCCAGAGGTAATTTTGTACTGGTTGCGGATGGTTTCGGCGCGGCCGGGCATGCGGTAATCCACAAAATCCAGGTCGATTTTGGGCGATCTTGCCTGGTATTCCTTGATCAGGCTTGAAACCGCCGCGAACAATGGTTCGCGTCGATCAAAAAAGACGGTGACTTTCACGTTGTTCGACAAATTGGCGAGCACTTGCAAGGTCAGAGGGGTCAGCTTGTGCCTGGAGGCATAGCTCAGATGAAAGCGTTCATTATGCCGGTGCCCGAGATAATTGAGCATTGCCAAAAGAGCGAATAATGAAACGACGGAAATGAAAACATTAAAGCCAATGCCCCAGGCTCTCATTCTGGAGAAGCTCGGTTTTAAATCCTCTTCCTGAACTTCAGTTTCCATTTTATTTCCAGCGACGGCTTTCGATCACCTTCCAGGTCAGAAAAAGAAAAAACAGGGTGAAAGTCGGGTAATAGATCAGGCTTGAAACTTCGATGACACCGCGCGCGAAATCCTGCATATGCTCCGTCATGGAAATGTGCGCGAAAATCTCGGCCTCGCGGCTTCTGGTTGGGATCGCGACCAGGGAACGCATGCTCAATAGAAAGAGCGTCAGGCCGAGCCCGTAACTGAGCGCGGCCGCGATCAGTTGGCTGCGGGTTAAAGCAGAGGCGAAACAGCCCATGGCGATGTAGAGCGATCCAATCAAGAGAATGCCCAAAAAGGTGCTCGCGATCGTCGGGAAATCCATGGCCACACTCGGATTGCGCGTGAATTGATGAAGAATGAGCATGTAACCGAGCAAAGGCAGCCACGCGATGAGATAAAAAATTAATGATCCGACAAATTTGGCGAGCACAACCTGCAGGTCGCCGACCGGCGCAGTCATCAAGGTTTCAAATGTTCCGGCGAATTTCTCCAGGGCAAACGTTCGCATCGTTATGACCGGGGTGGTGAGCAGCAAAATCATCCAAAAATAAAGCGTTACGTAAAAGACCTCGGTGAAGGGATTATCCAAAGGCACGCCATTAACCTTGCTCAGAATGTCGATGAAACTAAAGCCCAGCAGAAGGAGAATCGTCGAGATAATGACGTAACCGGTCAGTGACAAAAAATGTCCGCCCAACTCTCGTCGAACCAGGGTAAGAAAAGCCTGCATTTAGAGATGCTCGTCCTCTTTTTCGCCCCGCGTTACCCGAATGAAAATATCTTCCAGGGTATGCCTGCCGCGGGTCAACTCGCGCAAAGTCCATCCGCGTTCTTTGACCAGTTCAAAAATGATGGGCCGGATATCAACGCCATTTCGTGGAGTGAGTGAACAGCGGTTGTACTCGCCGTCAATCGCCGAAACATCCACGTGCAGCACTGTCTCCACTTCGGCCCAAGCCTGAATTAATTCGGGGAGGGGCGCTGCGATTTCCGCCAGAACCGGTCCCGCCTGGAACATCGTAGTATGCAGATTATCAGTTGTATCGGCGGCGAGGATTTCGCCTCCGTGCAAAATCAAGACTCGCCCGCAGGTCATTTCCACTTCCGGGAGGATGTGAGTGGAAAGAAGGACGGTGTGCCGCCCAGCCAAGTCTTTAATCAACTGGCGGATGGAACGAAGTTGATTCGGATCGAGGCCGATGGTGGGCTCATCCAGGATGATAAAATCGGGCTCGTGCACCAAGGCGTCAGCGAGACCGACCCTTTGCTTGTACCCTTTCGAAAGCTGTCCGATAATCCGCTTGTGCACCTCTTTGAGATCGCATTGCTCGATCACAACATTGACGCGATCCCGGCAGCGCGCGGCGCTGAGGCCCTTCAATTTCGCCCGGAATTTAAGGTATTCGCGAACGCGCATCTCGGTATGCAGCGGGTTGTTTTCCGGCATATAACCGATGCGGCGGCGGACTTCATCGGCCTGATAAAAAACATCGTAACCGGCGATCCGCACGGTGCCACTGGTGGCAGGCATGAAACAGGAAAGGATCTTCAGAATGGTGCTTTTGCCAGCGCCATTTTTCCCGAGGAGGCCAACAATTTCCCCGCGTTCAACGTTGAAAGTAACATCATTGACCGCGGTACGTCCGGCGTATCGCTTGGTCAAACCGTACACTTCCACCATCGGGTCGCTCATCGCTGTGCGGTGATTTTCTACATTGGCTGAGATTTGCGCCATGAAAATTTTAACGAACTTTCAAATCGACCAGCGCTCTCCGAAACGGCCCGGGAACAATCAACGTGAGGCGAACGGTCGCGCCGCGTTTTTTCGCCGCCAGGTTCCTGGCGACATCGACAATCGATTCCGCGGATTCGCCGTCCATTGCTTCAATAATCAGACCCTGCTGAAATCCGGCATTATCGGCTGGGCTGCCGCGTTCGACGCCGGCAACCACCAGGCCACCATTTAAGTTGAGGCCCATGCGGGCGGCGTCCTGGGGCGCCAAAGCTTTCACGGTGATGCCGATTTTCTGACGAATGAGCGCCGCATTAAAATAGCTGTCTTCCGGCAGAAGCCGTACCGCGGCATTGTGCATCTCGCGTCCGCGACGGATCTGAAAGACAACCTCGCGCTTATCCCCGCCGCTCATGATCTCACGGTTCAGGCTGAAAACACTTTTCGGTGAAGCATTGTTCACGCGCGTGATTATATCGCCCTCGCGCAAGCCCCCTTTCTCTGCCGGGCTGCCGCTTTGCAGGGTGATTACTCTAATGCCGTTCGTCGTGGACTTGAACTGCGCTCCAAACCAAAGCGAACGCACATTTTCGGGCGTGAATATCTCCGCAAGCGATTCGGAGATGCGTTTCACGGGGATCGCAAAGCCAATTCCCTGGCCTTCTTTATAAATGGCGACATTCAATCCGATCAACTCCGCATCCAGGTTTACCAGCGGGCCGCCGCTGTTGCCCGGATTAATGGCAGCATCCGTTTGAATCCAGTCTTCCATATCGAGAACGCCATCCTGCGCGCTCGTTCGGCGGGTTTTGGAACTGAGAATTCCCTTGCTGACCGATTCGCCGAGACCAAAGGGATTGCCCAACGCCAGCACGGTTTCGCCGAGATAAAGATCGTCGTCCGCCGCAAATCGCACGGGAGTGAATTTTTCACCCGGCTTGGCTCGCAATTTGAGTAGAGCAACATCCGTTTTTCGGGTTCCGATGACCACATCCGCCGGATAACTTCGTTTATCGGAAAGAGTAACGATTATTTCGGTGGCGTCCTCCACGACATGAACATTGGTGAGGACATAGCCGTCTTCGTCGATGATGACGCCGGAGCCGGCGCTGAGCTGCGGCGGCAATTCGCGGAGGAACGGCGCCCAATTATCGCGCCACCAGTCGAAGAAAAACCCGCGCTGTTTCAGCACCGTTTTGCTGCTGATGTTCACGACGCTGGGCATCACCTTCTCGACGGCGCGGACAGTCTCGTCCTTTCGCAACTCCGATCCCTGGACGATCTGAACCGCGCAAAGCCAGCCTGCTAAAATTGCACCTAAAGGACCAACACTCATCCTCCATGTTATACGTTTCTCACAGGGGTTTGTTCAAGTGCAGTTCCGAAAAAAATGAGCAGCACCAAGGGCAAGGAGGAGATTCGCAACTAACTCTTCAATTTTCGCTCCAGGATTTCACCAACAATATTTGGGTTGGCTTTGCCCTTGCTTAACTTCATTACCTGGCCTTTCAAGAAATTCAGCGCCGCGACTTTCCCGGCTTTGTAATCCTCCACGCTTCTCGGATTCGCCGCAATAGCCTCATCGCAGAACTTCTCAATCGAGCCTGTGTCGCTGAGCTGCACCAACCCCTTCTTCTCCACAATTTGCCCCGGTGAATCGCCCGTCGCGAACATATCGGCAAAAACATCCTGCGCAATACGCGTGCTGATCTTGCCTGAGTCGACGAGTGAAATGAGTTCCGGAATGGCTTTCGTATTGAACTTCACTTCCCGCAGCGTTGTTCCGGATTCTGTTAGTTTGGCCCGGAGATTGTTAATCACCCAATTCGCCACCGCCTTCGGATTATTCGATTCGGCCGTGACGCGCTCAAAATAATCCCCGAGCGGCACATCATCGATGAAGGTCTGAGCATCGGAGGAGGGAAGCTGATATTTGCGCGTGAACCGTTGCTTTCGAGCCAGCGGCAGTTCGACGATTCGGAGCTTCACCTCTGCCAGCCACTTCTCGTCCGGAACAAAAGGCATCAGGTCAGGTTCCGGAAAATAGCGGTAATCATGCGCCATCTCTTTCGAACGCATGGATTCGGTGATCCCGCCCTCATCATCCCAGCGGCGCGTTTCCTGCCTTAATTTGTTTCCGCGTTTCAACTCCTCAATCTGCCGCGGAATTTCGTAATCCAGCGCGCGACGCACCCCGCTGAAGCTGTTCATGTTCTTGATTTCGATCTTCGCCCCCAGCTCCTTCTGGCCTTTCGGACGCACGCTCACGTTTACATCGCAACGGACCATCCCTTTTTCCATGTCGCAATCGCTCACGCCCCCGTAAATCAGAATGTCTTTGAGCGCGTTCAGATAGGTGTAAGCCATGTCGGAATTCCGAATATCAGGCTCCGAAACGATTTCAAGCAGCGGAACACCGGCCCGATTAAAATCGACGCCGCTGTTTCGTTCGAAATGGAAATTCTTCCCAACGTCCTCTTCCAAATGCGCCCGAGTGATCCTGACTTTCTCGATCCGGCCCTCCATCTCAAATTCCACATACCCATTCATGGTGGACGGCTTATCGTACTGCGTAATCTGGTAATTTTTCGGAGCGTCCGGATAAAAATAGTTCTTCCGGTCGAACTTCGCGTAATTCGGCACGGAGCAATTCAACAGAAAGCCGGTCAGCACCGTCAGTCTTAAAGCCTCCTCGTTCGCGACCGGCAACACCCCCGGCATCCCCAGACAGACCGGGCAGACGTTCGTATTCGGCAATGCGCCAAACTGATTCACGCAGCCGCACCACATCTTGGACTTCGTCTTGAGCTGAACGTGTGTCTCCAGCCCGATTACTGCTTCGTATTCGTAATCCATGTTATGAATTCAGGTGGCGATAAATCTCTCTCCGGTGCCCTATCGTAATCAACAGAATCTCGTTTGTTTTCGCATCAAAACTATAGATGACACGATAGTCTCCGATGCGAATTCGAAATCTCGAACTTCCCTTTAGACCGTGGTGCGGATAGGAATCCAAGCGATGGCTTAATTCGTCGATTTTCCGCTCAACCCTTAATTGATTGAGGGCGGGAGATCGAATAAGGATGGTATCGAATTCACGCGAGTAAATCTGTGTCGCGAGCGGCAAGTTGAGATTAAGCCTTTTTGATACGGACTCGACCCGCACGAAGATCAGCCTCGCCGCGTTCGATGCTGGCGGCAAACTCAGGCGCGATCTCAAGTTGATCCTCCAGATAATCTTCGATCCAATCTCGAAGGCTTTCTACCTCCTCCTTTGAAAGGCCGCGGATCTGAGCTTCGATGTTCTCAACTTTACTCATAGATACCTCAGAAGCCTACCATAAAGGCAAACGAGAATCACCCTTTTAATAGAGGCTTCTCTTTCCGCCAATTCGTCGTCTGTTCGTAGGCGTGCGCGATTTTTAAAATTGTCGATTCACCAAATGGTTTTCCCAGAAACTGAAGGCCTATTGGCAATTTCGGATTGGTTGTAAATCCGCACGGCACGCTGATTCCGCAAATGCCCGCCAGATTGCACGAAATCGTGAAGATGTCCGACAAATACATCTGGAGCGGATCGTCCGATTTCTCGCCGATCTTGAACGCAGCCGTCGGTGTGGTCGGGGTGACAATCGCATCCACTTTTTCGAAAGCTTTGATGAAATCGTTTCGAATCAGCGTCCGGACCTTTTGGGCGCGCAAATAATAGGCGTCGTAATAGCCGCTGCTCAAAACGTAAGTCCCCAAAATAATCCGGCGTTTCACTTCCGGGCCGAATCCCACGCCGCGTGTTTTGGAATAAAGCTCAATCGGGTCAGCGCCCTCCACCCGGCTGCCATAGCGGATGCCATCAAACCGCGCCAGGTTCGCGCTCGCTTCCGCCGTCGCGACGATATAATAGGTTGCCACCGCGTAATCCGTATGGGGCAAGCTCACCTCCACAAGTTCAGCGCCCAGGCTCTGCAACTGCGAAATCGCTTTCTGCACCGCCGCGTTTACCTCGGCATCCAATCCGCCGACCATATACTCCTTCGCGATGCCGATCTTTAGCCCTTTAATTTGCCCATGCAGTGATTTTTCATAATTCGGGACTGGCTCCGGAATGCTGGTCGAATCGAGTGGATCAATTCCGCTGATCGCCTGCAAAACCGTGGCGCAGTCCTGAACGTCTTTTGTGAACGGCCCGATCTGATCGAGCGAAGAAGCAAAGGCAACCAAACCGTAACGCGAAACTCGCCCGTAAGTCGGCTTGAACCCGACACAACCACACAACGCTGCCGGTTGCCGGATGGAACCTCCGGTATCCGAACCCAACGCCGCCAGCACCTGGTCCGCTGCCACAGCCGCGGCCGAACCTCCCGAAGAACCTCCAGGAATCCGCGTCAAATCCCATGGATTTTTCGTGGTGAAAAAGGCCGAGTTTTCCGTCGAACTCCCCATCGCGAACTCATCCATGTTCAATCGGCCGAACATGATCGCTCCCGCCGTCTTCAATTTCTCAACCACGGTCGCGTTGTAAACCGAACGGAAATTTCCCAGAATCTTCGAAGAACAATTCAAGGGATGATCTTTGACACAGAGCACATCCTTAATCCCAATCGGAATTCCGGTCAGCGCAGTGGTTTCGGCTGCTTTTTCGCTCAATCGCTTATCCGCCGCGTCCGCCTGAGCGAGCGCGTCCTCTTCGTCGAAACTCAGGAAGGCCTTCACTTTCCCGTCGACCTGCTTCACGCGATCAATGCAGGACTGCATCAACTCGCGCGTGGAAAATTCCTTTTTTCGGAGCCTCGCGGCGGCTTCGGAGATCGTCAATTCGTTTAGCATGAGCTCGAGCGCGCTCTGAAGTTATTCAACAATCTTCGGCACCAGGAACAAACCATTGGCCTTCGCCGGCGCGTTCCTCAAAGCCTCATCATTGTGGATCGAAGGGCGTAATTCGTCCTCGCGCGTCACATTCACCATGGGGATCGCGTGCGCCGTCGGCTCCACATTCGACACATCCAACTGATTGAGCTTTTCGATATAACCAAGAATATGCTGGAGCTGGCCGCCGAGTTTTTGTTCCTCCTCCGGGGCCAACCCAATGCGCGCCAGGTGCGCCACGTACTTGATATCCATCCCTGCCATATGTCGCAGAACATTGCCAACGCCCGGGGCGAGAGCAAGTGGAGTTTTACTTTCCCTTGCGGCTTCCCGCCTTGCTCTGCCCTTTCACCGAAATCTTTTTAAACCGCTTCGTCAACTGCGTTAGTGAATCCTCCACCGCCAGCCGTTCCAGGCTCGAAGCGCCCACAAAACCAACCGCGTCTGTATGCGAATTAATATACGCCGCATCCTCTGGCGTGGAGATCGGCCCTCCGTGCGACAAAAAGAAAATGTCCTTCCGCACCTTCCGCGCTGCTTCGATAATTTCCTGCGTCCGCGTCGCCGCATCCTCGATCGTACAAACGGCCCCTTTCACCCCAATCGAACCTCCCACGGTGGTCCCCACATGCGCAATAATCGCATCCGCCCCCGCTCTCGCCATATCGGCCCCCTCCTCCGGCTTCGCCACATAAACGATGCTGAACAAATCCATCTTCCGCGCCAAAGCGATCATCTCGACCTCTTTCTGGAAACTCATGCCCGTTTCTTCCAGCACCTGCCGAAAGTGTCCATCCACAATGCAATGGGTCGGAAAGTTGTTTACCCCCGAGAAGCCCATGGCCTTCACCTGCAAAAGCCAATGCCACATCCGCCGTCGCGGGTCGCTCCCATGGACGCCGCAGATCACCGGAATTTCCTCGACGACCGGCAGAACCTCATGCTCCCCGATTTCCATCGCGATGGCGTTCGCATCACCATAAGCCATCAAGCCGCAAGTGGATCCTCGGCCCGCCATTCGAAAGCGCCCCGAATTGTAAATAATGATCAGGTCGGCGCCGCCTTTTTCGATAAACTTAGCGCTGATCCCTGTTCCGGCCCCCGCCGCGATAATCGGTTCACCGCGCTTCAACGTCGCTCGCAGCCGATCAACAACTTCTTTCCTCGTGTAAGGATTACCCTTCCCAGTCCATGGATTTGGCATAATTCAATTTCTAAAGCGGGCGCATCATGAGGATCAGGCGAAGCAATTGCAATCTCGTGTTGGACTCCAGGGCGCAAAAAGCCTGACGGAAGTAGAATCTTAAAGCCGTTCCCGGCCGGCGTAACCGGTGGTGAGGTCGTGCCAAAATTCGATATCGTCTTCGCCCTTTTCCCAGCAAAGAAAAACTTCTTTGCCGCCGATATAGGAGGGAAAATCGATCAGGCCGCGATCGAGATCTTTGAGTTGGATTTCGCGATTTTGGAATCTCACGAGGATTTCTTTAACGCCGGCGAGAGATTTGACGTAGCGGTTGATGCGGTCACCGCCAAGGTCTTCGCCGGGGGTCATGGCTTTGGCGAGGTACTCTTCGCAATCGTGGAGGGTGCGGCGGAGTTCATCGAGTTCAGCCAGCCATTGCCGGACTTGCGGCAGGAGTTGCCGGGCTTCTTCGCGGGTGTAATGTTTTTTAAAGACGGCCATCCTTTCCCTTCTGTGGCGTCAAGGTCAGTAAACCAGGTTCCGGTAAACTTCGTAGATGTTCACTTTTCCGCCAGCAAAATAGTTGTTTTGCTCAAATTCGAAACTTTTATTCGCGAAATTAAAGGAGAGTTTCGCGGGGCGGGACGGATTATTCGGATCGTAGGCGGAAAAATGGAAGCCTTCAGGGGATTCTTCAACAGCGAAAAGGAGAATGGCGTGGTTGATGGTGTGAGTGGGAAAATCGGTGACGTGAACTAAAGGGAGGAGTCCACTTTTTATTTTTTCGGCGAGTTTCTGCGCTCGCTTTGTCTGCCCGCCCCGGGTGAAGGGAAAGACCATTCGCCAGTTACCGCGCTGGAAGTAACTGTCGCGGACGGTGCCGCATCCAGTTTGGAGCAGATGAGGAAAGGCGGCGCTGAACTGATGCAAATCGTCGAAACCGGGAATCACGATCTGATTTTCCGGAGGCGAAGGACAACGGCTGTCACGCGCCACGACTTTGTTGACGAGTTGGCGGTACTCACGTTCCGAGAGTTTGGAAGCCGAGGGATCAAACCGCGCGTGATAAAAGAATTCGCGCGCGGCGCGGGCCATGGGAAAACAATGATGGATGTAGGTCGGTTCGGGTTCGGATTTGTGCGGATGCATTTTGCCCGAGGAATCCCACGTGTAGGCCCATTTCAGTTCGTTGGTGAAGGCGAAGGAATCGTGGGGCGAATTAAAAGAACGGGAGATTCTGCTTTGGCAGGTGGTGCAGCCGGTGAGGACAACCAGCAGGGCGAGGGCCGGGAGACAAAGGCGATGAGCGAGGGCGGACAACGGGGATTAGGTTAGGAGTCAGGATCCGTCAACCGGGAGGCCAGCTCATGTGCCGGCCACCAAGGATGTGCATGTGCAAGTGAGGAACGGATTCGCCGGCGTCCGGTCCGTTGTTAATGACAAGCCGGTAGCCGGAAGGTTTAAGACCGATTTTTTCCGCTACTTCCGCCGCTTTCAAAACAAGATGACCAAGCAGCTCTTTATCTTCCTTTTTGGCTTCGGCGATACGGGGAATGACTTTGCGCGGCACGATCAAAACATGGGAGGGAGCCGCGGGCTTGATGTCGCGGAAGGCAATCACCAGTTCGTCTTCATAGACGATGTTGGCTGGAATCTCTCCGGCGGCAATTCTTTCGAAAAGCGTTTTACTCATGGTCATTTCCGGCGGCTGCCTCCGCCTGGCTGTCCTGTAGACTATTTGACGACCAGGGCGCGGGAAGGCGCTCCGCTTTCCATTGTCAAACATTCGCGAAGGAAATCAACTATTTGGTCGCTCAAACTTTCGCATTTGCCGCACCAGCGTTTGGCGCCCACGAGCATCTTAACGCTGGGACGGAGGCCGCAAAAGCTCAATATGTCTGGGGAGGTTTTGACCTGGCGCTCGAATTCGACGCGGAGGTTTTTGAAAAAGGTCAGTTCAAAATCATCGCTGGTTCGGGCGATTTCTTCGAGATCCGCGACCACCATCCTGAGCTCATGGGGATCCGAAGTGCTGGTGG
>Ga0136846_1215322_pt1 | contig 11798 bp, 14 predicted proteins | sample HopSoiMetagenom2_FD_96841 | JGI IMG/M metagenome (GOLD analysis project Ga0136846, IMG submission 96841) | Grasslands soil microbial communities from Hopland, California, USA - 2 Assembly 2016 (version 4) | ecosystem: Environmental > Terrestrial > Soil > Grasslands | place: USA: Hopland... | reverse complement strand
CACGGCGCCGAAGGACCGGTCGTCTCGATGGCCGCGGAGATCCCGTGGTTGTGGTCGACGATGGTCACGCGCCAACTCAACGGGCTCGGGGTGGCCGTTGTGTGGGATCCGGACAGGACGGGCGAACACGGTACGGGTGAAAGGCCAGCGGCGTGATGGCGTTGTTATGCGTTTGCAATGTTCCGTGCGCGCGGGATGGCGGCCGCGGGACATTCGGTGACCTACGGTTCGAACACAGCAGAACACTCCAAGGCGGGCGCTTGTGACGGGGCGCACCTCCTTTCGCACGGACGGTTCGGGTCCCCTCCCCGGGCCGTCCGTCGCCTTTTCTGCCGAAACCGTCGATGGGGAGGACCTGCGATGAGTGCGACCACTTCGGGCCGCAAGTCGACCGACAACGAAACCGATCCGATGGCGCGTCTCGCGACGACCGCACGCCAGGCCGCGGACACCGTGGCCGGAGCGGCAGGCGAGATGGCCGCCCGGCTCCCCGAGGCCGCTACCACGACGCGCGACGCGATCGGAGAGGCCAACCGGGCATTCCAGGAAGCGAACCGGATGGTGCGCGCCGGGTCCGATGACACGCTGAGGGTCGTCGCCGCCGCGTCCGTCGGGTTCGCCGGGGGACTACTGATCGGCGGGGCAAGCCGCCTGCTCGTCATCGCGGCGCTTGTCCCGGCGGCGCTCGTGGGCTCCGAGTACATGCAGCGTCAGACGACGATCACGCCGTAGGACCACGACGGATCGCCCCGCTCGTGGGCGCGGGGTGCAATGGCGCTGATATCGACGGGGCCAGCGTCCGCCACCGGCCGCAACGCCCCGGGTCGTAGCGTCGAAACCGACCCGCCACGAGCGGGGGAAGGAGGTTTCGACCACATGGACGACGCGAAGCGAACGTATCGAGACGCGGAGAACGAGACCAAGGAGCAGATGCGCCGATCGGATGGCGACGAGAGCCTTTCCGACAAGGCGGCGAACCTTGGCGATGACATCCGGACCGGCCTGGCCAACGCCGGCGACGAGGTGGATGAGCAGGTGGATCGCGCCAAGTTCCGCCAGGAACACGGCGACGACGTCTGATCCGCAAACGGTAGCGACGAAGAGGCCCCGGCCATCGGCCGGGGCCTCTTCACGTCCGGCGTGTGGGTCACGTCTTGGTTGATTGAACGGCGTGGGCGAGGTCTTGCTCGACTGAACGGCGCCTGGGTGAGGTCTTGGTGGACTGCACGGCGTCGCGAGCACGCTGACGCAGCAACTTGACCACGGCGATCTCCTCGCTCCTATCGGCCTCGGATGGCGGCGTGGTCTGCTCTTCGGCAGCGTCGACCAACGCGCCGCCGAGGTTTCCCTCGAGGTACGCCTCGAGGACGGCGGGGTGGACGTAGCTCCCGCGCGCCACAGCGGGCGTGTTGCCGAGGCGCTCGGCAGTCATCTTCATCGCTTCGACCACGTTCTTCTTCGCCGGCGCGCCATGGTCCTGCGGCTGGAGGGCACGCAGGGCACGGTACGCGAGCAACGTGCCGGCCCACGTCCGGAAGTCCTTCGCGGTGAAGTCGCCACCCGAGATCTCGCGCAGGTAGTCATTGACATCGTCCGAGGTGACGTCGCGAACGACGCCATCGTCGTCGACGTACTGGAAGAGCTCCTGCCCCGGCAGCTCCTGACATTTCCGGACGATCGCCGCGAGTCGCCGATCACGCAGGCCGACTTCGTGCACGATGCCCGCCTTGCCCCGGAACCGGAACTGCACCTGCGAACCCCTGATCTTCGCGTGACGGTCACGCAGGGTCGTCAGCCCGAACGACTTGTTCAGCCGCGCGTATTCATCGTTGCCGACGCGGATCAAGGTGAGCTCCAGCAAGCGGATGACGGCGCCGAGCACCTTTTCGCGGGGTAGCCCGCGCCTTGCGAGATCACGCTCCGCTCGTCGGCGGATCCGCGGGAGCGCCTTGGCGAACGCGATCATCCGCGCGAAGTTTGCGGCCCCTCGTTGCTCCCGCCACTTCGGGTGATAGCGGTATTGCTTCCGACCGCGAGCATCGCGACCCGTCGCCTGAAGATGACCGTTCGCCCACGGCGAGATCCAGACGTCCGTCCATGCGGGCGGTATGGCGATCTTGCGGATCCTCTCGAGGACCTCTTCGTCGCGGATGGTCTTCCCCTCCCTATCGCGATAGATGAAACGCTCGCCGGACGCGTGTCGCGTGAAGCCTGCGCGGGTGTCGGTCGTATAGCGCAGGCCGGTGGCGCGGGCGATCTCCCGCGGGTCCTCTCGTACGTCGGTCATGGCCCGACGGTACGGGCGGGGACGTCGCGCGGACACGCTCAGGGCTTCGCCACATGCCTGCAATCTCGCGTCGGACACGGGTTCCCCTCCCGATAGGGAGGCCCGCGGATACTCGGGACCAGTCCCGTCGCGATACCTGCTCTGGGGGACGATCGCGGCGGGACTTTCCCATACGGTGCTGGATCGGGCAGGAAACGACCGGACGCCGCCCAGGAGACCCCCAGTCATGGATGCAGCAGTCACGATCGACCGAGCCTCGAAGCGTTTCGGCGACGACCTCGCGCTCGACGACGTGTCGATCTCGGTGCGCGAGGGGACGATCCTCGGGATCATCGGACCATCCGGCGCCGGCAAGACGACCCTTGTGCGGCTCATGACCGGCGCTCTCACCCCGACCGACGGCGAGATCCGCGTGCTTGGCGAGGACCCCGCTCGATTCAAGCGCGCGACCCGCGAACGGATCGGCTACATGCCACAGCTGTTCGCGCTGTATCCGGACCTCTCCACCCGCGAGAACGTCGACTTCGTCGCCTCACTCTTCGGGCTCCTCTGGTGGCGCCGGCGGCGGCGGACGCGGCAGGTACTGGAGCTGGTCGACCTATGGAAGGTGCGCAACCGGCGCGCCGGCAAGCTATCGGGCGGGATGCAGCGCCGCCTCGAGCTCGCATCGGCGCTCGTCCACGACCCGACTGTCCTGTTCCTCGACGAGCCCACGGCAGGCATCGACCCGCTATTGCGGGCGACGATCTGGCGCGAACTGAGCCGCCTGCGCGGCGAGGGTCGCACCCTCCTCGTCACGACCCAGTACGTCGGGGAGGCCGAGCAGTGCGACGCAGTGCTGCTGATCTCCGACGGTCGCGTCATCGCGACCGGGACCCCCGACGAGCTGCGGCGGTCTGCGCTCGGCGGCGACGTCGTCGACGTCGAGGCTACGGGTCCGATCGACCTTTCGGCGCTTCGCCAGCTCGAGGGCGTCCGGCGCGTCGAGCAGCGTGGCCCCACGGCCATCCGCGCGACCGTCGACGATGCCGCCACGATCCTCCCGGAGATCGTCGAAGCGATCAGCGGCGCCGGCGGCGAGGTCGCCACAGCCGCCGAGGCGCGCCCGTCCTACGACGAGGTGTTCGCGCTGCTCGTCGAGCGTGCTCGCGCCGCGCGACCCGATCCTGACGCTGGCTCCGAGCAAGCCGCCTGATGCGCGGGATCCTCACCGTCATCTGGCGGCTGCTGGCGTTCGTCGGCAAGGAACTGGTCGAGACGGTACGGCGGCCTGGCGCGATCGTCAGCCTCATCCTCGGGCCGTTCCTGATCATGGCCGTGTTCGGCGCCGGCTTCAACGGCATCCGTCGGCCGCTCGAGACGATCGTCGTCGCCCCGGCTTCGAGCGAGCTTCCCGCAGATCCGGCGGATTACCAGGAGCTGGCGGGGCCCGCGCTGCACATCGACAGCGTCGTCCAGGACCGGGCGGCGGCCGAGGCGCGCTTACGCGCCGGCGAGGTCGACCTGCTGGTCGTCGCTCCGGACGATCCCGAGGCCGCCTTCCGTGCCGGGAAGCGGTCGACCATCGACATCGTCGTCGATGCGGTCGACCCCGTCGAAGAGAACTACGCGACGATCCTCGGGTCGACGCTCGCGAGCGCCGTCAATCGCCGGATCATCGAGCGGGCGGTCGAAGAAGGCCAGGGCTATGCCCTCCAGGCCGGCGACGCCCAGGCGGCGTCGATCCCGCCCGACGTGGTCGCCGCCCCGACCGAGTCGCACCTTGTGAACGTCGCGGACCACGCACCGACGGTGACCTCGTTCTTCGGGCCGGCCGTCCTCGCGCTGATCCTGCAGCACCTCGCCGTGACATTGGTCTCGATGTCGCTCGTCCGCGAACGCTCGAGCGGGGTCATGGAGCTCTTCCGGATATCGCCGGTGACCGCGGCCGAGGTGCTCGCCGGGAAGGTTCTCGCGTTCGGCCTCATCGGGTTCGCGATCGCCGGCCTCACGATGCTGTTGCTCGTCGTAGGCCTCGGTGTGCCATCGCTCGCGAGCGCAGGATCGCTGGCGCTCGTGATCGGGTTGCTCCTGCTGGCTTCGCTCGGGTTCGGCCTCCTGATCGCCGTCGTCTCCGACTCCGAACGTCAGGCGGTCCAGCTGTCCCTGCTGACCCTCCTGGCCTCGGTCTTCTTCAGCGGATTCGTCCTGGCCATCGACCAGTTCACGCCACCTGTCCGCGCGCTCGCCTACGTGCTGCCCGTCACGCACGGCATCCAGCTCCTGCAGGACCTCATGCTGCGCGGCTCGACCAACCACCTGTGGCAGGTGTTCGCGCTCGTCGCGATCGCCGCCGTCACGCTCGTCGCCGCGTGGCTTCTGTTGCGCCGGAACATGCGGACCGCCTGATCCCGCACGACCTTGCTGGCTGGCACGGCACTGCAACGCCGCCACCGAAGCGAGGCGGACGCCCCGAAGCGTGGACCTGCGACCGTTGTGCCACGAGGTCCCCACGGAGAGTCCGAGATGACCGAAGACAACATCACACGGGTCCCAGGCACGCAGCGTGACGACACGGCGATGGAGACCGACGAGCCGCGCACCCGACGCGAGGATCGGTCGGGATCACGGTCGACGCCTGAGGAGCAAGAGCCGAACCCGCTCCTTCGCGACGGGCCTGATGCCCCGGATGCCGCCGACATCGAGGATCCCGGCGAGCAGCTATGAGGCTTGACCCGGCACTGAACCTGCCGCGCGGACCTCGGTCATCCGAGGGCGCCGCGCGGCTACGCGAGCGGACGCGCCGGCGTCCCGTTCGCCCTCTGGACGACGGCACGACAGAGGTCGTGCACGTCATCGAGTTCGTCCTGCCGGCGGGTGAGGCCGTCCAGCCGGTGATCTGGCTCGACCGCCAGCTGCTCGACTAGAGCCACGCCTCAGCGCGCGCCAGGGGGACTCGGGCGTCGCCCGAGTCGCCCGAGGCGGAGCTCTACCGCCGCCGTGGACGACGCGGGCGGTCCCCCTACGCGGCGCGGCGCCGCCTACGCGAGCGCGGGCTCGGTCGTCTTGCCGACCTGCGGAATCACGTCACGCGCCATGAAGTCGATGAAGCCGTCCTGGTCGGGGCCGATCTGGTGGATGTAGACGTGGTCGTAGCCGGCATCGGCGTACTGCTGGATCCGCTCCAGATGACGCCCCGCATCCGGGCTGCACAGGATCGACTCCGCGATCTGGTCTTCGGTCACCGACTTCGCGAGATCGGTGAACTGCGATGGGTTCGGCAGTTCCTGGCTCACCTCGCCGTGGAGCGCCGCGAGTGGCCACCACTCGAGCGCCGTCTTGCGTGCCTTGTCCTCGGACTGCGCCCAGCACACCGTCATCTGGCCGAGCGTCGGTCCCGTGCCCCCGCCTTGGTGGAAGGTGTCGATGACCTTGGGGTCGGGGGCTGTCGAGATCAGCCCGTCGCTGATCCTCGCTGCGATCTTCGCCATCTTCGCGCCCGCCGCGGCCACCCGGATCGGTGGGGGCGACTCCGGGAGCGAGTAGAGCTGCGCATTCTGCACGCGGAAGTACCCGCCGCGGCGGCTGACCATCTCGCCGCTCCACAACGCGCGGATGACCTCGACGGCTTCCTCGAGCATCTCGGCACGCACGTCCCACTCGGGCCAGGCAGCGCCGAGGATGTGCTCGTTGAGGTTCTCGCCCGTCCCGACACCCAGGAAGAAGCGTCCGGGCATCAGGTCCGCGGCGGTCGCCGCAGCCTGGGCGATGATCGCCGGATGGATGCGCATGGTCGGACACGTGACGCCCGTGCCGACGACAAGGCGGTCCGTCGCCTCTGCGATCGCGCCGAGCACGCCCCATACGAAGGGACTGTGCGGGTGGCGCTCGATCCACGGGTGGTAGTGGTCGGAGATCAGGGCGAACGTGAAGCCGGCCTCCTCCGCGCGACGCGCGTTCCGCACCAGGTCGCGCGGGCCATGCTCCTCGCTCGATAGCGCGTAACCGATCGCCGTCACCGGGCACGCTCCTTCTGCTCCTTGGTCTCGCCGTGTTCCCGACGCTCCTTGTTCACGGTTCGGGCGGCGCGCTCCTCCGCTTCGTCCTCGCTGACGCCGCGGTCCTCGTACGAGTCCTTGATGTGCTCGTACTGACGCTCGCGCTTGTCGCTCCAGGCGTTCTGCGGCATCGGGCCATCCTCCGTACACGATTCTTGCGCCAGCGGCCCGTCCGGAGCCGCGGGAGCCCTAGCGTCGAAGAGACCGCCTCAGCGATGCCCGGCAACGCCCGATGAGCGGTGTCGCAGCGGCATGGCAGTCCGGGATCAGGAGCTGGCGGAGGCCGCCTCCGCGCCGCGCTTGCCCTCGACCGTGACATCCGCGGCCGCGGCGGCGGGAAACGCTCGGGCAGGCGCAGCGATCCGCCCGCGGTAGATGGCCTCGTAACCGTCCGTCATGCGCTCCACGGAGAAGCGCTCGATGACCGATTCGCGGATGGCACGTCGGTCAAGTTCGCCGACGCGGTCGACGCCGAACGCCATCGCGCGGACATCGTCCCCGAAGAACCCGTCGATGCCGTCGCGGACGATCTCGGGGAGCGCGCCGGTGGGTCGCGCGACGACGGGCGTGCCACAGGCGAGTGCCTCGATCGCGACGAGGCCGAAGGGCTCCGGCCACGAACCCGGCATCACCGCCGCGTAGCTCTCGGCCAACAGCTGGTCGCGTTCGTCCTGAGACACCTCGCCGAGATACTCGACCGACGGGCCAGCCGCCTTCAAGGCTGGGGCGAACACCTCGTCGTAGTACTCGCGCTCGACACCGCCGGCCGCCACCTTGGCCGCGATCTTGAGCGGACGCCCCGCGGCCTTGGCGATCTCGATCGACTCGACGATGCCCTTCTCCGGAACCACCCGGCCCACGAAGCACAGGGCGTCGGTGCGTTCCTTGCCGAACGGCGCATCGGCGAGACGCAGGCCGTTGTGGACGACCGAGAACGGGATGTCGGGGTGAGTCGATGCCTGGTTCCTGCTGACGGCGATAAGACCGTCGGGTGGGTCGGCGAGCAAGTCGTCGGCCCACGGCAGGTCGAGGCGACCGTGGAACGTCGAAACGACCGGCACCGGCGCGACGCGTGCGAGGAGCAGGCTGATCCACTCGAGGTGACTGTGGATGACGTCGAACTCGCGAGCGTGCTTGAGGACGGCGTGGAGCGTCTCCTGCATGTACGGGAGCGAGTCGCCCGTGTAGCCGATCGGCCGAAGCGCCTTGTCGACAGTCTCGATGTGGCGTCCCGGTACGACGGAATCGCCACTGGCGAACGTCGTGATCTCGTGGCCACGCCTGTGGAACTCGGTCACGAGCCCGTGGACGATCCGCTCCGTCCCGCCGTAGGCGCCGGGCGGGACGCGCTCGAAGGGCGGTGCGACCTGGGCGATCCGGAGTCGGTCTGGCAACGAGGTCTCCCGGGGACGCAGTAGGGCCGCGGACCTCACCGAGATCCGCGGCCCTAGTCTCTCACCCGCGGCACGCGCGGGGGCGCGTCGACCTAGTGGTCGGGGTCGAGGTCGGGTCGGCGACCCTCCTCCAGCCCCTCCTCGGTCTTGTCGCCGACGCCGGCACCGCCGGCCGCGCCCACGGCTCCACCGACGACAGCACCGGGAGGCCCGCCGATAGCTCCGCCGATCGCGGCGCCAGCGGCACCGCCACCGAGTGCGCCGGTGCCAGAGCCGGCCTCGTCGTCGCCTTCAGCCGCCTCACCCGCGAGCGCGCCGCCGACGGCGCCGATCGCGCCACCGACGACCGCCCCCGGAGGGCCACCGACAGCGGCCCCGACGGCCGCGCCGGCGAGAGCCCCGCCGCCGGCGCCGAGCGCCTCGGCCCCGTGCTCATCGGCGTCGCCGAGGGTGTCGTCCACCGCCCCTCGCCGGTCCATCGGTCGATCCATCGCGCGATCCATCTGACTCCGGTCGAGGGTCGGATCGAGCGGATCGACGTCACCGTCGACGCGCCTCGTGTCATCGCGGTCCATGCCGTCCCTCCTCTCGTGGGGTTCATGGGGGTCGACAGGGACCGTATCCGGCGCGTCGGCCCGGGCAGACGTCAACTCGCCGAGGGACGGCCTTTCAGCGCGATTTCAGCGGTCCTGTCCGGCTTCACGGATGGTGTCATCCGTCACCGCGGGCCCGTCGCGATGCCCATCGGGGGTGACGTCGCCCGTCGTCGGAGCCGACTGGGTGCTATGCGCAGCGACGCGTTCGTCCTTGTCTGAGATCCCACCCGGGATCGTCTCGGCCTCGCGCTCGGGCATCCGCCCGATGTAGGCGCCCGGGTCCTCGTCGGCGTCCCGGTCGCGGTCAAGCTCCGCGGATCCCGCGTTCCTCCGGTCGATCATCGTCGTGCCTCCATTCGTCGTACTCCTCGGCCTTGCGTTCGGCGTCGTGCGTCGTGGGCCGGTCGTCGTCGCCCTCGGCTGCCGCGCCTGCCGCGGCTCCGATGGCTGCTCCCGCGACCATGCCGACCGGCCCGGCGATGGCCGAACCCGCGAGCACGCCGGCTGCCGCGCCGGCTTGCCCCGCAGCCTCCGGCGACCCCTCGTCGGGGTCGCCGACCGCCTCATCGGTCGGGACCCGGGTCGGTGAGCGGTCGCCAGACCCGTGCCGTTGGACATGGCGGATCCCCTCCTCGATCTTCGTCAGGTTCTCCTCGGGCATGTCCGACCTCCGCTGCGTCCTCCAGCGTCGGGGCCGGTCCATCGAAAGCGTCCGCCACCCAGCCTGTGCGGCGTTGCGCGGGGGTGTCAGCGGTCTGGTCCATACTTTCGACGGACCACACGGGATCCGGTCGGAGGACGAACGGACGTGACAGACGGCGCCCCCGGACCGAGCGCGCGAGCGCCGGATAGGGCGAAGGACGAGGTCGCGCGGGCGCGCGATATCCGCCTGGAAACGGGCCAGGCGATCATCGCCGGCATCTTCATCGGCTGGCTTGGGATCGCGACGAAGGCTGCGATCAACGAGGCGGTCGGGACGAACTCGTACTACGTGCTGCTCATGGCCGCGGCCGTACTCGCCGCGTGGGTGGGTGGCCTGTCCGGCGGCATCGCCGCGGTCGCGACCACGGCTGTCTTCAACCAGGTCATCTTCGTCGCCGGCGAATCCGAACCGGACGCCGCCCAGTTCCTCCAGGCCCTGTACATCGTCACCGCGGCCGCGATCGTGCTCCTCGTCGCCTCCCGGCGGGCGTCACGCGATCGGCTCGCGGACGCGCTCGACGAGGTGTCGACGCTGGCCGAGGAGGTCGAAGCGCGCGACGAACGGCTCCAGCTCATGCTGTCGGCATCCGGGACCGGGTTCTGGGAGTGGGACGTCGAGACGGGTGAGCTCACCTGGTCCGACGCGATCTTCCGCCAGCACGGATTGGAGCCCGGCCCTACGGCACCTCAGTTCACCGCGTACCTCGATAGCATCCATCCGGACGACCGGCTCGCGTTCGAGAGTGCGACTGGCTCGACCCTCGAGCTGGGTGGCCCCGACACGTTCGAGTTGGATTTCCGGATCGTGTGGCCGGACGGCTCCATCCACTGGACACACGGCGCCGGGCGCCTCTTCCGCGACGATGACGGGCGACCCGTCCGGATGATCGGCACCGGGCAGGACATCACCGACCGCCGCAGGATCCTCGAGGATCGCGACCGACTGCTCGACGAGGAGCGCCGCGCCGGCGCGTTCCGCGAGGCGTTCGTCGACGTCATCAGCCACGAGCTCCGGACGCCGATCACGACGATCATGGGGCTCGCGCAGATCCTCGCTCGCCCGGGTCGCTCGGACGACGAGGCCTCGCGGATGGCACTCCTCGAAGACGTCCGATCCGAGGCCGAGCGGCTCCATCGGCTGGTGGAGGACCTGCTCGTCCTCAGTCGCGTCGAGCGTGGCCGGCTCGAGGTCGAAGCCGAACCGATCGAGCCACGCCGCCTGCTCGAGCGGATCGTGGCCCAGGAAGCCCGAGAACTGCCGACGATCACCGTCGAGACCGATCTCGAGCCCGACCTCCCGATCGTCGCCGGCGAAGCGACGTACGTCGAGCAGATCGTCCGGAACCTGCTCAATAACGCCGCGAAATACACCCGCTACGGCAGCCGCGTCGTCATCTCCGCGCGCAAGGCCGACGGCGACATCGAGGTCCGGGTGACCGACGACGGCCCCGGCATCCCGCCGGCATCGATCGAGCGCATCTTCGAGCTCTTCTATCGCGACCCGAGCAGTTCGCGGCTCGTGGCAGGCTCGGGCATCGGTCTGTTCGTGTGCTCCAGCCTCGTCGAGGCGATGGGCGGCAGGATCTGGGCGGCAAGGCCCGCGACCGGTGGCACGGAGGTCGGCTTCACGCTGCGCATCGTCGAGCCGGACGCCGACGACGCCGACGAGCACGCGGTCCTTGCGCCGAGAGCTCGCGGCGAGCCCGAACGGGTCGGCGCCGTCGAGGCACCTCCGGCGCATCCGGCGGATATCGAGGCGGGCGACGCGCGTGTGCGCAACGCCGCGTCGCCCCTCAGCGAGGGACCCACGCCGGCCGCATGAGACGCGGCCGCCCCGGCGCAACCCGACGGGCGACGAGGGGTCGTCCCCGTGCGAGTGTCAGACGGCGGCGGGGTCGACCTTGTCGGGATCGACGCCGAGGTCGCGCACAGCCTTGGCCGCCTTCGCCGACGGTAGCGCACCGCAGCGTGCCAGCGCCTCCATCGTCGCCGCGGCGATGTGCGTCGCGTCGATCTCGAAGAGTGCCCGCAGGTCCTCGCGCGTGCCGCTTCGGCCGAAGCCATCGGTCCCGAGCGCGAGGTAATGGTCGGGTAGCCAGCGCGCGACCATATCCGGCAGCTGCTTGATCCAGTCGGTGGTGGCGACGATGGGGCCGCCCTCGAACGGGAGTACCTGGCTGACGATCGGGACGCGCTGCTTGCGGGCATCGGGGTGGAAGCGGTTCCACCGCTCGGCCTCGAGTGCCTCGCGGCGCAGCAGCGGGAATGACGGAGCACTGTAGATCTCGGCGGCGACACCGAACCGCTCTGCCAGCAGTTCGCGCGCCGCGATCGACTGCTCGAGGATCGCGCCGGACCCGACGAGCCGGGCGCGGTGGGCGTCCTTGCCGATCTCGGGCGCGCGCGCGAACCGGTAGATACCGCGAAGGATGTCCTCGTCGGTCAGACCGTCGGGCCGTGCCGGCTGAGCGTAGTTCTCGTTGTGGATCGTGATGTAGTAGAAGACGTCCTCGGGCTTCTCCCCGTACATCCGCGCGATGCCATCGCGGACGATGGCGGCGAGCTCGTATGCATACGCCGGGTCGTAGCCGCGCACGTTCGGGATCGTCGACGCCTGGATGTGGCTGTGGCCGTCGTCGTGCTGGAGCCCCTCGCCGGCCAGAGTGGTGCGTCCCGATGTGGCACCCATCAGGAAGCCGCGGCCACGCGCATCGCCGAACTGCCACATCTGGTCGCCGGTCCGCTGGAAGCCGAACATCGAATAGAAGATGTAGAACGGGAT
>Ga0136846_1208987_pt1 | contig 11798 bp, 9 predicted proteins | sample HopSoiMetagenom2_FD_96841 | JGI IMG/M metagenome (GOLD analysis project Ga0136846, IMG submission 96841) | Grasslands soil microbial communities from Hopland, California, USA - 2 Assembly 2016 (version 4) | ecosystem: Environmental > Terrestrial > Soil > Grasslands | place: USA: Hopland... | reverse complement strand
GCGCCCGCGCCGCCGTCCGCGCGGCGCTTTGGATGGGCATGACGCTTGCCCTGCTGATCGTCGTCGTCAACGCTCTGGTCGTGAGCCGCGGCGAGACCGTGCTGGCGAGGCTGGGGGAGTGGCCGATACTCGGCCAGGTCGACGTAACCGTCGAGGCGATAGCCGCCGGCGCTGTGCTCGGCCTCCGTGCCGCGGTGGTGATGGTCGGCTTCGCCGTCTACTCCGCCTGCGTCGACCCCGACCGCGTGCTTCGCGCCTTGCGCCCCCTGGCTGGCCGCTCGGCGCTGACCGCGACCTTGGTCTCGCGCCTCGTCCCCGTAGCCGCCGCCGATGCGGCCCGCCTGCGCGACGCCGCCCAGCTCCGCGGCCCGGGCGCGGCGCCGGTCGGCAAGGCGCCGCTGGCACGCCGGCTCCTGGCTGGATCGCTCGATCGGGCGGTTGACGTCGCGGCGACACTCGAGCTGCGCGGCTACTCGCTGGGGGCGCCGCGCTCAGGCCGCCGGGCCAAGGTCCCCGGTGGTCACTCCCGCTACGACCGTCGCTTCTACGCCATCGGCGCCCTGGTCCTTGTCATCGCGGTCGGCGCAAAGGTGCTCGGCGCAGATGACTTTCGCGAATACCCCTCGATCGAGCTCGGTCTCGCTCCGGGCACGCTCGCCCTCTCGGCCCTGCTCATCCTCAGCGGCCTCGCTCCATGGCGCCGCCGCCAGCCTCGTCGGTTCCGCACTCATCCGACCGCCGTTCGCACCGCATCGACGTCTCTATCGACGGGAGCGGGGACTTGACGCGGTCCGAGAGCCCTGCGCCGGTACATGCTTTGGGGGTCGGCGGTGCCTGACCTGGCGGCCTCGACTCGAGCTGCTCCAGCGCTGGCGATCAATGGCCTCGGCTACACGTATCCAAACGCCGCCCAGCCAGCCCTTCGGGACCTTTCGGTCCGGCTGCCTCATGGCGAGTTTGCCCTCCTCGCCGGTCGCTCCGCCAGTGGCAAGTCAACCCTCTTGAGAGCAGCCTGTGGCTTGGTCCCGCACTTCCACGGCGGAGAAATCGATGGCCGGATAGAGGTAGCCGGCATCGACGCGATCAGCGCGGGCCCCGGAGAGCTGGCCGCGGTGGTGGGCTATGTAGCTCAAGACCCCGAGACCCAAGGCGTCTCCACCACGGTGGCAGCGGAGATCGAGCTTCCCCTCGAGATGCGCGGCGACGAACCCAGCTCCCGCGCCCGCGCCGTCGAGGAGGTTGCCCTGGCTCTGGCGATCCCCCACTTGCTCGAGCGAGCAGTAGACACGCTTTCGGGCGGTGAGCTTCAGCGCGTTGCCCTAGCGGCGGCGCTGGTCACCCGCCCCCGTCTCGTGCTTCTCGACGAGCCGACCTCCCAGCTGGACCCCGTGGCGGGCGACGAGCTGATCTGGCTCCTCCGCCGTCTGAACGAGGAGTGGGGAGTGACGGTCCTTCTCGCCGAGCACCGCCTGGAGCGCTGCCTCGCTGCCTCAGATCGCGTCATCGCGATGGCCTCGGGCGCGATCTCCTTCGACGGCGCCCCAGGCAGCTTTCTAACCTGGGCGCAGCACACCGACGAAGCTCTGGAGACACCTGCCGCCAAGTTGTTCTCTCTATCTGGCATCGAACCGTTGCCGGTCGGTGTCCGCGATGCGCGCCAGATCCTCAGTTGCGCCAAGCGTGGTGAGAAGGGGGGTTGGACCCCCTCCTCACTCAACTTTTTCGGTAGAGAGAATGCGGCTGGCGGTGGGCGGATTGCCGAAAAAGCACAAGCCGTTCGGAAGGGGTCCGACTCCCCTGCAACCGCAGTGGTCGATGTTCGGGACCTATGGGTGGAGCTGAGTAGCGGCGATGTAATGCAAGACGTTCTTCGAGGAGTGGGTCTCACGGTCCAACGCGGAGAGCGTGTGGCACTGATGGGCCGCAATGGAGCCGGCAAGAGCACCCTGCTGCGAACCCTGGCCGGATTGACCGAGTCGGTCAGGGGCAAGGCCCTGGCAGCGACTGGGATAGCCCTGCTCACCCAAAACCCAAGTGACTATCTCGTCCGCGAGCGGGTTGGAGACGAGCTTCCGGGGGACGTTGGGCTTGCGGCGCTCCGAGTCGTCGGCATGGAGCATGCAGTCGACGCCGACCCCCGCGACCTCTCAGGTGGCGAGCGGCAGCGCTTGGCGCTTGCGATAGCGCTGGCAGGGCGGATGGAAGGCGACGAACTTCCGGGGGTCGTGGCACTGGACGAGCCAACTCGAGGTATGGACCGGGCGCGAAAGCATGATCTCTGTGAGCTAATTGAAGGGCTCGCGGCCCGCGGCGCCGGACTGCTCGTCGCCACGCACGACGTCGAGTTCGCCGCCGCCTTCGCCGAGCGCGTCGTCCTGATGGGCGACGGCGTCGTGATCGCCGACGGCCCCGCTGCCGAGATCCTCTCCGGCGGCTGGTACTTCGCCACCGAGGTGGCGAGAGTCCTCGACCTACCGGGAGTGATCACCCCAGAGCAGGGCGCCGAAGCCCTCCGCCAAACCGGTGAGTTCGCACTTACTCGCCCTATGGGCGAAAAAAGGCGAAGTCAGCGTGGGAAGGGGGTGGGTTGATGTCCTGGCAGTTGGCTTCGTTTCTCATCGTCGGCGCTGTTTTGCTTGGTGGATTTGCCTGGTATGAGCGTTCGCGGCCGCCCTCGCAGGTGGTCGCCCTGGTCGCGGCGCTGGCGGCGCTGGCGATCGCCGGCCGGATTGCTTTCGCCGCCTTCCCCAACGTCAAGCCGACCACGGACATCGTCGTCTTTGCCGGCTATGCGCTTGGGCCGGCGCCGGGGTTCGCGGTTGGCGCCTTTGCCGGGCTCGTCTCGAACTTCTGGTTTGGACAGGGGCCGTGGACGCCGTGGCAGATGGCGGGCTGGGGGTTGTGCGGCCTGATGGGAGCTGCGCTGGCGCTCGGCACCCGCAATGCCGGCCGCCTCACCCTCGCCGCGGTTTGCGGCTTCGCGGGGATCGCTTACGGTGTGTTGCTGAACTTCTCGCTGATGGCCACCTATGGCGGAGACCTCTCCTTCCGGCACTTCCTCGCGCTGGAGGCGCGCGCGATTCCCTTCGACGCGGCTCACGCGATCGGCAACGTCGCCTTTGCGCTGCTTGCCGGGCCGGCGATGGTGAGGATGCTGTTGCGCTTCCGCCGGCGCTTCGAGTGGCGCACGCCGGCGGTCGCGACCGCGGTGCTCGTCGCGCTGCTTCTGGTTCCCGCGATCATCCCCAGTCCCGCCAGGGCGGCGGGCACAGGCAGTGCCGCGAGCTGGCTCGAATCGGCGCAGAACGCCGACGGCGGTTTTGGCGCCTCCTCGGCTGATTCCTCTGGCGCCGCAATCACCGGCTGGGTGATGCTTGGGCTCGAGGCCGCGGGGCGCAACCCGCTCGACGTCGCCCGCCTCGGCAAGACGCCGGTCGACTTCCTGCGCTCGAGCATCGGCGAAGTGAGCAGCAGCGGCGACCTGGCGCGCACGATCGTCGCCCTCGAGGGCGCCGGCGTCGACCCGCGCTCCTTCGCGGGGCACGACCTGGTCGAGGAGCTGGTCCGCCGCCGCGCCGACAACGGCTCCTTCGAAGGCTGGCCCGGGACGACCTCCTACAGCGTGATCGCGCTCCGTACCGCCGGCGCCGGCGTCGAGAAGACCGTTTCCTGGCTGAGCAGCGTCCAGAACGGCGATGGCGGCTGGGGCGATGTGCCCGGCCAGCCGAGCAACGCCGACGTGACCGCCGCGGCCATGCAGGCGATGCCCAACACGAAGGCGGCCGCCGACGGCCTCGATTACCTGCGCAAGCACCAGCGACCCGATGGCGGCTTCGCGCTCGGTGCCTCGGGCGGGGTCAACTCGCAGTCGACCGCCTGGGCGGTGCAGGGAATGATCGCCGTCGGCGCCGATCCGGCAAAGGTCGCCTCCGGCGCCAATAGTGCGCTCGACTATCTCACTGCCCGACAGGCGAGCGATGGTCACTACCGCTACTCGGCCACCAGCGACCAGACGCCGGTATGGGTGACCGGCGAGGTGCTGGTTGCGACGGCGGGCAACGCTTTGCCGATCTCCCCGCCGCCCCGGGAAAAGAAGGTGACCACCGTCGCGCCGTCCAAGACAGTGCCGCCGCCACCCGGGCTCGGTCCAGGCTCACCGGCGGCCCCAGTCGAATCGCTGCCGGAAGGGAAGACGGGCGGCATCGAAGAAGGCTCCGCCGGGATTCCGCCGGCCGCGACGCGAGGCGTGCCGCCCGCCACGGGGGGAGCGATACCGGTCCCCGGTGAAATCGGTGGGTTGACAGGCCCCGAAGGGCAAGACGAAGGCACGCCCCTGGAGTCGGGCGCACCTCCCCCAGAGCCGATCGCTGCCAGCGGCAGCGCTCCCGCACCTGGGGTCCCGATCGCAATCGGCCTGCTCGCAACCGCACTCGCCATCGGGCTCCCCTGGTGGCTTGGGCGTCGCTACGCCTGGTAGCCGGACGGCTCGCCGCCGACCGAGCGGCGGGGCCACGAAGCCCGTTCACCGAGAACCGCGGGAGGTTTTGCGATGCGGCTATGTTCTCGACGTGGATGTCGAGACCGCGATCCGCACGCGCCGTACGCATAAGGCCTTTGGCCCCGAGCCGCTCGCCCGCGAGGAGCTGCTCGAGCTGCTCGAGCTCGCCCGCTGGGCGCCGAACCACCACCTGACCGCGCCCTGGCGCTTCCGCGTTCTCGGCTCCGAGGCGCTGGCACGGCTGAAGGCCGCCGCCGGCCCCGAGGGCGCGGCGAAGCTCGACCGCGCTCCCACGCTCGTCGTCGTCTCCTGCGCCCTCGGCGAGGACCCGATTCAAGACGAGGAGGACCTTCATGCCACCGCCGTCGCCTCCTACATTGTCCTGCTCGCCGCTCACGCGCGCGGGCTTGCCGGCTACTGGCGCACGCCGGGCCTGCTGCGCTCGGCCGAGGGTCGGGCTGCGGTAGGGCTGCCGGACGGTGAGCGCTTCGTCGGCCTGCTGCATCTCGGCCGCCCGCGGCAGGTCAAGGAGCCGCCCGAGCGCCCGCCCGTCGAGCAGATGACCCACTTCCTCGACTGATGCTCTCCCGCCCCGCAGCGATAGAGGCGATCGCCGGCCAGAGCTTCGAGGTCTTCGTGATCGGCGGCGGGATCACCGGCGCCGGCGTCGCCCTCGACGCCGCTTCGCGCGGCTACTCGGTGGCGCTGCTCGAGCGCGGCGACTACGCGATCGGCACCTCCAGTCGTTCCTCGAAGATGGTCCACGGCGGCCTTCGCTACCTGCAGAACCTCGATCTCGGCCTCGTGCGCGAGGCGCTGCTGGAGCGCCAGCTGATGGTCCAGCTCGCCCCGCACCTGGTCTACCCGACGCCCTTCGTCGTCCCGGCGCTGGGCGACGAGCGCCGCGACCGCCGGCTTGGGATCGGGCTCAACATGTACGACGTGATGGCGACGACGCGGGTTGGGCGCAGCCGCCGCGAGATGCGCTCCTCCAAGGAAGAGGACGAGGACTTCTACTGGTCGCCCGACCGCCACCGCACGATCGACCGCGACGAGCTGCTCGAGCTGACTCCCTCGCTGGAGCCCCGCGATCCCAAGAACGCCTATCTCTTCTACGACTGCCAGACCGACGACGTCCGCCTCACCCTGACCATTCTCGGCGAGGCGGAGCGCTTCGGCGCGGTGATGCTGAATGGCGCCGAGGTGACCGAGGTGCTCGAGCGCGACGGCCGTGCCGGCGGCGTCGCCTTCGTCGAGGCTGAGTCGGGCGAGCGCATGGAGGTCGTGGCCGAGAACGTGGTCAACGCGACCGGCGTCTTTGCCGACCGCATCCGCCCCGAGGAGGTGATCGAGGAGGAGGACGTGCCGCGGATCTCGCCCAGCCGCGGTACCCACGTGCTGATCGATCGTGACGCCCTCTCCACCGGTGCGGCCGCCTGCATCGTCCCGGCCGGCGAGGCCCGCCAGATCTTCGCCCTGCCCTGGTACGGCCGCACGCTGGTCGGCACCACCGACAACGACTTCGAGGGCGACATCGACGATCCGCGGCCCGCCGAGGATGACATCGCCTATCTGCTCGACGCCGTCAACGAGTTCTTCGGCGTCTCGTTGGGCGAGTCCGACCTGGTCGGCGCCTACGCCGGCGTGCGGCCGCTTATCGCCACCGGCGACCCGAAGAAGTCGGTCGACATCTCCCGCAAGGCGGAGCTCTATGAGACGTCGTCGGGCATGCTGACGATCACCGGCGGCAAGCTGACCACCTGGCGGCGGATGGCGAAGCAGACCGTCGACCGCCTGGTCGAGCGTGAGGGTCGCGAGGCGAGCTGCCATACCGCCGAGATCCCGCTGGGGATGGAGGCGCGACCGGAGGACATGGAGGCGCCAGATGGCGTGGGAGAGGAGTCGCTCGCCCAGCTGGCTTTTCGATATGGCCACGCGGCCCGCGAAGTGCTCGCCCTTGCTCGTCAGGACCCAAAGCTGGCGGCACCGATCGTGTCCGGGCGTCCCGATCTGCTCGCCGAGGCCGTGGTCGCCGCTCGTCACGAGCAGGCGCGCAGCGTCGCCGACGTGATTCTGCGCCGTACCCGTCTCGGCTTGCTTGCCGCCCCGCAGCTGCGCGACGCCGACTCGGTGCGGGCCGTCGCGGCGGCGATGGGAGCCGAGCTGGGTTGGAATCGCCGCCGAATCAAGCGGGAGGCGGAGGCGTGGCCGGCGGCCGCCTCCGAGGCCGGCATCGACCCCGCCCGCTCACCGACCTAGCCGCTTCAATAACCTGCCGCGCTGTGAACGGGCAAATTGACACGGTGATCTCCGGATATTCGAATTCGGGACGATTTGCCTGTGAACGTAGGAGATCTCATGACCAAGGCTGAGCTGGAGTCCAAGCACCTCGCAGACCTGCATTCGCTTGCTGCCAAGGCGGACGTGCCGCGCTACCGGATGCTGCGACGCGAGGAGCTGATCGAGAAGCTCGCCGGCGGCGAGCCCGGCAGCGCCGCGAAGCCGGCGAACGGCGAGCGCGCACCGAAACGGGATCGTCCGCCACGCCGCCGTCGGGAGCGCCCGGCCGCCGAGCGTCCTCGGCGGGAGCGGCCCAGCGAGGCCGACGCGGCGCCCGAGCCGCCCGCGCCTGCGCCGGCAGCTTCCGCGCCAAGGGTCGAGCCCGCGGCGGCTGATGGCAGGGAGGAGACGAAGCCGGCGCGCCCGCGTCGCAGGCGCCGCCGTCGTTTCGGCCGCAAAGACAAGGGCCTGCGCGTCCAGGATCTCTTGACCCCGCCGCCGGGTCGGCAAGCGCTCGTCTACGGCGAGAGCCGCGCGATCTGCACCACGCTGCTGCGCGAGATCGCTGCCGACATGGCCGGCGCCTCAGACAGCCCCGACCCGATCGCCCTGCTGATCGATCCCAGCCCCGAGGAGCTGGCCGATTGGAAGCGCGAGGCTCCCCAGGCCGAGATCGTCTCCGCCGGCCAAGCCCGCCACGCCACCGACGCCCTGGCCCAAGCCTCGCGCCGCGCCGAGGGAGGCGAAGACGTCATCCTCTTGGTCGATTCCCTGAGCCGCCTGGAGGACGCCTTCGGCGACGCCAAGGCAGCCAAGGACCTCTTCGATGCAGGCCTAGGCCTAACCCGCGGAAGCAACGGTTCGTTGACCGTAGTAGCGGCGCTCGAGCGCCCGTCCTGATTCCGGCTTACCGACGGTAGGCAATGCGCCGCCACGACGGCTCTTTGGAGAGCTCGATCAGGTCGGCGCTGCGATCAGGCTGGATGTAGCCGAAGGTTTGGTTGCGCTCGTCGAAGACGATGTCCAGCTCGCCCTCCTTGACCCGCTGGTCGAGCCAGGCGCCCCGGAAGACGAGGCGCCGTAGCCAGTGCACGAGGCTGCGGTTGGCGGGGCCGACGAGGTCGTCCCAGTTCTCGTTGATGTGCTCGCCGAGTCGGGAGCTGGGCTCGGCGATCTCGCCGCTGACGGCAAGGTCGAGCAGGTCGTCGAGCTCCTCTTGGCTGAGTCCCTGGTCGACGAAGCCGAGTTTGACGGCGGCCTGCTCGACGCGCTGTCCGAAGTCCTGCTCGTTGAAGGCAAAGCGAAGCTCGCCGTACTCGAGCACGTAATCGGAGCCAGACTCGTAGTTCCCTCTTCGGGTCGTTTTCTTATCCATGAGTTGAAGCCATCTGCTCGCGCCAGCCCAGCGAGAGCAGGTGCTGGATCATGCCGATCATCGTAGTCCCATGCCCTCGCGTGCCGGTGCCTGAAAGAGCGTTTGCACCCGGCCACCAACCACACCGTTCGTTCAATTGACCACACTCTGGTGTGGACAATCGAACGAACGACGAAGGGCAGACGACGAAACGACGAGGGAGAGCCGATGATCGATCTGCACTGCCATATCCTGCCGGCGCTTGACGATGGCGCGCTCGACCTCCGCGACAGCCTCGCCATGGGCCGCCAGGCGGCAGGCGATGGAATCGAGGCGATCTGCGCCACCCCGCATATCCGCCACGATCACGACGTTCGCATCGAGCAGCTCGCCGAGCGAGTCGCGGTGACCAACCGGGGTTTGCGCGATGAGGGCGTGCCGGTGACCGTCCTGCAGGGGGGAGAGGTGGCCGAGACAGCGGTCGAGGACCTCAGCGAGGAGGAACTGAGCCGGGTGACGCTCGGCAGCGGCAGCTGGGTGCTGCTCGAGCCGGCGCCGGGTCCGCTGAGCGACAGTCTGACCCGCCGCGTCGAGCACTTGACCGAGCGCGGCCACCGCGCCCTGATCGCCCATCCGGAGCGCCACCTCTCGGCCGACATGTACGAGCGGATCGCAGCGCTGATCGCCGCGGGAGCGCTGGTCCAGGCGACGGCGGACTTCTTCCTGCGTGAGCGCACCGCCGACGGCATGCGGTCGCTGGCCGAGGCAGGGCTGATTCACGTGCTCAGCAGCGACGCCCACTCCTCCCACGGGGGCCGGCCCGTTCAGATCAGCGAGGCCTTTGCGGTCCTGGCCAGGCTCGATTCGGTTGCGCCGCACGTCGAGTGGATGCGCGACATCGCACCGCGAGCGATCGTCGAAGGTAAAGACTTCTCGGTCCCGTTTTGAGGATCTATCCCGGTGGGATGGAACGTCTTGGACTTTTCGTCGTCAGCCAGAGGAGCCAGCAACGACCTGTCACCGAAAGAGGTAAGTGGAATTCCTATCGGGCTAGACCTCACAAGGGGCGCAGCTCGACCCGGAGCGCCAGGTCTTCGACGACCGAGCGCGAACCGCTGCCTAGGCCGTGACGGAGGAAGTTGGCGGCGCCCGCGGCCGCACCGGTTCGCAGCGTCTCCTCCCAGCTCAACCCGGCGGCGATGCAGGCGGCGAGCCCACCCATCATCGAGTCGCCGCAGCCCTCGCGTGAGCCGCGCTCAAAGCGAGGAGGGATCAGCTCCCATGCCTCATCTCCGCGCAGGACCATCGCCGGGTCCTCGGCGCGGGTGATGATCACCGAGCCGGCACCGGCGTCAAGCAACCGTTGGGCCGCGGCGCGCATTCGCTCCTCGCTGTCGACCGGGCCGCTGATGTATTTCGCCAGCTCCCAGTCGTTGATCTTGACCAGGTCAGGGCCACCTTCCAGAGCGCTGTCGAGGCGAGGCGGAGAGAGGTCAACGATCACGGGGGTTCCGTTTGCCTTTACATCGGCGACCAGGTTTCCGTAGATCTCCAGCGGCAGCGCCTCGCCGGGGTAGGGCCCGCAGAGCGCCAGCACGCTGGAGTCGAGCGCGGCGGCGACGGTGCTCGAGAAAAGTTCGTCGATCTCGTGCCGCGACGGTGGCATCGAGGCGCTTTGCGCGACCGGCTCGCGCTCGCCGCTACGACGGTCGTGCACGTAAGAGCCACTCGCCGCGGTGGTCTCTATCAGGCGCATCTCCACCGACATCCGCTCCAACAGGGGCCGCAGCACGGCGCCCGTCTCGCCGCCGATGAAGCCGCAGAGGATCGGACTCGCGCCCAGCTCCGCCGCCATCCGGGCAACCCATACTCCCTGTCCGGCCGCATGCGCGTGGATCTCGTCGCCACCCTCGCTTGTCAACGCCTCGATCGTGATCGCCAGCATCGGGTGCGGGCCAAAGACCGTGACCTTTGGGCTCGGGCTCATCGACAGAGGCTAACCACTGGGTGGGGAGAGATCGGCCCTCTGCCCCCTTGAGGAAAGGTGACGGAACGACCTTTGGCGCCCCGGCTCTGCCGTTTGCCGCTCGCCACCGTCCTTGGCTGTGAGGTCCGGGTCGCGGCCGGGCTCCGCGCCCGCTTCCTTGGTCTCGCCCACCTGGACCTCGACCGGGTTGGCTCGGGCCTGTTGATCCCCGCTTGCTCCAGCGTCCACACCTTCGGCATGCGCTTCGCGCTGGATATCTGTTTTCTGGGCAAGGACGGAAAGCTTCTCCGGATTCGCTCGGCAGTCCCTGCAAAGCGCGTCGTTTCATGCCGTGAGGCTGGGGCCGTCCTCGAGATTCCCTCTCGGAAGGGGGGAGAGTTTTGGTCGCTGTGCCATTAGAGGGGCCAGATGCTTCCCCAGCGACGAGAGATTGCAAGCTTGGTTGTCTGCGAGGACGACGCGGCGACGCTGGAGATGCTCTGCGATCACCTGGTCGCCGACGGGTTCGGGGTGCTGCCAGCGCCGAGCGCCTCAGACGCGCTGCGCTTCTGCCGCTACAACCACCCCGACCTGCTGCTCCTCGACCTGACCTTGCCCGACGCATCAGGACTCGACGTGCTGCGCGAGATTCGTGAGGCCGACGGGGTCACCTCGCGTTTCGATCCCGGCTTGCCGGTGATCGTCGTCACCGGGCGCGGCGCCGACGCCGATCGGGTCCGTGGTCTCGATTTTGGCGCTGATGACTACCTCGTGAAGCCGTTCTACCACCCGGAGCTGCGGGCGCGGATCGGGGCGGTGCTGCGGCGTGGGTTGGGAGAGCGAGAAGGGCCCTGCCGGGCGGGAGAGGTCGTCGTCGATCCAGCCCGGCGCAAGGTCTGGGTGGGCGAGCGCGAGGTCCCTCTCTCGAACAAGGAGTTCGGCCTGCTGCGAGTTTTGGTCCGCGAGCCCTCACGGGTCTTCACCAAGCGGGAGCTGCTCGAGGCAGTCTGGGGCTACCGCAGCCCGGGGCGAACGCGAACCCTCGATTCACACGCCAGCCGGCTGCGACGCAAACTCGACCCCGAGCACGGCAGATATGTCGTCAACTGCTGGGGATACGGCTACAGGCTGGTTGACGGATGATCGAGCCGGCCCAGATCATCGCCGGCTGGCCACTTGCCCTATCGATGGCGGCGACCGTCGCCGCCCAGGGCCTGCGGGCCGGCCGGCGGCGCAGCGCGCTGAACCAGGCCCTCCACGAGGTTCGCCGGCCACTGCAGGCCGTCGCTCTGGCTGTCGGCCCGCGCCTCGCTACCTCCGGCGACAGCGAGGACCCGATGGAGCTGGCGGCAACAGCGCTGCAACGGCTCGACCACGAGATCAACGGCGGGCCGCTGCCACCGGCCTGGGGGTCGGTCGACGGCCACTCGCTCGTTCACTCGGCGGTCGGGCGCTGGCAGGCGCGAGTGAAGCTCGCCGATGGGTCTTTGGAGCTGCGCTGGAACGCCGGTCGTGTGATCCTCAGCGGAGACCGCTGCGCGCTCGCCCAGGCGCTCGACAACCTGATTGTCAACGCGATCGAGCATGGTGGGCCGACGATCGTCGTCGCCGCACGCCTGCGGGAGGGGCGTTTGCGGATAGCCGTGGTCGACTCCGGCCGTGCCAACCGGCCGCGGATGCGACGCAACAGCCCTGCTGAG
>Ga0136846_1239624_pt1 | contig 11799 bp, 10 predicted proteins | sample HopSoiMetagenom2_FD_96841 | JGI IMG/M metagenome (GOLD analysis project Ga0136846, IMG submission 96841) | Grasslands soil microbial communities from Hopland, California, USA - 2 Assembly 2016 (version 4) | ecosystem: Environmental > Terrestrial > Soil > Grasslands | place: USA: Hopland... | reverse complement strand
GCCAAGCGAACGCTGATGATGCCGGTCGTGCGGCACCTGTTGACGACGCTCAAGCGGATGACCGTCATCTTTTTCGTCTCCGACTTCCTGACCGACGACGACGTCCTGGGAAGTGGAGAGCTGGCCCAGCTCGCTGCGCGCCACGACTTGATCGCTGTTGTGCCAGAGGATCCGACCGAGGCGCAGCTGCCGGCTGGGCGTGGGTACCTGCGCATTCGGGATCTCGAAAGCGGGCGGCGTGTGACCGTCGGTCTCGGCCGCGACGTCCGTGCGCAGTATGCCGCTGCCATGCGCCAGCGGCGCCAGGACCTGGCGCGGGCGTTCTACCGCGTCCCGATGGACCACGTGTTCGTACCGACGAACGAGAGTCCGGTGCTGCCGGTGCTCTCATTGTTTGCAGCGAGGAAGGGATGAGGGTCGGGTTCAAGTCGGGAACCGTCGCAATGTCGGCGCTGCTGGCATCGGTCGTCTGCACTGCGGCGGGGCAGGTGGTTGCGACGGCAGCGCCACACGTCCGTGCTTCGGTCGACCGCACGGCCGTCTGGGTGGGCGATCGCGTCCGCTTCACCATTGAGATCGACTGCCCGCGCGGCGTCGAAGTGCTCGACGACGATGTGTCGAAGGATCACCTGAAGCTCGATGGGTTCGACGTCGTGGGAAGCGATGCGAGCCGCATTGAGCGGGCCGACGGGACGACAATCCGCCGGTTCACGTACGAGCTGACGACCTACCGCGTGGACGTGCCGGCACTGAGAATCGCGCCGCTGTCCGTCAGGTACTACGTTCGACATCCGGGGCAGCGGCTCGAGGATGCCGCACCGGCCGGGGACGTGCAGGTCCCGGGAACTTCCATCGCGTTCCGCAGCACATTGCCGGATGCACAGGAGTACGCAGTACGCGACTCACGTCCCGCGACGCGCCGCTCGCGGTTGTTCGCGCTCGCGGAACCGGTCGGGCGTGCCCTGGTGATCGTGTCGTTCGCGCCAGCCGTGATCTGGGCGTTCACGGCACTTGCACGTCGACGTCGTCAGCCGGTGCACCGCTCGGTGCGGCGAGTGCGCAGCGACGAGCGCGCGTCCCTGGGCGCGGCGCGCGATCTCGACCTGACGTCGGAAACCGCGCGGCGTGAGGCGTTCACGAAAGTGGACGTGCTCGTTCGCGAGCACCTGCGGGACGTCTGTGGCGTCGACGGTCCGAGCCTTACACCTGACGAAGTGCCGCCCGCGCTCGCCGGACGCAGCGTCAGCATTGATGCTCAACGTGTCGCAGCGCTGCTCGCCGCGTGCGAGCGTGCCCGATATGCGCCAAGGCACGCGGTGCCATCCGCAGACGCGTGTCGCGACGCGATGGCCGAAGCGGAGCAACTGTTCGGGGCGCGATGAGAACGGGCTCATGACTCATGACTCACGGCTCATGCTGGCTCATGGCAGCCCTGAGCCCTGAGCCCTGAGCCCTTCATGATGATTCGATTTCTCCAGCTGTGGCTCGCACCGTGGCTCCTCGCGGCGTTTGTCGCTGTCGTGCTCGTGAAATGGCGGCTGCACTGGCATTTTGCCGCCTCGACGATGGTGCGTTCGCTGACCGCTCGTCCTTACCGCGCCTCCATCTTTCGCAGGCTTCCGTTCGCCGCGATGGCGGCCGCGCTGTTGTTCATTGGCGCCGCGCTCCTGCAGCCGGTGATTCCTTTCTCTCAGGCCGAAGCGCAGTCGCGCGGGCTCGACGTCGTGATCCTGCTGGACCTTTCGTCGAGCATGCAGGAGGAGATGGGCAGCGCGAAGGCGAGGACCGCAAAGCCGGCCGTCGTGCGCACCCGGCTGGACGCGACGAAGAACGCGATCAGGACCTTCATCCGCGCGCGGCGGGACGACCGCATCGGACTGGTTGTCTTCTCGGATAACCCGTACGTCGTCAGCCCTCTCACGTTCGATCACAATTACCTGCTTCGCTACGTCGACATGATCGACGACCAGATCCTCCAGAACGAGGGACAGACCGCGATTGGCGACGGTCTCGCGCTGTCGAATTACATGCTGGCGCGGCAGGCGAAGGAGGGATCGCACGGCCACCAGGTCATCGTGCTCTTTACCGATGGGGAGTACAACCGTGGACGCGATCCCGTCGACGTGCTCGCGGAATCGAGGGATGCAGACATCCGCGTGCATGTGGTCGGCGTGGACCTGGCGCAGGAGGTCAGGGAGAAACCGGCGGTGATGCAATTGATGAACACTGTCGAGCGGAACGGCGGAAGGACGTACAACGCGGAATCGGAGCGCGATCTGGTGTCGGCGTCGAAGGCAATCGACTCCATCGAGAAGTCGCTGCTGGTGAGCAAGGTATACGTGCAGGACGTGCCTGTCTACGAGTGGTTCGCCCTGCCCGGCCTTGTGTGCCTCGTCATGGCGATGGGGCTACGCGCCATTCCGTACTTCGTCGATCAAACCTGATGCAAGGCAGGCTCGTGAATATCGTGGCCGGCGTCACCTTGATCATTTTCGTGGCTCCCGCCGCCCCGATGATTCTCGTGGCTCCCGCCACCCCGATGCTTCTCGTCGCTTCCGCCACTCCGATGATTCTCGTGGCTTCCGCCTTCAGGCGGAAGGAGCAAGTCCTCCGGCACGTACTGTCGCTCGCGATGCCTGATCTGTTTGTACCGCTTGAACACGTCGCGCGCGGTCTCGAGGCCTAACACGGACCGCCAGGTACTGCCGCGGAACGTGTGCGCGAGCATCTGGGGACCATGGGCGACCACGAATCCCGGATAGTGGCGCAGCACCGCGGGGAGATGACGCACCTTCATCCACCGCTCCGCGCGCCAGCGCATGAACTCGATCTCCTCCGCGGCCAGATGCGCGGTGCGGACGACTGCCGTCGTCCCGTCATATTCCTCGACGCGTTCGTTGACGATCAGATTGCGCGCGCGGAAATCCTCGGTCATCGGCGTGCCGGGATATGGCGTCGGGTGCTGGATATACGGCCAGTCGACGTAATCCCGCGCGAACGCCAGGTTCCGGTCGATCGACTCGCGTGTGTCGTCCGGGTTCCCAACGATGATGCCACCAACCACGTACATGCCTTCCCGGTGGAGGCACTCGACCGCTCGCAGCGTCGCATTGCCGACCGCCCGGCCGCCGGAACGCGTCGCGTTCTTCGCAGCTGCCTTGAGGAACACGAGGTCCTCGTCGATGATGTTCTCGATCCCGAGAAAGACGTACTTGAAACCTGCTTTGCGCATCGCAGGGGCAAGCGTGTCCCCGTGTGCGGCGATCGACGACGTCATCGCCTGGACGATGTAGTGGATGTCGTTCAGGCCGGCAGCGGTAATCGCGTGGCACAGCGCCTCGAACCGCTGCACGTTCAGAGTGACGTTGTCGTCGACGATGAAGATGGCGCGGGCGCCGCGTCCGCGGGCGTCCGCGATGTCAGCCAGCACGCGGTCGAACTGGAACGTGTGGAAGTTGCGGCCGCGCATCTCGATGATCGAGCAGAAGCTGCAGTCGTAGGTGCAGCCGCGGGACGTCTCGATGATGTCTATGGGGCGGCCGAGGAACGTGTAACCCGAAAGCACGCGGGCGGCGCGGTTCGGCAGGTTGATGGTGCCGCTGTCAAGCGCCGACACGTGCCGCGCCGGGTTGTGAACGAAGCGGTCCGGCCGATCCTGAGCGCGATAGGAGAGGCCTTCGATGCGCGCTGGATCCTCGCGCCGTTCGAACGCCCGCAGCAGTTCGCGGAACGTCAGGTCCCCCTCGCCGCGGACGATGAACTCGATTCCACTCTCCGGCGATTCGTAGGCCTGCGGCGCCAGGCTGGGGTCGTAGCCGCCGGCAACGATCCGAACGCCTGGCCGCATGCTGCGCACCAGTCGTGCAATCGCCAGCGCCGTGCGGCGCTGGAACGTCATGATGGAGAGGCCGACGACGTCCGGTTCGATGTCGCGCACGAGGCGCGCGACCGTTCCGGCCACGTCGTTCTGCGCAAGGATGAGATCTGCGACGGCCACGCGGTGATGCGGATCGACGTTACCGGCGAGCGAGGCGAGCGCCCCGTTCGGCATCCGCATCGTCAGCACGGGCGTGTGCTCGAACGAGTCGGGCATGGACAGCAGGAGAACGTTCATCCGTCGCCTCAATCCTTCCGCGTGAGCTGCGTGGGGCCCTGGGGGCTACCTGTCGTTACGGTAGATCGTTCCTGCCTTCATCACAAATACTACCCGCCGCAGCGCGGTAATGTCCGCGAGCGGATCGCCCTCTACACCGACGAGGTCCGCCTGCATCCCGGCGGCAATCGCGCCGATAGTGTTCTGCATGCGCAGCGATTCGGCGGACAGCGACGTCATCGAGACGATCGCGTCCATGGGCTTCTGGCCGCCGTCCCGCACCCGTACGATCGCTTCCTCAATGTTATGCCCGTGCGCGCCCGCCACCGCATCGGTCCCGTACACAACCTTCAGGCCGGGGACCCGCAGCGCGCGCCTGAACGTGTCCTTGACGATCGGGATGGCTTTCTCCATGAATGCGAAGCCGTCCTCGGTGTAGTTGCCGATGCCGAGGAACTTCTGACGGTTCTGCAGGTAATTCTGCAGGACCACGCCAACGTTTGGATCGAAGTACGTGCCGCGATCCGCCATCAGCCTGAGAACCTCGTCAGTGGCAAAGGTTCCGTGCTCGACTTGCGAGCACCCGGCGAGCACCGCGGCCTTGATCGACCCCGCGCTGTGCGCGTGCACGAGCGTCCGCAGGCCCAGCGCGCTGGCTTCTCCGCACGCTGCATGCAGCTGTTCGTCCGTCATCGTCTGGTTGCCGCCGTCGCGAATGCTGCCGGACGCGAACAGCTTGATCACGTCAGCGCCCGCGCGCTTCGCATCGCGGATCGCCTGCCGAAGCTGGTCCGTCGTCGCGAGCCGGTTCGCGGTGCCAGCGCCGGTGCGCTCGGTAATCTGGCGAACCGAGGTGAGAACGCGCGGTCCGGGCAGTTGATCCTTCGCGAGCATGGCTCGCAGATCCAGGTCGCCTGGCTCGCCAACGCTCTGGACGGTGGTGAATCCATTCATCACCGTTGCACGCGCGTTCGCAATCCCGGCTTTCAACCGATCGTCCGCCGTCTCGCCTGAGTTGTCGAATCGTCCGTTCCTGCCGAAATGCCACAGGATGTGAACGTGCGTGTCGATGAATCCAGGCAGAAGCGTCACATGCGGGAGATCGTAGGTCACGCCTCCTTCGCCCGATCCCACGCTCGTGATCTTGTCGCCAGCAATCGTGACGACAAGACTGCCAGCCGACGCGCCGCGTCCGTCGAGCAGTCGCCCGGCACGGATGGTGATCGTCGGGGGAGGTTGAACCATCGCGAGCAGCGCAGGTCCGGAGCAGGCGAGCATCAGGACGCACGCTCGTCGTTTCATGTCGCGAAAGATCGTATCGTTGTTGCGAGGGGGCTTCCAGGGCTGGCGGCCCGGTGGGCCTCGTCCTGCGACCCGCCGTTCCCGCCTCTCAGTGGCTACCCGCTTCGCGCTCGGTGCGCAGCACGCGGCGGATCTCGGCAACGAGCGCTTCAGGTTCCTCGATCTCGGGTGTGACCGAGATGATCGGCACGCCGGCCGTCGCATTGTCGGAGCCGAGGCGTTCCTTGAACGCGCGGTCGTCACGCAAGTGTGACACGACGAGATTCGGCCGCAGCGCGTGCATGACCCTTAGCGCCTCCTCGGCGGAATGAGCGGGCGCAACCGCGAAGCGCAGTGCGGCCAGGATAGCCTCGCACCGGGCGCCGCTCCCGGCATCATCATCCGCGACAAGGACGAGTGGGGCGAAGCCCTCCCGATCCTCGGGGCGCCGCCCTCCGCGTGGCTGGCGCCGACGTTCCGGGCCGTTCCGCCTATTTGAGGTTAAGGTCATGCCCCGGATACTACTATGGGTCCGCGCGGGCAGATCTGAGGGATCTATGGGCAGAACTCGGCGCGCCTGCCGTTTCGAATGCAGCGGAGACGAACGCGCTGCACGAAGGCGCCTGGAGCTTCGCGCTGGTTGACCACCGCGACAGCGCCGAAATCCTCCGGCAGCAAAGCGAACCTTGGCGGAGCTACGAGATTATCGTGACCGTAAAAGAGCAAGACATCGACCAGTCCATACCGTCCTGGAAAGACCACCGGCATCTCGACTTCAACACTGCCCGCAGCAGGAATCCTGCGCACGAACATTCGCCGCAGCACGGGGGCACCCGCATCGGAGCCGACGGTGACGGTGATGGTCACGCCGTGCGCGTCCGCCTCGCCAACGTTCGCAACCGCGACGCGAAGCGTTGTCGGGACACCTGGAACGATCGTTGGTGATGAGACCGAAATGCCCGCGGCTGTTGTGATGAGTCGCACCGATGGCCACTCCTCGACCGAATGCGACCAGTAACCTGGAGCAGTGCTCAGGGGCACGTGCATGCGCACGACGCCATCACGGACATATGCTGCCACGAGCGCCGGCGGCGTCCGTACCCAGGCCGGATTCTCGTCATCGCCACGTTTCAGTGCTCCGATCTTGAGCCAGGCTTCGATCTCCGTTCCAGGCCGCGGTCCGCTTCGGTGCGCGACGGCGCAGACATCGCCGGGCACAAGCCCCTCGTCCGACAAAGACTCGTGCAGACCACACCACGCGGTGGTCCAGAACATGCCGATCCGTTCGTCCAGATCTTCGCGAGGCAACTGTTTGAGCCACGCGGTGAAAGGAATGTCGGGCAGATTCGGGTCAAGCGTTGCCGCGGAGACAGATGCGGCCGCGTCGAAAAACGGACGCACGGGATCGGTGGCGCCCCTTGCAGGTCCGTAGATGCCGTAATGCACCGTCAGCAGATTGCGTGTCTCCCGCCTGGCGGTTCCGGCGGGCTGGCTGTACCGCATACGCGCTCGCAGCATGAGCCTGTGAAATCCCGGACGCATCGCCGCCGCGTCTCGCAGGAGCTTGTCAAGGGCGCGGCTTTCAGTCGTGCCGGACTTCAGGCGAAGGATCGGCTGCCATTCGCCCTCGTCAAGCCGGGCATCGACGTTAGCCACGTACTCGACTGGCCATGGAAGCGTCAGCACGCGCTCGGCTCGGAAGCGCAGGATGCCTGGGCGTGTGCGCGAAGACAAGGGCCACTCAATCGTCGGCACGATTGGGACGGCCGCACGCGTGGAGAGCCATTGAAGATCCGGATCCGCACCATCCGCGAGCGCCTCTTTCAGCGCCGCGCCGAGCTCCTCCCCTTCGTCATGCGTCACGTGCCGGGGTTCGCCGGTTCGCGCCAGCCGCTCGAGGGCGGCCATGAGCTGCGCGTGATCGGAGTAATCGCGCGCCGCCGGGTTGTTGCTGTCCGGGCGCGTCTCCGGTCCGCGTTCGGCCGGCGCGATCCCGAGGATCAGCAGTGACAGGACGATGGGGGTCGCGATCACGCACGGGAGGGGGCAATCGCCGCGCCAGTCCGCAGACGCTTGCGTTTACAGCAGTTTAGCGGGCGTGCGCGCGTGTCCGCATTACGATTTCGTCGGCGCCGTTACCTGCGCGTCACCAGAACGGTGACAGTCACAGTTCCGAACTGTACCTGTCACCGTTTCCGGCGCAGGCCGACCAGGGGGACGCCGGCCAGGACGGCAATCCCAAGAAACCCGGCGCCGAACACCGGAAGCACGATGGCGCCGCGAAGGAGGGGATTCAGCGGCGGCACGAGCAGCTTGACCCCCCACGCGAGCAGCGCGGCGCCCACCCCCGACGACCACAGCCGCACCATGTGACTCGCGCGAACACCGGTCGGCCCAATCCGCGCATTGATGCTGCGCCGCAGCAGCAGGAATTCGATCCACCCCGCGACCCCCGCGGACGCCGTCAAGCCGGCCGCGCCCCATTCCCGCGCAATGCCAATCGCCGGAGGGACAAGGACGGCGCAGACATATCCAAGCGTCGTAACCAGCACCAGCCTTACCAGCGCGTACCGCAGTGGCCGCCGCGTGTCCCCAAGCGCGTAATGCGCGACTGAATACAACCGCGCCATCGTCGTCGCCAGGAGTCCGATGGACGACCCGGCGAGGATCGCCCAGACATACCGCGAGTCTTCCGGCCTGAAGCGGCCCGTCTGGAGCAGCGTCGCGGCAACCACATCGCCCAGCGCCGCGAACGCGACAGCGGAGGGGACGATGAAGAACGCCAGGCGCTGAAGCCCGCCATCGATCCGCCTGCGCAACGCATCGTTGCGGCCGCCCGGCCCCTCGTCTCGCGCAGCATCGCCGGACATCGCCGGAAGTTCGGCCGCCGAGATCGCGATGCCGAACAGGCTGACGGGCAGCGTGTACAGGAGCTGCGCGTTCGTCAATCCGGTGACGGCGCCGGTCGGGAGCAGGCTCGCGATCATCGCGTCGATGTATCCCGTCAGCTGCACGGCGCCGCGGCTGACGAGAACCGGCATGAAATTGCGCACGGCCTGCTGCACGGGCACGCTCCACGACAGCCCGTCGGGGCCGCGTGACAGCTGCCACGCCCACGGTGCCTGCACGCCAAACTGCAGCGCGCTCCCGAGGACCGATCCCCACGCCAGGTACAACGCGAGCGTGTCGAGCTCGCGGCCCGCCCCGAACAGCAGCAGCGTCGCAATCATCGCGGCGTTCCATGCAACCGGCGCGGTATACGCGAGGAGAAACCGCCCGTGGCTGTTGAGGACGCCAAGGCACCACGCCGAGATGACAAGGATGCCGGCGCCAGGAAACAGCACGCGCACGAGTTGCACGGTCAACGCCCGCTTGCCGCCGTGGAACCCCGGGGCGATCGCATCGACGAGGACGGGGGCGGTCAGGATGCCGAGCAGGACCAGGATCGAGATCGCCAGCGCGAGCAGTGCGAAGATCGTTCGAGCGGTCTGCGCGGCCGCATCGTGCTCGCCGCGCGCGCGCAGCGCCGCGTGCACCGGAATGAACGACCCGGAGAGCGCGCCTTCCCCGAACAGGTTTTGAAGGAGGTTGGGAATACGGAATGCGGCGTTGAACGCGTCAGCCGCATCGCCCAGGCCGAAGTAATGCGCAAAGATGCGGACCCGGACGAGACCCGCGAGCCGGCTGATGAGAATCCCGGCTCCAACCGCGGCGTCGGGGCGCGCGAAGCGCCGCGCCAGCGACTGCAGCTTACCCGGCACCCGCTTCGGCCGGTCGTCGAATGCGCTCCGACGTGTTCACCGCGCACGGTGCGGACCACGGGCGCGTGTGCGGGTCGTGGAATTCTGCCGCGCGCGCGATGAGCACGGCCGCCGCAATCACGTTGACGGGTGCTCGTCGCGAATGTGCCGGATCTTCGTGTCGCGATCCGAGGCATACCGATCGAGGTCGCGGCGGTACTCCTCGTCCAGCACTGCCCGTTCCTGTGGATCGACGACGGCCAGCACCTTCCCGCGGTGCAGGATCTGGCGTTCCGCGACCTTCGCCTCGTACACCGAGCGCGCCTCTGCGATGGCGGCCTTCTGTTCGTCGGTGAGCGTCTGCGCCGCGACGCCAGCGTCCGCGTCTTTCTTTCGCAGGCGCTCCATCACAAGTTCCAGGGCGCTCTTTGGTTCGTCGCTCATACACGTGGAAGATGATCATAACCGACTGTCACCACCCCGCCGCGGATTTGATCAGCAGACGCCAGGATGGCGCCAGCGCCCACTTCAACCAGACGTCGAGGAGCAGTCCCGTCACCGCGAGCAGCACCCACCGGCGCTGCTCGACTAGCCGGTACTCGAAACGGAACACCCGCGCAAGGACCGGACCGCCAAGCACAACGCAAAGCGTCACGAAGCTTGCTATCCTGACGACCGACCAGGGTACCCACCCGAGCACGAACGCGCGCCACGGGTGCGCGCTGGCAGAGGCGAGCGCCCCGACGTAGTGCCCCATGTAATTCATCAGGATCGCGCCGAGCGGCATCGCGAGCACGCTGCCGGTCGCAAGCGCAAGACCACAGAATATGGTCGCGTGTGCCGCGTGCTGCGGCAGGAACTGCCGGATGTCACCTTCTGCGCCCCGGCCGGTCAGGACGAACAGGAACATCTCGCGTCGATACGCATCGCCGTGAATGAAGAGGCCGGAGGTCTCGACCGGCGCAGCGTAAGACATCGCCGTCGCGCAGATCGCGAGTGAAGCGGCCCAGATGAGCATGCGGCGAACAGCTTCACCGACGCGCCCGTGGCGGAGCGACGCGACCATGAAGGGAAAAGCCGGCAGCACATTCAGGATCGGCACCAGCACGGGGATTCCAAGGAGGACGGCGACCACGTACGACGCGCCCGTGCCGAACACGATCGCTAACGGAGCGAACGTGGAATTCATTGCGGAGGGACTATACTCCGCGGATGAGAACGCGTCGGGGACTCGCGACGCTCGTGCTGACGCTCACCCTTCAGGGGTGCTTGTCCAGCAGCCTTGCGCTGCACGTCGCTCCCGACGGGCGAGGTCGCGCGGTGATCATTTCGCGCGTCTACGAACAGGCGCTGCAGGATTTTCAAACGGTCTTTTCCGTCGCACCTGAGGACCGGAAGTCCGCCGAAGACAGCATGCCGCCGCCAACAGAGGAGGATCTGTCGGCACAGTTCGGCACGCCCGTGCTGCTCGAGTCCACCGAACTCGAGAAAACTGCCGAAGGGGTGATCAGAACAACCGTTGTCACGTTCCCCGATATCACTCAGGTGCATCTGCAGTTCCCGCCTGTCCTTTCACTTCCGTCGAGCGGCGCGTTCGGCATGTCGGGCGTCTCCGAGCCGCCGGTGATCACGTTCGCCATGCGTCCACACGAGAACGGCGATCGCCTGCTGATCGTGCGTATGCCAGACGACACGGTCGAGAACGAACAGAACCCGGCCGGCGCCGATGCACAGGCGGATCAGGCGATGGATCGTAATGTGAGGCGCGCGCTGAACGGGATGGCGGTGGAGTTCACCGTCGAAACGGACGTGCCGCTGCTGCGCACGAATGCACCCCAGCGTCTCGCGAACAGCGCCACGATCCTGAACGTCGACGTCTCACAGGTGCTCGACAACCTGAGCGAAGACAAGATCAGTCGCGCGATGGCTCCTGGCTCGATTCAGAAAATGCTGTGGGAGCTCGGCGATGTGCCGGGCGCCGTGCTGCCGACCGAGCGCGAAGTCTATCTCGAATTCGCGGTACCATCATCGCAACCATCTCCAGCGCAAGCTGCCGCACGGCCTGATACGGAAATCTTTCTTGCACCGCTCGCGAACAAGGAAGGGCACCTCGAAATCGGACCCCCCGTGAATATCACGGGCAATGCCGGCTACGACAACCAGCCATTCTTCACACGTGATGGTGGCGCCGTGTTGTTCACCTCCGTTCGCGGCGGCACCCAGTCCGACATCTACCGTTACGACATCGCCACCTCCCGAGTCACGCAGGTCACGAGCACGCCCGAGAGCGAATACTCGCCGACCATCACTCCGGACGGCAGTCTCTCGGTCGTACGCGTCGAACTGGACAAGGACAGAACCCAGCGATTGTGGCAGTTCACTGCTGAGGGACGAGAACCGCGCCTCGTACTGGAGTCGATCAAGCCGGTCGGCTACCACGCATGGGTAGACGATCACACCGTTGCGCTCTTCGTGCTCGGGCAGCCTGCGACCCTGCAGATCGCAGACGCGAAAGCCGGCACGGCACGTGTTGTCGCCTCAGATATCGGCCGATCGATTCAACCGATCCCCGGCCGTCACACGATCAGCTTCGTGCAGCGGGACCCGAGCGGCGACACAACGAAGCTCCTGGTCGAGGAGCTGAACCCCGCAACGGGCGAAGTGACGCTGCTCACGCCCGCCGTG
>Ga0136846_1219580_pt1 | contig 11799 bp, 12 predicted proteins | sample HopSoiMetagenom2_FD_96841 | JGI IMG/M metagenome (GOLD analysis project Ga0136846, IMG submission 96841) | Grasslands soil microbial communities from Hopland, California, USA - 2 Assembly 2016 (version 4) | ecosystem: Environmental > Terrestrial > Soil > Grasslands | place: USA: Hopland... | reverse complement strand
TCGAGATCATCGAATCACGGGCAGTAAGCAGCCAGGAGGACCTGCGTAAGCTGCTGCTTCAGCGCGGCTGGGACGTAACACAGGCAACGCTTTCCCGCGACCTCCGTGAGCTCCGCCTGGCGCGCGTGCCTACCCCTGAAGGTGCGCGCTATGCCGTGACCGACGGGAATATCGAGGAAAGCAGAGCCGCACTCGATACCCTCCTGCCGCAACTGTTCCTCCGGGTTGACGGTGTCAGCGAAATGCTGGTATTGCGGACAGTGCCCGGCGGCGCTCAACCCATTGCAGCTGCGTTGGATGGCGAAGGCTGGAGCGACATCCTGGGCACCGTGGGCGGAGATGACACCATCCTGATCATCTGCCGCTCCGTTGCCGCCAGAGAGCGCACTCACCGCCGGCTCAAAAGTCTCGCCGGGGAGCCCTGACAGTATTGACGGACCTCCCTCAACCGATTAAATATTCAATGATTCTGAATACTTATTGAGGCGACCGTGATCAGAACAATTGCCCTCGCCTATTCTGGCGGGCTCGATACTTCAATCATCGTACCCTGGCTCAGGGAGCGGTACGACGCGCGCATCATCTGCGTCGCCGCTGACATCGGCCAGGGCGAGGAGCTCGAGGGTGTCCGTGCGAAAGCTATCGCATCGGGTGCCGATGAATGCTACGTCGAGGATTTGCGCCAAGAATTCGTGGAACAGTTCGTGTGGCCCACCCTCCGCGCTGGTGCTATCTACGGTCGCAAGTATTTGCTCGGCACCTCGATGGGACGGCCGCTGATTGCGCGCCGCCAGGTGGAGATCGCCAGAAAAGTCGGCGCGGATGCCCTCGCGCATGGCTGCACCGGCAAGGGCAACGATCAGGTTCGCTTCGAGCTGACGTACGCCGCTTTCGCACCGGACCTCACCATTATTGCGCCGTGGCGTGAGTGGGACATACGGAGCCGGGAGGACGCGATTGCTTATGCGCATGCTCATAACGTCCCGGTCGCAGCGACGAAAGATAAGATCTACTCACGCGACCGGAATATCTGGCACATCTCCCACGAGGGTGGAGTTCTCGAACAGCCGCAAATTGCACCGCCGGAAGATCTTTTCATCCTGACGACTTCGCCTCAGAACGCGCCGAATGAGCCCGAGGAAGTCACGATTGGTTTTATCAGTGGAACTCCCGTTTCCGTCAACGGTGTTGAGTTTGACGCGGTCGATCTGCTGAGCGCACTGAACACCATCGGTGGTCGTCACGGCGTCGGTCGAATCGACCTCGTCGAGGATCGGTTGGTTGGTATGAAGTCGCGTGGTGTCTACGAAACTCCGGGCGGCACCCTGCTCTACTCTGCGCACAGCGAGCTGGAGCAGCTTGTACTCGATCGTCGCACGCTTGCCGCCAAGGATCTCATCGCCCCGCGCTATGCAGATCTCGTTTACGAGGGCCGTTGGTGGACGACAGAGCGCGAAGCCTACGATGCGTTCGTCAACACCACTCAGGAAAGGATCACTGGCAGCGTGACGCTCAGACTCTACAAAGGAACTGCTGCCGTTGTAGGACGTGAGAGCGAGAACGCGCTATACGACGAGCGCTTCGTCACATTCGGCGAGGACGACGTCTACCAGCAAAGCGACGCAGCGGGCTTCATTCGCCTCTACGGCTTGTCCGCTCGCGTGCGCGCCATTCGCGACCAGGAGCTCGCCGCAGCACGGGCTGAAGCTACTGCCGCCAGTAAGGAGAGCAGCAAACCAGCCACGTTGGCTATAGCTTGAGTTGAAGGGGGTCGCTATGTCCGATCACACTTCACACAAGTTGTGGGGCGGTCGCTTTGCGGTACCACCTGCCGCCGCGCTCGAGGCACTCAACCGCTCGATTGGCATTGACTATCGTCTCTGGCCTTTTGACATAAGCCTTTCGCAGGCGTGGGCTGTCGCGCTTTGGGGCGCCGGAGTGCTCACGCTCGAGGAAAGCAAAAAGATCGAGCGCGGTCTCGGTACGGTTGGTCAGAAGCTCTCCTCCGGGGCGCAGCCAATAGCATCCGACGAAGACGTGCATACGCTCATCGATCGCATGCTGCATGAAGAAATCGGAGACGTCGCTTCAAAGCTCCACACCGGTCGTAGTCGCAACGATCAGGTCGCCACGGCAACAAGGCTGTGGACGATGGACGCGTGTGCGAAACTGGATAACTCTGTTCGCTCCCTGCAGCAGGTAATGCTGGACCACGCGAGCGCACTGGGCGACGCGATGATGCCGGCCTACACGCATATGCAGCGCGCCCAGCCCGTGCTCGCTGCTCATTGGATGCTGTCGCATTTTTGGCCACTCGAGCGTGATCGGGCCCGAGTTGCCGCAGCAGCACGTGTCGCCGCTGTGCTTCCACTCGGCGCGGGTGCGGTCGCTGGCTGTGCGTTTCCTATTTCCCGCGTTTTGCTTCAAGGTAGCCTCGGCTTCAGCTCGCTCTCGCAGAACAGCATCGACGCTGTGGGCGATCGTGATTTCGTGGCTGAAATGCTGTTCGCTGTGGCCATGATTGCGACCCACGTGTCACGCATGGCCGAAGATCTCATCATATACGGCTCGAGCGAATACGGTTTCGTCCAGTTTGGAGACGCGTTTACCACCGGGTCTAGCATGATGCCGCAAAAGCGGAATCCGGACGCACTCGAACTGGCGCGGGGCTCGGGCGCGCGAGCGATCGGCGATCTCAGCACTCTACTGTCGACACTCAAGGGCTTGCCGAGCGGATACAATAAAGATCTTCAGGATGACAAACGGGTGCTGTTCGATGGTGTGGACACTGTGCTTCTCGTACTTCCGGCCGTGGCGGGTGCATTACAAGAGATACGTTTCAACCAGAAGCGGATGCGCAGCGCGATATCGAGCAGCATGATGGCGACCGATCTTGCCGACTATCTCGTCGAAAAGGGTGCGACTTTCCGTGAAGCGCACTCGGCGATCGGCTCGTTGATCCGTGATAGCGAACGCGAAGGATGTGAGCTCGATGCGCTTCCGCTTGCCTCGTTCAAGGCAGCACACCGCCTCTTCGGCGATGATGTTCTCGATTGGCTGGAGCCGACAATGTCGGTTGCGCGTCGCGAGGTACCCGGCGCGACCGGTCCGACTTCAGTCGCCGCACAGCTTCAGTCAGCGCGAGACGCGTTGAGACCTGAGTTGGAAATCGCTCGCGGCAATGAGCTGATCCTGCGCGCTGTTTAGAACATCAAGCCGAACGTAATCGGCACGAACTGGAACACTCCGCCTTTCGCGACCGTGCGCGAGATAGAGTGGTATCGAGCTTCCAGGAAGGCAGCCGCTGGACCGAAGCCGAAGGTGATTCCGAGTCCGCCGTTGAATCCAACGTTGTTTTGCGCTTTCGCGCCGGTGGTGTCGACTTTTGATGCATACCATCCAGCTCCCGCCAGGAGGTAGGGCTTGGCATACGTCCCGGGAAAGGCGTAAACGAGATCGAGCAACACACCCGCAACACGCAAATCCCCGGACGTCGCACCAGAAGCCGGAGTAGCGTGAGTTAGACTGTTGTATATCCCGTCAATACGCACTCCAATTGGAAAGTCGGGTGATCCGAGGGCGAGAGTAACCAGCGCTGAGTATCCGGTCTTTTGCAGATCGCCCAACTTGCCGACGGGTATCGCGGCGCCTCCGCCGATCCCAAGCGCATAGCCTTTTTGAGCTGACGCCAAAGCAGGCATTAGGGTCCCAAAGGCCAAGATCAGAAGCAGGAGTTTTCTCACGGGCTGCTCAGGTTAGTATTTGAATATTGCATTAAATATCCTTGTTGACTAGGATAATTAATGGCTCGCGCATATACCGTTGCTACTGCTGCACTTGCCCTTAACGTCTCAACGAAGTGGATCGACAATACCCTATCCCACTTTAGCGTGCAAGGGGTAACCCAAGCTCGACAGGGGATCGCCCGAAAACTTTCCGTGGAATCGCTCATGATTCTTTCTATCGCGCGCACCCTGATTCACGACTTGGATCTCCCGGTTGAAAATGCCGTGGATGTCGGCACTCAGCTCATAGAAGCCCGCGGTCGGCTCAGGCTCCCTCTCGGCGTCACACTGGAGATCGACCTCCGGGATATTAACGCCGGCCTCCTTGATCGCCTCGAGCAGGCAGTCGAGATAGCCCCGCTTCCGCGTCGCGGTCGACCACCACAAAAAACAACGGGGCGCCTCGATTGAGACGCCCCGCCAGATTGTGCCAGTGAAGCTGGTGTGACTTAGGAAGCCTTCGTCACGTTCTCGGCAGCTGGGCCCTTCTGACCTTCGACGATGTCGAACTCCACGGCATCACCTTCAGCAAGGGATTTGAATCCCGAGCCCGAGATGGCGCTGTAGTGAACGAAGCAATCCTTCTGCCCGTTGTCAGGTGTGATGAATCCAAAACCCTTCGCGTCGTTGAACCACTTCACTTTGCCGGTCGTACGCATTCCCTGCTCCTGAAGAAATTTGTGTCTTGGGGAGCGCGGAACGCCCGACCCTCGACAATCTGTTACGCGAGTCTCAACTACCTCGCGCTGGAAAAAGCCGAGCAAAGCTGTTGCCCTGCCCTAGGCTGACTTGGCGGACAAAATAGCAAGTACCGGCTGAGCAGACAATAGACAGAATCACGGGATTATTCTACGCACCGCCGTTACGAAATACTCAGTCTCGCCAAAGCAACTCGTCGGTATGCCCCGATGCTGGTCATACGTGAGTGACACTTGTTTGCCTGCGTTTTGCTCGAGTACGCGGGCTAACGAGTCATTTCTAACAGTGAAGGAGAAGTACTGCGGTGTTGCTCCGGGTAATGGCGTCATCGCGATCTCTCCTTCCCACGTCTTACAGAGCCACCCCTTCTTGGAAATCTTCTGCAGATATCCCGCGCGCTCGCCGTTCGAGTAGGTGTATCCCAGCGCCACCCAGATCCACAGCGCGATTACCACTACCGGGATGAGGATGAGAAGGACAAGAGCAGTCAGCGCTTTGTTCCGCGTTCTGTGCGGTGCTGACGCAGGTGGTACAGCGGCTGGCGAAGTTTCTGCCGGCTGTGGGGTATCATCAACCATCCAGACTCCGGTTTGGATGAAGCAGGGAAGTGAACTGCTGCTTTATGCAGCGCTCCGCCCAGCGAATTAGCTTTCATTTTCACCACAGACCAGCACAGTTGTCCAGCATTTTCCGCAGAAAGACCCCAACCGCATTCGTCGGCGACGTCCCCGTCGGGTCCGCATATCCCGTTGTCGTGCAGTCGATGACGAACACGGATACCGCCGACGCCGTCGCGACCGCACTTCAGGTCGCCGATCTCGCCCGAGCCGGTAGTCAGCTAGTTCGCGTCACCGTCAACAATGACGAGGCGGCACGTGCCGTCCCCGAAATCGCGAGCCGCCTGGCCGACATGGGTGTGACCGTGCCCGTCATTGGTGACTTCCATTACAACGGCCATCTACTGCTCACCAAGTATCCGGCTGCCGCGAAAACGCTGGCGAAATACCGCATCAATCCGGGTAATGTCGGTGGTAAACGGCGTGACGAGAATTTCCGAACGATCATCCAGGTAGCGCTCGACAACGGAAAACCGGTCCGCATTGGCGTCAATTGGGGTTCGCTGGACCAGGATCTTTTGACCGAGCTAATGGATGAGAATGCGAAAAGCACCGAGGCGAGCGAAGCAAAAGACGTGTACATCGAGGCAATGCTGCAGAGTGCGCTCAGGTCGGCCTGCATCGCCGAAGAGATGGGCCTCGGGCACGATCGCATTGTAATCTCCGCAAAGGTGTCGGGCGTGCCGGATTTACTCACCGTGTACCGCCGGCTTGCCGCACGTTGCGACTACCCGCTTCATCTTGGCCTTACCGAAGCAGGTCTCGGCTCGAAGGGAATCATCGCCAGCACCGCTGCATTGTCGATCCTGTTGATGGAGGGGATTGGCGACACCATTCGCGTCTCGCTTACGCCGCGTCCAGGCGGTGATCGCACCGAAGAAGTGCGCGTTGCGCAGCAGGTTCTGCAGTCGCTCGAATTACAAAGCTTCACGCCACAGGTAACCGCATGTCCCGGCTGCGGCCGCACCACATCGACTTTCTTCCAGCACATGGCGGAAGACATTCAGACTTATCTGCGAGAGCAGATGCCGGTTTGGCGTCAGCGTTATCCGCGCGTGGTCGACATGAGAGTCGCAGTGATGGGTTGTGTGGTCAACGGGCCTGGGGAGTCTAAGCACGCAAACATCGGAATCTCTTTGCCCGGTACGTTCGAAGAGCCGAAAGCACCGGTCTATATCGATGGCAAGCTGTCGGTGACGCTCAAAGGCGACGGGATCGTTCCCGAGTTTCTCAAGATTCTCGACGATTATGTCGAGAGGACTTACGGCGCAGACAGAACCGCAGCGCTTACCTAGTCAGGCAGCAAATTTCGCGAGCTCCGCTGACACGGCGTCGAGTTCTGCCATGATTGGCGCTTTGAAGCCCAGCTCACGCAGTCGCTCATAGACATCGCGGTACCACCGCGCCGTCCCCGCCTTACCAAGATTGAACCGCGTCCAGACGCTGTCGGGGTCAACCGTCCGTCGCAGGTCGGAGATTATCGACGACGCATTGTGCAGCTTGTCCGCCGCGCAGACCCACCGCGCTCTCTCGGTCGCATCCGCGAGCCGCTCGAGGTAATCTGAGCGCCGGTCATCACCCGAAAGCTCGACACCATCATCGTCGTGCCGACGGTAGGTAACGGCGAGCACCGTTTCCAGAACGTTCGGACCGAACTTGTCACCGATTCTTTGCTCGAGCATCTCTCGGGTGTAGCCGTCGCGAACACAGTCCTCGATCACGTCGTGCAGAATACCGGCGACCACCGTCTCGGTGTCCTGGCCATAACGTGTGAGGATGACAGCCACATTCGCCGGATGCGTGAGGTAGGGAAGCTTAGTCCCCTTTCTCACCTGACGGTCGTGATGCTTTGCCGCGAAGGCGAGCGCGTGATTGATGACGTCAGAGTAGCCGGAGACAGACATTACGCAGTGGCTGCGAACCAGGACATCAAATTTTCCAGACCCTGCTGGTCGTCTATGTCGAACGAATTGAACTTTTCAGAATCTACGTCGAAGACCGCCAGGAGATCACCCTTTCTGTCGCGCACCGGAACAACGATCTCCGACTTTGACCGGGAATCGCACGTTATATGTCCGGGAAACTCCTCGACATTTGGGACCACCACAGTTCGCATTTCCGCAGCCGCGGTCCCACAGACTCCCTGTCCGAACGCGATATCGATGCATCCCAGCGTGCCCTGGTACGGACCGACACGAAGTAGTTGACCGGGCACGACCACGCGGTAGAAGCCGGTCCAGAGATGTCCGAAGGCATGGTGAACGAGAGATGCGATGGTCGACATGGCAGTCACAACATCATCTACACCTTCGAGGATTGCGTCGGCATGGCCTGCCAGCTCGGAATACGCGTGAGCTTTGGGAAGTCCGCGCAGATCCGGAATTGTCTCTGCCATTACTGATTACTGGGCAGTCGCTAGCTCTGGTCGGAAGGATTCCGCCTGTCGCGAAGCGCCGAGCATTTCCTCCCGAGTCTCCAGCTGCGGCATTTCCGCGTCCCAGAGGACGAGTCCGTGGATTCGCATGTCCGCTGCTCTCAGGCCCTCGACTGCTGATTTGAGGCCGCCGATTGTAGTATGCGCCATCCGCGCGCATAGGATTACGTCGGGAGCGGGAATAATGCTGGCGGCACTCCGCTGCACATAGCTGGTTGGTGCCGCAATGATGATGAAGTCGTAGCGCCGCTGCAGCCGGGCCAGCTCTTTCTTCACTTCCTCTACCACATTCGTTTCTGGCATGCCGGAGCGTCTGGTACCACTCGGCAACACGTCCAGCGGGCGGTCGCGGCCTATAGTCGTCGGTACGATTGCCTCCGGCCACGTAGCGCCACCATTGATAATTCCACCCAGACCCGGGTCGGGTCGAATACGCAGCACACTCGCCACAGCGCACGTGGTCGGATCGACATCCACCAGCAAAGTACTTCTGGCCTCGTAGGCAGCGGATGCTGCGAGGTTTGCAGCGACGGTAGCGACAATACCAGGATCGTCACCGGTGATGGTAACGATGGGCACGCTTGCCTCGACCGACGCGATGTGGAGATAGAGCGTGCGGTAACTCTCCGAAACTACGTCGATCAGGGGCGGCGCCTCGACGTCAGCCTGTCTCCGACTTCTTTCGACAACTATCTCCGGCGGCTTGATGACTGTCAGGACGCGCGCGTTGCTGACTTGTTCTGCTTCACGCGGATCAGCGATGTGCGGTCGCTTGAGCTCTGTCCCGAACGAAGCCGCAAATCCAACAGCGAGAGCCAACACGACCGCCGCGGCCAACATCGCCCAGGGCGGCGCACCGACGTTCGCGAGCTCGCGTGCGCGAGCTGTCTCTTGATCAATCCGCAGGTTTTTCTGTCTTATCTGATCAAGTTGCCTCATTGCAACAGTGTACTGGCGTTGCGCCGCCGTCCGCTGTGCCAGCACCTGGTTGGTGTCGACGTTGATCACAGGCTTCACTACCGGGGCGGGCGTCGGCCGGATTAGTGCGAGTTTACCTCGCATTTCGCCGCGTTTGGCGTCGGCGATTCCCTTTATCTCGCGTCCTATGGCAGTCGCCCGGGAAGTGAGCGACAAATACACTGGATCGACACCGCCGACGGCGCCAAATGCATTTCGCTCACGCTCGATGTCGGCGAGGGAATCGAGTAGTGTGCGCACGCGCGGATCCGCCGCAACCGTCGGTGAAGCTGCGAGTGCTCTGTACGACGTCGGCAGCGGCGCATTCTCGGCACGGTCGATGAGTCGATTGAGCGTCGTCAACTCCGCGCTCAACGAGTCACGCTGAGCACGCACTGCTGGAGGAAACGTGTCGATCACTGCGACCGGTTGCGGCGCCAATGCAGCACGCGTCGCGTTCATTATCGAATCAGCGGTATTCGTCTGTGCCAGAAATCTGTCTCGCGCTGCCACCGCCGGTGCAGAGTCACTGCGGGTCTCGATGCGGGAGGCAACCGCAAGAGCTTTTCTCGATGCGCTTCTTGGTACCACCACGAAGGCAATCAGAGCGGCTATGAATGTCACACCGCCGACGATGCCAAACACCAGGACCCGTCGTAGCGCATTACGGGCACGTGCCGCCATCCAGAGGTAGGCAGACCCGCCGCTCATTCGAGCTATGCTATGAACATTCATCTGTCAAAGATTCACCCTAAACTGGACAAAAAAAAGGCGGAGCCTTAAAGCTCCGCCTTTTTCTTGTTCGAGCATTACTGAACGGTGATCACGCCCTTCATGTTGAGCGCGAGGTGTGGTACGCAGTGGAACGGGTATTGACCGGGCTTGATCTTGCCGAATGACACTGTGACAGCGTCTCCCGGGTTCATCTTCATGTTGCTGGAGAGTTCTCCCATCTTGTCGGTGCCCATGTTGGCATCGAGCTGCGGCTTCACATCAGGCGGAATGGTCGCTGGATCGAAGGCCACGTTGTGCGGGCCACCACTGACCACCACGAACTTGATGGCATCGCCCTGCTTGACCGTGACATTGGCTGGCTCGAAGCGATAGCCTTTTGCATCGCCCACCATGTTGACCGTGTGGGTCGTGCCGGTTACCGGAGCCGCAGTCGCGGCACCGCCAGTCGCTGTACCGGTCGTCGTCGAGCTTGCGCCGGTAGTAGTTGTTGTCGCCGAGCTGGTGTCAACGGCAACGTGCGTTGTGTCGGCGGTGTTTTTCTCTCCGCCCGCACACGCGCCCAGTGTGAACACTCCAACTGCTACCGCAAATCCGTAGAACCGCATCGTTTGTGGCCTCCCAGAGCCGTACGTGTTGCACTTGCTAAAAGAAATGGTTGCACTGCTACAGAGATTGTGAATTTATTCACAAGCTCGCAGACATGCAATTAAAGCAGCAGTTTCGCTCTCATGTTCCGTGCCTCCGAACCTTACAGAACTCAATGATCGCCATTCCTGCGCTCGATCTTCGCGGAGGCGCATGCGTCCAGCTCGCGGCCGGCTCGTACGATCAGGAAGTCATCCGCATCCCGGATCCGGTCGGCGTGGCCATAGCATGGCGGCAGTATGGCTTTCGGCATTTGCACCTGGTCGATCTCGACGGCGTATCCGGACGCGGTAATAACCTGGCCGAGATCGAAGGCGTTTTGGGCGCCACCGATGCGGAAGTCCAGTTAGGCGGGGGAATACGAAGCAGGGAATCGATCGATCAGGCACTCATGAACGGCGCAGAGCGGGTTATCATCGGTACCCGGGCCCTCGAAGATCCGGATTGGCTCGTCGACATGACCACGTTATTTCCTGGACAGATCATTGTTGCGGCTGATGTCCGTGATCGAAAAATCCTTTCGCACGGATGGACTCGCACTCAGCCCAAGCTGGTTCTCGACCTGGTTGAAGAGCTAAGCGGCCTCTCCTTGGCCGGAGTGCTTGTAACTGCAGTACATCGCGAGGAGGCGATGAGAGGAACTGACCTGCCATTGATGGAAGACGTCGTCGAAACGGCAGATTTCCCCGTTTTTGCCGCAGGCGGTCTCGGGAATCTCAATCACCTGCGCGCCCTTGCCGACCGCGGCGTAGCCGCCGCGGTTATTGGCATTGCTCTCTATACCGGTGCGATCGACCCCTGGGTTGCCGCTGAGGAATTCGCTGAGTAGACGTCCTTAGAACAGAGCGATCGTGCCGGGGTTGAGCTTCGATGGATCGCCGACATAGGCGAACCGGAAATTCTTCATGTATCGTCGCGCCACTCGCTGCACATCTTCCGGAGTTACGCGTTTTAGCTCGTCAACGAAGCGATCCGCTTCGCGATAATCGCCTTCGTACAGCTGCGAGCGCGCGAGGAAATCAGCCTGCGCCGCATTCGTCTCGTTATCCAGGAAATACTCCGTGATGAATTGCTCCTCGAGCTGTTTCAACCCGATGGGGTCAAGCGTGCCCGTCTGCAAATCGAGAATCGCCGAACGCATCAGTTTGAGTGTTGTATCCGGTGCCACGGTCGACACGTAGAGCCCGCCAGCAGTTGCCGCTCGATCGACAAAAGGTGCGTGCACATCGTAGGTGAGATTCTGGCGAGTTCTGATCTCCGCGAACATGCGTCCGGTGAGCACCGAGGTCGCGACACGCAACGCCTGGTAATCCGCACCATTTGCCAATGGTCCGCTGTAGTAGCCGAGTATGTAGTTCGTCGGCAGGTTGCGTCTTTCGATGACGAGCGCCGTCTGTGCCTCCGGGATTCTCGGCGGTGACGTCCAGGTGTAGTGGCCCTTCGGCAGCTTGCCGAGTGTCTGGTTGACGAGCTGCTCGATATGCGCGCGATCGATATTTCCGACGACCACCAGCAGCATGCGCGATGTCACGGACTGATTCTTGTGATAATTGCGCAGCGCGGCGGAATCGATCGATTGAATCGATTTCTCGTTGCCGGTCACGGATACGGCGTACGGATGCCCGACAAAAGTGATGCTGTCGGCGAGATAGTCAGCTAGAGCGTCGGGATCATCTCGACGCTGCCTGATGCCCGACAGGTACTGCGCCTTGACCAGATTTACTTCGGACTGCGGAAGCGTTGGATACATCACGCGATCAGCAAAGATCGCCCACGTCGAGTCAAACACTTCCGCGCTCGACCGAATTCCAAACATCGTCCAGTCCGCGTTGGGCGTCACGACGATTTCGCTGCCCAAACGGGACATGGCGCGACGCAGCGCATTTTTTGGATAGTGCTGCGTTCCACGCTCGGAGACGTCGAGCAG
>Ga0136846_1213358_pt1 | contig 11800 bp, 10 predicted proteins | sample HopSoiMetagenom2_FD_96841 | JGI IMG/M metagenome (GOLD analysis project Ga0136846, IMG submission 96841) | Grasslands soil microbial communities from Hopland, California, USA - 2 Assembly 2016 (version 4) | ecosystem: Environmental > Terrestrial > Soil > Grasslands | place: USA: Hopland... | reverse complement strand
CTTGCGCGAATGTCTCGAATATTCAGTGGAATACAGCCGTCCGGGGAGCTGCACATCGGAAACTACCTCGGCGCGGTGAAGAATTGGGTGAAGCTGCAGCACGAGCATGAGACGATCATCTGCATCGTCGATTATCACGCGATCACCGGCACCTACGATCCGGAGCAGCTTCGCGTGCGGCGCGCGGAGATGGCGCTCTCTCTTCTCGCCGCTGGCATCGACCCCGCCGTCGCCACGCTTTTCGTGCAATCGCGAGTCCCGCAGCACACCGAGCTCGCGTGGATCCTGAACACGATCACGCCGCTCGGAGAGCTCGAGCGGCAGACGCAGTTCAAGGAAAAATCGCAGCGCCAGGAAAGCGTCAATGCGGGGCTGCTGAATTATCCGGTGCTTCAGGCGGCCGACATACTGCTCTACCGTGCGAATCTCGTCCCGGTCGGCGAGGATCAGGTCCAGCACCTCGAGCTGTCGAGGGTAGTGGCGCGTCGATGGAACGCGGCGTTTGGGCGAGGTGAGGACTTCTTCCCCGAGCCGCAGCCCGCGCTCACGCCGACGAGGCGCATCATGGGACTGGACGGCCAGGCGAAGATGTCGAAGTCGATGAACAACACCATCGGGCTGCTGGAGTCGAAGGACGAGATCTGGGCGAAGCTGCGCCCGGCCGTCACCGACCCCAAGCGCATCAAGCGATCCGATCCCGGTACGCCCGAAGTTTGTAACATCTATCACCTTCACAAGGCGTTCAGCCCTCCCGCCACGGTGGCGCACGTGGCGGAGCAGTGCTCGACGGCGGGCTGGGGTTGCATCGACTGCAAGAAGGTGCTGCTCGAGTCGATGGAGCAGGAGCTCATCCCGATTCGTCGGCGCGCGGAGGAGTTACGAGCGAATCGGTCGGCCGTGGACGCGGCGCTCGATGCGGGCGCATCGCGCTGTGAGACGCTGGCGAAGGAGACGATGCGTGGCGTACGCGAGCGGATGGGCTTCGACTAGTCGGGCGGGCATGTGTCGTGCATTTTGCCGTAGCTGGTCACCGATCCGGCATTCGATCATCTCCGCCGCGCATTGCCGGAGCGGGTGTGGCGAGTAGCGCGGCTGGAACCAAGCGACCGATGCAGCTCTTCCTTCAGTTCTTCGCCCGAGTGCAAGCGTGGCGCGCGTCGCGCCGAGCGCTCCGAATGAAAGCCACCGACGTTCTGCCGCTGATTGTGTTCCAGGCGGCGATCCACCGCGAGGTGACGTCCTCGGGCGTGCGCGTCTACAGCTTGTGTGGCAGCTGCGGCGCGCGACTCGAGGCCAGCGCTACGCTGTGCGAGGAGTGCGCGAGCCGGCGGAGCCGGCTCGGTTGACCGTGGACCGTGGTCGGTGATCGGCTGTGACCGACTACCGATCACCAACACCGGCCAACGATCCACAGTCCCGATCACCGATCACCGATCACCAACCCCCTCCAATGCCCGACCAATCCGGCCCGCGTGGACTTCTGACCCTCGTCTGCTTGACGTGCGGCAATGAGAAGTTCTACGATCAATCCGTTCCGTCCACGGTAACTTGTGAACGCTGTGGCGGTACGGTCTTCCGGAATTTCGCCACGCCAACCGAGCCGGACGAAGCATCAATTGCGCAACTCGAGGATCAGGCACGGAGCATCTCGTACGGGGACGCGTCGCCAGATACGGCGCCGGGTGACGTGCGCGATCTCGACACCCGCTGAGACGTCGCTCCTCAGCCTGCCTAACGCGCGGCGGGGAGGCCGGTAATTCCTCTGCTCGCCTTGCACTTCCTACGAGAGTTGCTCGAGGCCGGATCGCTCGGTGCGGTGAGCGACGCCCTCAAGTTCGTGCTGCTTCTCAAGCTCCTGCTCGCCACCCTTCTCGGCGGCGCCATTGGCTTCGAGCGAGAAATCGCGGGCAAGCCCGCGGGCCTTCGCACGAACATCCTCATCTGTGTCGGCGCGGCGCTCTTTACGCATCTCTCGATCAACATCGCCCAGATCGGCTTCACCCCTGACGGGCGTCCGTACGGTGACACGACCCGCATCGCGGCACAAATCGTCTCTGGGATCGGCTTCCTCGGCGCGGGCGCGATTCTCCACGCGCATGGGGCCGTCGTCGGCCTAACGACGGCAGCGACCATCTGGGTCGTCGCGGCGGTGGGCGCGGCGATCGGTGCGGGCGCGTACGTCGAAGGCGTCGGCACGTCCGTGCTGATCATCCTCGTGCTCGTCGGCCTCCGGCCGGTCGAGCGCAACCTCCTCAATCGCCGTCGCAAGGTAAATGCGACGATTCGCGTGCAGCGAGAGGTCCGATTCGACGTCATCGAGGACATCGTTCGCGCCTGCGGGCTGCACATCTTTTCCCGGCGCACCTTCGAGCACGAATCTGATCGCGCCTTCGAGCTCGAGCTGATTGGCACCTCGAAGCAGATCGATCTCGCGATCGACGACATGCGCCGCCGGCAGGACGTCGTCAGCGTCTCCGTGGAGTGAGATGCCGCTGCTCGTCGTGGATGGCAATGCCGCTTCACGCACGTGGACGCTGACCCAGGACGCCGAACGCCGCATCCGGAGCGAAGCTCCCGAAGGGTGGGAGACCTACTTCGTGCGCGCGCAGACCAGCTCCGACGGGGACGGGCCGCGCGGCTCGAGCGACGAGGTGATGAACGCGATTCCCAGAGCTGACGTCTACCTCGGCTTCGGCATTCCGCGTCCGCTCCTCCTTGCCGGCAAGCGACTGCGGTGGGTGCACTCGGCCGCGGCAGGGGTTGGTAACGCACTGTACCCCGAGATGCGCGACGGCGACGTTGTGCTCACGAACTCCGCTGGCGTGCACGCGATTCCGATCGCCGAGTACATTGTGGCCGCCGTGCTCTACTTCTTCCGCGGGCTCGATATCGCGGTCGATCAACAGCGCCGGGCCGAATGGGACAAGCATCGATTCGTCGGCGAGGCGTCGCCGTTGCGCGAGGTTGGCGGCTCGTGCGTGATCGTCGTTGGCGCGGGCGGCATCGGCTCCGAGGCGGCGCGACGATTGTCGGCGCTCGGCGCGCATTGCATTGGCGTGCGACGGCGTCCTGTACTCGGCGTGCCCGAGGGATTCGAGCGCGTCATCGGCTTCGACGCGATCGACGACGAGCTACCACGCGCCGACGCGGTCGTCCTGGCCGCTCCGCTCACCGAGAAGACGCGCGGTCTGCTCGATGCGCGTCGCATGGACTCGCTGTCGTCGAACGCGATCATCGTGAACGTCGCGCGTGGCGCGCTGCTCGACGAAGCGGCGCTCGTGGAGCGACTCCGTGCGGGACGGATCCGTGGCGCCGCGCTCGACGTGTTTCAGGAGGAGCCACTGGCGTCGGAAAGTCCGCTGTGGCAGCTTCGATCGGTGCTCGTGACGCCGCACGTGTCACCGGTCTCACCCGGTCGCTTCTGGGCGCGCGAGCTCGATCTCTTTCTCGACAACTGGCGGCGATTCGTGCGTGGGGACTCGCTGCGAAACGTCGTCGACAAGCACGCGGGCTACTGAGCCGCGCTTCATTCACTTTGGACTCGTGAGGCAGTTGTGAGCCTGACGCTGAAAGGAGTCTTTGGGCCGGTCGTCACCACTTTCCAGACTGCGACTGGAGACGTGGACTCGGAGGGCTTCGCGCGTAACGTGCGCGCGCATCTCGACGCGGGAATGCACGGCATCGTCGTCACCGGCTCGACCGGTGAGGCCGCGCTTCTCGACGAGCGCGAGCGGATGACGCTGGTGGAGACGGCGCGCAAGCAGATCGCGTCCGATCGGATTCTCATCGTCGGCACGGGCGCCGAGTCGACGCGCACCGCGCAGCGATACACGCGACTCGCCGCCGAGCGCGGTGCCGACGCCGTTCTCGTCGTCGCGCCTCATTACTACGGCGGGAAGGCAATGACGCATGCGGCGCTGGCCGCGCACTACAGCACCATAGCGGACACGAGTCCCGTCCCGGTCGTTCTGTACAACATTCCGAAGTACATGCACTTCGCGCTGCCGCCGGCGCTCGTGGCGGAGCTCGCGCGGCACGAGAACGTCATCGGGATCAAGGACAGCTCGGGTGATCTCGATCTCCTCGCCGGGTATCTCCAGGCGCAGAGCGCGAGCTTCTCGGTGCTGACGGGTAACGGCGCGACGTTCAAGCGCGCGCTGGAGATGGGTGCGCGCGGCGGCATCCTGGCCGTCGGACTCTTCGCGACGGGCCTCGCGCTCGAGGTGTACATGGCCGTGTCGGAGGGGACGGGCAGCAGCATCGAGCAGACGCAGGAGCGCCTCGGTACGCTCTCGACGCGGATTGTGAGTGAGCTCGGTGTTCCCGGTGTGAAAGCAGCGCTCGATCGCATCGGTCTCAGGGGCGGCCCGGTGAGAGCGCCATTGATGCCGCTCGCGGGCGAGGATGTCGCGCGAATCGCGGAGCTGCTGCGGCAGGCGGAACTGTCACTCGCGGCGTGAGCGTCGGCGAGGACGCCGCACGCCATCTCCGTCAACTGGCGCGGCAGCCACGTCCGACATCAAGTGCCGAGGCTGCCGAGGCCCGTCAGTACTGCAGCCAGGTGCTTTCGTCGATCGGCTACCGCGTCGCCGAGCGGCCGTTCGAGTACAGCGCCGCGGTGGGTTCCTACGGTACGCCGGCGGGTGGCGCGGCGTCACTCCTGCTCGTCCTCGCGGCGGCGGCTCTGTCGTTAGGCGCGCACCCGGCTCTCGCGCTTGGCGTGCTGACGGCCGGCTTTGGCGCTGTCGCGTTAGGCGGTCGCTGGCTGGCGCGGCGAGGCGTGCTCGCGCTCGGGGTTCTTCGGCGGCGCGGTGTGAACATCGAGGCGGTCCGCGGCGAAGGGGATCCCGAGCTCTGGCTCGTTGCGCACGTCGACTCCAAATCCCAGCCGATACCGCTCCTGTTACGCGCGGCCGGAATCGTCCTGCTTGCGCTCGCCGTGCTGTCGGCGTTCGCGCTCACGATTGCGGCACTGGTCGGTTCCGAGCCGGCGCGCGGCTGGGTCGTAGTGATCATCGGTGCCTTCATCGGGGCCATTCCGGTGCTGGGCTCCACGGTGGGTCGGGTGTCTCACGGCGCAGTGGACAACGCCTCCGGCGTCGCGACGATCCTGTGCGTCGCGGAGATGATCCGGCCGGGGCTTCCCGTGGGAGTACTCATCACTGACGCCGAGGAGCTGGGACTCGCGGGCGCACGCGCATGGTGCGCGGAAACCAGGTATGCCGCGGCGCCCGTACTCAACTGTGATGGCGTCGATGACGTCGGCCGGCTAACTGTCATGTGGACGCGTCCCCGCGCCCGACGTCTCGAGGACGCATTTCGCGCCGCCGCCGCGCGGACTGGGGAAGCGTTGCGTGTGATGCCGCTGGTTCCGGGAGTACTCGTGGATGCCGTTGCGTTCTCGGACGCGGGATGGGAGGCGGTGACGCTCAGCCGCGGCTCGATGGCGACGTTGAGGCGGATCCATACGCGGGCCGACGACCCGCGGCATCTCGATGGAAAGGGGATTGCCGGGGCGTCGCTCTTGTTAGGCTCGGTCGTTCACCAACTCATGGAGTCGTGATGGAAGTTCTCATTCTCGCAGCGGTGCTCCTGCTGTCGCTGATCATGATTCCGTTCGGCATGCCGGGAACGCTCGTGATGTTCGCGGCCGCGCTCTGCTACAAGCTGCTCGTGCCGCAAGGCGGAATCGGCTGGCCGTCGGTTGTCGTCGTTGGGATCTTGATGGCGATTGCCGAAGGTTTGGAGTGGACGCTCGCGGCGCGTTTCGCAAAGAAATACGGCGGCTCTCGGCGTGCGGGATGGGGTGCCGTGATCGGCGGGATGGTGGGGGCATTCATGGGCGTGCCGATCCCGATTGTCGGCTCGATCGTTGGCGCGTTCGCCGGCGCGTTCGTCGGCGCGCTCGTGTTCGAGATGAGTCGCGGGAGCGGCGGCGGCACGGCAACGAAGGTGGCCTGGGGCGCTCTCATCGGCAGGGTGACGGCGGCGGCGATCAAAGTCGCAATCGGCCTCGTGATGGCGGTGTGGCTGATTGCGGCGGCGCTCACGTGAGGTGGTCGGTGAACCGTGAACGGTGAACCGTGGCGTCCACCGTTCACCGTTCACCGTTCACCCTTCACCACTAGATTCTCCCACATGTTCAGCGCGAAAACTCGTACGCTCGTCGTCGTCGGGGCGCAGTGGGGCGACGAAGGCAAGGGGAAGCTCGTCGACGTGCTCGCGGAGCGCGCCGACTGGGTGGTGCGGTACCAGGGCGGGGCGAACGCGGGCCACACGGTGCACATCGGCGACACGTCGTTCGTGCTCCACCAGATCCCGAGCGGGATCCTGCACCCAGGCGTGCGGTGCGCGATCGGCAACGGAGTCGTGCTCGATCCGGATACGCTCTTTACGGAGATCGACGGCCTCGTCCGCGATGGTGTCGACGTCGAGGGCCGGCTCTACGTGAGCGATCGCGCCCATCTCGTGCTTCCGTATCACAAGCTGGTGGACGCGGAGAGCGAGGCAAGCAAGGCGATCGGGACGACGGGCCGAGGCATTGGTCCCGCATACGAGGACAAGGTCGCGCGGCGCGGAGTACGCGTTCTCGATCTCCGCCATCCTGATCGGCTGCGCCAGCTGGTGGAGCAAGGCGCGGCGCACGCCGAGGCGCAGCTCGCGCGGTTCGGAAGTAGCAAGCGAGTCAGCTGCGGGGAGACGCTGGCGATGCTCGAGCGGCTCGGCGAGCGGCTCCTGCCGCTCGCCGACGACGTCGGACTCGTTATGCATCGAGCCATCCGCAGCGGCGCGGCCGTTCTGCTCGAAGGGGCGCAAGGCTCCCTCCTCGACATCGATCACGGCACGTATCCGTTCGTGACGTCGAGCAACACGACGTCCGGTGGCGCCGCGGTGGGCGCCGGCGTCGCGCCGACCGCGCTCGACGCCATCCTCGGCGTCGTGAAGGCGTACACAACCCGCGTTGGGGCAGGCCCTCTGCCGACGGAGATGGACGAGCCGCTGGCGACGCAGGTTCGCTCGTTAGGCAACGAGTTCGGCGCGACGACGGGTCGCCCGCGGCGCTGCGGCTGGTTCGACGCCGTCGTCGTCCGCTACGCTTCGCGCATCAATGGCCTCACCGATCTTGCTGTCACGAAGCTCGACGTGCTCGACACGCTCGAGAAGATCGGGATCTGCGTCGGGTATGAGTACGAGGGCGAGCTCCACGAGGAGTTCCCGGCGGACCTCACGGCGCAGGAGCGTGTCGTACCGCGCTACGAGTGGATGGAGGGCTGGCGCCAGCAAACCGCCGACGCCCGCCGGATCGAGGATCTTCCCGGTGCGGCCCGCCGCTATCTCGATCGGATGCAGGAGATCGTCGAGACGCCGATCACGTACGTGAGCGTCGGCACGAAGCGGGATCAGATCATTCAGAGTGATTCGTGATGGTGGCTGGTGGTTGGTGACTGGTGGCTGGTAACTGACAGCTACCAGCCACCAGTCACCAACCACCGACGAACAGCCACCTCCAGTCACCAACGAATGTCCGACGTAGATGTCCTGATCGTGGGGGGCGGGCCGTGCGGACTCGCTGCGGCCATCGCGGCGCAGCGCGCGGGACTGCGTACGGTCGTCCTCGAGTCCGAGGTGATCGTCAACACGATCGCGCACTATCCGACGTACGTCCGATTCTTCTCTACCGCCGAGAAGCTCGGCATCGGCGATCTGCCGTTCATCATCGCGACGGAGAAGCCGACCCGCCGCGACGCCCTCGCGTACTATCGCGCCGCGGTCACGCACTTCGGCATTACGGTGCGGCAGTACGAGCGCGTGACGGAGATCGAGCGCGGGCACGATGAGCTGGTCGTGCACTCGCGGACGCGTGGTGGCGTCGCGCGCCGGACGAATGTCGGCGCTGTCATCGTCGCGACCGGCTACTTCGGCTCGCCGAATCGGCTCGGGGTGCCGGGTGAGAGCCTCCGGCACGTGAGCCACATCTACCGTGAGGGGCACGAAGCCTTTCAGCAGCGGGCCGTCGTCGTCGGCGGCGGGAACTCCGCCGCCGAAGCGGCCCTCGATCTGTGGCGCTCGGGCGCGCATGTCACGATGGTGCATTTCGGGCCGACCTTCGACAAGCGGATCAAGCCATGGGTGCAGCCCGACTTCGAGAACCGCGTGAAGGAGGGAAGTATCCATGTGCGGTGGAACAGTCGCGTGGCGTCGATCGAGCCTGATTCGGTCTGCATTCGCGCGACCGATGATGCCGGCCGCAGCGAGCGGCTGCCGGCCACTCTCGTTTACATCATGACCGGCTTCGCGCCCAATACCGATCTGCTCGTGCAGGTGGGTGTCCCGATCGATCCGACCACGGGGATTCCCGAGCACGATCCGGAGACGCTCGAGACGAGCGTGCCGGGGGTCTTCATCGCCGGTGTGGTCGTCGCTGGCTTCGACGCGAACAAGGTGTTCATCGAGAACGGTCGTTATCACGGCGACCGCATCGTCGCGCGCCTCCTCGGCCGCGCCGCGCCGCCACCGCCCAAGTTGAGCGCGGAGCTGGATACGTAGCAGGTGCTAGGTGCTGGGTGCTAGGTGCTAGTAGACTTCCCTAGCACCTAACACCCAGCACCTGGCACCAAACACCCAGCACCTCCACCGTGTCGACACAAACCCACCCCGACGTCCTCGAGAAGCTCGTGTCGCTCTGCAAGCGGCGAGGATTCATCTTCCAGTCCTCCGAGATCTACGGCGGCACGGGATCCGTCTGGGATTACGGCCCGCTCGGCGTCGAGCTGAAGAAGAATCTCAAGGACCGCTGGTGGCACTCGATGGTGCGCGCGCGCCAGGACATCGAGGGGATCGACGCCGCGATCCTGATGCATCGTGAGGTCTGGGTTGCGAGCGGTCACGTCGCCGGATTCACGGACCCGCTCGTCGATTGCCGCAATTGCAAGAAGCGCTTCCGCGCCGACGACCCGCGAATCAAAGGCACACCCGGAACGCCAGATGCTCAGTGTCCCGCATGCGGCATGAAGGGGACGCTCTCCGAGCCGCGTCTCTTCAATCTCATGTTCCGCACCTTCATGGGACCCGTAGAAGACTCGGCGGCGGAGATCTTTCTGCGTCCGGAAACGGCGCAGGGTATCTACGTCAACTTCCTGAACGTCCAGCAGGCGATGCGGCAGAAGGTGCCATTCGGCATTGCCCAGATCGGAAAGGCGTTCCGCAACGAGATCACGCCCGGCAACTTCATCTTCAGAACTCGTGAATTCGAGCAGATGGAGATGCAGTTCTTCGTCGAGCCGGGCACCGACATGCAGTGGTTCGACTACTGGAAAGAGCAGCGCATGACGTGGCACCGCAGCCTCGGCCTGGCCGAGGAGCGCCTGCAATTTCATCAGCACACGACGGAAGAGCTGGCGCATTACGCGCGCGCGGCCTTCGACATTCAGTTCGATTTCGGTGGCACCCTCGGCTTCCAGGAGATCGAGGGCGTCCACAATCGCGGCGACTTCGACCTGACCCAGCATCAGAAGCATTCGGGGAAGAAGCTCGAGTACTTCGACCAGCCGAACAATCGACGCTTTGTACCCAATGTCGTGGAGACATCCGTCGGCGCCGATCGGACGACCCTCGCCCTGCTCGTGAATGCGTACCGCGAGGAGCAGGTGCCTGGAGAGGAGGAGGGACGCACTGTGCTGGGCTTCGCGCCCTCGCTGGCACCCGTCAAAGCGGGAGTCTTTCCACTCGTGAAGAAGGACGGCATGCCGGAGTTCGCGGAGAAGCTCGCAAAGGAGCTGCGCGCCGGCTTCCCGGTCTTCTATGACGAGTCGGGCGCGATCGGCCGACGGTACCGCCGGCAGGACGAAGTCGGTACGCCGTTCTGCATCACGGTCGATGGCCAGACGATGCAGGATGGAACGGTGACGATCCGCGACCGTGACACGTTGCAGCAGGAGCGCGTCGCCGCGGATCGAGTGCGCAGCGTGATCGCCGAGCGAATCGGTGTGGGCGTGTGAGCAGTGGGAGGCTGAAATGGCGGTACTGAAATCGACGTCGCTCTCCATCGATCGCCTGCGGCGCGATGGTGAAGTCTTCATGGAGGAGCTCTCGCGCGAGTACTACCTCGCGCACTCTGGGCAGAAGTCCTCCGCCGAGCTGCAGCCCGTGTACGAGAAGCACGGGGCGATCCTTGGTCCGGACGCGCTGGCGATGGTGGTGGAGCTGTTCCGCGGCGCGCCGGCAGGGAGCGAGGAGCAGCGCGGCCTTCGGCTGCTCACCGACTGGCTCGCGGAATCGCAGAGCGCGCGCGCGTTGGCTCCGCTCGACGAGCGGGAGATCAGCTGGGAGGGAAGCGCCATCGTGCAGCTCGCCGATGGTCGCCAGCTGGAGTATCAGCGCGTCGCGATCGAGCTCGGGAACACCGCGGCGATGCGGGAGCGTCACGAGATCGACGCCGCGCGTGCGGCGCTCGTGCAGCGGGAGCTCGCGCCGATGCGTCGCGAGCGTTTCCAGCGCGAGCGCGACATTACCGAAGATCTCGGTCTCGCGAAGGACTACAACTCGGGCTTCGAGCTGCTGAGCGGGATCAACCTCGCCTCGCTCCGCGCCGAGTGCGACGCCTTTCTGCGTGAGACGCAGGCGATGTGGGATGATGTGCTGCCCGAGTTCCTCCACTCCCGTCTGCAGATGACGCGCACGGAGGCGACCCGCGCCGACGCTCTGGCGCTCTTCCGTGCCAAGGAGTTCGATCGCTTCTTCCCGCCGACCTCGATGGAGTCGGCTATCCGGAAGCAGGTGCTGGAAATGGGCATCGACGCCACGGCGTCGGGCCGCGTTGTCTTCGACACCGGCGACCGGGAAGGGAAGCGCTCGCGCGCCTTCTGCGCGCCCGTGCGCATACCTAACGAGGTGTACCTCGTGATGCGGCCGCACGGCGGCCAGACGGACTGGAACACCTTCCTCCACGAGCTCGGGCACGCGCTGCACTTCGCCTACATGCGTCCCGACCTGCAGTACGAGTATCGCTGGCTCGGCGACAACTCGATCACGGAAGGGTACGCGATGCTGTTCGACCATCTGATGCAGGACGTCGGATGGCTCAGGCGGTACACGGAGCTCGGGCCGGCGAATCTCCGTGGCTTTCTCCGCGCGGTGGGCTTTGAGGAGCTTCATTTTCTCCGCCGGTACGCGGCTAAGCTGGGCTACGAGATCGAGCTGTACGGCGGAGACGTGTCGTGGGATGCGCTTCCCGACCTGTACACCGACCGCCTAACGACGGCGACGGGGTTCCGGTACAGCCCCGCCGATGCATTCGTCGACGTCGATCCGCGGTTCTACGCCGCGCGCTATCTCAGGGCCTGGCAGCTGCAGGCGCTCATCTCGGAGACGCTCGTCGAGCGCTTCGACGCGGACTGGTGGCGGAATCCGCGCGCCGGGCCGTGGATCTGTTCCGCGCTCTTCGGCGAAGGCCAGCGCGAGCTCGCGGGCGAGCAGGCGCAGCGAATCTCGGGCAAGGAACTTTCCTTTGGTCCGCTGGTTCGTGCGGTCACGCGGATGCTCGAGTAAGGAGACCGGTCCATAGCGATACCACCATTGCAGAATGCCGCAGTGGCCACTGCGTCGATTTGCATGGCGAATCCTCGCGGATGCGTTGCGGTGGTGGAAATCGTCCTCGAAGGTGAGACCGCTGCGAACGCGCGGACCTCACTACTGCGACCGCGTAACTACGGTCCAGCTCGATCGTCAAAACGACGACTATGGCCACCGTCCTCATTGTCGACCAGGATCCGTCCGTTCGCGGGGTGCTCACGAAGGCGCT
>Ga0136846_1236550_pt1 | contig 11803 bp, 6 predicted proteins | sample HopSoiMetagenom2_FD_96841 | JGI IMG/M metagenome (GOLD analysis project Ga0136846, IMG submission 96841) | Grasslands soil microbial communities from Hopland, California, USA - 2 Assembly 2016 (version 4) | ecosystem: Environmental > Terrestrial > Soil > Grasslands | place: USA: Hopland... | reverse complement strand
GGGTTCTGACAAAAGGTTATTAATGAAGGAAACAAAAGGCAGATGGCAGGCAATAGTTTCTTGATCATTTCAACCATTTTATTACTGGCTAATTTACCAAAAACAAACGGTTCCCGGCAAAAGGCATCACCATAAATCCTTAATATTGCCAGTGCTTACTATTAAACGAATTCCAAAGATTCTGTGATGAAAAAATGGTTGTTGATCCTGCTTGCTGTATTAATAATAGTTATTTCCAGCATTTATATTTTTATTCCCGCCCGAATAAGCATCACTGAATCAGTTCCGGTCACCGCAACACAGGAAGGCACGATACGTATGTTCAGCAACAGGGAGAGCTGGAATAAGATCTGGCCTGGTGGTTCAAGGATGAAATACCGGTCAGACAGTTCAAAAGAGAATAGTGACACTTCATTTACATATAGCTCGCTGGGATTTGATTTCTATATAAACAAACTGCTTTATAATGCTATAGAATTCACTATAGAAAGAAATAAGGACAGTGTTGAGAGCACTCTCTATATTCTCCCTTACCAGGTGGATAGTTTTAAGTTACAATGGACCGCGCTATTACCCTCTACCAATAATCCTGTTAAACGGCTTCAAAATTATTTCATGGCTAAAAGGCTTACCCAAACGTTTCAGTTTGTTTTAAAAGGAATGGGGAGTAAGCTTAGCCAGGTAAAAACCATTTACGGTATAGATATCAAAAAAGACAAGATCCCTATCCAACAGGTGATCACTACCAAAAGATATCTGAATAAGTATCCTTCTACAGAAACCATCTATGAAATGATTGATGAATTAAAGAAGTATGCGGATCAACAGGGTGTCAAACAAATCGATCAGCCCATTTTTAATGTCTGGTCAACTGAAGAAGCAGAATTCACCACGCAGGTTGGCCTGTCAATCGACAGGAATATTCCCGGCAATGATCAGTACTCTTCAAAATGGATGATGAAGGGTGGAAATATCCTGACTGCTGACATAACAGGAGATAATAAAAAAATTGAATGGGCTAAATCTCAGATGGATCAATATATAGCTGATAATCATCGGAGCGTCATTGCTGCTCCCTTTGAAATGTTTATTACAGACCGAAGGGCGGAACCTGATTCAACAAAATGGATCACAAGATTGTACTACCCTGTTATTTAACCTGGTTATTTCTTAATGAATAAAGAACAGGGAAATCATTATTACGAAGGAAAAGAAAATACCGCTTATTGTTTTCATTAAATTCAAGAATATCCTTTACTTCCCCCTGAACATTCAGCCCGGTGTGCGCAGGTTCCTGCCACGCGAAAACGCCATGGCCCTGGTTCAATAAAACATCACCAAAATTCCCGTCCAGTTTTTCAAACTGTGGCAGAAACCCAAACTGGTTCCCACCTGTGATCAAATCAGGTTTACCGTCATTATTTACATCAGTAATCAGGATACTGTTGATGCAGGACAACTGGCTCATTACCGGCAGCTTCTCGATCCTGAACTTCCCACCTCCTTCATTAAAGGCAATACAGGAAGGAGCATAGTTAAATTCTTTCACCATGGAACTACTAATGATACTGGAAGAGAAAAGGTCCTGAATTGAACTTTCAGCATATTGCTTATGCTTAAGATTCCTGGTCTTGATACCCGGAAGCTGTTCCTGCAGATCATTCTTTAAAAATACCGGCATATCTTTCCCATTTACCGTATAAGTAATGATCTTATTCTTATGCTCATTTTGATCAAAATCACTTACCCATAATTTCACAGGTTCCGTTTCACTGGGCTTCAAATAGAAATTCTCTCCCACATTACCCAGAACAATGTCCTGTTTACCATCCCCGTCAAGATCCGCTATCGACATAGCCTGCCACCATCCAAATAGCTTGTCCATATTGGTCTCAATTTCTACAAAATGATCTTTCTTAAAAGAGAAGATCCTGGGTGTCATCCATTCACCTGTGATCATCAGTTCTTTTCCAGGGTCCTCGGTTATATCTGCCCAGGCTGCCCCTGTAACCATACCAATTTCTGCGATCTCAGGATTTCTTTTTGGAGCTATATCATTAAAGTGACCCGTACCATCATTTACAAAAAGGAAACTATGTGGATTCATTCCATATTCATTAGGATAATTGCGCCCTCCCAGGAAAAGATCAGGATAACCATCCCCTGTAAAATCATAATCAATAGCTACCGAAATATTCATGCCGGCCCAGGGGAAGCTTTTTGTATCAATTGTGAAATTCCCTTTCCCATCATTCCTGAATAAACGTATCTGCATTTCCGGGGTAACGGGAGGCTGATTATTTCCACCAGGGCATAGCAACAGGTCCATATCACCATCCCTGTCACTATCAAAAAATAGAACAGCATCATCTTCAAAGCTGAAGAATTGGGCAAACGCTTTTTCTTCCTTTTTAATAAATCTGCCGTCTGCTGTCTGAATGTATAATTGTCCCGGGTGACCACTGGCTCCTCCTATATATATATCCTTCAGGCCATCCCCATTAATATCTGCCATGGCTGCCTTAGGTCCTTCCCTTGATAATATGCGAGGGATTCCCCGCTCAGTATAAAAGTCTACATAATCATCCTCCTGGTGCCTGTTAAATGAATTTGGTACAAAGGAGAGTAAAGAATCTACTTTATTAATATTTGCAGGAATAGTTGGCTCGGACCCTTCCTGCATCACCAAATATTCCTTGTTAATGACTGGCCTGAGTATCCTGGTCATAGAACGATCTGGCCAGGTAATAATTATGGAATCAATACTCGTGCTGTTCCCCAATCCAAATATGAGTTTATAGTCTACTGACGATTGAAACCCTCTGCTTGGCACATGTTCCCGGGTTTGTATTTCGTTACCGGAAAACAATTGCACTCTGGCACCAATTGCAAATGGATTCGCGCCTTTGCCCTTAAGATTTAAGCTGATATAATTGTTTTTATTCAGTTCTCTTGCATTATTCCGATAGATAAAGGATGGCTGATTCTCATTATTTATGACGAGGTCCAGATCTCCATCATTATCCAGGTCACCATAGGCTGCTCCATTGGAGAAACCGGGCTGTGCAAGTCCCCATTCATTTTCGATATCGGTGAATTTTAAATTCTTGTCATTCCGGTATATCTTGTTTGGAAGCGGCGTTTGTGGTATTTCTTTAAGCACTTTATCGATATCATCTTTCTTCCCCGTCATCACCATTCTCTGTATTACATCATTCGCAAAGAAGTCCATGAAATCCAGGTTGGTCACATCCCGGTTAACGCCATTGCAAACAAGAAGATCATTCCACCCGTCATTGTCCATGTCAAACATCAAAGCCCCCCAGCTCCAGTCGGTAGCTGCAACACCACTATACCTTGCGATATCGATGAACTTTCCATTTCTGTTATTCAACTGCAAACAATTCTTGGTATACTGGAAATAAAATCCTGATTGCAGTTTGCTGTTGAACAGACTGATATTATCGAAAGAACCAGTGGTTTTTAACCGGTGGTCATCCATTGCCAGCATATCTGTAGTGAAAAGATCGCAATAACCGTCATTATTGATATCGGCAATATCAGCCCCCATGGAGGAAAAACTGGTATGTTGCATCCAGTTTTCAAGTTCATCTTTGAAAGTTCCGTTCTTTTGATTGATGTAGAGGTAATCCCTTTCGTAGGAATCATTGGATACATACACATCCGGATAGCCATCATTATTAATATCCGATACAGAAACTCCGAGTCCAAAACTGATCAAACCTCCGTGAATGCCTGCCTGCTGAGTGACCTCGTGGAAAAAACCATTGTCATTGCGGTATAAATGATCGCCACCACCTCTAAGAAAACCTGCGATCTTCCAGGCACTGTCTGGCAGATCACGACGGTTGGCGAAATTGAGTTGATTAATAGGAATAGGGCTATTATTGATCATGAAACAATCCAGATCCCCATCCAGATCATAATCAAAAAAGGAAACCTGAGTGGTGTAAGCAGAAATTCCCAGGCCGTATTTGTCAGCCTCCTCGGTAAAGCCAAGGTGGTGATTATTAATATATAATTTATTTTTCCTGGTTCCGGTTCCCATATGTCCGGAAGCACAAACATAAATATCCAGCCAGCCGTCTGCATTTACATCCGCAAATACCACCCCTGTATTCCACATATCATCATGGATAATTCCGGCCTTGCCAGAAATATCTTCAAATTGAAAATTGCCCTTATTTAAATACAATTTATTGGCGCCCGTATTGGAGGTAAGAAAGATATCCGGGAGGCTGTCATTATTGATATCCCCGATGGCCACTCCACCGCCATTGTAAAAATTCCGGAATAAGAAACTGTTTTCCAGTTTGCCATCGATCACATTATTGGTAAACTGGATACCTGTGTTTTCCATCAGGGTAAAGAGCGGGGCCTTTTTTTCTTTTTCGTTTCTACACGCAGAAAGGAAAGCAACCATCGCAAACAACAGGAAATATTGTTGGTATTTCATTCTGAAAAAGAAAGGCCATTGAGACAATGACCTTTCGCGAAATTAATAAAAACCTATTTGCTTAGCTATTTAATAACCGGGGTTCTGTTTCAGATTGGGATTAGCGGCAAGTGCCTGTGCCGGGACAGGGAAAAGCAGGTTTTTGGGATCATCGGCTGTTTTGTAAGGCCAGGGCCTCAGGAAGACGCCAAAACGAATCAGATCAGTTCTCCGCACCCATTCCCAGTACAATTCTCTTCCTCTTTCGGCAAGCAGGGTATTTGGCGCATAGTTGGTTGCAGAAACCAGTGTCATGCTTGCCAAAGGAGCAGCACCTCTTGCTGTACGTAACGCGTTCACCAGTGTCAATGCTCCTGCATTATCGGGAGCTGCTTTTCTCATCATGGCCTCAGCTACCATTAACACCACATCAGGATAACGGAAAATGACAAGGTCGTTACCGGCGGCGCCGTCATAATTGGAATAGTCCGGAGGATATTTTACAACACGAATACCTGTTATTTCTTCTTTGGCTGCATTGGTCTCCGTCATATTGGGACTAATAGCCGGATCAAATGCCAGCGGATGAGAAGGTGTTTTCCGGTCTGTAAGCGCCACACCGGCTTCATTGTATTGCTGTCCTACCAGCAAACCTGGGCGCAGTCCTGATACATTGGTTACTCCGGGATAATACCTTCCTCCGATCCTTTTATCTAAAAGAGAATCATTCAGTGTCATGGTAGTCGCAGCAGTAACACCAAATGTGTTATAAAATTCGGCTACTGTAGAAAAGCCATTCCATCCTGCATTTGGGTTCTTGGGAGTATATTGATTATAGTGAAGAGTGCTGTACCAGCGGGCTTTTACATCAAGATTATTCGCAGCCACACCACTTGTGTTTTGATAAGCAAAGATTCCTTCCTTGCATTTTACATCATTATCCACACTGAAATTATCGAAGTAGTTCGCTGTATAGGAATAACGATTGGAAGTCATGATGGCATTGCCCAATGTGATAACCTGTTGCATATCCGCATCCGAAAAAGTAGGCGCGGCCCTGTTAATGAAAGCTCCTTTATTTAAATAGCAACGCATCAGCAACATCCTGGCAGCATCCGGGTTAGCCCTGTAGTTCATATTTGCAACCGCTGGAGGAAGGTTAGGTAGAATAGCGTTCAATTCACTTATAATAAAATCAACTGCCGCTGCACCGCTCTTTACCTCCGGGGCATTCAGCAGGTTATCCCCCGGATTACGGAACGGATATTGTCCAAAAAGATCAAGCAGGTAATAAAGTGACCAGGCCCTGAGAAATCTTGCTTCTGCGGCCTGTACGTCAGAAGGATTAAATGCCAGTACATTGGTGGCATCGAAATTCATTTTGTTCAGACTATTGAAGGTGAGCAGGCATGCTGCCAGGTTTGGATTCCACGTGTGTGCGTGAACGGAACGCCATTTACCATTATCATCCCAGTCACCACCACGCGTTGGAACCAACGATTCATCTGAGCTGTTACCTGTCAGGTTGATCAATTGTTCCACATCATTGAAAGGACCGGTAAAATCAGAATAGGCGGCCTTTAATAACAAGGCAGTTCCTAATGCCCCCAGTGCGGCTGAAGTTTGCTGGTTCGTCAAGCTGCTGTTCAGCTTTTCATCAAGCCTGGTACATCCTGCAAATACAGCAATGATCAGCACCAACCCCACTTTATAATTATTATTACGTATCATAATTTAGTTTTTTCAGATTATAAGGAAAGATTAAAACCAAACGCTACTGTTCTTGGCGTTGGATAAGGAATGTATTCTATTGATCTTGAAGGATAATTGTTACTGCTCTTGTCAATATTGACTTCCGGATCAAATCCACTGAACCTGGTAATCACAAACAGGTTATTACCAGTTATAAACACACTCAGTCCTTTTACATACTTACCAGCATCACCGATCTTATAGGTAAGTGTGGCATTCCTTAATTTGAAATAATTTCCTTTCTCCAGGAACCGTTGGGAAGCTCCTACAGAGCTGGCTGGTTTTTCAGAAGAATTGAAGGCTGCCTTGTCAATATTTCTACCTCCTACTATTGAAGATATATTGGTAATATTTGTGGCAGTATTATTATAGATCATGAATCCGCCAGCACCGCCGGTATTAATGGTCAATGTAAATTTCTTCACACCCAGTGTTGTCCCAATGCCATAAAGGGTATGCGGGTTGGGATCACCTGCAAATTCCGGATCTGCACCGATCTGCTGAATACCGCTTGCGTCAAAGCCATTGAAGGGTTTCAGGTAAAATTCATTTACAGGCTGATTGTTGGTGATGATCTGGGCCAGCGTACCGGATACGCCCTGACCATTGATCTGGCCGGTCAGGATAACGATCGGGTTCTTGCTTCCCAGGCCGAAGAAATCTGTCAATTTGTTTTTGTTATGAGAGATGTTGAAGTTGACGTCCCAGCTGAAATTGGCCTTATTGACAAGATTGGCGCCAATCTGGAATTCAACTCCTTTGTTGGATAAATGACCAGGAATATTAATGAAATAAATGGAGGCAGGAGCTGGTTGAATGGCAGTGCTTTGGAATAGGATATCAGTTGTATTCTTATCATAATAATCAAGACTGCCATAGATCCTTCCCTGACTAAATCCAAAATCAAGGCCCAGGTTAAATGATTTTGTTTGTTCCCATTTGAGATCAGGATTAGCAACATTCTGCTGGCTTGCTGTATTATAGGCAGAAAACCCAAACTGTTCCTGTGAGGCGCCAGAAGGAAATTCCTGGTTGCCAGTTATACCCCAGGATGCACGGAACCCAAGATTGGAAAACACTGAACCACCTTTCATGAAATCTTCATTGCTTATATTCCATTTAAAGGCTGCAGAAGGAAAGTATCCATACCTGTTGTTTTTTCCAAAACGGCTGGATCCGTCTGCACGGATAGTACCTGTCAACAGGTATTTATCATTATAATTAAATATGGCCCTGCCAAAATATGATTGAAGTTCTGTTTCAGGGTCCTGAAAGGTGCTTGGCGGGAACTGTGTATTACCGTTTTGCAGCAGGTTAGTATACGGGATATCAATTCTGGTTTGTTGTGTGAGGTTGGTATTAAAACCGCCAGCTGCAAATGATGAATTGCCGAAATTGGATTTCCAGTATTCAAAACCTGCAAGGGCATTGAGCGAAAGCCTGGGGCTTAGCTTTGCATTATAATTAAGTGTATGCGTAAAGGTTTGTGAGTTTAGCTCAGCAAATGATTTGATGCCATAGCCAATACCAGACAAACCGGCATACCCTTGTAACCATCCATACAGATTGGTATTTCTTTCCCCTGTACTGTTATTGATGGCATACAAAAATTTATATTCCAGGTTATCGAGGATCTTATAGGAGGCGGATATGTTTCCAAGTACACTATTCACTTTTGCCACATCATTGATGCCTTCAAGCAGCGCTAATGGATTGCCGGATCCATTGGTAGGGAATACGAACAAACCATTATTGTCCTTAAATCCTACAGTAGGATTCCAGCTCAGGGCGGCACTTACCAGGTTACCCTGCGAACCGGCTGTATTACTTACGTTTGGAATGTTTTCTGTAATATGACCTGCTATCAGGTTAAAATCAATTGTCAGTTTTTTATCAAGGAACTTGTATTGACCTCCAAAGGTCCCTATATATTTATCGAGACTTGATTCTTTAATGAATCCCTGCGTTCTTGAACCCAGGAAGGATGCACGGAATCTTCCTACTTCATTACCTCCACTGAAAGCAAGATTATAGAGCTGACCAAGATTATGTTGAGTGATCTCTTTCATGGCATCCACATCCTGCTTACCGATCAAAGCTGTATTCAGTCCATATTTTGAAATAGCCTGTTTGAATTCACCAGCATCCAGGGTCTCATATCGTTTCATATAACCAGCGTTAAAACCAAAACTGGCATTGAAATCAAGTTTCATTGGTCCTGATGTTCCTTTCTTTGTAGTAATTACAATTACACCATTGGCACCACGGGAACCATAGATTGCAGCAGAAGATGCATCTTTTAACACATCTATCTGTGCAATATCATATGGATTGATGTATGTAAGCGGGTTGGCATCAGGTGTTGTACCAAAGCCCAAACCATTAGCGCCAAGGTTTACACTTGGTCTGGCTGAACGGCCATCCAGTGGCACTCCATCTATTACATACAGCGGATTATTAACTGCTCTGATAGAATTATTACCGCGGATCTTGATGGTAGTAGCTACCCCAGGCTGACCGCTGTTATTGGTGATCTCAAGACCAGCAACCTTGTTTTGCAACAACTGGTCAGGGGACGTAACAACGCCCTGGTTAAAATCTTTTGCCTGTAAGGTGGCAACTGCACCCGTGAGATCTTTTTTACGGGCAGTACCGTAGCCTACAACTACAACGGCATTAAGGTCCTGACCAATTGCATCCAGTAAAACATTGGCCGTATTATCAGAACCAATGGAAACCTCCTGCCTTCCGAATCCAACGGAAGTAACAACAAGTGTATTGACATTACCTGGTACGGAAATACTGAAATCACCACTGGCATTGGTTGAAGTTCCCTTACTGGTCCCTTTCGGAATCACAGAAGCGCCTTCAATTGGATTGCCACTTTTTGAATCAGTAATTTTTCCGGTAACTGTCCTGTCTTGTGCCAGGAGACTTAGAGATAATAAAATGAAAGAAAGGGTGAGAGGTACCCTCTTGAGGAGTTTTTTGGCAAGCATAAGCATTAGTGTGTGTGGTTAGGAAATTGAACCAATCGTCATGTGTATCCTACACACAATTTAAATGATTTTGCAAACCACCCCAAAAAAAATACCGATTAAGTGTCTGATTTACAATTACATAGGCTAATGCATTCTTTTTGTTTGTGTTATATGTACATATTGAAAAAAAACCGCAAATGACTGTAGCTAATAATAAGTTGAACTGGAATATAATGCTTAGTGTTAACCCTTACATACCTGAAATAAAAAAGGTACGAAGTATATCAGAATCCACCTGCTTTGCTAACTAATGGATTCCTCTATGCTCCGCACCTCTGTTCCTGACTGCTTATGTGTGTGACTACTTTATTGAGTAACAGTATATGTATTCGTTACAAAATTCACTTTGATCTTATATGATCCGGCAGCTGATGGCGTTGGTATCGCATCGGGATCACTACCGCTACCATAATTGGCACCCAATGTTCCTCCAGTTGCAGAACTTCCTCCAAATTGTGGTTGCCATTGATTCTGCGTGGAAAGGAATTTATAATATTTCCCAGGAGCCAATGTTGCTGTGATGCCATATTCAGAACTGTTTAAACGATTAAACTGTTGGGCAACTGGTGGAGTATTGGTCCATCCTGCCGCTGTTGCATCACCTGTCATATACAACTCCTGTGGCAGATCATTGCTTACAGGTGTAACTGTATATTTTCCTGTCTGGAAATCAAGGATTATTTTATACCATCCCGCAACTGAAGGACTTGGGAATCCGGGATCAGCATTTTCCTGAATGAATGATCCTGTTGCTGAAGTACCGCCATTTACCATATGGAACTGGGTGTCCCAATTGCCCTGTGTTTGCAATAGCTTCCAGGCGCCGCTTCCTTTTAGATACATGATCCCCCCCCAGGTTGTTTCATCCAGCTTTGCAAACTCTCTTGCAGCAGGGAAAGCAGGAGCGGGATCATTGGACCATCCAAATGTTGTGGCGTCTCCTACAATAAATACTCTGTTAGATGCAGGTAAGGCAACTTTCGGAGGAATTTTATAAGGCGTCATCCTTATCTTGACAGTATTGGATATCAGACGTTCATTATTATTTGCATACGAAGAGATAACTCTTACGTCCATATCAACTGGAACATTGAATGCATATCCTTTACCGAGTAAAATCGTATTCAGTTCTTTAGCAGTAAAAGAAGTACTAAGACTTTTGAGTACCGACTTGCCAGCAGCATTGGCAAAATTTTTACCGGTAGAATCAATTTCAATCACAAATTTGATGTTCGTGGAATCAGTTGCATAATTCGGATTGGTCCAGCTAAGGGTCAATGCAGTTTTATTGGAATCTGCGGCAGGTGGTGCCAGCGTGGTAGCTGAACTGGTAAGTTCTGGTTTCTTGCCATTTTCATAATAAGGAAGATCGTCTACCTTATCACAGGCTGTATACAACACAGAAACTACAGCAGACAACAGTATTATTTTGATCAAATTTTTCATATCCTTTGATTAAGCATGTTAGAGTTTGGTTACTGTAAATTTTCCGCGCTGGAAGTCTACTGAGATCTTGTAGTTACCAGTTGCGGCTGGTGCCAGGATATCACCGCCATTGGCTTTGAAATCATCACCATTCACATTATTAGCGTTATTGCTGCCTGTGAAACCATATTTTGCTCCCCAATCAGCATACTTTGGTAATAACAGATAGGAACCTCCTCCGGTTAATGTAATACTCGGGAGTTCATATAATGTTGCACTTACTTTGGTAAACTGCTGAGCTGTGTTTTCCGCTTCACCACAGGCACACTGCCAGCCGGCAGGTGTTGCACTACCCGTAATGAATAATTTATTAGTTGCAGGAGGATCAACCTTGGGAGGAATAGCGTAAGGTGTTATCTTATAAGAAAGGGTATTTGAAATAACTGTGGCTGCTCCATTCATGCTTGCCTTCACTCTTACTTCAATATCAGCTGCAACACCAGGCTGTAATTGAAGCTGATTTAACAGGTAATCATTGAGCTGGCTGGTCAGTAATGACAGCGTTAACTCTTTACTCACGGCAACAGTCTGCTTACCGGCACCATTGAAGTTGGCACCTTTCTTATCTATTTCTACCAGGTAAGACACATCCTGTGAGCTAATACCTGTAGTAAACCGATAATCTGGATTGGTCCATGAGAACTTCACTGCTTCTTTATCTGCATTTGCATATGCAAGATTGATGGTAGCTGAGGAAGCAGTTAACACAGGATTTTTGCTGTCCTGAAGGAATACTTTATTCTCATCTTTTTTACAGGAATTGATCACCGTAAAAAGCAGGGAAGAAAGAAAAACAATTTTTAATAGCTGTTTCATATATGATTTTTTTCCGGTGATCATTTTAATATCCATCGTTTTGGGTGAGATTGGGGTTGGCTGATCTGTTCTCAGAGGGAACCGGGAAAATATTATACTTGTCATTCACCGCAGTTCCGGATGATACCCCACCTTTCCATGGCCACAGGTAAGTTCCGGTTGTCAGTAAACCATAACGAATAAGGTCAGTTCTGCGATGCCCTTCCCAATACAATTCCCTTCCACGCTCTTTTAAAATAAAATCAAGTGTAAG
>Ga0136846_1212161_pt1 | contig 11804 bp, 9 predicted proteins | sample HopSoiMetagenom2_FD_96841 | JGI IMG/M metagenome (GOLD analysis project Ga0136846, IMG submission 96841) | Grasslands soil microbial communities from Hopland, California, USA - 2 Assembly 2016 (version 4) | ecosystem: Environmental > Terrestrial > Soil > Grasslands | place: USA: Hopland... | reverse complement strand
CGGGCGCGATGCAGGTCGTGTTGCTGGGCCGCGCGTCCAGTCCACTGATGCTGGACGGTGACGGCGTCGGCGTCGGCGTCGGCGTCGGGGTCGGGGTCGGGGTCGGGGTCGGTGTCGGTGTCGGGTTGGTGCTGCCGTTGCCCGGGACGACCGTCGCGAGGTAGCCGTAGTACCGCCCGGCGACGGGGGACAGCGGATCGCCGGTGAAGGTGTGGCCGCGGTTCACGGCCCCCGCCTGCGCGCTGGCCCGGACCGCGGCGATGACCTGGGCGGGCGTCGAGCCGGCGCAGTAGCCGCCGGAGGCGACGCAGTCGAGGACGACGCCGCTCACCGTGGCCGCGGACATGCTCGTCCCCGACTGGATGTACCCGGCCTGGTTGCCCTTTTTCGTCGTGTAGGGGCACACGCCGGGCGCGGCGATCGTGTGGGCCTTGTCGGCTGCCGACACCGCGTAGTTGCTGCTCGAGGAGTACTGGTCGTCGGGGATGCTCGCGGCGCTCGTGCAGTCGGCCGGGCCCGTGCCGAGCTTCCCGGGCTTGCCGTCGTAGTCGGCCATGTTCGTGGCGGTCAGGGCCTCGTCGTAGGCGGCCGGCACGATCGTGGCGAGGTCGCTGCTCTGGTTCCCGGCCGCGGCGACCACTGTGACGCCGGCGGCGGTCAGGTCGCAGATGGCCTGGTGCACGAGGTCGCCGTCGGTGCGCCCGCAATTGCCGTCGTCGGTGCCGGGGTAGCCGAGGCTCATGTTGGCCACCTTGATGTTCAGCGCCGCGGAGTTGTTGAGCACCCAGTTCAGCCCGCACAGCAGCGTCGAGACCGTGCCCTTCTCCTTGGCGTCGAGCACCCGGACGCTGTAGATCGGCACACCGGGCGCAACGCCGACGATGCCGCCACTGTTGTCCGCCGCGGCGATCGCGCCCGCCACTCCGGTGCCGTGCCCATTGGCATCTGCGAAGGACGTCGGTGCCGCCGGGTCGCAAGCGACGCCGCCCGCGACCCGGTAGTCGGTGTGGGCGTCCACGCCGGTGTCGATGACCGCGACCGCCGCTCCGCCCACGGCACCGCTGCCGTCCCCGGCGTTCACCGGGGGACGGTCCGCCTCAACGGTCATGACCCGCACCGGTGTCGTCTGGGCGAACGTGTCGACCTCGGCGTCCGGCCGGACGGCGACGACGTCGGCCGCCCGGGCGAGCGCGGTCGCCTGCGCCGCCGTGAGGGTGGCGGCGAACCCGTCCAGCCGGCCGTCCAGGGTGAGGGTGGGCCGGACGCCGAGCCGCTGGGCGACGGCCGCGGCGCGGGCGTCGTCGGTGGTGACGACGTAGCGCCCCGCAGGCAACGCCGGTGCGGCCTGGGCCGAGACCGCGGCGACCACCAAGAGGCCGGCGGTGAGCGCCAACACGGCCGCGAGGGAGGCGAGCCTTACGGTTCGGGATCCGCTGCGGGCGGCCCGGGATCGAGCGGTCGGGGGCACGTAGATCTCCTCGTCCTACCCGCGGGCGTGGTCACGGCGTGCTGTTCCGTGCGAGTGCGGGGCCGGACGCAGAGGTTAAACGGCGCAGGCGTTCACAGGAATACCTGAGCGATAAAATTCTCTCACCAGAAGCAGTTGCGTTGTGAGCAGGCCACGAATAGTGCCGCGTTCGAGTCCAATGATGACATTTAGTGCATGCGTCATCACTTTCCGCAGACGTCGGGGTGCGGCAGCCGCAGAACGCGCGGAACTACGCGTACGTGGAAGAACTTCTGCAGCGCACGCTGGCGTCGGTCTGTGCCCAGACCGACGACGACTACCGAGTAGTCGTGGTGTGCAACCGGGTGCCGGCGGGACCGGTCCTGCCGCAGGTCGTGTTCGTCCAGGTCGACTTCCCGGCTCCCGGCTGCGGCCCCGACCGGCTGGATAGTCCGCCGGCCGCCGCGACCCGGTCAGCCGCTGTGGCCCGCCCACAGATCGCGGGGGAACGCCGACAGCAGCTGCCGCGGGTCCCAGACGAGCTCCTCGTGGCCGCCGAGAGCGATGGCGGTCGGGACGTCGTCGGCGATCACGACGTCGTGTCGCCCGGTGCCCTCGAGGTAGTCCAGGTACTTGAACGGGTCCTCGCGTTCCGATCGCACGATCCGTGCCGGGACGCCGAAGGCATCGGCCAGGATGATCGCGTGCAGTGAGGAGCCCACGACGAGGCGGCTGCGCACGATCCGGCGCAGGCACGCCTCCAGCCGGCTGCGCGGGTCGAGCACTGATGTCCCACCCCGCCAGGTGCGCAGGTCGTTGAGGTTGGGGACGACGGTGACGTCGTACTTCTTCTGCGCGCTCAGCGCTACCAGGTCCGGGCGGTAGCCGGGGAGCAGCAGCGCCGGGTCGCCGTAGATCTCGGGTGCCTCGATGCCGCGGCGGTCGAGGACCTGGCGGGTCCGTGGCCCGCGGACCGCCCGCACATCGAGGCGCGGAACGGTCATCGCGTCATCGCGGATCTTGCCGTTCACGCCGGCGCCCCACACCGCGTCCCCGTCGCTCAGCAGGTGCATGATCGACCCCACCGCGGCCAGTCGGCCGGCGGCACCCGCGGCGGTGGTGAGCTCCAGCCGACCCGCCTCGGCGCCGACGATCACCGGTCCGAGGAGGTCCCCGAAGTTGCTGGCGGGACGGCGCCACGGCAGCCGCCCGCCCAGCCGCCCGGGGACCAGCGGGCGGGTCGGGTTCCAGCGCACCACCCTGACACCGTGAACGAGATGCTCGGACAACCCCGCGGCCGCGGGCGTGGTCGTGCTCGACCTGGTCATGCCTGCCGCACTCCTTCCTTGGGCGTGTCGCCGTCCCAGGCCGGCTCTGCGTCGGGCCCTGCGCCGGCCAGCGCGGCCGCCGGCGTTCCGTCCGGCGCCTGACGCCGCCGCAGAGCGGCCGGCCGGAGGGGCACCTTGCGGCCGAGCAGTTCCTCGAGCAGGCGCCGCTCGAGGAGGAGCACGCCGGTGAGCCAGGTCAAGGTGCCGACCGCGGCCATGAGCCCAAGTCGCAGCCAAGGGCCTGATCCTCCGGCGAGGACACCCACCGCCGCGATGGCCGCCATCGTCGCCGCGCCCACGACCAGGGGGCGCCAGAAGGGGACGACCGCATCGCGCCAGCGGATGCCGAGCGCGCGCAGCAGGGGCCGGCTGTTGATCGCGAGCGTCAGCGGAGCCCTGATGAGGGTGGCCACGGCGATGCCGATGACGCCACCGAGGAAGAAGCCCACCAGCATGAAGCCGATCGTCAGTCCGGCGGTGACCAGGCCGTAGCGGAACTGGCGGCCGGTCTGGCCCAGCGCCTGGTACATCGGATTGATGTTGATGCCGATGACCATGAACGGGATGGTTCCGGCGAACCACTGCAGGATCGGGATCACCGGCTCCCAGCCGGGGCCGAACAGCGCTTCCACCAAGGTGCTGGCCGAGACCACGATCGCCAGGCCGACCGGCACGCCGAACATGGCCGCGGCGCGGAGCACGCGCAGCCATGCCCCGCGCAGCCGCGGCAGGTCGTTGCCCATCGCGCTGAACGCCGGGAAGAAGATCCGCGACAGGACGTCGGAGATCTGGCTGGCCGGCAGGTTCATGAGGTTGTAGGCGCGGTTGTAGTAACCGAGCGTGGCGACGTCGAGGACCCTGCCGATGACGAACCGGTCGAGGTTGCGTGCCCAGTAGTTCACGAAGGTGAAGCCGGTCAGCCCACGGCCGAATGACCACATGCGGTCGAAGGACACGCGGTCGGGCCCGTGCCGGGGGAACCACCGGACCCGCCAGACCGAGAGGAGCAGGTTCGTCGCCCGCTCGGCCACCGGCCCGAGCACCAGGCTGTACGCCCCGGCGCCCAGGAACGCCGCGCCGAGGGTGACGACCAGGGACGCCGCAGCCGCCGCCACGGCGATCGACGTCTCGATGTCGAAGCGCATGGCCCGCCGCAGGAGCGCGACGTTCACCGCATTGCAGGACAGCAGCATGGTGAAGGCGGAGACGATCGTCAGCCCGAACAGTTCCGGGCTGTGGAACCACTGCGACAGCGGCCACGCCAGCGCGGCGGTGAGGACCGCGGTGCCGACCGCCATCGCGAGGTTCGCCCAGAACGCGGTGGCGAGGAACTTCTCGTCGAGCGTGCGCGTCTGCACCACTGATGCGGCGAAGCCCATGTCGATGAACAGGGCGGCGAACGCGGAGATGGCCGTCACCAGGGCGTAGAGGCCGTAGTCCTCCGCGGAGAGAAGCCTGGCCAGCACCACCATCGACGCCATGGCCAGCAGTTGCAGGACCACGCGGGCGACGCCGTTGTAGAGCAGCCCGCGCCGGACGCTGCCGCCGATGTCACGGGCGGCGCCCTTCGAGGTGCGCAGCTGGAGGACCAACGGGTGCTCTACCGGTTCGGCCTGGGGGACCCCTGCATCAGGCTCGGGCACGGCGTCTCCTTCCACGGGGCGTTGCGATCACGCGGCGCAGGGCGGCCTCGGTCTGCGCCGCGATGCGGGGCCAGGCGAAGGGGGTGAGATCAGGTGCGGCACCCCGCTCCTCGGCGGCGCCCCAGGTGAGGGCGGTGCGCAGGGCGTCGTCCAGGGAGCCCGTGTAGGTATGCACCCATTCCCGGCCGACGGCCTGCTGCAGCTCGGGCATCGCTCCTCGACCCGGCACCACCACGGGGCGGTCGGCCGAGAGGGCGAGCAACGCCGTGCCGGAGTTCAGGACGTCGGAATAGGGCAGGACGACGACGTCGGCGGCGGCCAGCCAGGCCGACAGCCGCTCGGGAGGCTGGAACTGCAGGTCCAGGCGCACGCGGTGGTCCCCGGCGGCGGCCGTGAGTCGCGCCCGCAGCGCGTCGTCGCGGACCTGCCCCGCGACGACGAGGCATGCGTCGTCGTCGGGCAGCCGGGTGAACGCCTCGATCAGCGCCGGGACGTTCTTGTACGGGCGGACCTGCCCGGCGAAGAGCAGCACCCGGGCGTCGCAGTCGACGCCGAGCTCCGCCCGGGCCTCCTTGCGCGAGAGGTTGCGATCGACCTCGTCCCGGTAGTCGCCGTGCGGGGTCACCGCGGCCACCGCGCGGCGCAGCGGGGGATGGGCTGCCCGGATCGGCTCCAGTGCCGACGCGGTCAGCGTCAGGACGCCGTCCACCTGGCGGGAGAACAGCGCCCAGAAGGCGCGGGCGGTTCCCCTGGACGTGCCCTCGTGCGGCGTCAGGTTGTGCACGGTCCACACCAGACGCGTCCGCCGGCGGAGCCTGGCCACGGCCAGGGCAGCGGTGAAGGAGCCTGCGCGCCAGGCGGCGCGCCACCACCGCCGGCCGGAGAGGAAGCGCAGCTCCGGCCAGTGCACGTGCACGACGTCGGGCGGGTCGAGCGCGAGCCGCCCCACGGTGAGCTCCTCCACCAGGACCCCCCGGGCGGCCAGGTGTCCGTACAGCAGGGCGTTGTAGGGGTTGGCGTGCCGCGTCCGGAAGGCAGGATCGGCCGCGATGCGCAGCGGACGATCGGGGATCGCGGTCATCCCAGACAGAAGTCGAGCATCTGTTCGTGGCGGGCAGCCCACGAGTTGGCGTGGATGAACTCTCGGCGCACCGACTCCGCCATCGGGCCCAGGGCCAGCGCCTCGGGGAGCCGGTCGGCGAAGTCGGCCACGTCGTCGGTGAGCAGCACGTGCGGGCTGAGCCCGCGGACCGGGCCGAACCCGGGGGTGAGCACCGGTGAGCCCGCCGCCAGGTACTCGTACAGCTTCAGCGGGGACATCGCCTCGGTGAGCTCGGTCCGTCGGTGGGCGACCAGGCAGACGTCTGCGGAGCGGAGCAGGGCGACGATCGACCCCCGGTCGACCGCACCATTCATATGCACACGCGGCGATGCGGCCAGGGGAGCGAGGTACTCGGGATCCTCGACATGGCCGACGAGGAAGATCTGGAGGGTGGGGTGGGAGTCGAGGACGTGCAGGAGTCCCTTGACGTCGATGCGCGAGTCCAGCGTGCCGACGTATACCGCGCGCGGGCCCGGCGCCGCGGTGAACCACTCGGGCGGCGTCGGGGTCGGACCTTGCCACTCCTGAGGTTCGATCCCGTTGGGCGCCACGAGGGAGGGACCGAGCGGGTCGATCCGTCTGATGATCTCCGACGAGACGGCCATGACGGGCCGGCTGAGCGCCCGCATCTCCCGGTAGGCGGCGCGGTAGGCCGGCCACCACGGGCGCCGGGCCGGAAGGGCCGACCAGTCGTCGCGTGCGTAGAACACCACCCGGCGGGCCCACTCGGCGGGGCAGAAGGCGGCGACGAACGGGTTGGTGGTGATGACCACCGGCTCGCGCAGGCCCCGCGCCTTGGCGGCGCGGCGGACGACGCCGTCGTAGCGGCGGTAGGCCTCGGCCAGCCGGGGGACGTCGACCGGGTCCTGGCGGCGGAGCCGCAGCGGGGTGAGCAGGCTGTGGTCGGCCGTCGCCGAGAACCGTGGATCAGCGTGCCGGAGCAGGATCCGGGCGGCGCGGATCGGCGCGCTGCGATAGGGGTTGGCGACGAGGAGACGGCGAACCCGTGGATGGTCCTTCATCGTGAGGACCAGCCGCTCCGGCGGCCGGTGCATCCCCCGGCGGACCGCGTCGCCCCAGGAGTCGAACGAGAAGGTGAAGACGACGTCCTCGGCGCCGCTGTGCAGGTCATCCGTGAGGAAATCCGAGGACGTCTCGGCGGTCACCGCAGGCCCCCGGCAGCCGGCTCCGACGGCGCGCTCGTCTCGGCGACGGCGGTGGGAGCCAAGCCCAGCGCGGCCGGATAGCCCCTGCGCCAGGCGGAGCGCGTGTGCCACACCGTCGTCCAGTCGGCGCCGCCCGCACCGCTGAGTCGCGCGAGGGTCGCGCGTAGGCCGACCCCGAGGGTGAGGAGGGTGAGGCCGAGCGCCCGCGCGGGGCGGTTCCACCTGCGGCGGAGGAGGGTTGCGCGGCCGGCCATCACGAGCGGCATCTTGGAGCTCCCGCTCGACGAGCCGCCCTTGGTATGCCGGATCTCGGCCCCGGGGACGATCACCGGCCGGTATCCCCGCGTGCGGGCCCGCACCGACAGATCGGCGTCCTCGCCGTACAGCCAGTAGGTCTCGTCCATCCCGCCGAGGGTCTGCCAGACGTCGCGCCGGACGAGCAGCAGGCAGCCGGTGATGACCGGGACCTCGCGCACGGAGTCCCGCTGCCACGGACCCAGCGACTCGGGATCGAAGACCCGGGAGCGGGGAAAGGCCGTGGAGAGTCCGGTTGCGAACCAGGTGAGGGAGCGCAGGGTCATGTCCCCCCAGCAGGAACTGGGGTCGTTGGCGCCGTCGGGTCCGACCACGCGACCGCCGTAGAGGCCGTGCCGCGGATGTGCGAGAGCGAAGGAGACCAGGGCGTCCAGCGCGCCGGGGAGCAGGACGGCGTCCGGATTGAGCAACAGGACGAAGTCTCCCGCGCCGGCCGCGGCCCCCAGGTTGGCCGCTCGGGCAAAGCCCACGTTGCCGCCGGCGAGGACCAGCCGGGCCTCGGGATAGTCGCGCCGGACCAGATCGACCGACCCGTCGCTCGATGCGTTGTCGACGACCACGATCTCCGGCCGGACGGTGGCGGATCCGGCCGCGAGCACGCTGTCGAGGCACGCGGGCAGGTCGGCCGCACTGTTGTAGGAGACGACGACGACGGTGACGGTGGTTGCGGACGGGGAAGTCATCCGGCCTCCTCCGGGATGGGGGCGGTCACACGCGAACCCACGACGCGGGCGGGGATGCCCACCGCGATGCTGTCGGGGGGGACGTCCTTGGTCACGATGGAGCCGGCACCCACGACTGCGCCGTCGCCGATGGTGACCCCGGGCAGGATGATGACCCGCGCGCCCAGCCAGGTGCCCGCGCCGACGACGACGTCCGCCTCGTCCCTGGGCTGGTCCATGACGGGGATGCCGGGAGTCATCCGGTAGTTCGCGACGGTGATCATGACCTCGGGGCCGAGCAGCGCCTTCTCCCCGAGAACGATGCCGGCCCGTTCCCCGGCCCAGAGCATGCAGCGCTCGCCGATGTGCGCGCCGGGCCCGACGGTCAGGTGGTGGCCGTTGCGGAGCGAGACGTTGGGCGCCATCGCCACGCCCGGTCCGATGGTCGCCGCCCGCCGCTGGGAGACGTGACTGTAGCCGTAGTAGTGGAGAAGCCGGGCCACGTGCAGGACGATGCCGACGTCGCGGGCCGAGGCCAGCACGCGCGCGACGCGTGGGTTCACCGGTGGGCTCCGATCGGCTCGACGACGTTGCCGGTCAGCGTGGCCGCCAACGACTCGGCGAAGGCGGGCAAGTTCTCGGATCGCCTTGTGGCCAGCGAGACCACCACCGTCCGTCGGCGGATGAGGGCCAGGGCGCCGAAGTCCTCGTCGGCGCCCAGCGAAGGCATCAGGGCCACCTGCTCCACCGCGGCGGGGCCGAACCAGAGCTCCTGGCGGGGGCCGACCAGCGTCGTGGCGTGTGCGCGTGCCGGTCCGGCGGTGGCATGCGCCGGAGCCCGCAACTGCTGGCGTACCGCGGGCACGCTCTCCTCGAGCGGCTGCGCGGGATCGACCTGCACGGTCACCACCCGGATTCGGTTGGCGGCTACGGCGCCGGCGGCAGGGCGATCGGACATCGGTACGTGCAGGAGCTGCGCGCCCCCGTCCGCGTTGCCGTCCCCGGCCGCAGCGACCGCGTGTGACACCGCCACGGCCAGGAGCTCGTTCACGTTCCCGCCGCAAGCCCGGGCGTATCGGCTCACCGTGTCCAGCGGCAGCTCGAGCCGGTGCAGGCCCAGCTCGGGGGTGACTGGAACGGCGGACCGCCGCAGCCGGGCGAGGGACAGTGTCAGGGTCCAGCGCTGGCGCCCGAGCACCCGCCGGGCGCGGTCCTTCGGCGATCGCGACAGCCACGAGCGCGCGGCCGCCCGCCAGGAGGGCTGGTCGGCCCACCACATCCGCAGTAGCGAGAGAGCCAGAGCCACCGGCCCGAGGGGCCCGGTGACCGGCGAATCGTGCGGCGGCGTGTGCAGCGGACCGGGCTGACCGCCGGTCAGCTGTTGCAGGATCTGCAGGCCCAGCAGGCCGTCGGTCCACGCGTGAGAGGCCCGCAGCACGAGCACCACCGGGCCGGCGGGGTCGTCGACCACGGTCACGTGCACGGGAGAGGTCCGCAGGTCGATCGGGACCTGCTGGAGCGCCGCCACCAGGCTGTCCACCTCCGCGGCCCCGCAGGGGTGAGGCCACAACTCGATGGCCCGGTCGAGTGGTTCGGCGGCGGACACCCACGCGGGGGGAGTCAGGCCCAGGGCCGAGGACACCAGGCGGGTGGCGTTGTACTCGTGGGCCCGCAGCCACCAGGTCAGGTGCCCTCGAACGGCGGGGAAGTCCAGCCGGCCGGCGGTGTCGCGCAGCCCAGCACCGTCCAGCACGTAGACCGCCGTGGTCATCTGCTGGAGCTGCCCGGGCAGGGCGCGCGCGAAGCGCTCCTCCACCGGGCGCAGGGGCACGACGAGCGCGCCGTGACTGGTCCTCCTCATGCTGCGACACGCTCCTGGTCAGGCTCGGGTGCGAAGTTCTGGTCGACCAGGGACAGGGCCATGCCTTTGCGCCATCCGGCGGCCAGCCCGGTGGCGTGGGCGACGAGGGTGCTCCGGGTGTCCCGGTGCAGCGAGTCGGTGACCGCGTTTCGCACCAGGCGCCGCAAGATCACCAGGGTCATGTCGGCGCCGACGGCGCGGTCGAGGCGCAGCATCTTGGCCAGGGCGGCACCGGAGCCCATGGCGTAGCCCTGGATCAGCCGGGTGTAGTTCGTGCCCAGACGGGTGTGTGCGTGCACCACGGCGCTGCGCGGTTCACGGATCCCACGCCAGCCGGCGTGCAGGAGCCGGCAGAACATGTCGAGGTCTTCCGCGCCGGCGAAGGCCGTACCGGCACCGAGGCGCTCATCGAAGCCACCGACGTCCAGGACCGCCGCCCTGCGGAAGGCCATGTTGGCCCCGTGCCCGAGGTCGAGGCCGTCGACGGTGCGGCGGGCCTCGCGGGGCAGGCGGTTCCGGCCGGTTGGTGGTGTCCCGTCCTCGTCCATCATCTCGCCGGTGACGACGCCGACCCTCGGGTCGGTGAACCGCTCCAGCAACGGAGCCACCCAGACGTCACGGACCACGCAGTCGTCGTCGGTGAAGGCGACGACCTCGCTGGTGACCGCGCGCAGTCCGGCGTTACGGGCGACCGACAGTCCGGGCCGCTCCAGCCGCAGGCACCGCACGCCCGCGGCTGCGGCTACCTGCTGCGTTTCGGCCGAGACGGAGGCCGAGTCGACCACGAGGACGTCGACCTCGGGGGCGTGGTCCCGCAGCGAGCCGAGCAGGCGGAACAGCATGGCGGGACGGTCGCGAGTGCAGATCACCGCCGTGAGGGACGGGGTGCTCCCGGCGGTAGCTGCGGTCACCGCGCCTCATCCTTCCGCGCCGGCGCATAGCGCAACGATCGGGCCTTGCGATAGGCCGCCGCGGTCAGTGCCGCGCCCTCGGCCCAGGTCAGCCGGTCTCGCCCGCCGATGCAGGCAGCCCGCATGGTTGCGAGCAGTACAGCGTCCCCGGCCAGCTGGTCCAGCTGCTTGCGGAGCATCTGCCAGTCCCGGACGGGATGCACGAAGGCGTCCACGCCGTCGACGCACGGCGCGCCCGCCGCGTCCGAGACGAGGGGGACGCAACCCATTGCCGAGGCCTCATAGGTGACCAGGGCGCTGCCCTCCTCCAGGGAGGGCAGGAGCAGGACATCGTGGTCGGCGTAGAACTGCGCAGGGTCGGGGACGAAGCCGAGGACACGCACGCTCGGGTGGTCGAGCAGCTCGCCCAGGGCCTCTCGGTAGCCGGGGGCGAAGGCACCGCAGATGGTGAACGTGCCGTGCGCCGAGGCCTGGGAGGCATGCCAGGCGCGCAATGCGAGATGCAGCCCCTTGCGCGGCTCCGCGCGGCCCACGAACAGTGCCTTCAATGCTCCCGGGGTCCCCGGCCTCCGTCGGAGCGCGTCCTCGAGCCGGAACCGGCGGGGGTCGAAGCCGTAGCGGTGCCGGAGCAGGCGGCGCGGGTCGAAGCCGCGGTCGAGGAAGGAACGGGCGACCACATCCGAGGGGGCGAGCAACGCCGCGGCCTCGGCATATTCCAACATCTCCCGCGCGAGCCGTGATCTCCGGAACGCGTGCGAGCTCTCGTTGCCCATCCGAACCCCGACCGCCTCGGCCTCATCGCGGGCCGACCGGTAGGCGTCCTCGGTATGTGTATTGGGGAGCTCACGCACGGCCGCGATCCCGTGCCGGGTGGCGGCACGGATCGTGAACAGCGCGCCTGCGGGCCAGGTATGCACCACGTCGTAGGACGAGGGGGCCAGCCGGATCGCCGCGGCGGACGCGGCATCGTTGAGCGCCATGGCGCGGTCCGGCCTCAGCAACCTGCCCACCGCTCGTCCGGGCAACGCGGGTAGGACGGTCCGCACCGAGGTGCCCGAGGGAGCTGGGCGGTGCAGGCGGGTCGTCACGACGTGGACGCGGTGGCCGGCCCTGGCCAGTTCGTCGACCTGGTGCCACGCGGTCGTGCCGATCCCTGGGGAGCCGAGCGGATGGGGAAAGGAGTACAGGATCCGCAGGTATGCGTCTCCTTCCGCCATGCACCTCTCCCTTCGCGTACCTACGATGACTCCGGTTGCGAGCCGTGGAACCGGAGTGTGACCGACGGGATCGTCATCGGCGACCCCTCCCGGAAGTGACCATGGCCATAACTGGGGTGACGGTTTCCCCCTGGTCGGATGACCATCCAGTG
>Ga0136846_1236483_pt1 | contig 11805 bp, 7 predicted proteins | sample HopSoiMetagenom2_FD_96841 | JGI IMG/M metagenome (GOLD analysis project Ga0136846, IMG submission 96841) | Grasslands soil microbial communities from Hopland, California, USA - 2 Assembly 2016 (version 4) | ecosystem: Environmental > Terrestrial > Soil > Grasslands | place: USA: Hopland... | reverse complement strand
TCAGGACGCCTGTTTAGTTCAGCCACAAAATTCTTGCTCACTTCCTCCATTTTCTTATAATCACCCGTTCCGATCCTGTCCAGCAATCGCAACTCAAATCCACCTGCTGCACCATAACCCGGCACCGCAGGAGGAGGGAAGAATTCAATATTTGCACCTTTGATGTCTTTGGCTTTTTCTTCCAGCTCTTCAATGATCTCATTTACCGAATGCTTCCTTTCACTCCATGTTTTAAGGTTCACAAGGCAGGTTCCCGAGTTGGAGCCTGTACCTTCCGAAAGAATTTCAAATCCTGATAGAGAGGAAACAGATTTAACATCTTCTATCTGTGAAGCAATTTTTGATAACTGCAACGCTACTTCATCTGTTCTTTCCAAGGTAGATCCGGGAGGAGTCACTATGATTGCATAGAACACACCCTGGTCCTCATTCGGGATAAAGCCTGAAGGCAATCCTGCATTTAATAACCATGTGCCAATACAAAACGCAACCAGCAACAGGAAGGTGATGACCCGCTTATTGACAATCTTGCTCAACAGGTTTTTGTAACGGCCGGTAACTCTGCCAAACCATTCATTGAATCCTGTCAATACCCGATTTAACAAAGTCTTCCTTTTCTTTTGTCCATGTGTATTCTTTAGCATGAACGCACACATGGCCGGCGTTAGCGTCAATGCTATCACACCAGAAAGGATAATGGAGGTGGACATGGTAATGGAGAACTGCCGATAGAAGATACCAACCGGACCAGACATAAATGCCACCGGTATAAATACCGCTGCCATCACCAATGTAATGGCAACGATAGCGCCGCTTATCTCATGCATTGCTTCTTCCGTTGCCTGAACAGGTCCACAGTTGTTTTCTTCCATCTTCGCGTGAACGGCCTCTACCACCACAATTGCATTATCTACCACAATACCAATGGCCAACACTAACGCAAAGAGCGTAATCAGGTTTAAGGTAATGCCGAAGTACTGCATGAAGAGAAAGGTACCTATTAGTGATACGGGCACCGCAATAGCCGGTATAAGGGTAGACCTCCAATCTCCCAGGAATAAAAACACTACAAGCCCTACCAGCAGGAATGCCTCTATAAGAGTATGGATTACTTTATCAATAGAGGCATCGAGGAATTTGGATACATCATAGCTGATTTCATAGTCCATGCCTTTGGGAAATGAACTCTCTTTGATCTCCTTCATTTTAGCTTTGATATTCTCGATCACCTGGCTGGCATTACTGCCATAAGACTGTTTGATCTGAATGGCAGCTGAAGGTCTTCCATTCAATTTAGAATAGAGATCATAGTACGTGCTGCCAAATTCAATGTCTGCAACATCTTTTAATCGTAATAACTCGCCATTTGGATTAGCCCGGAGAACCACTTTCTCGTATTCCTCTTTGGTATTATAACGCCCCGGATATTTCAATACATATTCAAATGCCTGTGATCGCTTACCGGAGCTTTCACCGGTTTTACCGGGAGAGGCTTCAAGGCTTTGCTCATCCAGTGCTTTTAATACATCATCTGCAGATATTTTATATGCCAGCATCCGGTCTGGTTTTAACCATACCCGCATGGCATATTCCCTGTCTCCCAGGATGTCGGCATATCCAACACCATCTATCCGTTTGATCTCTGATAACAGGTTTATGTCTGCAAAATTGTAAAGGAATTTATCATCCAGCGTAGAGTCTTTACTGAATACATTGATGTACATCAGCATATTTGATTCTTCACGGGTGATCTTTACACCTTCACGTACTACGATCGGTGGCAGTTTATTGATCACCGATGCCACCCGGTTCTGGATATTAACTGAGGCGAGATTGGGGTCGGTTCCCAAATTGAATACCACCTGAATGGAAGCTACCCCGTCATTACCTGCATCAGAAGCGATATACTTCATGCCGGGCACACCGTTGATAGCCCGCTCCAGAGGAATAACAACTGATTTGATCAATAACTCTCCATTGGCACCTGGATATTCAGCCGAGATATTCACTTTGGGAGGCGAGATAGAGGGAAATTGGGTAACGGGTAATTGCGTAATGGCCAGTACACCCAGGAGGGTGATGATCAGGGAAATTACAATAGACAGAACCGGCCTGTGTATAAATCTTTTAAACATACAATTCTCTTATTCCGGTTTATTGCTATTGTTTTATCAATTGAAGACTGCTAATAATTGCTTTTGGGTCTGAATATTTGTATTCTACCTTATCATCGTCTTTTACATTCTGTACGCCTTCAACCAGTATCCTGTCGCCTTCTTCAAGGCCGCTGCCTACCACATACAGATCCGGGAAACTGGTTTTAATGGTTATATTTTTTGATTTGGCGATATTATTCCTGTCCACCACATATACGTATACTTTATCCTGAACTTCGTAAGTTGCTTTTTGGGGTATGATCAGGGCATTGCTCATTGGAATAGTTATCCTGACTTTCCCAGTCTCTCCATGTTTGAGCAACAGATCGGGATTGGGGAATTTGGCCCGGAAAGCAATATTCCCGGTTTCATTGTTGAACTCACTTTCAATAGTTTCAACTGTCCCTTTGTATTTATAGGGTTCATGATTCGCCAGTTCCAGACTTACATTTGTTTTCTCGTTCTGATTGGCGCGGGTTTTATAATCCAGGTATTCATCTTCAGCTACATTGAAGTAGGCATAAATGTTTTTATTGTCAGAGATGGAGGTAAGCATGGTTCCTTCATCTATCAGACTACCCAGTTTAAAGCGTATGCGATCAATCGTTCCGTCAAAAGGCGCCTTTATCTCACAGAGTGAAAGATGCAATTGAGCCAGCGCCATGTCTGCTTTTGCTTCATCCAGTTTGGCCTGGGCAATGGCCTGTTCGTTTTTGGAAACGATATTTTTATCAGCCAGGGTTTTAGTATTTAACAGTTCCAGTTCAGCTCCTTTTGCAGCTGCCTGCGCTTTAAGGAATTCAGCTTCGTAGAGTTTGGGCATGATCCTGAATAGAACCTGTCCTGCTTTCACATACTGTCCTTCATCTACATTAATGGCCTGGAGGTATCCTTTTTCCTGGGCACGTATCTCTACATTGCGGACAGACTGGATCTGTGATACATATTCTTTGGTAAAGGAAGTATCTACTTTCAGTGGAGTAGTTACGGTAAATTTCCCTACTTCTTCTGTCTGTTTAATCTTGGGGTTGCAACCTGTCATCAAGGCAACCATGCTGATAATGGTCAGCAACAATATTCTGTTCATTGTAATGAGAATAATTTTTAAACCCTGGTGAAGAGCAGGCATCCTGCACTGCATCTTCAATTAATAAATTGTGAGATGAATAATATGGCAATATGGAATCGGTAGAAAGCACCGCAGCGGATTGCTACGGCAGCAGAAAAGGCTTAGACCCGGATGACTCGTTGAAAGATGCATTTTTTTGTACCAGCAAGGAAATGGGTATTGTAGACAAATCCCGGATTAAAAACGGATTTGTGAGATTGTTGTATCAGCAGAAGCTCAATTGAATTATTAAATGAGCGAAGTAATTGTATTTTTTTTCGGGCTACACTGAATTCATTGTCATCATCGTCGTCATCATCATCGAACAATGAAATTTCATCTAACCCAAAATTAATTTGCAACGGAGACACGGCCTTTTCTTTTCCGTTCGCGTGGTTATTGGTTGATATAGTCATCCAATTGCCAGTAACGGCAGAAGCATTAACGAATACCGGTTCCCTTACGAATAGGGAACAGAGGAATATTGAAAAGGTTACAAGTAATTTCATTAACAGGCAAAAGTAATACGGCGCTTTAATATTTTAAAGTTTTTGCCTGAAAATCAATTGAAAATAATGATTGGTTAATAGGGATTACTCTTCTTTGTATTGTGAGAACTTGTAGTTACTATTAGCATGAAAAGTCTGATGAACTATCATTGGTTAGCATCGGATTTATCATTCCAGGTTTATCCATCCGGCAAAAGCCTGTCTTTTTTTATAAGACGGCTTTCACCAGACTGGAATCACGCCTAAATGTGATAGAATAGAATTCCAGCTTCGTATTACTTGTCCCACCAAACTTTCCCATACAATCCATCAGTTCCACTGAACTGTCTTTGCACAGCATCCTGGTAATTCACTGCATTATTAAAGACCTCATTGGGAGGATATGAATGCCTCAGTGGTATTTCACGGCCGCCGGGTTTAACCAGGTTATCCGGGAAACCAGTTCTCCTCCATTCGGCCCATGCTTCATAGCCATGCATGAACAAATGTACCCAGCGCTGCATGCCGATCTGTTTCATGGAAGTAGCGGGATCATAGGTGATTCCTGGTGATGCCATTAACGCGGCTACGCCTGTATTGCTACCGGTCCATTGGCGAACGGATTGATCTATTGCAAGATCATAATTTGTTTTAGCCGTAGCATCCCCTCCAGGAATCCATCCGCGTAAAGCAGCTTCGGCTTTGGCAAATAATACCTGTGCATAGGTTACCAGGTAAATAGGAGCATTTTGCGCATAGATAGCTGTACCCATCAACGAAACGCCGGTTGTATTGGGTAATCCAACAGTGGTTCCGAAAGGAAGACCTTTATAAATATTGGTATTGGTCTTTTTTCCATATACGGACAATCGCGGATCATTTACCGGATTCATATAATCTACCAGTGTTTCCGTAAGCGCCCACCATTCCCTGTTCTGGTTCACCACCTGTCCATACCAGTAGCTCTGGTTATTGGCATCAGCCAGGTGTTTAAATACGAGGTTATCGGTATTGGCTGTCATAACTCCATCCGTCAAAGCCTTATTGAATTCAGCATTGGCTTTGGTTGCATTCACCTGTGATAATCGAAGCGCAGCAAGCAGATGAATGGAATTGCCCAGTCTTTTCCATTTGCCAATATCACCACCATATATGATGTCGTTCGCAATATTGCCAGTTACGATCATGGCATTGGCATCAGTAAGCATTTTGAATATGCTATCATAGATCACTTCCTGCCTGTCATATACTGGACTGAAATTCTCCTGGCCTTTCAATGACTCGGTATAGGGAACATCACCCCAGCGATCCGTAATATGCCAGAAATAATAAGCCTTCAGGATCTTGGCCACGGCAATCTGGTTCACAACAGGCCCCTCGGTTGGAGTGAGTTCCGATGTCAATACCTTTTGAAGATTGATCAATGGTCCCTGGTATAATGTATAAAAATTGGTTCCTCCATCGGGATACAGGGATCCACCGGGATACTGCGTTTCCGAAAGGTACTGTGCATGAAATTCTGCCTGTGGCGAAGAACTCAGGGTTGGAAGCGATAGTATGGAATTATTGATCAGTTGCGCACCAGATGCTTTGTTAGGTAAATTGGGATTGGTATTAATGTCCGCATCGAATTTATTGCAGGCGGTCAGCAATATGCCAACGGCCAGAATGCTATATATCTTCTTCATGCGTATGATTTTAAAAGATTACGTTTAGGTTAATGCCATAGGACCTTACTGTATTGGCCTGTCCTGATTCATACCAGCTGATGGATTGTCCTCCAGTCGAAAGCTCAGAAGGATCCAGTCCCTTTGGTGCTTTTTGCCAGATCATTGCGGGATTTCTTGCGATCAATGCTACAGTTACAGTGCTTAATGGTACTTTCCCTATCCTTAATTTGGAAAAGCTGTATCCCAGTTTTATTTCTCTCAATTTAATGTAGGATGCATCATACAGCCATTCTTCGTACACATGCGTCCCCAATGTTGTGCGGTAATAGGCCCTGGCATCTACATAAGTATCCACAACCTGTTTGGTGGCGGCAGATACGCCGATGATATGATAGCCTCCGCCATTAGCCAGATCATCTCGTACATTCTTTCCTTTATCATTGATAGCTGCCGTTTCTTTTGCCATACCGGTTTTAGCCAGCAGCATTTTTGAACGGCTGAAAAATTGACCGCCAAACTGGTAATCCATATTGGCGCTAAGTTCAAATCCATAGATGTGAAATATGTTTTGGAGCCCTCCAGTATAATCTGGTAAAACACTTCCGAAATTGTAGGTGGCATCAGTATATAATGGCAGGTTGTTGGTGCCAAGCAATATCATGCCTGTAGCAGCATCACGTTGATACGCCTTTCCAACCAGGCTGCCAAAGGGTTTGCCCACATAGGAATTCAGGAAGCTGGTAACGCTTGAATAGGTTGTGGATCCATATACGTACACATTGGTCCCTGGGTATAATTCAACGACCATGCTCCTGTTTCGTGCAAGATTGAATATGGCATCCCAGGCAAAATGCTTTGTTCTTAATGGAGAACCGGTAAGGGTTAACTCCACACCTTTATTTTCAATCAGGCCTGCATTGATCGTTGTAGAGGCATATCCACTGGCACCAGACACATCCAGCTTGATGATCTGGTTTTTGTTCTTTTGCTCATAATAGGTAAAATCAATACCGAAACGCTTATTGAAGAACTGCAGATCAATACCTGCTTCATAAGAATTCGCAAAGGAAGGCTGGATATTTGGATTGGCAAGGTTATCTGGAACAGAAAGTGTATTAATGGGTGGCGTAGAAGTGTATACCGTTCCCACAGAATAAACAAATGATGTTTCATACGGACTCAGATCTGAACCAGCTTTTGCATAGCTTAATCGGATCTTCCCAAAGGAGAGAGGTTTCCATTTGACCAATTCACTAAAGGCGAAACTGGCAGAAACAGATGGATACCAATATGAATTATTGTGTGCTGCCAATGCTGATGAATTATCATTTCTTAAAGAGGCGTCAACAAAATAAGTATTGCGATATCCGAGTGACACCATGCTGTAGAGGCTCCTGATCTCTTTATTCAGAAGATAAGATCCTACTGCCGGACGATCAATGGATGCTGCTATATTATAGAAATTAGGAGAGGATAAACCTCCAACAGTAGCTTCCGTTACCTCCGTATATCTTCTCTTATAAATATTCCCGCCAAGGTTTGCATTGACGGAGAATTGATCAAATGTTTTATCGTAAGATGCCAGGAACTCATAGTTCAGTTCCCTGTTCTGATATTTGCCTACTGAATAGGCAGCGGTTCTTCTTCCGCCCACTGCTGTTTTCTCTTCTATGTTCTGTGTATACATATCACCGCGTGCAAATCCGGCGATCTTTAATCCGGGCATAAACTGATACGTGAGTCCAACATCACCAAAGAACCGGTCGCGGTTATCGGTAGATGGATTTTCATATCCTTCAAAGAATGGGTTGTTCCAGTAAAGGGGATTGAAATTGGTGATCTCACCTGTAGTACTGCTTGGACGGTTCAGGTTCCAGTTCTTGAAAGTGCCATCAGGATATTTATAATCCTTTAATCGTTTCATATCCACATTGCGCTGGAACCATTGTACTATATACCTGGCTCCATATTCTGATCCCTGTGTGGGACGTTGTGCTTTATTGGTTGCGTAATTGAGATTGGTTGTTACATTCAGCTTTTTGGTAAGGTCCAGTCCGGCACTGATACCCAGATTATTTCTTTTTAACCAGGTATTGGGTTCAATCCCATTTATGCGGGTATCATTGAAGCTGAGGCGGAAAGTACTGTTTTCATTACCGCCGGAAACATTGATACCGTTATTGACGGTATTTCCAGTGCGATAATAATCTTCAATATTACTGGGGTGGGGAATGAAAGGAGTGAGCTTTCCATATTCCGCATCCTGCGGATAAAAACTGAATACCTGTCTTACTTCCGTTCCATCCATTTTTGGCCCCCAGCTTTCATCCACACTCATATCAACATATTTCTGTCCATTAGGCAGTGTTCTCCATGTTTGTGATGATCCGCCGCCGTATACATTTTGTAGTTCAAAGAAATTACCAGCCTTCTCCATGGAAGCAGCTGAGTTCAATTGCACGTTTACTTTCTTCGCTCCTTTTTTTCCTTTTTTGGTAGTGATCATGATCACGCCATATTGTCCACGTATACCATAGAGGGCAGATGCCGCAGGTCCTTTCAACACATTCACAGATTCTATGTCTTCGGGGTTTACATCCTGGCCCAGGTTACCCAGGTCAGCTTTATCACTACCAGCAAAATTTGCATTGGAGATTGGGGTGCCATCCACAACAATGAGTGGCTGATCTGTACCTGCAATTGAATTCACCCCGCGGATCTTGATCTTTTGCGTACCGCCCATACTGGCACCAGATGAACCTGTAACCTGTACACCGGCGATCTTTCCCGCCAGTGATCCCAATACATTCTGTTCCTTCGTAAGGGTGAGGTTATCACCTTTTAATTCCTGGGTGGAATAACCAAGTGATCTTTCTTTTCGGGATATACCCAGGGCCGTAACAACTACTTCGCTGAGATTGTCATTTTTGTCCCTGAGCTGAAGACTTATCCTTACTTCTACACCAACAGTTACAGTTACGTCTTTTGATTCTATCTCAAATCCGATGGCGGATATTTCCAGTTTGTAATTCCCTGCATTCAAACCAGTGATGGTAAACTCGCCATTCTGATTGGCGATGGTCCCTTTATTGGTACCAGCAATTGTGATGGATGCATTGGGAATGGGTTGGCCATTCTGCGTTGTGATACGTCCCCGGATGGTCCCATCAAATGGTTGTGGTTCCGGATTGGCAACTGCCATTACATTTACGTTTACGTTGACGTTGACGCGGATCCTGCTGATCACAATATTGGAATTGACCAGTTCATATTGCAATCCTGTATTTTTCAAAAGATCTGTCAGTATCCTGGTAAGGGCAATATTGCTGGCTTCATAGCTGATATTGTCAAAGGGGCTTACATCATTTGTCTTATAGGTAAATGGAACCTTAGTCTGCCTCTCAATCTTTTGCAGGGCCGTTTTCAGGGTCACATTCCTGAACTGAACAGAAACGATCACCTTGTCCAGGTCCTGACCCTTTCCATTTCCAGCTATCAATAATCCGCTTACAGAAAGCAAAATTGCCAGAATCGAAGCTCTCATAAGTAATGCTTTTGTGCTTGCCAGGTGTAAAAGAGGGGATTGTATCCGTTCTCTTACAGGCAGGGTATGTGTGTGCGGTTTAACATACAAAATCATAGTTTTGATTGTTTTAATAATTCTAGAAGGGATTATTTAAAATGAAAGGTCGTTCCCGGGTGCAACCGGGGCGACCTTATTAATTAGCAGCCCTAATCGGGGGATAATATAATATGTGTCATAGCAGTTGTTTTAGCAGTTATTGAATAATATAGTCGTCTCCGTCTTTTAACAGTTTTGAATCAGTCACCTTGCAGAGAACCTGTAATGCCTGCTCAACACCTATTTCTTTCTTAAAGGAGGTGGAAATATGCAAGCCCACAATCTCAGGATCGGCAAGGTGGATATTTACGTTGTAAATGCGTTGCATATCGGCAAGGATATCAAACAGCGTTTCATCATCATAGGCGATATTACCCTGTTGCCATCCAGCAATCATTTCAGCAGGCACTGTTTTTTCAGATGAGCTTGCTTCGCTTTCATTTAGCTTTAATTGTTGCCCTTTAGTGAGTGTGATCTCCGATCCGTCTTTGCGGGTGATCCTTACTTTGCCGCGGGTGACGGCAATAGTGATATTCTTTTCTCCCGGGTAAGCCTTGATATTAAAGGCTGTTCCAAGTACGGTAGTGGATACGGTACCGGTGTGAATGACAAATGGAATGTCTTCAGCGTGCTTTACATCAAAATAAGCTTCCCCGGATAAATAGACTTCCCTTTTCTTTTTATCAAACTGGTCAGGGTATTCCAGTGAAGTAGCGGCATTCAGCCATACCTGGGTGCTATCTTCCAATAACAGGAATTTTGATTCAGAACGATTGGTTCCTTTTTTTGTCAGGGATGTCCCGATAGCTATCGGGTGGGTTTTTTCATTGAAGGATCTGGTGCTTAACCAGAGAATGCCGACAGCTATGATTATTGCAGCTGCTACAGTGTAGAGTGCAAAGCTTTTCCTTTTAGTCAGGTGTTTTGTAGGCACCACCCAGTCGGGTTCAGTAGAAACAAGTCGTCCTTCCTCATTCACATGGGTAGGAATAATACCGCTATTCTCCAGGCTGCCATAAACTTTCCTCATCATGTCTCGTAGTTGTTCGTCATGTTTTGCCTGGTTAACACAGGCAAGAAACTCTTCCAGTTCATTCGGTGAGCAGGTATTTTCCAGGTAGCGTTTGAAAAGATAGTGTAGTCTTTCTTCCATGATGGCAGGAGGGATTGGCCCTCTCTAAAGGAATGACGAAGGAGCCCGAGAGTTTTCCTATTGGGGAAAAAAATAATTTTAAGAAAGGCTTACCAGAGTTTGATATTTCTTACCAGGAAATTTCTTACCGATTTTATTGCCGTCGAAAGCTGGTTCTTTACCGTGTGTTTGGAAAGCTGCAGTTCATCCGCGATGTCAAGGTAGTTCATACCGTTCTCTTTATTGAGTTGATAGATGAGCTTGCGCTGTGGCGGTAACTGGTCGATAGCCTTTTGAATGATCTGGTTGTATTCTTTAGCGGCAAGGTATTGTTCTGATTCATTGACGATCTGCTGCAACTGGTTCCATATTTTTTCCTTCAGGCGATTATCAGCAGAAGCTTTACGAAGGAAATCTATTATTTTGTTTTCAGTAACACGGTATAACCATGCTTCAATATTCATAATAGAGGTTAACTGATTCCGTTGGTCCCATAGTTTCAAAAAGACTTCCTGGATAATGTCTTTGGCTAATTGATCAGACTTGGTGAGTTTGAGCGCGAGTGTATAAAGTTTATGTTCATGCTGACGGAATAGATCCGAGAACATGAATTCCAGTTTTTTCTCATTAGCAGTGTGAAGGTTTTGGGGGTCCAAAGCAGACGCTTTTTTCTAAAGTAAGAATTTTTAGCGTTGAAACCTGCATTGTTAATAATGCATAAACCTGCATAAAGCCGCAATGTTATTTTGCCGGGGAATTTATTTTTATGGTTGAGTGTTCGCAATCTGACTGGCAAGGTTCGCATATCGTTCGTAATACCTTCGGAAATCCTTCGTATTTTAAGCATTAAATAGCATCAAACACCGAAGGATTGCCGAAGGTGGGTCGAACCAATTTCGATCGAACACCCAAGGAAGAACTATATTTTTGCAGGTTAGTGCCTGAATTGGTAAAAGACTCCGAACTGCCAAACGCGGTTCTTCAGATCAGAGGGATCAGTCTTACTGATGTCGGAAATACCGAGATTATAGCGTGCATCTAAACCAAAACCAGCTTTTGTAAGATACCCTGCTCCAAATGACCATCCAAAGTCGGTGTTTTTATAGTTATTGTCTGAATCCACTTCCACTGCACCGTTATATTTTACTTTGGAATTGGTTAAGATTCCCAATTGGGGACCTGTTTGCAGCCGAAATCCATTAGCAAACATGTACTGTGCAAGTACCGGTATGTTTACGTAATTGACTTTTATTTTGGTATTACTATTGGAATATTCTGCTCCCTGCATGGAATACACTGCTTCGGGCTGAACTGCCCAATTCTTATTTAGGTGAATATGCGCCAGGGCACCTATATTCAATCCTGCTTTAGAATTGGAATTGGGAGAGATGTCTTCATTAAAATTCGCGAGGTTAACTCCTGCCTTAACCCCGAATTGAACGTTCTGGGCGTAAGCAGCATGGGCCGCTACAGCCACAACTGCTAATAAGATAATCCGTTTCATGTAATTAAGTTTTGGTGTGTATTACAAACCAGAGACCAAAGGCCACCGTGAGTTATCCCAATTAACCACCGAATAACAAACCACTCACAGACGACTGGTTTTGAATAGCTTATCCGCCAGGTTCC
>Ga0136846_1214425_pt1 | contig 11806 bp, 11 predicted proteins | sample HopSoiMetagenom2_FD_96841 | JGI IMG/M metagenome (GOLD analysis project Ga0136846, IMG submission 96841) | Grasslands soil microbial communities from Hopland, California, USA - 2 Assembly 2016 (version 4) | ecosystem: Environmental > Terrestrial > Soil > Grasslands | place: USA: Hopland... | reverse complement strand
CACGCCGCCGCCGTGCCCACCCGCCCGGTGCCCACGAAGCCGGTACCACCCGGCGACCTGGCATCTCCCGGTGACCCAGTGCCTATCCCCGCGCTGCCGGTGCACCCGCACCCGGAGCTGTTCCGCGGCCGTACCCACGGGATCGTCGACTTCAGCGAGGACGTGTCGTCCCGGGACCTGGCCGGGGCGGTAGCCGAGGGCTTCGCCGACGTCGAGCTGGCCAAGCGCTTCACCACCGCGACCATGGGCCCGGCCCAGGGCAAGCTGGAAACGGTCAACGCCGTGGCCGTCGTGGCCGAAGCCGCCGGCCGGACCATCGCCCAGGCCGGCACCACCACCTGGCGGCCCCCGTACGTGCCGGTCACCCTGGCCGCGCTGGCCGGGCGGCCGGCCGACCCGGTGCGCCGCTCGCCGATGCAGGACTGGCACGAGGCTCACGGCGCCCGGCCGCTGCTGGCCGGGGCCTGGATCAGGCCCGACAGCTACGGCGACCCGGCCGCCGAGGTCCGGAACGTCCGCGAGCGGGTCGGCATCATCGACGTCACCCCGCTGGGCAAGCTCGACCTGCGCGGCCCCGACGTCCCCCGGCTGCTCAACCTGCTGTACGTGAACAAGTGGTCCCGGCTGGAGATCGGCCGGGTCCGGTACGGCGTCATGTGCGCCGAGGACGGCGTGGTGCTCGATGACGGCGTGACCGGCCGGCTCGGCCCGGAGCGCTACCTGATGTCCACCACCTCGTCGGGTGCCGCCGCCATCTGGGAGTGGGCGGAGAACTGGAAGCAGACCGCGCACCCGGACTGGCAGCTGGCGATCACCCCGGTCACCACCGCCTACGCCAGCATCAACGTGGCCGGCCCGGCTTCCCGCCCGCTCCTGCAAAGGCTCACCGAGCACGTCGGCCTGGACCCGGAGGCCTTCCCGTACATGAACGTGCGGGAAGGCCGGATCGCCGGAGTCGAGGGCTGCGTGCTGTGGCGCATCGGCTTCACCGGCGAGCTCAGCTACGAGCTGCACGTCCCGGCCGGCTACGGGCTGCACGTCTGGGAGGCCCTGCTGGCCGCGGGGAAAGACCTGGGCGTGGCCCCGTTCGGCATCGAGGCCCAGCGCATCCTGCGCCTGGAACAGGGCCACTTCATCGTCGGCCAGGACACCGACGGCCTGACCCGCGGCTTCAGCGCCGGCCTCGGCCCGCTGGTCAAGCTGGACAAGGCCGGCTTCCTCGGCCAGCCCGAGCTCGCCTGGCAGGCCGAAGCCGCCGGCCGGCAGACGTCAGGTGACGGGCCGCGCCTGGTCGGCCTGCAACCCGTCGACGGCTCGATCGTCCCCGACGAGGCCAGCCTGATCATCGACAACACGGAGATCGTCGGCCGCATCACCTCCAGCCGGATGTCGCCGACCCTCGGCCGCTCCGTCTGCCTCGCCCAGCTGCCATCCCGCCTAGCCGGTGCCGGCACCCTGGTCACCGTCCACCTGCCGAACGGCCAGGACATCCAGGCCCGGGTCACCCCGCAGCTAGCGCACCACGACCCGGAAGGAAGCCGCACCCATGGCTGACCTGGACACCTCAGCGTCGGCACCAGCGGCCACCCCCGGAACGGCCGCGCCGGTAGCCCGCAGTCCTATCGCCCCCGCCGAGCCGGTCACCATCGTCGACGGCTGGGAAGTCAGCGCCATCCGCGCGGACGACGCCGGACTGACCCTGACCGACTGCACCCCGCTGGCCAAGGTCGCCGTCGCCTCCCGGCAACCCGAGCCGAAAACGGAGCTGAAAACGGAGCTGAGAACCGTCCGCTTCGGCCGCGCCGCCCGCGACGAAGACGGCACCCTCGTCGTCGGCTCCGGCCCCGGCGAATGGCTCCTGATCGGCCCGCCCGGCCAGGCCGCCGCCCTGGCCGCCGCGGTTAAGGACGAGGCCGGCCCGGAAACCACCTGCGTCGACCTCACCCACGGCCGCGCCCTGGTCCGCCTGACCGGCGAAAAAGGCCCGAGCGTCCTGGCCAGGCTGTCCGCCATCGACCTCGACGACGACCTCGTCCCCGACGGCGCCGCCCTCCGCACCGCCGTGGCCGCCGTCGCCACCGACATCATCCGCGACGACCACGACGGCCCCCGCTCCTACCTGCTCCACTGCGAACGCTCCGTCGGCCAGTACCTGTTCGACGCCCTGCTGCGGGCCGGTGCCGAGTACGGACTGGCGGTAGACGGCTTCCGGCCCGCGGCGGGGTGACACCCGTCCCCGTCAGCCGGGGAGGCGGAGCAGTTCACCGGTGGGGAGCAGGGGAGGGCCGGCCAGCTGCCAGTCGAAGCCGGCCGCCAGCGTGATGAGCTCGGGCGTCGGCACCGGGCCGCCCGCCGCCCGCTCGGCCGCCGCGGCGGCCACGTGGAATCCCTCGAAACCACCGGGGGTATGCAGGGCCAGGAAGTGCGCCCCGTCCCCCGGCGGGGTGGCGAATGTGTGCGGCGTGCCCCGGCTGACGTGCACCAGGCCGCCCGCGGTCAGCTCGGTGACCTGGCCGTCCAGGTGTACCAGCAGGGTGCCGGAGATGACCACGAAGGTCTCGTCGGAGGCCGGGTGCCGGTGCAGCGGCGGCCCGGCCGTGGCCGCCGGGACGTGGCAGTCGATGACGGCCGCCGTTCCCGCGGTGTCCGCACTGGACAGCAGGATGTCGAGCCCGCGCCCGGCGCGGCTGGCCGCGTCACGCGGTGCCGCGCCAGGTCGGCCGGGCAGTACGACAGTAGACATGGTGATACCTTCCCTCGTTCGGTAGAGACCTTGACCTCAGGCCAGCCGGCCTAGGACGCCAGCCGGTCCAGCACGCCGGTCTGGGCCAGCACGGCGAACCGGTCCGGCACCCCCCAGTGCTCGGCGATCCGGCCGTCGGCGATCCGGGCCACGTCGATGACGGTGAAGTCGACCGGGCGGCCGCTCGGCGGGCCGAAGAACGGGCCGGTCGCGGTGCCCCGGCCGCGAACCCGGACCCAGATGACGTCGCCGGACTCCGCCGAGTCCTCGATGGTGAACGAGATGTCCGGGAAGGCGCCGTGCACGTCCCGGATAGCCGCCTTCACGTGCGCGATGGCCTCGGCGCCGCGCCCCGCCAGGCCGAACTGGTGCTCCACCAGGTCCGGCGAGCAGATCTCGTCCACGATCGCGTCGTTACCGGTCGCGAATCCCTCGTCGAAGATCCGCTCCAGCACCCGGTAGGCCGGCGACCGGCTGGTAACCGGCCCGCTGGCAGTGGTGCTCATGCTCATGACATGCCTCCTCCGAATTTAATCCGATACTTCTTCGGATCAATGTAGTTAGTTTAGGACGAAAGGAGGTCGCCGGTCAAACTAGTTCCGGGCAGCACGAAAAACGCCCGCCGCCGCGGCCGAGTGCCGGGACAGCCGCAACCGCTTCGCGGTCACCGTGACCGGGTTCCTGTGGAAAGCCCGCGGCGGTCCCGCCGCGCCGCCGCCGTGGCTGGTGGACGCCGTCGCGGTCCAGCTGTCCGGCTTCACCACCCAGTCCCTGGCCGGCGACCTCGGCCGCTCGCCCGACCAGGTCGCCCAGGTATCAGTCCAGGTCATCGAGGCCGCTCTGGCTGCCGCGCTGACCCCGTCCGAGTAAGGATTACCGGGTCGCGTCGATGATGAAGTCGCGGCCCAGGCCAAGCAGGATCTGGTCGGCGGTAAGCAGCCGGAGCCCGGCCTGGGCGGCCTGCGCTACCAGCAGGCGGCCGAACGGGTCATGGCGTACCAGCTCAGGGAAGTTCCTGATCGCCTCGGCGTGCTCGGCGGTGATGCTGAGCAGCACCAGTCCTTGCGCGGAGAGCCGCCGGCTCAAGTCGGCCGGCACGGACAGCTTGCCGAGCATGCTCTTGATGGTCAGTTCCCAGACGCTCGCCGCCGAGACATGCACTCCCTGAGCCGAAGTAATCGCCTGCCGGGCGCGGGAGCCGAGGCGCGGGTTGTCGTCCAGCAGCCACAGCAGGGCCTGGCTGTCAAGGAGCAGCATCGCCGTCGCCCGCCGGGCCGGAATCCGAACCGTAGAACATCTGCTGGATGTCGGGATCAATGCCGAACGCCTGGTCGCTATAGGCGACCTCACCTTTCATGCCGCCGAACGTCACGATCTCCGCCTGGTGCGGCACCAGGTCCGCGATCGGCGTACCAGCCTTGGAGATCACGACCCGCTCGCCCGCCGCGACCTGTTCGAGCAGCCGGGATAGATGCGTCTTGGCTTCGTGGATGTTGACGTTCACGGTCACGTACCCCACGTTACGTTCCGGACTAAGTCTAGTCTAGTCAATATCGGAACCCCAGTGGGCTGCGAGCCACGTTAGATCCGCCTCGTCTTTGTCCCGCGCCTGAAGCTCACCGGTGAAAAGAGCGTCGGTCTTGTGCAGGACGAGCGTGTAGGGGCTGCCTTGCCGCCTGGTCACGTGGGTAACGGGCAGCTCGGCGGCGTCGATCCGGGTGTGGACGTGCTGCCTGCGCTCTTTGGCGATCGGCCATTCGAGGGTGCGACGGGTCTTGTCTTCGAGGAATCGACGCAGAGTGCGGCACAGTTCGCAGTCGCAGGTGCCCGCGGACAGTTCGACCGACCAGTCGCCGGACGCGCGCAGCGGCCGGGCCAGCCGGGCGCGGAGCCGTGCCGCGCAGTCGGCGGCCAGGTCACCGAAACCGGCCTCACCGCGGGCGGCGGCCCGGGGCAGTTTCGCCGCGGCCCGCAGCGCGGACATCTCCAGCGCGGTCACCGCGTCCCCCTGTGCCCTGACGAACCCGCAGACGATGTCCCGCCTGCTGGCCGCCCCGATCGCGGCGGCGGCCGTCAGCACCGCGGCCAGCGGCCTGGCCAGCTCGCCGAGCTTCTCATCGCGGCGGCTCGGCCACGGTGACGCGAACGCGGCGCTGATGTCCTTCGCGGTCCACTCCCACGCCAGCTCGACGAGCTGCTGCGCGGCCACGGCGCCGCCCGGCCCCGAGGCCTGCAGCCGGGCGCACAGGCCGGGCAGCTGGTCCGCGATCCAGCGCGGCCGTTCCGGGCCGCCGACGTAGGTCCAGCCCGGCTTTCCGGCGAACCACGTCCGCACCTGCTCCGCCGTCCACGGCTGACCGTAGCGCCCGGCCATTTTCCCGAACGAGTCCGCCTGCCCGTGGTCCAGATCATCGATGCGAAACGGGTGCAGGAGCATCGCCGCGGTCGGCGCGTCGGCCACGGCGTCCGCGGCCCGCAGCGCCGAGGCGAAGATCTGGCTGGCCTGGTCGTGGTCCTGCGGTGCCCGCGGCCCGGCCACGGCGGTGTCCCAGAAGGGCGCGAGGGTGAGCGCGGCCCCCCGTGCGCCCGGTACGTCACCCGCTGACGCCATCGCGGCGATCTCGTCGAGGGCCCAGGACGGTGAGGCTTCGGCTCGGTTCGCGAAGGCCTGCTCGCGGGGCCACACGACGACCGCCGCCCGGTGGTACCACCGGTCCAGGGTGTTGCCGTAGTTCCCCATGTAGCCCTCGTACTCCGAGGAGTACGGCGTCAGGGCGCCCGTCGGGGTGGACGCACACACTTGCGTGCCGTCCACGGGCAGCGTGGTTTCCTCCAGACGGGTGCCGTCCGGCCCGGTCCAGTGCGTGAGAGTGAACTCCGAGTCGATCAGGTCCTGGATGTCATATTCGCCGTCGGTTTCGCCACCGGCGGGCTCGTCATCGTCATCGTCATCGCCGTACCAGCTCTTCTGGTCCCAGTAGTCGTGACGCTCGTGGGCCGGGAAGGCGCCGTGGGTCGTCCTGACGTCGGCCAGCGCGAGGATCGCCTCACCGCCGGCCTGGCCGGCGGCGGTCCGCAGCAGGCTCACCCGCCGGGCGTCCGCGCCCTTCAGCCGCCGCCAGATCAGCCCGCGCGGCGTGTACTCGTGATCGAGGAGGTAGACGAGCCGGTTCGGCGGATCGGCCGCGGGACCGCCGTAATAGCGGGGGACGGGCGTGCTGAAATGCTCGCGGAGCAGATCCGCCACTTCGGCGACGGTCCCGTCGTCGCCCTCGGGACGACTGGCGTTTCCGTGCAGCAGCAGGTTGTACGTGAGCGTGATCCGGTAGCCCGACTGCACCCTGAGGACCTCGTGCCGGCAGTCCGCGTAGAAGGCGACCAGCGACAGCTCCTTCTTCGACCCCCGGTAAGCCTCCCGCTCCTCGTTGTGTCCTACCACCAGCTCGCCACCGGTGAACGCGGACGGCAGCGTCACCACCAGGGTCCCGACCATCGAGTCGTCCTTCTCCGAGTCCTGGTGGGGGAGAAAGAACTGGTCCGCCTCGTAGACCAGCAAAGAGTGGAGCTCGGCCGTCAGAGCAGCCCGGGTCGGCAGCCCGAGCTCTTCCTTCACGGTGGCGAGAACGTCTGTCAGCATGACATCGTCCCAGCTGGCGCGGACCAGGCGCGTGGGGATTTCCCAGGTGTCACGTACGTCCGGGTCGGTCAGCGTCTCCTCGCCGCGGCCGAACCGGGCCGGCTGGCCGAGGCCGATGAGCTTGCGGGCCTTCGCCGGGGTCACCGGGAGCCGGACCGGCCCGAAACCCTCGACTTCCAGTTCCAGGTGGCCGGCCGCTGCCGTCAGCTCGACGCTGAACGCGGTCTGCTCGTCGCCGCGCAGCGTCCTGGCCAGCCGCTTCCGCGCCGCTGTCGACATGACTCTGGCCCTCCCTGATCGCCGGGTGCCGTCTTGACTTCTCGTGCGAATGTAGCGAGCCGTCACGACATTTCGCGGCGTAATGCGAACGGGTCGCTTAAGCCCTTGGTCGTCGCGACCTGCCGGAGCCGTTCCTCGGTCGGCGGCTGGCCGGGCAGCGGGTCCGGGCTGGGACGCAGCCCGGCCAGGACGAGGCCGATGTAGCGGTGCGGCAGGTCGGGTTCGGCCAGGCCGGTGATGGCGCCGAGCATCTCCAGGATGGGCGCGAAATCGGTCGCCGCGACGTCGGCGCGGATCACCCCGGCCGCGCGGGCCCGCTCCAGCAGCCGCTCGAGCGCCGCCGTGGTGCGCTGGAGCAGCTCGGCGAAGTGCTCGGCGCCGTAGGCGTGCTTCAGCACGTCGACCAGGGCGCGGTTGGAGGCGATCAGCTCCAGCGTCCGCTCGAGGAACCAGGTCAGGCCGGCCCACGGGTCGGGTTCGGCCGCCGCCTGCTCGGCGATCGCGACGGCCCGGTCGACGCACTGGCGCAGGAACTCGCGGGCGAGCTCGTGCTTGTTGGCGAAGTGCCGGTAGGCGGTGGCCACGTTGACCCCGGCGTGCCGGGCGATGTCGTCGAGCGTCGCGTCCAGTCCGCGGGCGGCGAGCACCTCCGCGGCGGCGTCGATCAGCTTCTGGCGGTTGCGGGCGGCGTCCGCCCGGAGCCGCCGGGGGCCGGCGGCCGCCGCGGAGACGCCCATCAGGCGTGCACCGCCCTGGCCCCGGAGCCGTCCGGCGGCAGCGCCACGCCCGGTCGCAGCAGCAGGGCGGTCACCACCGCGGCGCCGGCGTAGATCGCCGCCGCGACCCAGAACACGATGTGGTAGCTGTGGATCAGCGAGTTCGCCACCACCAGCTGCCGGGAGGCGGCCGAGGTGATGGAGGCGGCGTGAGCCGTGACGTACCCGGCCGCGGCGGTGGCCGCGATCGTGTTCAGCAGCGAGGTGCCGATCGAGCCGCCGATCTGCTGCGCGACGTTGATCGTGGCCGAGGCCACGCCCGCGTCGCCGGAGTCGACGCCGAGGGTGCCGAGGGTGAACGCCGGGGCGAACACCAGGCCAAGCCCGAAGCCGACCAGCACCAGCGTCGGCAGCACGTCGGCGGCGTAGTTGCCGGGCAGGCCGATGCGGGTCAGCAGGGCCATGCCCACCCCCGCCAGCACCAGGCCGGCCGGGACCAGCAGCCGGGCGCTCACCCTGGACAGCAAGATGCCGTTGCCGAGCCCGGCCACCACGACCAGGACCAGGGTCAGCGGCAGGAACGCCAAGCCGGTCTTGACCGCGCTGTACTGGAGGGTCTCCTCCAGGTAGTAGGTGAGGAACAGGAACACGCCGAACATGCCGATCGCGGCCAGGAACATCGCCAGGTAGGCCCCGGCCCGGTTGCGATCGAGAACGATGCGCAGCGGGAGCAGCGGATGGGCGATCCGGCGTTCCACGACGACGAACACGGCCAGCAGGACGGCGCCGCCGATCAGGGTGCCCAGCGTGGCCGGCTTGGTCCAGCCGGTGCTGCCCGGCGACATGGACGCGTTGGAGAATCCGAAGACCAGGCCGAACAGGCCGAACCCGGCCAGCACGGTACCGGCCAGGTCCAGCTTCGGGTGGTCCGGCGAGGCGATGTTCTTCAGCAGCACGATGCCGCCGGCCAGCGCGGGCGCCGCGATCAGCACGTTCACGTACATGACCCAGCGCCAGTCCAGGTACTCGGTCAGGATGCCGCCGAGCAGCAGCCCGACGGACGCGCCGGCCCCGGCGATGGCACCGTAGATGCCGGTCGCCTTGCCGCGCTCGGCCGGGTGGGTGAAGGTCGTGGTGAGCAGCGACAGCGTGGCCGGCGCCAGCAGCGCGCCGAACGCGCCCTGGATCACCCGGCCGGTCAGCAGCATGCCGAAGTTCTGGGCGGCGCCGCCGAACGCCGAGGCGGCGGCGAAGCCGACGACCCCGATGATGAAGATCCGCTTGCGGCCGAACAGGTCGGCGATCCGCCCGCCAAGCAGCAGCAGGCTGCCGAACGCGAGCGAGTACCCGGTGACGATCCACTGCCGGTCGTTGTTGGAGAAGCCCAGCGCGGCCTGCGCGTGCGGCAGGGCGATGTTCACGATCGTGGCGTCGAGCACCACCATGAGCTGGGCGAGGCCGAGAACGGCCAGGATCCACCAGCGCCGGGCGTAGTGCGGGTCCGCGGCGGCGCCGGTCGCGACGGCCGCCTGGACCTGGGCGGTCGAGGTATCCGGATGTGTCATGAAGTCCCCCAGTGGAGTCCCTTCGACGAAACGAAGGAGCTATCTGCGTTTACGAGTGAGGTAAACGAAGGCAGCTACTTCGTTTCTTCCGGCCTCCGGTGTGTACCGAGTCACATGCAGAGGCGGTCGGCTTCGATCACTGGGTAACCGGGCAGGCCTTATCGGCCGGTGTCTGCTTCCTCACGGCTGCCCGCGAGGGGACGGCTCGAGTTGTCCACTCCTTTCACAGCCGGGGCGCCGCCCACCAGGCCGCGCCGCCACGGCAGCTTCCCGTCGATCTCCACCTGCAGCGAGAAACTCAGGAACGTCCTGATCAAGACGACCAGCCCGAGTACGGCCACGTTCCGGACGGTCGGCGCGACCGCGACCGTCCGGACCAGGTCGGCCGCCACGAGGATCTCCAGGCCCAGCAGCAGCACCCCGCCGAAGGTCTCGCGCAGCACCTGGTACCCGCGCCGGCCGCCGGCGGTGTGCCACGCCCTGCTCGCGAGCACCACCGACCAGACAATGCCCACGACCAGCACGGCGGCGCCGATCGCCTCGAAGATCCGGGCCACATCCGCCAGCAGGCCGGTAAATGTCATGGCCTGCTATCAGACCGGGTAGAGGTTGGGCGGACCGAGGTAGGGAAACTCGGACAGCAGGTCGTCGTGCGGCTTGAGGCCGTCGGGCCCGACCCTCCCGTGGGTCAGCCAGGCGAAGCGGGCGCTGAAGGCGTCGTCGGTGAGGGTCCGGCCGTTCGGGTAAGCGGCCGGCTTGCCGCGGTCGTAGCGCAAGATGTCGGGCAGGACGATGCGGGCGGCCGCCTCCGCCTCCTCCGGCGGGTAGCCGTTGTCCTCTAGCAGGCCGGACCATAGCTGCAGGTAGTTGGCCAGGTCGTCGGCCGGCCGCCGGAGGTTGTACTCGTTCTTGACGTTGTTCGGGTTGACGAACGGGTTGATCGTCGGGTGCCCGCCGCGGTCCACCTGGACGAGCTCGCCGTCGCGGCGCACGCTGACCGTGGCCCACACGCCGATCTCCGGGTCGGTGCTGAGCATGTCGTCGGGCACTTCCAGCGCGATGGACAAGATGTTCCGGTCGGCGAACGCGTCCTGCCCGGTCCACTGGAACCCGTGGAAGGAGCCGTCCGCGTCGGCGAAGAACGGGTCGCTGCGCACGCCGGTGAACAGCCGGACCGGCCCGGCCTGGACGGACCGGGCGCTGGCGTCGAAGCCGACCGGAGTGTCCCGGATGAGCACCTCGCCCGCCGGCTCCGGCTGGCGGGCCTTGTCCCCGGTGGCGTAGTAGGCGGTCCCGGTCTGCCGTCCGTTCCTGAACTCGGAGAAGACGAACGTGAAGGCGGCGTCGGCGTGCGCGTCCGCGTCGGTGTCGATGTTAATCCGGTAGACCCCGTCCGGGTGGAATTCCGACTTCAGCAGGAACGGCGGCATGGCGCTCATGCCCGTCGTGTACGGGTTCAGGTCGATGATCAGCACGGTCGTGCCCGGATCATCGGGCGACTGGAAGACGAACAGGTCGGTCAGGTCCAGGCGCGCGTCGTCGCCGGGAAACCTGAGGTTGGCCGCGCTGTAGTGGTTGGACACGAGGGCTCCTTCGGTGGTGGTGACCTGGATTGCCGGCGTTGCGGCGGACAGGCGCCGTCCACCCACCACGCTCGCACCCGGGGCGATACCTCGCGCCCGGGTAGTCCCTGGTCGCACCCCCGGGAGCGCACCACCCCGGGGAGTCGCGGGGCCCCCTGGCGATCGAAACAGCTGCCGTCTTCGGCCTGGCCACGACGTGAATCCGCGGCCATACGGGCAACCGGTTACCCGGCTCCCGTCATGGCGGGCAAGCCGGTCCGGCGAACTCTGGTAGGCCATCTGACCTGCGATAACTCGGGTGGAGCTGAGGGGATTCGAACCCCTGACCCCCTCGATGCGAACGAGGATCCGAATAGGGTCATGCATCGCTCTGTATCGCTAGATACCTGGTGAAGCTCATATATCAAACGCTCAAGAGGGCTCCTCGTCGCCGTCTGTCGGCCGATGATGGCTCCCAACTTGGCTCCCAATGACCGGTCCCGTGGCTACCGGACCAGGGCGCTTGTGGCAGCAACGCGCAAAGCGTTGGCGGCGATGGTGAGTGCGGGGTTCAGCGCGGCCGAGGAGGGGAAACAGGCGCTGTCAACGACCCAGAGATTGTCGACGTCGTGTGTGCGGCATGGGAGGAGACCAGCGGCCCCTATAGCGATGGACTCCGTGCTGAACAGCACTCGAACACGCACGCGGATGTAGTTCCGGAACGGGAAGTCCCGCTAAGCCTGCCCCTCAGCGGGCGCTTAGCGGGACTTTCGTTCCTCTGCTTATCAAGCCCCTGGTACACGACGCTTTGTGACGCTGTGGGGGGTTGCGGCAGACGGCGGCGGGAGCCTTTGCGGCGTCAGATGCGGCCGGTCTCGTGGGCCCACATGGCGACTTCGACGCGGTTTCGGGCGCTGAGTTTTCGCATGAGGCTGGCGAGGTGGGCTTTGACGGTGCTCGGGGTGATGTAGAGCTCGCTGGCGATCTCGTTGTTGGTGCGGCCTTGGGCTACAGGCACGAGGACTTCCTCCTCGCGGGCGGTGAGGGGTTCTATCGGCTGCCTGGGTGGTGAGGTCTGTGCGTGGGCGAATGCTGCGAGCAGTCGGACGGTCACGCTGGGTGCGATCAGTGCGTCTCCGTCGGCGGCGGCGTGGATGGCCTGGGTCAGCAGGGCGGGTCCGGCGTCTTTGAGCAGGAACCCGCGGGCGCCGGCTTTGAGCGCCCCGTGGACATACTCGTCGAGGTCGAAGGTGGTGATGACCACGATCGGCAGGGGGTCGGTGACATCGGGGCCGGCGAGGCGT
>Ga0136846_1212998_pt1 | contig 11807 bp, 11 predicted proteins | sample HopSoiMetagenom2_FD_96841 | JGI IMG/M metagenome (GOLD analysis project Ga0136846, IMG submission 96841) | Grasslands soil microbial communities from Hopland, California, USA - 2 Assembly 2016 (version 4) | ecosystem: Environmental > Terrestrial > Soil > Grasslands | place: USA: Hopland... | reverse complement strand
CGGCGGCCTGCCCAAGACCGACCCGTTCATCAAGTGCGACTCGAACCTGGTCCACTACCGCCAGCTGCACATCCACGGCGCCAACGGGTCCGCGCCCGAGCACAACAAGCGCGCGCTGGAGTACATCTCCACCGGCCAGGTCCCGGTCAAGGACCTCATCACCCGCCACGTGCCTCTCGAGAACGTCCTCGACGCCTTCCAGATCGTCAAGAACGGCGAGGCGATCAAGGTCACGATCGAGCCGTAGGACCGACGAAGGAGGTCCTGCGGCTCAAGATCGGGAGGTTGAGGAGGCTCGACTCAGACCCGTGCTTGCGAGGGGCTGAGCGAGCCGTCTTCAAACCACCGCGGCTGACGCTGGAACGCACCTGGTTCCAGCAGCGGGTTGTGCGGTTTCGAGACGCTTGCTGCGCAAGCTCCTCAACCCACGGGCAGACGCTTGATGCGCAGGCACCTCAACCAGCGGCAACGACGGCGCGGACGGCGTCCCGGCCGGCCATCGGGTCGGTGGCGGCGAGCGCGGCCTCGGCGGCCTTTCGGCACGTGTCGGAGCTGACCACGCAGAGCTGGGCACCGACCGCGCGTACGGCGGCCGACGCCATCGACAGCGAGGTGATCCCCATGCCGATCAGCGCGACCGCGAGGAGGGGGTCGGCGGCCGCCTCGCCGCAGACGCCGACGCTCTTGCCCGCCGCCTGGCCGGCCGCGGCCGTGGTGGCGATCAGCTGCAGCACGGCGGGCTGCCACGGGTCGGTCAGGTGAGCGAGGTCGGCCGCCAGCCGGTCGGCAGCCATGGCGTACTGGGTCAGGTCGTTGGTGCCGATCGAGAGGAAGTCGACCACCTCGAGCATCCGGTCCGCGAGCAGCGCGGCGGACGGGACCTCGACCATGACACCTGCCTTCAGCCCACGCGAGCGCACCTGCTCGGCGAAGTCGCGCGCCTCCGCGACGGTGGCGACCATGGGCGCCATCACCCAGGTCTCGGTGCCGGTGTTCTCCGCCGCGGAGGCGATGCCGTCCAGCTGGCGCTCGAGCAGCCCCGGGTTGAGCGCCGCCAGCCGCAGGCCGCGTACGCCGAGGGCGGGGTTCTCCTCGTCCTCCATCGTCGCGAACGCGATCGGCTTGTCCGAGCCGGCGTCGAGGGTGCGGACCACGACGTACCTCCCGCCGTCGAAGGCCGCGAGCACCTCGCCGTAGATCTGCGCCTGCTCCTCGACGCCCGGCTCGTCCCGCCGGTCGAGGAAGCACAGCTCGGTGCGGAACAGCCCGACCCCCTCGACTGGCCCGGCGGCGGCCTTCCGGGCGGACTCGCCGTCGGCCACGTTGGCCAGCAGCTTCACGGCTACGCCGTCCGTCGTCGCGCACGGACCGGTCCACGACTCGACGGCCGCGCGGGCCGCCTTGTCCGCCTCGACGCGCGCCGCGGCCTCCCCGACCTCCACCGACGGGTCGACGGTGCCGGCCGTGCCGTCCACCAGCACCTGGGCACCGGCGGTCAGGTCCAGGGCGCCGGCCACGCCGACCACGCAGGGGATGCCGAGCTGGCGGGCGATGATCGCGGTGTGGCTCGTGGCGCCACCCTTCTCGGTGACCAGCGCCAGGATGATCTCGGGGTCGAGGGACGCGGTGTCGGCCGGTGCGAGGTCGGCCGCCACGAGCACGGACCCCACCGAGGGGAGGTCGACGCCCGGCTCGGGCTCGCCCACCAGCCGGGCCACCAGGCGGCGCTCGATGTCGAGCAGGTCGGTCGCCCGCTCGGCCATGAGCCCGCCCATGGCGGTGAACACGTCCACGAACTGCGCCACTCCCTCGTGCACCGCTTCCAGCAGCGCCGTGCCGCCCTCCACCCGGGTGGCCACCGCCTGGCGGAGCCCCTTGTCGCGGGTCAGGCCGGCGCTGGCGGTGAGCACCTCGGCAGCCGCGCCGCTGGCCCTGGCCGCCTTGCCCGCGAACCCCTCGGCCACCGCGCCGGCCGCCAGGTCGTACGCCGCCAGGGCCGCCTCTGCATCCGGGTGGCCGCCGTCGCCGTAGGCGATGATCGCGGCCGGCGAGACCTCCTGCGCGACCAGCACGACCGGCCCGAAGGCGAGACCGGGAACCACCGGCGTGCCGCGCAGCGTGGCGGCTGGATGGACGAGAGCCGGAGGGGTCACCATGGCCACATCCAAGACCACCGACGCCTTGACAGTCAACATATTCGGGACTAAAACAACATACTCACAGATCGATTCGTCCCGGCGTCGAGTCAGGAGCAGGCAATGTACGCCGAAGAGCGGCACCAGGCCATCGCCGAGCTGGTCGCCACGCGCGGCCGCGTGGCGGTGACCGAGCTGGCGTCGCGCTTCGACGTCACCACCGAGACCGTGCGCCGGGACCTCTCCCAGCTCGAGCGGCTCAAGCTGCTCCGCCGGGTGCACGGCGGCGCGGTCTCGATGCGCTCGGTCACGATGCTCGAGGCCCAGCTCCCCGATCGCGACCACGCGCAGGCCGAGGAGAAGGAGCGGATCGCGCGGGCCGCGGTGACGCTGCTCCCCGAGGGTGGCTGCACCCTGCTGCTGGACGCCGGCAGCACGACGGTCCGGCTGGCCGCGCTGCTCCCGCCGACCGAGCACTGGACGGTGATCACCCACGCCGTACCGATCGCCGCTCTTCTGGCCCCGCTCCCCCATGTCGAGCTGCAGCTGCTGCCGGGCCGGGTCCGGCCGACCACCGAGGCCGCGGTCGGGCACGCGACCGTCGAGGCGATCCGGCAGTTCCGCGCCGACCTCGCCTTCCTCGGAACCAACGGGATCTCGGTGCGCCACGGGCTCTCGACCCCCGACCCGGAGGAGGCGGCCACCAAGCGGGCCCTCATCGAGAGCGCCCAGCGCGTCGTCGTCCTCACCGACGCGACCAAGGTCGGCCAGGAGCGCACGGTGCGGTTCGCCGACCTGGAGGACCTCGACGTCCTGGTCACCGACGACGGCATCGAGGAGGCGGACGCCAAGGCGTTCGAGGCCGCCGGGCTCGACGTGGTGAGGGCGTGACCCGCGGACCGATCGTCACCCTGACCGCCAACCCCAGCTTCGACCGCACGGTCGCGCTCCCGGGGCCGCTGGAGCGCGGCGCGGTGGTCCGCGTAGAGGCGATGACCTCGCAAGCCGGCGGCAAGGGCGTGAACATCTCGCGGGCCGCGGTCGGCGCCGGGCTGACCACGGTCGCCGTCCTGCCGGCTCTTCCCGACGACCCGTTCGTGCGCGAGCTCGAGGTCGCGGGCATCGACTGCCGGACCGCCCGACCGGCCGGCGCCGTCCGGGTCAACCTCACCCTCACCGAGCCCGACGGCACCACCACCAAGCTCAACGGCCCCGGCGCCGCGGTCGACGCCGAGCACCTCGACGACCTGGCCCGGACGCTGGTCGAAACCGCGGCCGGCGGCTCGTGGACCGTTCTGGCCGGCTCCCTGCCGCCCGGTGCCCCGGCGACGTTCTACGCCGACCTGGTCGCACGGCTGCGCGGGGTCAGCCGGGTCGCGGTCGACACCAGCGAAGGCGCGCTCGCAGCGCTCGTGGACCGGCTCCCGGGCTCGGCCCCCGACCTGTTGAAGCCGAACGCCGAGGAGCTCGCCTCGGTCACCGGGACCGATCCCGCCCAGCTCGAGACCGAGCCCGAGGTGGCCGCCAAGGCCGCGCGCACCCTAGTCGACCGCGGCGTGAACTCGGTGCTGGCCACGTTGGGCGCCCGCGGCGCGGTGCTCGTCGACGCCGACGGTGCCTGGCACGCTCCCGCTCCACCCGCCACGGTGGTCAGCACCGTGGGTGCCGGCGACTGCACGCTGTTCGGCTACCTGCTGGCCGAGCAGCGTGGCCTGCCGGCACCCGACCGCCTCGCCCTCGCGGTGGCCTACGGCAGCGCCGCTGCCGGGCTCCCCGGCACCACCATCCCCGGCCCCGACGACCTGCATCCGGAGCGGGTCGCCGTACAAGCGCTCGACTGAAGCGAAGAGGAGCACCCATGCCCAGCAAGTCCGCCGCCGTCGGCTCGTCCGTCGGCCTCCATGCCCGGCCCGCCGCGCTCATCGCCGAGGCTGCCGGCGGCCTCGGCAGCACGGTGACGATCAACGGCGTCGACGCAAGCTCCTCGCTGATGATCATGACCCTGGGCGCGAAGTGCGGCGACACCGTCGAGGTGGCCGGCGACGACCAGGCCGACGTCGACAAGATCGCCGGCCTGGTCGAGCAGGACCTCGACGCGGACTGACTGCTAGACGAGCTCGTACGCCGGCTCGTCCTCGACCACCCGGTGACCCAGCGGCTGCGGCCGACGCGTCGGCCACCAGGCGCGGTCGCCGAGCAGGCAGAGGATCGCCGGGAGCATCACGAGCCGGATCAGGGTGGCGTCGAGGAGGATCGCGCCCGACAGCGCCACGCCCATCATCTTCATCTCGAGCATCGACAAGGTCGCGAAGATCGAGAACACCGACACCATCACCGCGGCGGCGCTGGTCACCACACCGGCCGTGTCGGCGATGCCCTGCCGGACCGCGAGCCGGGTCGGGAGGCCGCGCTGGACGTGCTCGCGGATCCGGCTGACCACGAAGACGTGGTAGTCCATCCACAGCCCGACCAGGACCACCAGCACGAACAACGGCAGCCAGTCGATGATGAAGCCCGGACTGCTGAAGTCGAGCGCGCTCTCGAACCAGCCGTGCTGGAAGACCAGTGTCATCAGCCCGAACGCGACGCCGACCGAGGCCAGGTTCAGCCCGGCCGAGATCAGCGCGATCGGGACGCTGCGGAAGGTCACGCCCATGATCAGCAGGGTCAGCAGCAGCACGAAGCCGATGACCAGCGGCAGCCGGGACTGCTCGCGCTGCACGAAGTCCAGCGACTCGGCGGCGTCGCCGCCGACTGCGTGCTCGACCTTCAGGTCTTCCAGCGCGGCCGGGGCCAGCTCCGAGCGGAGCTCCTTGATCGCGGTGTCGACGCGGTGGTCGGACTCGTCGAACGGCATCGCCAGGGTGAGCACCGAGGTGGTGCCGTCCTTCGAGACCTTGATCTCGGTGCCCGACGGGCGGAACAGCGGAGTGTCCTCGGCGGCAGCCTCGACCTGCGCGAGCGCCGCGGCGACCTCGTCCTGCTGGGACGCCTTGGCCTTGACGACCAGGTCGGCAGTGGTGCCTTCCGACGGGAATGCGTGGCTGAGGTCCTGCGCGGTCTTCGCCTCGGGGATCGAGCTGGGCAGCGTCTCGAGGTTGGCGCTGTGCGTCTTCATGCCGAACGCCGGGATGGCGAGCAGGACGACGACCACGGTGGCCATGGCCAGCGAGACGAGCGGGTGCCGCACGACCGGGCCGAGCACGCGGCCGCTGATGGCGCCGCGTCGGCTACGTCGCATCACGCGGTGCAGGAGCGGCACCCGCGGGCGGTCCACCCAGCGGCCGAGCTTCGCCAGCAGCGCCGGGAGGACGGTGATGGAGCCGAGCACCGCGACGGCCACCACGATGATGGAGCCGACCGCGAGCGAGTTGAACGTCGAGTCGCCCATCACGAACAGGCCGGCCATCGCGCAGATGACCGCCGCCCCGGAGACCAGGATCGAGTGCCCAGAGGTCTGGGCGGCGATCTCGACAGCATCACGGCTGGAGTGGCCCTTGGCCCGCTCCTCGCGCTCGCGCTTGAGGTAGAACAGCGAGTAGTCGACGCCGACGGCCATGCCGATCAGCACGATCATGCTGGTCACGGTGGAGTCGGCATGGATCAGGTGCGAGACCGGAGCGAGGATGCCGACTGTCGCGGCCACGGAGGTGCCGGCGAGCAGCACCGGGATGCCGGCCGCGATGAGGGCACCGAAGGCGAGCAGCATCAGGATAAGCGTGACCGGGAGGCTCAGCGTCTCGGCCGAGGACAGGTCGTCGGCGACCCGGTTGTTGATCGCGTCGTCCAGGCTGACATCGCCGGTCTGGCGGACGTCGAGCTGCGGGAAGTCGGCCTGCACGGCCTTGGTCACCGCCTGCAGCGGCGCGGCGTCGTCCTGGTCGCGAGCCAGCTGGATCGAGACGAGGTACGCGGACCCGTCCGGGCTCACCTGCGGCTCGGCGACCTCGTCGACGCCGGAGAGCGGCTTCATGCCGGTCACGACGGCGCCGGCAGCCTGCTCCGCGACCTGGGTGTCGAGATCGCCGCTCCTGGCCGTGATCAGAACCTGCTCGGTGTCCGGGTCCTTGAAGCCGGCAGAGGCGACGATCGCATCCGCGCGGCCGGACTCGCCGAGCCGGTAGTCGGCATCGGTGGTCTCGTGGGTCGGGATCATCGTGGCCAGGCCGACCGCGAAGGCCACGAAGGCGACCCAGCCGAGGATCGCGCGCCACGGGTGGAGGGCGCACCAGCGAGCGGTGCGATGGGCGAGAGATGAGATCGGGTTCGTCATGGCTCCAGCCTTCTGGCCATGAAGCCCCAGGTCAGGGGTCCCAGGACCCGACCCGTGGTGGTGCTGGCACCACTGTCCGCAGTCCTCTTGTCGGACAGGATGGACGGCGTGAGTGACTCCACCCCCGTCCCGGCCCAGGAGGCTGCCCCGCCGGGTCGCCTACTGATCACCGGGTACGCCGCCGAGCAGGTGCTCTGGCTCGTCCCGCTCCTCCTCGGCCTGGTGCTGTTCGTGGTCGGAGGAGTGCTGGTGGTGGTGTGGGTCGGCATCCTGCTGGTCGCTGCAGCGATCCCGCTGATCCGCCTGGTCACCAACCGGCAACGTCACATCGCCGGCCGGCTGCTCGGTGCCGACCTGCCGCCGCCGTACAAGCCGATCCCCCGGGGTGGACCACTGGTCCAGCTCCGGTCGGTGCTCACCGACCCGATGACCTGGCGGGACCTGGTCTGGATCCTGTGGGCGATCACCTTCGGATGGGCGATCTCGCTGATCGTGATCGTGCTCCTCCTGGCGGTCGTGACGGTGTTCTTCTGGTGGTTCGGGAGCTATCCGCTGCTGCGGATGCGTTCTCAGGTGGACCGGGTGCTGCTCACCTACGGCAGCACCGAGACGCTGGAGCGACGGGTCGCGGCGCTCACCCGGAGCCGGGCCGAGGCCGTGGACCACTCCGCCGCCGAGCTCCGCCGGCTCGAACGTGACCTCCACGACGGCACCCAGGCCCGGCTGGTCGCGGTGTCGATGAGCCTGGGCATGGCCGAGGAGCAGTTCGCGAGCGACCCCGAGGCGGCGCGACGGACGGTCAGCGAGGCCCGCGCGGCCACCTCGGCGGCCATCTCGGACCTGCGCTCGGTGGTCCGGGGCATCCACCCCCCGGTGCTGGCCGACCGCGGCCTCGAGGGCGCGATCCGGGCGCTGGCCCTCGACATGGCGGTACCGGTCGAGGTCATCGGAGAGCTCCCCGGCCGGCCGCCCACGCCGGTCGAGTCGGCGGTCTACTTCGCGGTGGCCGAGTGCCTGGCCAACTCGGCCAAGCACGCGGGCCACCAGCATGCGTGGGTCGAGCTGCGCCACGAGCAGCACCTGCTCCGCGTCGTGGTCGGCGACGACGGACGTGGCGGGGCGGACCTGGCCCGTGCTGACTCGGTGGGAGGCACCGGGATGCGTGGGGTGATGCGGCGGCTGGCGGCTTTCGACGGCACGATGGCTGTGTCCAGCCCCGACGGGGGCCCCACCATCGTCACCCTGGAGGTGCCGTGCCAGCTGTCCCCCGTCTCGTCCTTGCCGAGGACAACGCCCTCCTCCGCGCCGGCCTGACCCAGCTGCTGGAGGGGTCCGGGTTCGAGGTGGCCCGGGCGGTCGACAACGCGGTCGAGCTCGACGACGCGCTCCTCCACGTCGACGTCGAGGGGGCCGTGCTCGACGTACGGATGCCGCCCACCTTCACCGACGAGGGGTTGCGTGCCGCCATCGCGGTGCGGGCCCGCCGGCCGGGGTTCCCGGTGCTGGTTCTCTCGCAGTACGTCGAGCGGCTCTACGCCCGGGAGCTTCTGGCCAGCGGCGAGGGGGCGGTCGGCTACCTGCTCAAGGACCGCGTCTCCGACGTGCGCGAGTTCGTGGACGGCGTACACCGGGTGCTGGCGGGCGGCACGGTGCTCGACCCCGAGGTGGTCGCCACGGTCATGGCCAGGCAGCGGGACGAGCCGCTGGACCGGCTCACCGCCAGGGAGAGGGAGGTGCTGGCGCTGATGGCCGAGGGCCGGTCCAACGCCTCCATCGGCGGCACCCTCCACGTCACCGAGAAGGCCGTGGCCAAGCACATCAACAGCATCTTCGCGAAGCTCGACCTGCCGGTGGACCTCGAGGTCAACCGTCGGGTGCAGGCGGTGCTGGCCTACTTGCGGCTGTGACGGCAACCGCAGCCCGTACCGTGACGACGTGATCACGATCATGGACGTCGAGGCGTCCCACGACACCGTCAGCGACTACCTGCTCGCCCACAGCGCGGCCGAGGACGACGTCCTGGCCCGGCTGGCCGAGGAGACCCGGACGAGGTTCTCCGACTTCTCCGGCATGCAGATCACCGCCGACGAGGGCGCCCTCCTGACCATGCTGACCCGGCTCACCGGCGCTCGCAGCGCGGTCGAGGTCGGCACCTTCACCGGCTACTCCTCGATCTGCATCGCTCGCGGGCTGGCCGAGGGAGGTCGGCTGCTGGCCTGTGACGTGAGCGGCGAGTGGACCGCGCTGGCCCAGCGCTACTGGGCCGAGGCCGGCGTCGCGGACCGGATCGAGCTGCGGCTCGCGCCGGCCGCCGAGACCCTCGCGGCCCTGCCCGAGGAGCCGACGATCGACATCGCCTTCGTGGACGCGGACAAGGAGAGCTACCCGATCTACTACGAGGAGCTGGTCCGCCGCCTGCGTCCCGGTGGGCTGCTCGTGCTGGACAACGTCCTCCTCGGCGGGGAGGTCTTCGACGAGTCGGAGCAGGGCGTGCGGGTCACGGCCATGCGTGCGGTCAACGACCGGGTGGCGGCCGATGACCGGGTGGACGCCGTGATGCTGCCCCTCCGCGACGGGGTGACGGTCGCGCGGCGTCGCTGACTGCCAACCACGCTGACCCGCCTGTTCTGGTACGGGCGGGTCGGTCGTTCGGTCAGCCGCGGAGGAGGAGCACCCGGGCGTCGTCCACGTCTGCGTGCATCTGTTCGACGAGCTTCTCGACCGACTCGAAGGCGACCATGCCGCGCAGCCGCTCCACGAACGAGACCTCCACCTCGACCCCGTAAAGCTCGAGGTCGGTGCGGTCGAGGACGTAGCTCTCCACCCGGCGCTCGCGGACGCCGTCGAAGGTGGGGTTGGTTCCGACGCTGATCGCGGCCGGGTAGGTCTCCCCGGTGTCGAGTCGCTTCAGCCACCCGGCGTAGACGCCGTCGGCGGGCGCGGCCGTCATGGCGTCGGTGGGCACGTTGGCGGTGGGGAACCCGAGGTCGCGGCCGCGCCGGTCGCCCTCCACGACGACGCCGCGTACGGCGTAGGGATGGCCCAGGGCCTCGGCCGCCCCGGCGACGTCGCCGGCGGCCAGGCAGGTCCGGACGTACGTCGACGACCAGACCATGGGGCCGCCGTCGAGGGCGATCCCCTCGGCCACGAAGCCGTGGTCGCCGCCGAAGGCCTGGAGCGTGGCCACGTCGCCGGCCGCCCGGCTGCCGAACCGGAAGTTGGCACCGACCACGACCGCGGCCGCGTGCACGGTGTCGACCAGCACCCGCTGCGCGAAGAACTCCGGCGCCCAGGAGGCCATGTCGCGGTCGAACGGCAGAGCCAGCACGTGGTCTGCGCCCGCCTCGCCGAGCAGGTCGGCGCGCCGCTCGATCGTGGTGAGCTGGGTGGGCGCGTGCTCCGGTCGCAGCACCGACATCGGGTGCGGGTCGAACGTCACCGCCACCACCGGGAGTCCCAGCTCGTCGGCGATCTCCCGGGCGCGCGCCAGCACCCGACGGTGCCCGAGGTGGACGCCGTCGAAGTTGCCGATCACCACCACGGTCGCGCCGAGGTCGGCCGGCACGTCGGCGAGCGAACGCCAGATCTGCACGGGCGTGACCTTACTGGCGGACGTCCGCGGCTTCGCGGGTGAGCCACTGTGCCGTCCTCGGACGAAGCCGCTCGAGCCGATCGCGTGCGTCGTAGCTCACCCCACGAACACCGCGACGGGACGCGCCTTCCCGTCGCGGTGCTCGTAGAGCGCGAGGAACTCCCCGTCCGGTGCGAACACCGCCGTCGGGGCTCTCAGCTCGAGGTCGAGCGGGCGGCCGAACCTGACCCTCCGGGACGCGTCGTCGTCCAGCTCCACGGAAGGGAACGCCGCCCGCGCGGCGGCCGCGATCGGCACCACCTCGAAGTCGTCGGCCAGCTGCTCGAGTGTGCGCGCCCCGGCCAGGCCGTAGGGGCCGACCGCGGTGCGGCGGAGGGCGGTCAGGTGACCGCCGACGTCGAGGCGGACGCCGGCGTCCCGGGCGATGGCGCGGACGTAGGTGCCGCTCGAGCAGCGCAGGGAGATGTCGGCGTCGATGGCGTCACCGGGACGGCGCACGTCGCGCACCACCAGCTCGTGGACCGTGACGGGGCGGGCGCTCAGCTGGACGTCCTCGCCCTCGCGGACGCGCTGGTAGGCGCGCTTGCCGCCGATCTTGATGGCCGAGACCGCGGTCGGCACCTGGAGCAGGTCGCCGGTGAACTCGGTCAGGACCTCGCGCACGGCGTCGTCGGTGACCGCGTTCGTGGAGCTCGTGGCGACCACGTCGCCCTCGGCGTCGTCGGTCGTGGTGGCCACACCGAGCCGGACCGTGGCGTCGTAAGCCTTGTCGCTGAGCATCAGGTGACCGAGCAGCCGGGTGGCGCGCTCGATGCCGAGCACCAGCACTCCGGTGGCCATCGGGTCGAGGGTGCCGGCGTGGCCGACCTTGCGGGTGCCGGCCAGCCGCCGGATCCGCGAGACCACGTCGTGCGAGGTGATCCCGGCGGGTTTGTCGACCAGGACCAGTCCGGAGACAGTCACTCCTCGTCGGGCTCCTCGAGCACCCGTGGCTTCTTGTAGGGGTCCTCGTCGCCCGCGTACGCCGTCCCGCGCTGGGCGGCGACCGCCTCGTCCAGGGCCCGGGCCCTGGCCAGCACCTCGTCGAGGTGCCGGGCTGACTCGGGCAGGGCGTCAGCCACGAACTCCAGGGACGGGGCGTGCCGCATGCCGAGCTGCTTGGCGACCTCGGACCGGATCAGCCCCTTGGCCGACTCCAGCGCCGCCGCCGTCGCCGCGAGCGCGGCCTCGTCGCTCTGCTGCTCGTCGGCCTGCCCGGTCCCGCCGGCCAGGACCGTGTAGAAGATCGTCGCCTGCTGAGTGTCACCAGTGAGCCTCACGTCGGTGACGGTGACGAAACCCAGCCGCGGGTCCTTGATCCGGCGTTCGAGCATCTCGGCGACGATGACCTGGATCCGGTCGGCGATCTTCCTGACCCGTGGACTGACCATGTCTCTGTCTCTCCAGCCTCGAGTTTCACCGGGTACCCGGTGGATCTGGTGCTTCCGTCACGAAACTTCGTCGGGGAAGCGGGAGTTCCACCGGGTACCCGGTGAAACTCCCGCCCACCCCGGTGATCAGGCGCGCGGGATCTCGCGCATCTCGAAGGCCTCCACGACATCGCCTTCCTTGATGTCCTGGAAGTTGCGCAGCACCAGGCCGCACTCGAAGCCCTCGCGGACCTCGGTGACGTCGTCCTTCTCGCGGCGCAGCGAGGCCAGGTCGAGGTTGTCGGCCACGACCGAACCGTCGCGGATGACCCGCACCTTCGCGTTGCGCCGGATGACGCCGCTGGTGACCATGCAGCCCGCGATGTTGCCGAGCCGGG
>Ga0136846_1217054_pt1 | contig 11810 bp, 15 predicted proteins | sample HopSoiMetagenom2_FD_96841 | JGI IMG/M metagenome (GOLD analysis project Ga0136846, IMG submission 96841) | Grasslands soil microbial communities from Hopland, California, USA - 2 Assembly 2016 (version 4) | ecosystem: Environmental > Terrestrial > Soil > Grasslands | place: USA: Hopland... | reverse complement strand
GGAAGCGGCTGCAGCCTTTGCGCGATCCATAAGGGAAAAAGCATCAACACAACCATGAGCCTCACACCGCTGGATGGCCTCATGATGGCAACAAGAAGCGGCGCGGTCGATCCCGGAGTCATTCTGTATCTGCAGCGATCCGGGGGCCTGTCCCTGGCCGAAATTGAAGACCTTCTCTATACAAAGTCAGGGCTGCTTGGCGTATCTGATATTTCTGCTGATATGCGGACACTTGTTGCGAGCGAGGATGAAAGAGCGAGGCAAGCGGTCAACCAGTTCTGCGCGCGCATCGCTGAGCAAATCGCCGCGATGGCGACTGCGATGAACGGAATGGACATGCTTGTCTTCACGGGTGGGATCGGCGAAAACAGTCGCGAGATCCGCAGGAACGTATGCGCACGATTGGAGTGGCTCGGCGTCTCGGCTGATGAAGCAAACACCGGGGCGACCGGTCAAATCGAAGTCTGTTCAATGCCGACTGACGAAGAATTCGTTATTGCCCTTCACACGATTGATGTCATGAGCTGACCTCAGCCGGCCTCCGCACATGTGCTTTATTCCTCAGGCACCTGCGGCTACGACCCTCATCAGGCCTACTGAGGCAGCTTCGCAGTTGGTGCCATTCCTTCAAGCGGCTCTGTCGATCCTGTTGACGGTCTGCGCGAAGGCGCCTGCGAGTGCTACGAAACGGTGAGAGAACAATACGAACAGCTGTCGGGCGCACCTCCCAGCGAGCAATAATGCTGATTGTCCGGTTAGCGCCCCCTGCCCCAGCTAATACCTGAGTCGCGGATTTCCCGGTCGGCCGTCAACCGTTCCGCAAGCTAAGTCGAGCGCCGGACAGACAGATTGGAGAAAGGCCTTCAGTTTGTCCTCCGGGAGAGATCGATGGCATCTTTGGGTCTGCCGCATTGGCTGATGATAGAAGGAGCCCTTCTTGTTCTATCCGGGTTCATCGGTTTTGCCTTGAGCCGGAACAAGGAGGTCGAAACTGATCCCGCGCCCGTTCCAAGCGACACAAACAAATCAGGATCTGCTGCGGATGCGGCTGAGAACCTGAACGCCGACGGCCCGTCAACTTAACGGCTTCTGCGCGAGACAATTGCTACTCTTGGAGCATTGGCGACCTGGAGAGATCACGCCACATAGACGATGCGGCGCCCAGCTTCACGTTAACCTATGTGAGCCTGTGGCCGCACCGGCTTGTTAACCCGGAACGGCAGCATCAGCTTAACAAGCGGATTTGGTTGCGAGCACCCTGAACGCACCTGCGTGGCGGCAGGTCGCGCAGGTGGCGAATAGTCCCGCCTGGGTACTGTCCGATTAGGGCCGCTTCCATCGCGCCCTGGAGGCGGCCCGCCCATATGGCATGGGCGTTGCAAAGCAATTATCGACTGAGATTTCTTGGCTCAGTTCGAGACAAGGCGCCGCCGGGACAGTTGCATTTCGAGCCCGGCGGCGAATTTTTGGCACATCCCTCAGCATCATTTCCGCATGCCCGGTCATCACGGCTCGCACCGCAGCCGAGTGCGAAACAGGCTTGATGACTAGCCAGGGATGGTACTCGCATTCGGCTGGTCACTCGGATCGACGCTTTCACTTTCCGCATCCAGCTCAATCTCGGCCTGACGCCAAAACTCGCCGGCCTTGCCCTCCGGCCGCCCCGCTTTGTCCCAAAGCTGATGGGCGTAGTTCCGGATCTGCTCGTCTGGGTATTTGCTCATATGCTCCTCCGTAAGAAGCATGGTCTCGCCCCGGGGGCTTGGGGGTTTGAGGGGAAACCGTGCCCAGGCCAGCGTTAACCGGAAAGCCGACCCGCCAAACCAATTCCGATCCCGATAGGCTGGTTCCTTTGGACGAGTCTTGCCACAAGCTCGCGTCCACCTGTCTGCTTAACGCCGAATGAAAGACCGAAGCCGGGCTGATTGGAATTCCGCAGGGCAACGCGATGCCGCATCCAGGTCGAGGCGCGTGGCCTGGATCTGTCCGCTCCCCGACACAGCGACGTAGCAAATCGCATCGTCGGCAAATCCTGAGGAACGATGCATGGGCCGAGTTGTTGGCGGCCCGTGAGCGTCGATTCTCACCGACCCACGTGCAGCCTCCTGCACCATGGGTCGCCTCCCGTGCATGACTTGCGCCGCTGTGCCTTCTGGGCGCAGCGGTCTTTTTCCAGAGCCGCAGTGATGGATTTGGTCACGACGTTAAATCACCTGCAGAAAGCCCGCAAAATCGTCGCAGATGGTCAGCGGGATTTGACATCTCAACGCAACCTAGTCGACAGGATGGAGCAAAACGGCATCGTAGACTTGGGAGACCTTCTTCTCCTTGAGCAGCTTGAAGCGATGCAATGCGGATATATCAAGCATCTGGACAAGCTGGAGCACCGGCTGCTGGAGCAGCTCCGGCTTGAATGACGCGAAGCCCGGAACGCCGCGTCCGAGGGGGCATTCTCGGATCGCGACGCCAGAGCCGGCAGTGAGCCTAGGAGACTACCAGCCCTGACGCCGATGTAAGTGCGGGTCCTCGGATGGCAATGAACGTTTCTAAAACGTAACTCAATCGTTCGGCTCTCCACCGGCATCGGTTCACCCGCCGGAAGAAATAGGAACGTAGGTGGGTACTTCGTGTTGGAAGGTCTGAGAGTCCGGTCCACTCTCAGCCATCGTCTCGGTCGCGGGTTCACGGCCCTACCAACCGTGATGCTCGAGAGGCCGCTGAGTGTCCCCTGTGCTCAGCGGTCTTTTCTCGCCTCAGTGAATACAATTTGCGACGGACAGGAGAACTCGCGAAGCCACTTCGATGTGCCGGTGAGTAACGAGGGAACGCACAAAACGCTGTAAAGCAAATTAGTCCGCGCACCCCACCATGACCATCCGTGAAGCTGGACCGTGCAGCCGCTCTACACGGGGGTTTGTCCATGCGGACGTACCGCGTAAAAGATCTACTAATCCCCGTGGTGCCGGTTCGTCGGAGCGCACATTGCTGGCTCATCCGCTTGTTGCCCAACTTTTTGTGTCGTTTGGCCTTCAACAATTTACCCACAAGTGATGCTCAGGTTATTCATGCCAGCGACGTGGCAGGTATCTGAGCACTGGTCGTCCACATGCCACATTACCTTTTCGGCCGCCGTGCGGTATCTTTGTTCAGAGGACCCATTCGTGGCTTACGCAGTCCCTCCGGCAATGGGTAGCCTTCCGGACCGGGTGACGGCTCGGGTCGAACATCCGCACCCCATTGTGCCTTCTGCTGCGGCGTCGCCGTATCCTTCACCTGCGGCGGCTGGGGCTTGCCAAACTCGTTTATGCGATCGTAGGTGCCGCCTCGCGTGTCTCTGAAATCGCTCATGGTATCTCCTTCCGCCCAACGGAGCGGAAGGCGCTTGGTTCCTACCGCTCACGGAACCACAAAAAATACGGAAGCGAGGATCGACAATCCCATGACCAGGGCAAATCCGATCAGCCACCAAGCAGGACCGATGCCCGCATTTCGTTGCCTTCCTGAATTTGGCCGCGCGCGGACCTCGTGTGCAGCAGCCAATCGAACCTGGGATGCGCTGTTCGGGGTTCCTCCCGCCTCGTCATCCGTTCCGAGGGGAGCGGCGGCGGGATCGCTCGCATCCACCTTGTCGCCGGCGTTACCTTGATCGATCGCGATGCGCAATTGTTCAGCGGTTTCGATCGGCGTGTCCGGCTCAAGTCTATAACCGGCCGGCGGGGAAGAACTCGATGCTCGTTTATCGCAGATGAGTTTGCTCATGCACAACAACCAAATCCTGGTCCGAGGGTTGCAAGCATCAATATCGTCAAGCAGCGCCGCTTTGAGAAACGCCCGTGCGCATTGTCGTTGACGGACCTGCGGAACTGCCCACTGGAAACAGAGCTGCCCATTCGGGCTGGTGCGAGCGGCACACAGGAACTCTTGTGTTTCGGTCCTCTTCTTGAGGGTAAGTAGAAGGGCGGATGCGCGACAGTAACAACCTGAACCGGCAGGACTCCCTGCCGGGGGGAAATGATATTGGCTGGCTTTGCGGTGATTGCAGTTATTGCCGCTTGTTTACGCTGATCCTACGATGGCGGGGATCGAAAAGCCAACATGTACAGGCGGCCGTGGGTTCATCAACTCACGCGTCGAGTGCACCTACGGCATCCTCTACAAACTGAATGATTGGGCCAGCAGCTTACTTGCGCTCGGCCAGTTGCTCTTTCAGATCATCAATGAAGTGCTGCGCGCCCTCTTGTGTCAAAAGTTCACCCGACTTGTCCGGCACGTCCGCTTTCTGACATAGAGTCTTGAGCTCGTCCCGTTGAGCTTCAGTCATCATCGTCTCGTTCACCGGTGTCCTCCTAAGTTACATTTGCCTTTTCGCGCATTTCGTCGACAAGCTTGGACGCCTCGGCTTTGGTCAATTCGTCGTCAAACGACTCGGGCGCACCAGCCTGCTCGCACAATGTCTTCAAATAGGACGCCTGGGCGCCGGTCATCGGGTCGTTGCCGGACACCCACTGATCGGGATCCTTTTGCGTGTTGTTGGTCGGTTCAGTTTTCGGATTGCTCATGGCCACGCTCCTTTCGAAAGTAACGCCTTTGTTCTCTTCATGTTCCTCCACGGGCATTGCGGTTCACGCCGGCCGTCCTTCCGGGCTCCAGGGACGCCAGCCCCGCGCCGCCGCAACAGCGCTGGTCGATGGAGGAAATGACGCCGCCGGTCGAAGTCGGTAACGCAGGAGTAGTCAGTTAACCGGTGTTCATACCAGCCAGAACCTAGCAGTCTGCTGAAAAACCTTAGCAACAGCGGGTTTCTTGTTCTTGCCGGTCGTTGTCGAGGCGGCGCAGTGAGTTGGATGTGAATTTGCAGCCTGGTGTTGGGGCATCCCGACACCGGGTGGCTAAGCGGCTTAGTAGTTACTACAGGTAGAAAATGTCGGTACATCGGAGTGAAGCTCGACATAGCTGCTGCGCGCGAAACTGTGTTTGAACTTTAAGTCCATTACCAGACAGACGGGACGGCTATCCCGGTCTAGACTGCTACAAGGAGGAGTTTGACATGCGCCGCTTCTACTTTCATTTGATTTCATTTGATTAGAGGCACCGAGCGAGTGCCTGACGAGGAAGGGGAGTACCTCAGAGACGATCGAAGCCAGGCAGGTAGCGGTACGTTCTGCTAGGGAGATTTTGGCTAACGCCATTCGGCACGGCAGGAACTTGGTACCTAAGGCGTTCGTTATCAGCGACGAACAGGGTGAAACGATTGACATCGTCCACGTGCCCCAGATGCCAGAGCTTTTCGAGGAGCCGCGCCCTTGAGCGGCAAGTCGTGAAGGGAGCAGCGTTATCCATTGCGCTGCCATAGAGGCAGGACCTAGTCCGAAAGGCCCAGTTCATGGTCTGTCATAGACTATGCCCAACAATTCGCGATAATTTTCCTTGACAGCCTTATAGCACTCGCAGGCGCTGTCTTTCAGACCTTCAACGTCCAAAATATTAATTTTGCCGCGGCTGTATTTGATCATGCCGGCGGCCTGAAGTGTGTGCGCAACCGTGGTCACGCTGGTTCGCCGCACTCCCAGCATTTCGGCTAAAAACTCCTGGGTAAAGGGCAGATCGTCACTCCCTGACAAATCCCGCGCTCGCAACATCCATCGGCAGAGCCGGGCTTCAATGTCGTGGTTTGCCATACAGGCCGTCGATTGCTGGGCTTGCGCGAACAGCGTCTGCTCATGGCGCATGACGAGGGAAATAACCCGTTCAGATTGCATGGCCACGCTTTTGAATGTAGCCGGATCGCAAACGAAAGCATCGCCTCCGAGCTGGACGATCCCCCGGCTCATTGCGATCCTTCCATCCAGGGCCGAGGCGATGCCAACCGCTCCGTCTCTGCCAACCATTGCAGCCTCGGTCATCTCGCCAGCTTCGAGGGTGATGACGAGGGATATGACGGCGGTTATCGGGAAATATACTGCATTGATGCTGCTGCCGGCCTCAAATAGTACTGTCTTCTGCGGAAGGTGTACGAATTTGAGATGAGGACGGATTGAGGCTGCGTCGCTTTCCGGCAGTGAGGATAGAATGGCGTTGCGTTCAACCATCGGGCGCGCTCCCGCTTTGCCGAATGCAGCAATCCCAATTGCCAACGCCGATGCTGCGATGAGACTTCCTTACGACCGTCAGGGAGTGTTGGTCCGTCGGGTAGATGACTCTTCTGGGTTGTTTGTTTCGATTTTGCCCGGATTTTTGAGGAGGACGGTTCGCTATGCCAAGCTAGGCGGCGGGCCCAGCAGCTTGCCGTATTGGTCCTTGACCGCCTCGTAGCATTCGCAGACGCCTTCGCGCAGGCCTTCAACATCGATTATTTCGATTTTGCCGCGCGAGTACTTAATCATTCCGGCTTCCTGCAGAGTGCGCGCCACCGTGGTCACGCTGGTACGCTGGACACCTAGCATTTCGGCTAAAAACTCTTGCGTGAAAGGAAGCTTGTTGCTTCCTGACAAATCCCGTGCGCGCAGCAGCCAGCGGCAGAGCCGGGCCTCAACTTCATGGTGGGCCATGCATGCCGTCGATTGTTGCGCTTGAGCAAATAGTGTTTGTTCATGCCGCATGACCAGCGCGATTAGACGCTCCGACTGCAACGCTGCGCTCCTGAATGCCGCCTGCTCACAGACCATTGCATTGCCCCCCAACTGGACGATCGCTCGGCTCATCGCGACTTTCCCATCCAGTGCGGAAGAGATGCCAACGGCGCCATCTCGACCCACCATTGCGGCCTCGGTCATCTCGCCGCTTGCAAACGTGAGGACGAGAGAGATGACCGCCGTTGTCGGAAAGTACACCGCGCTGATCGTGTCGCCGGCTTCAAACAGCACTGTTTTCTGCTCGAGATGAGTGGCCTTGAGATGCGGTCGCAAAGCGGCTGCGTCGCTCTCAGCGAGGGATGTGAGTATCGCGTTGGATTGCAGCATCTGTACACTCCCGTTTGACAGGCGGGAGTGCAAGAACTCTCAGTTACCGACGCCCCTTATAGTGGCCGGCAATAGTGTAATCTAACACAAAGCACGCGTAAATTAAGTTGGGTACCTTACTTAGGGCTCCCTTTTTTGTGCTCTAGCGGCGACAAAGGCGCGCGCCGGTCAGGAGGCAATGGACAAGTAGTTAACGGCTATTTCCTTCCCTTGTCTGTTCGGTACCTGACAAAATGAGATCACCACAGTTATGCGCATCCTCAGGATCACCTGCTCACTCAAAGCTAAGCCTCATTCGATTGTTCGCGCGGTGGGGAGCGCCGACCGCTGGATCAGGTTCCTCATCGCCAGCCGTCCGGCCCGAAGGTTCCTGCGAGCGCAATCATCTCGCCAGCAGATCGGGGCCGCGCATCGCCTTGCGCCTGAGCCAATGCTGCTAACGCCGTGGCGCGGAGCTGCGCAGGATGCGTCAATTCCCAGTGGCCGCGCAGCGGCGAGTCTGCAGGGCCTGCCCATGGTCTAAAAGGCAAGTGTCTCATGCCAAACTTGCTGAGATGCGCCCAGTTGGGAATTCATATCCAGATCAACATGCTTTTTGTGTGGAGCATCGGGATGCCACCCAACAATTGCGAACATCACGAGGAAGCCAACGATATACGACATTACGACAAACCAGCCGTGCCGCAGCCACAGTCCGACAGACTTGGCCTCCGGATAGAGATTGGAGATCGCGACGCCCGCAGAAGAGCCGAACCAAATCATCGAACCGCCGAAGCCCACGGTGTAGGCAAGGAAACCCCAGTCGTAGCCGCCCTGCTTGAGCGCAAGCGCTGTCAACGGAATGTTGTCAAACACGGAGGACAGGAACCCGAGCCCCAACGCAGTTTTCCATGAGGCCACCGGCAATTCTTCGACCGGCATGAAGGACGCATTGGTGACAAGCGCCAGGAGGAAGACCGTACCCTTGAACGTTTCCGGCATGATCGCCCAATCAGGCCGACGAAGCGGCGTGGTTGCCAGAATGACGATCCAAACTGCAAGACCGATCACGGGGATGGCATCGAGCACCGTCGGAAATTTCAGGTTGGCAGTGACATTGGCCACGATGGCGATGGTTAGGATCGCGACTACAATTGCTACGTAAGGCCATTCGATGTGCAGGCCACGAGGCGCATCCTTTTCAATTGGTGAATAGCGGTGCTGCAAGAGCGAAGCTGGTATCCCGTAGATCAGGAAGCCAGCGACGGCTGCGACGTAGGCCTCGACGACGCGCAGCGGGCTAATGCCATCAATCCACATCATCGTGGTGGTGGTATCACCCACGACGCTGCCTGAACCTCCTGCATTGGCGGCTGCAACAATGGCGGCAAGGTAACCGATATGTACTTTGCCCTTGAACACGTGCCGCGCCATTGTGCCGCCGATAAGAGCAGCGGCAATATTATCGAGGAAAGCCGACATCACAAATACAGTCACAAGCAGAACTAAGCCACCGCTCCAGCCATCTGGCAAGAACGCGGGCATAGCATCCGGAATTCGACTTTTCTCGAAATGACGCGACAGGATAGCGAAGCCCATCAGCAGCAAAAACAAGTTCGCGAGGATCACCCATTCGTGCTGAAGCTGGAGCATCAGGCCCGTCAGGCTTTCGCCCTGTCGGAATCCCGTAAAAAGAAGCTTATGAAGTGTAACGGCCACAAGCCCAGTCAGCGCCACCTCAAGTGTCCTGTGGTGGAACACCGCTACACCCAGCAACGTCAGGCCGAACAAAATGAATTCAACCGGGATGCCAACCAGGTAGATGGGCTGTGCTGAGTAAACGCCGGTCGTGGATGCTGCTTCGGCTGGGGTTGCGAATAGGACACCTGCGACGGCAGCTGCGGCAGCAGTAAGCAGCAGTGGCACGTCCACGTGGGATCGGGGCAGGTCCTTGAGTGACAGTGAATCATCCATTGGGCGTACGCCTTTCGCGTGGCGGCCCGACCATCGCTTGACCTGTCACCGCAAATGCAGCGAACACCCGAAATCCGTTCTAAACAGCCACGACAAGAAGGCAACCTTATTTCAAAAGGTCAGTAGGATATGTGAACGGACTTCGACAGCCGGGTCATTGCTTATATAGTGCCTGGGTGGCCTAAAAATGCCGGATCATTTCGTGAGAAAAGGTGCCATTGTTTTTTTCATTGTCGTAATCGGTGCTGCGATTTTTGCGCTGCGCCGGCAAAACTTTCCGGACACATCATCATCTACTATCACACAACGAGACGTACGCATTAAGGATGCTGTGGTTTTCCATAGTCCTACCCACGTCCTCCAAATTTGTTGCTTTCATCGAAGCAATAACTGAAAAAAAAGGGGCAGCGCCTCTGCAAGAATGTCAGGAGGAATTGCTGCTGATCAATAAATCGTACAAAAGTGCGGCGCGAAAGGAATTCGGCGCGGGTGACAGCGACTCTGCAATCAGCATCCTAGTTTTTGCGCCACGCGATATGTACCGGAAAGAAGCAAACGTCCGCATAGTTTGCAAAACGACATCAACCGATTGGTATCCGGTAGAGCTCCCAGAGCTAAAACATCAATGAACGAACGACCAAGCAGTATGAATATGATCAGTCTAACAGCTGTTAGATTGCTTCGAATTCCCTGAAATACGAAGCCGCCATGAAAACGCTAACCTGTTGAGATCTCGGTGACGCATGTGATCTGGCGTTTACTGCCAGCTCATTTGAAGAGATCGGGAGGAAAAGCTACGAGCACGTTATGGATCAATCCGGTTGTCTGCGTCAACTTCTACCACCGATGCTATACTTCTCAAGAAGAGCCGCGGGTCGAAGTAGTGGCGTCTGCTATTTTACCAGCGCAATCTCACTTGGCCGCCATTCCTTGCTGAAGAACGGTTCAAGCGGACTGTAAAGACGGAGGATAGTGAACCAGCCTTTTTTCGGTGTCATTCGGCGTGGGGTCCGAACGCCGATCGGCGTCCTAAGTGATTGATCGATCTTGCAAGTGCAGGGTCAATGTTGGGCGCCGATTCACACGGCGACGCTGACCGCACTTGTGGCAGCGCTGTAGAGGCAATATTGGGCGCCATTTCAAAGCCCGCTTGCAACCGTCGGTCTTCGCATAGTTGACATACCTTGTCGTGGTTCAACGACGAGCTGCTGGATCAGGTCGATCTATCCCCTTGTGTGTCGTCGGGTCCGCCTCGAACGCTTGCTTCCCCTTTGCTGACCACAGCGCTCGCGCCCGTTCGCCTTGATCGCTTTGGAGCTTGTCGGCGATCCAGAGCAGCGCGCCGAGCATGGTGGCGCGATCGTCGCCGATCAGGTTGACGAGTCCGGCTTTCACGACGAGGCCGCCGAGTTCGATGAGGTGCCGCGTTCGCTTGCGGCGCTCGACCTGCCATGTGCGCATGTCATGTCGCGCCCTTGCGGCCTGACACCGGTTGCGCGCCGCCCGGTTGCGCCGGAGCGCCGTCCGCGTCGCGGTCAGTTGTCGGCGCATTTCGCCGCGACCGTCCCTGAAAGAACGCGGCCCCGCGCCTGGTCCAAGCCTCCCTCTTTCCGGCTTCTTTTGTCTCGGCCAGCACGATCAGGGCACCCGCCAGTTCATTGGCGGTAAGTGTGTCAGCCCCAGTGGCGATGACCAATTCGCCGAGCTGCCGCACCTTGCGGGTTTTCAGCGCGCGCGCCTTGTCTTCGAGCGCTTTCAGTTCCGTGTCGAAGTCCCGTGGCTTGCGCATCATATCCTCCGTCAGCCGTCGATGGAGTGATGATAGTTGAGGAGCCTGCAGAATGCTGTAAGGCTGCCGGGACTGCCTGAGACGGTGTAATCCCGCCCGAGAACTTTTCGAGGGAGGGCGCGCTTATACGTCGTTCCGACGTGCGCTTGACCGTGCCACTGATCTGATCGCGATGGCGATCTATCATCTTCACGTCAAGGTCATTGGCCGCAAGTCTGGCTCCAGCGCGGTGGCGTCAGCCGCCTACCGCTCGGGCTCGCGGCTGCGCGACGAGCGGCTTGATCGCAGCCACGATTTTTCCGCAAAGCGCGGCGTCGTCCATTCCGAGGTGCTGCTGCCGGAGAACGCGCCCGCTGTGTGGAAGGACCGCGAACGGCTCTGGAACGATGTCGAGGCGTTCGAAGTCCGCAAGGACGCCCAGCTTGCCCGCGAGGTGGAATTCGCGCTTCCCCGCGAGATGACCCAGGCTCAGGGCATCGAGCTGGCCCGCGACTTCGTGCAGGCTGAGTTTGTGGACCGGGGCATGATCGCCGATCTCAATGTGCATTGGGATATGGCGGAGGATGGAAGCCCCAAACCGCATGCCCATGTCATGCTGACAATGCGCGCGGTGGACGAGAACGATTTCGGCCCGAAGGTGCGGGACTGGAACCGCACGGAGATGGTCGAGCGCTGGCGCGAACGCTGGGCGGAGCTCGCCAATGAGCGCTTGGCCGAACTGGACATCGACGCGCGCATCGACCATCGCAGCCTAGAGGCGCAGGGCATCGCGCTGGAGCCGCAAAGCCAGATCGGTGCGCCCGCCAAAGGTATCGAGGACCGGCGCATCGAGGGCGAAGGGATCGAGGCCGACCGCGCCGAGATGCACCACGAGATTGCGCGCGTCAATGGCGCGCGGATCATCGCCGATCCTTCGCTTGCATTGCACGCGATCACTCATCAGCAATCGACCTTCACAAGCCGCGACATGGCGAAGTTTGCGCATCGTCACAGCGACGGCATCGACCAGTTTAATAAGGTCATGGGTGCGATGCGCGGAGCGCCCGATCTGGTCGAACTCGGCAGGGACGGGCGCGGCGATAGTCGCTTCACTACCCGGCAGATGATCG
>Ga0136846_1209945_pt1 | contig 11810 bp, 9 predicted proteins | sample HopSoiMetagenom2_FD_96841 | JGI IMG/M metagenome (GOLD analysis project Ga0136846, IMG submission 96841) | Grasslands soil microbial communities from Hopland, California, USA - 2 Assembly 2016 (version 4) | ecosystem: Environmental > Terrestrial > Soil > Grasslands | place: USA: Hopland... | reverse complement strand
CGTGATCGCAAGGTCGCCATCGTCGACGACGAGGCTGACGTCCGTCTCCCCCTGCGGCATTTCCTGCTCGCCAACGGATACGCGGTGATGGAGGCGGACAGCGTGGCCGCCTTGAAGTCCGCGTTGCGCCAGGAGTCGGTGGACGCGGCGGTCGTGGACTTCTCGCTCGGCGACGGGGACGGCCTGGAGGTGCTGCGCGCGATCAAGGCCCAGGACCCCGGCATCCCCGTGGTCATGCTCACCGGGCACGGAACCATCGACCTCGCGGTCAAGGCCATCAAGGAAGGCGCGGAGCAGTTCTTCACGAAGCCGGTGGAGCTGCCCGCTGTGCTCGTCGTCCTGGAGCGCGCGCTCGAGAACCGGCGGATTCGCCAGGTGTCGCTGGCCGGCCGGTCCGCGCAGGCCCGCGACGCCGTCGATCCCTTCTTCGGCGAGAGTCCGGCCATCCGGAAGCTGGCCGCGGACGCCGCTCGCATCGTGGCCTCCAAGGTGCCCGTGCTCCTCCAGGGCGAGACGGGGACCGGCAAGGGCGTGCTCGCGCGCTGGCTGCACCGCGGCGGTCCGCGCGCGGAGGAGCCGTTCGTGGACCTCAACTGCGCCGGGCTCGGGCGCGAGCTGCTGGAGACGGAGCTGTTCGGCCACGAGAAGGGCGCCTTCACCGGCGCCGTCTCCGCCAAGCCCGGCCTCTTCGAGATCGCGCACCGCGGCACGATGTTCCTCGACGAGATCGGCGACGTGGACCTGCCCGTCCAGGCCAAGCTCCTCAAGGTGGTCGAGGACCTGCGCTACCGGCGCCTTGGCGACGTGCGCGACCGCCAGGTGGACGTGCGGATCATCGCGGCCACGCATCGCGACCTCCCGCGCCTCGTCCGCGAGGAGAAGTTCCGCCAGGACCTCTTCTATCGCATCAGCGCCGTCCCCCTGGTCGTCCCCGCCCTGCGCGAGCGCGGCTCCGACGTCGTCCTCCTCGCGCGGCGCCTCCTCGAGCGCATTTCCCTCGACATGGGCCGGCGGGGAGCCGCGCTGAGCGACGCCGCGGAGCAGGCGTTGCTCGCGCGGTCGTGGCCCGGCAACGTCCGCCAGCTCCGCAACGTGCTCGAGCGCGCGCTGCTCCTGACCGACCGCGCGGTCCTCGAGCCCGGCGACCTCGCCGATCCTGCCGGATCGTCCGCGGCCGCCGTCTCCCCGGCTACCGGCACGGTGCCGATGACGCTCGAGCAGGCGGAGCGCCGCCACATCGAGGCCGTCCTGCGCCACCACAACGGCGCCGTGGCCGCGGCGGCGGAGGTGCTCGGGCTCTCGCGCAGCGCGCTCTACCAGCGGATGCGCAAGCACCGCATCGTGGCCGCGAGAGCCGCGGAGAGGTAGCTCTCGCGCCTGTCCGGCTTCTCGGACGGGTTCTCGGATTCGAGACGCACGCGACGTCGGCGCGTCCATCCTCCAATCCACGCAAACGGCCGCGGCCGTGGTCCTTGCGCGGAAGTGCGCCCGTGGCAACGATGTTGCTCCCCTGACTACCCGATCCGTTCCCAGGTGGACGGAGCGAGGTGGCAATGCAATCAGGGCAGGATGACGTGAGCGCGAGGGGGCGGGAGAAGGATCCGCAGGCCAAGGCTGGGCCGGGCGGGGGCGACGGGTCGGCGGAGGCCCCGGCGCCCGCGCCGGCGTTCGATTGCGAGATCGAGCGGCTCCGGCTGCGCGTGGCCGGCCTGGAACGCGAACGGGACACGCTGCTCGCGGAGGCTCGGGAGATCGAGGCCATCGTCCGCCGCAACGACATGTTGCGCGCGCAGTGGGTCGGACTGGAGGCGGAGCTGGACCGGCTTCGCGCGCACACCATTCTCGTCCGCCGCGAGAGGGAGCGGCAGCGTGGTGAGACGGCGGTGCTGCAGACCCAGCTCGAGGCCATACGTACCCTGACCGAGGAGCAGGTCCGCCGTTTCGCCGTCCGGGAGCAGGAATGCGAGCGGTCCGGCGTCGAGTCCGCCGGAGACGCCGTGGACGGGGCCACCGACCGCAAGGAGCTGCTGGCCGCCCTCCAGGAGATCCCCGCCACCCTCATGCGTTCGGTCGAGCTCGCGCTCGAGATCACACGCCGATGGTGACGCTCTACGCCGCCGCCGATCGAGTGCACTCGATGGCTCCCTCGGAGCCGTCCGACACGCCGCCCGCGCCCGTGCGGGTCGAGCTCGCTCCCGGCCGCATCTACTTCACCGCCATCGACGCGGAGGTGACGGTCGTCCTCGGCTTCGGAGTCGCCGTCTGCTTGTGGGATCCTCAGGCCCAGGTGGGCGGGGTCAACCACTTCCTGCTGCCGTCGGGCTCGCCGCCGTCGCCCTCGTTCGGCGACGCGGCCATGGACGAGCTGATCGCCGCCGTGCTGGACCTCGGGGCCCATCGTGCACGCCTGCTGGCCAAGGTGTTCGGGGGCGCGTGCGAGCTCGACGTGTTCCGCGACGAGAGCGCTTCCGTCGGGCTGCGCAACGTGGAGATGGCGCACGAGCGCCTCCGCGGAGCGGGGATCCCGGTGGTGAGCCAGGACGTCGGCGGCAACCGCCACCGGAAGGTGACGTTCCGGATCCGCACGGGCGCGTCGTGGGTCCGCGACATCGACCAGAGCCTGCCCTGAGCGAGTCTCCCGGTGCACGGGGCGGGCGACCTCCGGTATGATACAGGCATGAACGAAACCGCCGGACCCGGCGCCCTGACCGCGGAGGTGATGAAGACGCTGCACGCGCTCTCCTCCCGCATGGAGGAGGCGCTGGAGCCGCTCGGCCTGTCCCTGGCCAAGTTCGGCGTCCTCTCGAAGCTGGTGTCGGCGGGGGAGCCGTTGCCCCTGAGCACGCTCGCGGAGCGCCAGGCCTGCGTGCGCTCGAACATCACGCAGCTCGTCGATCGCCTCGAGTCGGACGGCCTCGTCCGCAGGGCCGACGATCCCCATGACCGGCGCTCCATCCGCGCCGAGCTCACCGCGGAAGGCCGCGCGCGCCACGCCGCCGGCCGTCGTGCCCTGGAAAAGGCCGAGAAGGAAGCGTTTGCCCCCATCCCTCCCGCCCGCCGCGAGCAGCTCGTCGAGATGCTGCAGGTCCTCCGCGCCGGCCGTTGACGTTTTTTTGCGGATCATAGTTCACCTCTGAATCGTCTAGGCCTGTGCGATGCCCGACAACCCCGCACGGCCGGAAGGCGCTTCGAGCTCCCGGACCGCACGCGGGTCGGAATGGAGATCCATGAAGAAGCGCATGCTCGTGATGCTCGTAGCCGTGGTGGCGTTCCTCGTCGCCATCGGGACGGTGAAGTTCCGTCAGATCCAGGCCGGGATGGCGATGGCGGCGTCCTTCCAGCCCCCGCCGGAGGCGGTGACCACCATCGCGGCCGCGCAAGCAGCCTGGCCTTCCACCCTGCACGCGATCGGGACGGTGGAAGCGGTGCGCGGAGTGACGGTCAGCGCCGACCTGCCCGGCGTCGTGGAGGAGATCGCGTTCGAGTCCGGCCGCGGCGTCCGTGAGGGCGAGGTCCTCGTGCGCCTGGACGCGCGGCAGGAGCGTGCCCAGCTCGCGGCGGCGGAAGCGCAGCGCGAGCTCGCGCGCGTCAACCTCGAGCGCGCGCGGGGCCTGGCCGCCGAAGGCGTCATCGCCCCCTCCGAGTTCGACCGTCTCAGCGCGGAGCACAAGCAGGCGGAGGCGCGGGTGGGGGAGATCCGCGCGGTGATCGACCGCAAGCAGGTGCGCGCGCCCTTTACCGGCCTGCTCGGGATCCGACAGGTGAATCTCGGCCAGTACCTGAGCGCCGGCCAGGCCATCGTGGCCTTGCAGGCGGTGGAACCCGTGTACGTGGACTTCTCGGTGCCCCAGCAGGAGCTCGCGCAGGTGCGGCTGGGGGCGGAGGTGCGCGTCCGTTCCGACGGCACTCCCGGCGAGTCCAGCGGCCGCATCACCGCCCTGGATTCCGTGATCAACGAAGGCACGCGCAACGCGCAGGTGCAGGCCACCCTGGCCAATCCGGGCGGCCGGCTCCGGCCGGGCACCTTCGTGAAGGCGGAGGTCGTGCTCGGCTCCGACCGCACCGTGGTCGTGCTGCCCGCCTCCGCGATCAGCTACGCGCCCTATGGCGATTCCGTGTTCGTGGTGGGCGACCTCGACGGGCCGGGCGGGAAGTCCTACCGCGGCGTGCGGCAGCAGTTCGTGAAGCTGGGCGGGGCGCGGGGCGACCAGGTCGCGATCGTGTCCGGGCTCAAGCCGGGCGAGGAGGTCGTGACCTCCGGCGCCTTCAAGCTGCGCCAGGGCGCGGCCGTGCTCGTGCGCAACCAGACGCTGCCCTCCAACGAGGCGGCCCCCAAGCCCGAGGACAACTGATGCGCGTCACGGATATCTTCGTCAAGCGTCCGGTCCTGGCCATCGTCGTCAACCTCGTGATCCTGATCGCGGGCCTCCAGGCCATCCGCTCGCTGAGCGTGCGGCAGTACCCGCGCAGCGACATCGCGGTCGTCCGCGTGGGCACCGCCTACATCGGCGCCTCCGCCGACCTCGTGCGCGGGTTCATCACCACTCCCCTCGAGCGCGTGATCGCCAGCGCGGACGGCATCGACTACATGGAGAGCTCGAGCGCGCAGGGCCTGAGCACGATCACCGTGCACCTGAGACTCAACTACGACACCTCGGCCGCGCTCACCCAGATCCAGGCCAAGGTGGCGCAGGTCCGCAACCAGCTCCCGCCGGAGGCGGAGGCTCCGGTCATCGAGCTCGAGACCGCGGACAACCAGTTCGCGGCCATGTACATCGGGTTCGCCTCCGACACCCTCGACCAGAACCAGATCACCGACTACCTCACGCGGGTGGTGCAGCCGCGGCTGAGCGCGATCTCCGGCGTGCAGCGCGCGGACATCCTGGGCGACCGTACCTTCGCCATGCGGGTCTGGCTCAAGCCCGACCGCATGGCCGCCCTGGGCCTGTCGCCCTCGCAGGTGCGTGACGCCCTGGCCGCCAACAACGCGCTCAGCGCGCTCGGCCGCACCAAGGGCTCCATGGTCTCGGTGAACCTGGTGGCCAACACCGACCTGCGCACGGCGGAGGAGTTCCGCCAGCTCGTGGTCAAGGAGGACAAGGGCACGGTCGTGCGCCTGGGCGACGTGGCCGACGTCGTCCTCGGCGCCGAGAACTACGACTCCGACGTGCGCTTCAACGGCCAGGCCGCGACCTTCATGGGCATCTGGGTGCTGCCCACCGCGAACTCGCTCGAGGTCATCAAGAAGGTGCGGGAGACGATGCCGGACATCCAGGCCCAGCTCCCGGCCGGGATGAAGGCGGGCATCCCCTACGACTCCACCGCCTACATCCAGGACGCGATCGACGAGGTGCTCAAGACCCTCACCGAGACCCTGCTCATCGTGGTGTTGGTCATCTTCCTGTTCCTGGGCTCGTTCCGCTCCGTGCTCATCCCCGTGCTGGCCATCCCGATCTCCCTGGTGGGAGCGGTCTTCCTGATGATGGCGGCCGGCTTCACCATCAACCTGCTCACGCTGCTCGCGATCGTGCTCGCGGTCGGGCTCGTGGTGGACGACGCCATCGTCATGGTCGAGAACGTGGAGCGGCATCTCCACGAGGGCGAGCTCCCGATGGAGGCCGCGCTGCATGCGGCGCGAGAGCTGGTGGGTCCCATCGTGGCCATGACCATCACCCTGGCCGCCGTCTACACGCCCGTGGCCATCCAGGGCGGCCTGACCGGCGCCCTGTTCCGCGAGTTCGCGTTCACCCTGGCCGGCGCCGTCATCGTCTCCGGGGTGGTGGCCCTGACCCTGTCGCCGATGATGGGCTCACGCCTCCTGCGCGCGGGCGACACCGAGCGCGGCTTGCAGGGCTGGATCAACCGCCGCTTCGACTCCGTGCGCGAGGCCTACAGCCGCACCCTGGCCGGCACCCTGCGCTACCGGCCGGTGGTGCTCGCCCTGTGGGGCATCGTGGTCGCGCTGATCGTGCCTTTCTATCTGCTCTCCGCGCAGGAGCTGGCGCCGGTGGAGGACCAGGGCGTGGTGTTCGGGGTCGTGCAGGCCGCGCCCAATGCGACCCTCGACCAGACGCGGCTGTTCACGACGCGCGTCCACGACGTGTACCGCTCCTTCCCGGAGACGGAGAGCATCTTCCAGATCACGACCCCGACCGGCGGCTTCAGCGGCATGGTCACCAAGCCCTGGAGCGAGCGGAGGAAGACGACGGACGTGCTCCTCATGGAGGCGGCGGGCAAGCTCTCGGAGGTGCCGGGCATCCGCGTGATCCCGATGACGCCGGCGCCGCTGCCCGGTGGCGGCGACTTCCCGGTGGACCTCGTGATCTCCTCGACCGCGGAGCCGCAGCAGCTGGTCGAGGTGGCCGGGAAGCTGGTGGGGAAGGCCTTTGCCAGCGGGCTGTTCCTGTTCGCGGACGCCGACCTCAAGTTCGACCAGCCGCAGGTGGAGGTGGTGTTCGACCGCGACAAGGTCCGCTCGCTGGGCGTGGACCTGAGTCAGGCCGGCCGTGACCTCTCCACCCTGCTCGGCGGGGACTACGTGAACCGCTTCAGCATCCAGGGCCGCAGCTACAAGGTGATCCCGCAGGTCAAGCGCGCGGACCGCCTCACCGCCGAGCAGCTCGAGCAGATCCACGTCACGGGGCCGCAGGGCACCCTGGTGCCGCTGTCGACCTTCGCCACCCTGCGGACGTCCACCGAGCCGCGCGAGCTCAAGCGGTTCCAGCAGCTCAACGCGGTGCGCATCCAGGGCGTGATCCCGCCCCAGGTGCCGCTGGACAAGGCGCTCTCCGTCCTGGAGAGCGAGGCCCGCGCGATCCTTCCTCCCGGCTTCACCGTCGACTACGCCGGCCAGTCGCGCCAGCTCCGGGTGGAGGGCAGCCGGTTCCTCGGTACGTTCCTGCTCTCGGGGATCCTGATCTACCTCGTGCTGGCCGCGCAGTTCGAGAGCTTCCGGGACCCGTTCATCATCCTGGCCGGGTCCGTGCCGCTCGCCCTCTCCGGCGCGCTCCTGTTCTCGTTCCTCGGCCTCACCACCCTCAACATCTACAGCCAGGTCGGCCTGATCACGCTCGTCGGCCTCGTGGCCAAGAACGGGATCCTCATCGTGGAGTTCGCCAACCACCTCCAGGAGACGGGGCTCGACAAGGTGCGAGCGGTCGTGGACGCGGCGGGCACCCGCCTGCGGCCGATCCTCATGACCACCGCCGCCACCGTGGTCGGCCACTTCCCGCTCGTGTTCGCCACCGGCCCCGGCGCGGGCGCGCGCAACAGCATCGGGATCATGCTCGTGAGCGGGATGATCATCGGCACCCTGTTCACCCTGTTCGTGGTGCCTTCGGTGTACGTGCTGGTGGCGCGCCGCCGCGCCCCGGAGCCGGTGGACGTCCGCTGGGACGAGGGCATGGAGGACACCGCTCCCGACCTCGCCGAGATCGCGGTGTAGGAGGCGGCGGGAAGGCGGGCGAGGCCCTCTCTACAGTACGGGAAAGCCCCGTGCCCGCAGGGCGGCCTTGACCGCTTCCCGCATCGCCTTGCTCATGGGCAGCGTCTCCGAGGCCTTCGAGCGCGTGGGCATCATGGTGGTGGCGGAGGTCACCTTCCACTTGCCCTCGTCCTGGCGGACGAGGCGCACGCGGCCGAAGCCGCCGGCGTACGCGCTGTCGATGACCCGCTGCCACCTGTCCACGTCCGACGGGCTGCCGCCCTCCGGCTGCCACTCGACTTCGACGCGCGCGGACGGGCCCTCAGCCGGCATCTGTCCTCCTCGACAGCCGCCACGATAGCAGGAGTCGGCGGCGACCGCGCCCGGGATTCGACCGAGCGGTCCCGCGTCCGCCCCCCGGTCGTGGTTCAATCGCCGGACGACAGAGGCGCGACTCTACATGGCCACCGCATCATGGTGTATCTTCTCGGGAGTTTGTCCGCGGAAGGCAATCCGGCTGCTCGGGGGTGCACAGCATGAGGACGGCCCTGCCGTTCGAGCAGCACCGCACGTCCACGGGCCTCGTGGACGTGCTGGACCGCGTCCTCGACAAGGGCCTCCTCGTGGCGGGCGACATCCGCATCTCGCTGGCCGAGGTGGAGCTCCTCACCATCCGCATCCGCCTCATCGTCTGCTCGATCGACAAGGCGCAGGAGATCGGGATGGACTGGTGGCGGACGGATCCGCACTTCTCGGGCGCGGGCGGCGGCAAGTCGCTGGCCGAGAACCAGGAGCTGAAGCGGCAGATCCGTACCCTGGAGCGGCGCCTCCAGGAGCAGTCCGGAGGCGCCGTCCCTTCCGCGGCCAGGAGACTCAAGCGAGCGCGGCGCGCGACGCGCTCTTAGGAGCATGAGCGATGCCCGTTGAACGCACCGTAGGCGGAAGCAGCCTCATCGACGTCCTCGACCGCGTGCTGGACAAGGGCATCGTCATCGACGCCTGGGTGCGCGTGTCGCTGGTCGGCATCGACCTGATCACGGTCGAGGCCCGCGTGGTGGTGGCCTCGATCGACACCTACCTCAAGTATTCGGAGGCGGTGGGTCAGGTCGCGCCCGTCTCCAAGCCGGCGGCCCTGGAGCCGGCGCGCGCCTCCGACAGCGTCCTCGCGGAGAACGCGGCCCTGCGCGCCCAGCTCGCCGCCGCCGCAAGGGCGGCCGTCCCTCGCCGCACCAGCGCCGCCGCCGCCCGCCGGCGGCGGTCGCCGCTTGGCCCGGCCGGAGCCCATGTCCTCTCCTGCGGCGACCGCACGCAGCGCCGTCGGACAGGCGGAGGCTCGCCTGGGCCTGGCCGAGTTCCTGCTCAGCTGCGACGACCTCCAGGAGTGCGCGCGCCGCTCCCTCGAATGGCTCACCGAGTACGCGGGGGCGCGCGCCGCGGGCTGCCTGCTCGTCGATGGGGAGCACGGGCGGCTGCACCTGATCGCTTCGACGGGCGTGGGCATGCCGCGCGACTTCTGGGCCGACCTCGAGGACCGGACTCACCCCCTGGTGGCGGCGGCGCTGGGCACGGCGGTGGTGACCTTCAACGATCGCCGCGGCGATCGCCGGCCGTCGCCGCTGGGCCGGCTGCCCATCGTCGCCCAGCCGATGTACGCGCGTGTGGGGCGCGAGAGCGTGCCCGCCGGCCTCCTGGTGGTCAGCCCTCCGTCCGCCAACCCGCGGCTCCTGTCGTGGGTGGCGGGGATCGTGGCCCCGCCCATCGTGCGCCTCTCGCGCAGCCGCCTGCTCACCGAGTCCGACCGCCGCATGAGGCGGGAGCGGACGCTCCTCGACGCCGTGCCCGACCCGATCCTCCTCACCGATCCCGAGGGCCGGGTCCTCATCGCGAACTCGCGGGCCAAGGCCCTGCTCGTGGGGGCGGAGGGGGAGAGCGAGGGGCGCCGCCGCGCGGTGGCCCTCAACAACATGCTCTTCTCGTCCGCGCTCGCCCAGAGCGCGATGCAGGAGGTCGGCCGCCGCGAGCTGCTCCTGGTCGACCCCGTGGAGGGCTCGGACCTGCTCTTCGAGCTGCTCAGCACGGTGGCCCCGGACACGCGGGAGGGCACGTCGCTGGTGTCGATCCTGCGCAACATCTCCGACCTCCGCCGCGCCAGCGAGGAGATCGAGGAGAACTATCGCCGCCTGCGCATCGCGGAGGCGGACGTGCGCGCCGAGCGCGACCGCCTCGACCTGATCATCGACTCCGTGGCCGACCCCATCCTGGTCACCGATGCCGCGGGCGCCCTGGTCATGATGAACACGCCGGCCCAGCGGCTCTTCTCCGTGGGTCCGGGATCGCCGCCCGAGCACGCCGTGCGCGTGCAGGCCAACGACGCCCACTTCTCCGCCTTCGTGTCCAACCTGCTCTTCGCGCCGGAAGGCGAGCGGCGGCGCGGCGAGATCGGCCTCGTGGACCCCGAGACGGGCCAGTCCCTGCCCGTGGAGGCCGTCTCCGGCAAGATCTACTCGGAGCATGGCGAGGTGACGGCCATCGTCACCGTCCTCCACGACCGCACGGAGGAGATCGAGCGGGCGCACCTCTACGAAGAGCTCAAGAAGGCCTCCGCCCTGCTCGAGGAGCGCGTGCGCCAGGCCACCTCCGAGCTGGTCGGCCAGAACGAGCTTCTGCGGCGCCAGCGCATCGAGCTGGAGCAGGCCTCGGCCGCCAAGTCGCAGTTCCTGGCCAACATGTCCCACGAGTTCCGCACGCCCCTCAACGCCATCCTCGGCTACACGAGCCTCCTGCTGCAGGGCGTGTCGGGGCCGATGAGCGCGCCCCAGGAGCGGAACCTCGGCCGCGTGGACAGCAACGCGCGCCACCTGCTCGCGATCATCAACGACATCCTCGACATCTCGCGCATCGAGGCGGGCAAGATGCCGCTGCACCTGAGCACCTTCCCGCTGCCCGCGCTCGTGCAGGAGGTGGTGGCGGAGCTGGAGCCGCTCATCGAGCGCTCCAAGCTGTCGGTCCGGGTCGACGTCGGGCGCAAATCTCCGTCCCTGGCCTCCGACCGCGCGAAGGTGAAGCAGATCGTCCTCAACCTCGTCACCAACGCGATAAAGTTCACACCCAGCGGCTCCGTCATCGTCTCCGCGCGCTACGACACGGACCGGAAGGAGGTCACGATCGCCGTACGGGACACGGGCATCGGCATCAAGCCGGAGGATCAGGAGCGGGTGTTCGAGGACTTCCGCCAGGCGGACAACTCGCCCGCCCGCGAGTACGGAGGGGCGGGCCTCGGCCTGGCCATCTGCCGCCGGCTGGCCCAGATGCTCGAGGGCCGCGTCGAGCTCCAGAGCGCGGTGGGCCAGGGCTCCACCTTCACGCTCACCCTGCCCGTTCGCCTGCGGAGGCGGTGATGCCGGACAAGAAGGCGTCCCGCCCCGGAGGGGTGCGCGAGCCTGGACCGCTGATCCTGGTCGTGGACGACTTCGAGGACAACCGCGAGATGTACACGCAGTTCCTCCGGTTCAGCGGCTACCGGGTGGCGGAAGCGGTGGACGGCGTCGACGCCATCGCCAAGGCGGCCGCCCTGCGCCCGGACCTCATCGTGATGGACCTCTCGTTGCCGCGCATGGACGGCTGGGAGGCGACGCGGCGGCTGAAGAAGGACCCCCAGACCAGCCACATCCCGGTGGTGGCGCTGACCGGCCATGCCCTCGCCGGGCACGAGGAGGGCGCGCGCAACGCCGGGTGCGACTCGTTCGTGACCAAGCCGTGCATCCCGGCCGACCTGGAGGCCGAGGTTCGCCGCATCCTCGCCGAGAAGGCGGGGGTGCGCGGAGGGAGGTAGACGAGGTGGCGAAGACCCGAGCGCCCAAGCAGCGGTCGAAGGCCCCGGTAGCGCCCGCACGTGGCCGCCGGACGGCGGCGGGAACGGCCCGCTCCGCGTCCGCCGAGCGCCGGACGCCGTCCGAGCGCAGGCCCGCCCGCGCTCCGGAGCCGCCACGCGCCGTCACCACGGGGGTGCCCGGAGTCCGCGGGTCCTCGGCGGAGAGCCGCGGCAAGTACGTCTACTGCATCATCCGCTGCGACAACCCGATCAAGTTCGCGCCCGTCGGGATCGGGGCGGAGCCGGCGGAGGTGCACACCGTCAGCTACAAGGAGCTGGCGGCGGTCGTCTCCGACACCCCGGTCGAGGTCTTCGACGCCACCCGCGAGAACGTGCTCGCCCACGAGCGCGTGAACGAGACGGTCATGCGCAACCACACCGTCATCCCCATGTCCTTCGGCACGGTGTTCAAGACCCGTGACGACATCGTGGAGCTGCTGCGCGCGGCCTACGAGGCCTTCAAGGACGTGCTCAACAAGATGCAGGACAAGCTCGAGTTCGGGCTCAAGGTCCTGT
>Ga0136846_1237591_pt1 | contig 11811 bp, 11 predicted proteins | sample HopSoiMetagenom2_FD_96841 | JGI IMG/M metagenome (GOLD analysis project Ga0136846, IMG submission 96841) | Grasslands soil microbial communities from Hopland, California, USA - 2 Assembly 2016 (version 4) | ecosystem: Environmental > Terrestrial > Soil > Grasslands | place: USA: Hopland... | reverse complement strand
TGCAGCGCGGGGAAGCGCTGGGCAAACTGCGCCGCCGCCCGGCGCGCCTCGGACAGCAGCTCCAGATTGGCCTGGATGGTCTCGACGCCGAGCTCTCGGCGCACAGCCTCCATCCTGCCGGCGTCGCGCCCCACCACCACCACCCGTGCGCCCATGCGGGCGAGCTCCCGGGCAGTGATGCGCCCGATGCCCGACGTCCCGCCCGTGACCAGCACCGTCTTGCCCTTCATCTCGGCGTCCTTTCGCGGCTTCAGCGCCTGCGCCGCGCGCGGTCCATCTCCCGCTTCGCCTCGCGCTCCGCGATGTTCTCGCGCTTGTCCACGCCCGTCTTTCCCTTGCAGACGCCCAGCTCCACCTTCACCCGGCCGTCCTTGAAATAGAGGCTCAGGGGAATGAGCGCGTATCCCGCCTTCTGCTGCGCTTCCTGCAGCTTGTCGATCTCGCGGCGGTGGAGCAGCAGCTTGCGCGTCCGCTTGGGGTCGTGGTTCAAGAGCGGCCCCGCCGGTTTGTAGGGCGGGATCTGCGCGTTGAAGAGCCACAGCTCGCCGCCCTTGGGAATGGCGTACGCGTCGGAGAGCTGCGCGCTCGCTCCCCGCAGGCTCTTCACCTCGGTGCCGGTGAGCGCGATGCCGCATTCCAGCTTGCTCTCGACGTGGTAGTCGAAGCGGGCGCGGCGGTTGGTGGTGATGACCTTGACGTGCTCGGCGCTCATCCCTGCTCGCTCATCGCTCCGTTGTCGATGAGGCGGGTCTTACCGAGGAACGCGGCCAGGAACAAGCGCGAGGACGCATCCGCCTTCCGCACCCGCTGCAGCTCGGCGGGGTCGCGGAGCTCTGCGTAGTCGATGCGCACGCCGTCCTCGTCCAGCTTGCCGCGGGCGATCTCCTCCAGCCGGGCCGCGTCGCGCTCGCCGCCGGTGAAGGCATGCCGGGCCGCCGAGAGCGCCTTCCACAGCGCGGTGGCGCTGCGCCGCTCGTCGGGCGAGAGGTAGGCGTTGCGCGAGGACATGGCCAGCCCGTCGCTCTCCCGCACGATGGGGCGGCCGATCACCTCGATGCCCAAGTTGAGGTCGGCGTTCATACGGCGGATCACCGCCAGCTGCTGGTAATCCTTCTCTCCGAAGAAGGCTGCATCCGCGCGGCTGAGGGCGAAGAGCTTGGCCACCACCGTGCAGACGCCGCGGAAATGGCCGGGACGCCGCTCCCCGCAGAGCGGCGCCGCCAGCAATCCGGGCTCCACGTAGGTCTGGAATGCAGCCGGATAGATCTCTTCCTGGGACGCGGGCGCGAAGACGAAGGTGGCGCCCGCCTCCGCGCACCGGCGCAGATCGCCGTCGAGATCGCGCGGGTAGCGCGCCAGGTCCTCGGAGGGTCCGAACTGGGTCGGGTTGACGAAGATGGTGACCGCCACCGCCGGAGCGCGCTGCGCCGCGGCCCGGATCAGCGACTGGTGGCCCGCGTGCAGGTAGCCCATGGTGGGCACCAGCGCGAGCTCGCCGTCGCGGCGCGCCTCCTGGCAGGCGCGCCGGAAGTCGTGCGCGGTGGCGATCAGCCCCAGGGTCATTTGACGCTCGAATAGAGCTGCAGCACGGGCGCCTGCTTCTCGCCGGAGAAGCTGTGCTCCTCGGCGGGGAAGGTGCCGTGCTTCACCTCGTCGTTGTAGCGGCTGACCGCGTCGCGGATCAGCACGCCGAGGTCGAGGTACTTCTTCACGAACCTGGGTGAGAAGTCGGGATTCATGCCGAGCAGATCATAGATCACCAGGACCTGCCCGTCGCATCCCGCGCCGGCGCCGATGCCGATCACCGGGATGCTCACGCTGCGGGCGATCTCGGCCGACAGCTCGGAGGGCATCATCTCGAGGATGATGGAGTAGCACCCCGCGTCCTCCAGCGCCTTGGCGTCGGCCAGCAGCCGCGCCGCCTTCTCCTCGCTCCGCCCCTGCACCACGTAGCCGCCGAGCTTGTGCACCGACTGCGGCGTGAGCCCGATGTGCCCCATCACGGGGACGCCGGCGCGAACGATGCGCTGGACGACCTCGGCATACTCGGCGCCGCCCTCCAGCTTCACGCTCTCCGCTCCGCCCTCGGCTGCAATGCGGACGGCGTTCTTCACCGCCTCGTCGGCGGAGGCCTGGTAGCTGCCGAAGGGCATGTCGCCGACCAGGTGCGCGCGCTGCACCCCACGCTTCACCGCGGCGCAGTGGTAGACGATCTGGTCCATGGTCACGGGCAGCGTGGAGTCGTGGCCCTGGAAGACCATTCCCAGCGAGTCACCCACCAGGAGCACGTCGGTGCCGGCGCGATCGAGGAGCCTGGCGAAGGAGGCGTCGTAGGCGGTGAGCATGGTGATCCGCTCGCCGGCCTGCTTCATCTTGCGGAGCGTATTGATGGTGACCTTCTTCAAGGTTCACCTCCGTGGCATGTGGTCCCTCGCTGGTGCCTGCTTGCCTGGTAGCCCACCGGAAAGGTTGAGCTCCGGACAGCCCGGCTCGGGACAGATCGGTGCGACGAGCCAAAGGATAGCACCGGTCGGCCACGGCGCACCTGGGCTCGCCCAAACCAACCGGATTCCGGCGACTTACACGCGCGTGCCCATGGGCTGGTAATAGTGCGTCCCGCGCTTGATGGAGGAGATGGCGCGGGTCAGCTCCTCGAAGTCCTCTTCGCTCTCCACGAAGTCGATGTCGCTGGTGTTGATGACCAGGAGCGGCGTGTCGTCGTAGCGATGGAAGAAATCGTTGTAGGTGCGCGAGAGCTCGGCCAGGTAGTCCGCGTCGAACTTGCGCTCGAAGTCGCGGCCCCGCTTCTTGATGCGCGCGAGCAGCACCTCGAGCCTTCCCTGGAGGTAGATGACCAGGTCCGGCTTCATCACCCTCGGGCCGAGGTTCTCGTAGATGCGCTCGTACAGCGCCAGCTCGTTGGGATCCAACGTGATGGAGGCGAAGATGCGGTCCTTGGCGAAGAGGTAGTCGCTGATCGTGACCTGCGAGAAGAGGTCCTGCTGGAAGAGATCCTGTTGCTGCTTGAAGCGGCTGAGCAGGAAGAAGAGCTGGGTCTGGAAGGCGAACTTGTTGCGGTCCTGGTAGAAGCTGGCCAGGAAGGGGTTCTCCTCCACGATCTCGAACACGCTGCGCGCGCCGAACCGCTTCGAGAGCGCCCGCGTGAGCGTCGTCTTCCCCACCCCGATGGGACCTTCGACCACGATGTAGCGGTGCCGGAGCTCCACGCGGCGCGGAGATCACCACAGAAGCCTTCCGGTTGCAGCATTGACAATTTCCGGCGGATCGGTTTGCGCCCGGAGGGCGCCGACCGCATCCTGAGGGCCCCATGAGCACCCATCGCATCGACAATCCCTACACGGGCGAGACCGTCGCAGAGCGCAGGTTCCTCGAGGAGGCGGAGGTCGAGGGCCTGGTCACCCGCGCCTTCCGCGCGCACAAGGGCTGGGCCCGGACCCCGCTGGCCGAGCGCATCGCGCTCTGCGAGCGCTTCTGCCAGGAGCTGGAGAAGGACGGCGAGCGCATCGCGCGGGAGGTGACGCAGCAGATGGGCAAGCCGCTCGGGCAGGCGCGCGGCGAGGTGAAGACCGCGCTGCACCGGGCGCGAGTGATGATGGGGCTTGCGCCGGAAGCGCTGCGGGACGACCCCCTTCCGCCCGTTCCCGGCTTCTCCCGCTTCGTCCGCCACGAGCCCGTCGGCGTGGTGCTGGACATCAGCGCCTGGAACTATCCGCTCCTCATCACCGTCAACGTGGTGGTGCCCGCCGTGCTGGCCGGCAACGCCGTGATCGTCAAGCACGCCAACCGCACCGCGCTCTGCGGCGACGCGTTCGCGCGCGCTTTCGCCGCCGCCGGGGCGCCCGAGAACCTGGTCACCGCCATCGACGCCACCCACGAGACCTGCGCGCGCATCATCGCGCGGCCGGAGATCGGCTACGTGAGCTTCACCGGATCGGTCCGCGGCGGGCACGAGGTCTACCGGGAGGGGGCAAAGCGCTTCATCGACGTGGGCCTCGAGCTGGGCGGCAAGGATCCCGCCTACGTGGCGCCCGACGCCGACCTGGACCACGCCATCGCCAACATCGTGGACGGCGGTTTCTACAACGCGGGCCAGAGCTGCTGCGGCATCGAGCGCATCTACGTGCACGCCTCCGTGTACGACCGGTTCGTCGAGGGCGCGCTGGCCGAGGTGCGCAAGTACCGGCTGGGAGATCCGCTGGACAGCTCCACCAGCATGGGGCCCATGGCCCAGCCCGACGCGCCGCAGAAGCTGGCGGCGCAGATCGAGGAAGCGCGCGCCAAGGGCGGCCGAGTGCTCTGCGGCGGCAAGCCGGCACGCGACGCCGCGGGGCGCGGGCGCTTCTTCGATCCGGCGCTGGTGGTGGACGCGTCCCACGCCATGACCGGGCTGATGGTGGAGGAGAGCTTCGGGCCGGTGGTGGGCGTGCAGAGGGTCGCTGACGACGACGAGGCGGTGCGGCTGATGAACGACAGCCCGTACGGCCTGACCGCGGCCATCTGGACCCGCGATCAGGAGCGCGCCTTCCGGGTGGGTTCGCAGATCGAGACCGGCACGTTCTACATGAACCGCTGCGACTACCTGGACCCGCTCTTGCCGTGGACGGGCGTGAAGGACACCGGCAAGGGCATGTCGCTGTCGAAGTACGGCTTTCTGCCGCTGACGCGTCGCAAGTCGTTCAACCTCCGCACCCAGACCTGATTTCGCGCATCGGACCGACATGCCACTGGTCCGCATCGCCCTGCGCAAGGGCACCAAGCCGGAGTTCCGCCGCGCGCTCGCCGACTCCATCCACCGCGCCATGGTTGAAGCGATCAAGATCCCCGAGCAGGATCGCTTCCAGGTGATCACCGAGCACGACGAGTCGGGGCTGGTCTACGATCCGTCCTACCTGGGCATCTCGCGCAGCGACGGCGTGGTCTTCGTCCAGATCACGCTCAGCGCCGGGCGCACGCTGGAAGTGCGCAAGGCGCTGTTCGCGCGCATCGCCCAGAACCTGCAAGAGTCGCCCGGCCTGCGCCCCGAGGACGTCTTCATCAACCTGGTCGAGACGGCCAAGGAAAACTGGTCCTTCGGCAACGGCATCGCCCAGTACGCCTAGGGCTAGTTTCGGGGACACCTTACGGAGAGTTACGTATGGTGTCCCCGAAACTCCGTTCGACCGCGGCGAACTCTTCGACGCTGAGGGTTTCGGCGCGGCGCTGAGGGTCGATGGCGGCGGCGGCCAGGGCCTCGCGCGCTCCGGGCATGTTCTTGAGCGCGTTCCAGAGCGTCTTGCGGCGTTGCGAGAAGGCCGCCTTCACCAGCGCGCGGAAGCGCTGCTCCTCGCGCACTTCGGCGCGCGGGTGCTCCAGCATCTGCAGCACCAGCGCGCGGCTCTCCACCTCGGGCGGCGGCGTGAAGGCGTGCCGTGGAACCGACAGGCCGATCGACGCCTCTGCCACGTGCTGCACCAGCACCGAGAGCAGGCCGTAGTCGCGCCCTCCCGGCGGCGCGGCGATGCGCTCAGCCACCTCGCGCTGCAAGAGCAGCACCGCCCGGGAGACCGCGTCCCGCTGATCGAGCAGGTGGAAGAGGATGGGCGAGCTCAGGTGATAGGGAAGGTTTCCGCAGAGCACCACGCGCTTTCCCAGCCGGCGCGCCACCGCGCGCAGATCGAAGCTCTTGGCGTCCGCCTCCACCACCTCGACGCCCGGCAACTCCGCGCGCAGGATCGGCGCCAGCTCCCGGTCGCGCTCCACCGCGATCACCTGCGCGCCGGTGGCCGCGAGCGCGCGGGTGAAGTGGCCGAGGCCCGCGCCCAACTCGACCACGGCGTCCCCCGGACCGACCCTGGCCAGCGCCGCCAGCGCGGTCAACACTCCCTCGTCCCCGAGGAAGTTCTGCCCCCACTCCTTCTTCGGGCGAAGGCCGTGGCGGCGGAGCAGCTCGGCGGGTTTCACAGCTTCCAGCCCGGATCGGCGGACATGGCTGCGTCGGCGCGCTCGCCGCGCAGCAGGCGGTGCGCCCCCGCCATGGCGATCATCGCGCCGTTGTCGGTGCACAGCCTCGGCGGCGGCAGGAAGAGGGAGATGCCCTCCGCCGCGCATCGCTCTTGCGCCAGCGCGCGCAGCCGGGAGTTGGCCGCCACGCCGCCGCAGATCACCAGCGCGGGCATCCGCGCATGCCGGGCGGCGCGGACCGCCCGCGCCGTCAGCGCGTCGCAGACCGCCTCCTGGAACGAGGCGCAGAGATTCGACAGCGCCTCTCCCTCGGGCACGCCGTGCTCGCGCACGTGCGTGAGCACCGACGTCTTCAGTCCACTAAAAGAAAAGTCGAACGCCTCGCGCGCGCGCCGCGACAGTCCCCGGGGGAAGGCGATGGCGCGCGGATTTCCGGTGCGCGCCAGCGCGTCGATCCGCGCCCCGCCCGGGTAGGGGAGCCCCAGCAGCTTGGCGACCTTGTCGAACGCCTCCCCGGCGGCGTCGTCGAGCGTGTGCCCGAGCGCGTGGTACTCGCCGAGCGCGCGCACCTCGTAGAGCGAGGTGTGTCCGCCCGACACCACCAGCGCCAGCCAGGGCGGCCTCGGCACAGGGTCGGAGAGCAGCACCGCCAGGAGGTGCCCCTCGAGGTGGTTGACGCCGACCAGCGGCAGGCGCGTAGCCGCCGCCAGCGACTTCGCCACCTGCACGCCCACCAGCAGCGCGCCCACCAGGCCGGGGCCGCGGGTCACCGAGAGCCCGTCGAGATCCCGTAGCTCCAGCCCCGCCTTGCCCAGGGCCGCGTCCATCACCGGCAAGACGCGCTGCAGGTGGTCGCGCGAGGCGAGCTCCGGGACCACCCCGCCCCATCTGGCGTGAAGGTCTGCCTGCGTGTGCACGACGTCGGCCAGCACCCGGCCGTCCGACCCTTCCTCGGTCTCCACCACGGCGGCCGCCGTCTCGTCGCAGCTCGTCTCCAGCCCCAGCACGCGCATCGGTGCGCGGGGTTTAACGCGATCGGCCGAGGTTGGCGAGGATCTGCCGCCAGCCGCGCCGCAGCCTGCCGCCGAGAGGCGCCGGAGGGGGCGTGGTCGGCACGGCCGGAGCGATGGCGGGAGTGTTCTCCGCCGGCGGCGCCACCGGCACCTCCCCATCCGCCGGCAGCCCGGCGACGCGCGCCAGCGGAGCGTCCGGCGCGAACCTTCGCGCCGCTTCCCCGGCAGCGGCGGAGACACGGCGGCTCTCCCCCAGCTCCTCCGAGGGATCGCGGGCCGGCAGCTCGATCACATGGTGCAAGCGCAGCGGCGCTCCCGAGATGATCCGCAGACGCGCCTCCTCCGCCTCGCGGCGCAGCCGCTCGCGCCGGAGCCCCCGCACGGGCGGGAAGTGCACCAGCTCCACCGGCTTGTGCGCGACCACCACCAGCTCGGGCCCGACGCGCTCCTCGTGCTCCGCCGCTTCATGCGCCAACGCCAGCGCCTCGTCCTCGGGCGGCGGCGGCCGGGGCGGCGAGGACACCGGCGCCGGCCGCGGCGGCTCGGACAGCCACTTGACGAGCGAGGGCCGCTGCCCTGCCGGGCGCGCTTGAGGCTGCTCACCCGAGCGCAGGATGCCGTCGCGCATCAGCCGCTCGACCGCGAGAAGCGTGCTGAGATCGTCCACCGGCGAGAGATCGATGGCCTCGCGCAGCGTGCGCTGGCCGTCGAAGTTCCGCAGCACGCCGTTGATCTCGTCGGGCAGCTCGGAGAGATGCGCGGCGAGCTGCTCCAGATCGACCGCCAGCCGCGTCGAGAGCGGCAGCTTCTCGGCCGCGCGCGACAGCTCGTCCACGCGCCGCATGGCCTCCATCAGGACGCCCTGTGTTCCGCCCTCGATGCGCGGCTCGCGCGCGGGAGCGGTGAACTCGACGCGGAAGTCGCCGCTCTCCCAGGTCATCAGCCGCCAGAAGGCGGCGGCGCCCACCAGCGGCGCCAGCTCCGCGTCGATCACCTGCCCGTCGCGCACCCAGACCCGCGCCGTCTGCCCGGCGGATTCGCACTTCACCACCGCGTTTCGCTTCCAGTTGTCGAGGGACTGGAAGAGATCGAGCAGCCCGAGGTCGCGCACGTGCCCGGTCAGCGCCGCAGGCGATCCGGGATCGGAGAGCCTGCGCCGATCGAGCAGGATCTGCACGCGCTGCACAAGTTCCTTGAGCAGCACCGGCTTGGGCAGGTAGTCGTCAGCGCCCGCCTCCAGGGCGCGGGCCTTCGCCTGCGGGCTGCGGTCAGCGCTGACGACGAGAAAGGGCAGGCCGGGCCGCTGCGCACGCAGCGATCTGCAGACCACCAGCCCGTCCTGGCCGGGGAGCGACGCCTCGCAGATGATCAGCTGCGCAGCCGGCCCCTTCTCCAGCACCTGGGCGGAATCCACCGCGGTGTCCACCGTGAAGCCCGCCTTGCGCAGCGCCAGCTCGATCATGCGCAGGCTGCGGATGTCCGCATCCGCGACCAGCAGCCGATCGCCGGCCATCAGCTCTTCCGCTTCCCGAAGAGCAGCCCGGAGAGCACGCCGCTGCCGCCCTGGCTCTTCGAGCCGGTCTTCCCCCGACGCTGCTCGATCAGCCGCAGCTCCAGCGCCGCGTCGGAGTGGTGCGGGTCCAGCTCCAGCGCCTTGCGGAAGGCGTCCACGGCCGAGTCGGGATCCTTGGTGCGCCAGAGGACGCCGGCGACGTAATAGGTGCGGGCGGTGGGACCGGGCGCGCGCAGCGCGCGGTTGATCAGGCTTGCCGCCTCCTCCTTGGCCTGCGGGCTGGACCTGGGATCGCTGACCAGCGCCCAGGCCAGCGCCGCCAGCGCGTCGCCCGTGGCATCGAGGTCCACCGCGCGCCGCAGCTTGTTCAGCGCTCCGTCGAAATCGCGCTTCTTCAGCAGCACCTCGCCCATCTTGAGGATCAGCGCCGCCTCTTCCTTGCGCGGGTCGTTCTTCCCGCCCTTGCGCGAGGCGTCGTAGGTCGCGCGCGCCGGCGAGGTGGCGAGGCTCTCGTACGCATCCTTGAGCGCGCCAAAGAGCGCCTGCAACTCGGCCTGCAGCGAGGCGAGGGGGCCGGCGGCGCGATCGGGATGGAAGCGCTTTGCCAATTGCAGATATGCGCTCTTGATCGGTTCGGTGGCGGCGCCCGGCGCGACTCCCAAGCGCTCGTAGGCGTTCTGGCGCTGCAGCAGCCGGGCCCGGGAGCGGACTTCGTCGGCGAAGCGCTGATCCTCGTAGCAGAGCGCGGCGGATGGCTCCGGAGCCGCCCTGGGGGGCGCAACTTCCACCCCACCCTCCATCTTTTCCTGCGGCGGGGCGGGCAACGTGCCCAGGTTGCGCACGCCGCGCGCGACGAGCTTCTTGCGCATCTCGCGCCCGCGCTCCACGTCGGAAGCGGTCCCTGGCTCAGCAACCACCTTCTCGCCCTCCGCCGCGGGCGGCGGAGGCGAGCGTTCCATGTCCAGCTCCAGCTCCGCGTCGTGGACCTGGGGCGGTCCGGGCGCGGTGGACGCGACCCGGTCGAGCGAGAGCGAGTCCAGCCGCGAGAGCGCCTCGTCCTCGCCGACGTGCGCGCGGCGCGGCGGTCCGGAAGGCCGCGCGCTCGGCGTCCGGGCCGTGTCGAGCTCCAGCGAGGCTTCCTCCTCGATGGGCTCGAGGAAGGGCTCGGGCTCGAGCACCTCGCCCTCCTCTTCCGCGGGCTGCGGCTCGGCGGCTCCGGCGAGCAGCAGGGCCGCGATCAGCGCCTCCGCGCGCGCGGGCGGCAGCCCCGACACCTGGGCGAACTCGCTCATCCGCCGCGGCAGGGCCAGCAGCGTGGCCCCCCGCATGTCCAGAGACGGGAGCGCGATCCGCCCCTGCAGCTCGGCCCATTCCAGGCTCAGCCGGACGGGCTGTTCCCCGAGCCACTGGATGACCCGCTGGCGGCGCGGGGCGAGCCTGGGCAGCTCGAGCGCGTCCACCAGGCAGGACATGGGGTTTACCGTCACCTCGCGGGACCAAGGCGGGGGCGGCTCCCAACCGCGCCAGTCGTACTCACCCTCGGTGAGCTGCATCAACTGCAGGAGGTTGGTCGTATGCTGCGCTGCGAGCGCCGCCCGCAGCTGGTCCGCCGTGAGCAGGCCCCGCTGGACCAGCACCTCGCCGTGCCGCTTGCGCATCTTCACCGACTCTTCGCGGCTGGACTCGATGTCCAGCGCATTGACCCAGTCGTTGGCGAGGAGCACGTGCGCGAGCGTCTGGAATCCCTCGAAGGTGCCGGCACCGCACATGTCCCCCGCGCGAAAGAACAGGCGCATCTCCACGCGCTGCGGGGTTTCCAGCCAGAGGGTGCCGCTGGCGCGGGAGCGGAACACCGCCGCCACGAGCTCCGGAGCGCTGATCTCCGAGAGGTGCCCGCGGGCCAGCGAGGGCAGGAGCTCGAACGTATCCACGGGTGGCATCCTACTCCGGTTCTCCCGGGTCCCGACGAGTATGGATTTGTCGCAGGGCCTCGTACACCGCGATCCCCGTGCAGGTGGAGAGATTCAAGCTACGGGCGGACGGCTCCGGAATCATCGGTACCCGGACGCGGCGGGCGGGGAAGCGGTCGAGCAGCGGCTCGGGCAGTCCGCTCACCTCGTCGCCGAGCACCAGCCAGTCGCCGGCTCGGAAGCGCGCTTCCCAGAGCCCCACCTTCCCGCGGCCGCTGAACAGGTGCAGCCTGTCCGGGTCGACGGCCTCTGAAGCCAGCAGCTCGTCGAACGAAGCCCAGGTGGCCGCGTGCACCTTGTCCCAGTAGTCGAGGCCGGCGCGGCGCAGGTCCTTGTCGTCGATGCGGAAGCCCAGCGGGGCTATCAGGTGAAGGCGCGACCCGGTCACGGCGCAAAGCCGCGCCACGTTTCCGGTGTTGGGCGGGATCTTGGGCTCCACCAGCACCACGTTGAGACGCGCCGCGCTGGAGTCGAGGAAGAGCCCTTGTGCTGCGGGTCCGTGCCCGGTATTCGGAGCCGGCATGGCGGGGATCGCGATCATCGCCAATCCGAACGCGCGCCGCAACCGCGAATGGCCGCTGGCTGCCCAGCAGCTGCGGAAGGCGGCGCCCGGGGCGGCCATCCTGGAAACGCGAAGTCCCGAAGAGCTGCTCGGCGTGGCCCGCGTCATCCAGCGGGATCGACCTCGAGTATTGGCCATCGCCGGCGGCGACGGAACGGTGACGCACACCGTGACCGCCCTGGCCAACGCGCTGGGCGGCGATCTCCCCCCGCTGGCGCTGCTGGGGGGCGGCGCCTACGACTCGCTCGCGCCGCTGGGCGGCTCGGGCGCCGCCGAGGACCGGCTGCGGCGCGTGGCCGAAGCGCTGGCGTCGGGGAGCGAGCTCCGGGTGGAGCAGCGCGATACCCTGCGCATCATCGCGCCTGACGGCGGCGGAGACCGGTGCGGGTTCCGTTTCGGAGTGGGCCTGCCCGTCCGGTTCGTCGAGGCCATCTACGCCACCGGCGTCAACGGACCCTGGACCAGCACGCGCGTCCTGGCGCGCGCCTTCTGGTCCTCGCTCACCCGCGGCGCCTTCGCGAAGAGCCTCTATGCTCCCATGGACCTGCGCGTCCGCCTGGACGCCGAGGAGTGGCCGGCGGTAGAGATCTACGGGCTCGTCTGCGCCACGGTGGCCGAGGCGGGCCTCGGGCTGCGTCCGTTCCGGCGCGCCACCGAGCAGCCCGGTGCCTTCCAGGTGCTGGGCCTCACCGCCGGTCCGCGGCAGTTCGCGCTGGAGCTGCCCCGACTCCTGGTGGGGCTGCCGGCGCGGCGCGACCGGTTGCTCGAAGGAGTCGGCGAAAAGCTGGAGCT
>Ga0136846_1226917_pt1 | contig 11811 bp, 3 predicted proteins | sample HopSoiMetagenom2_FD_96841 | JGI IMG/M metagenome (GOLD analysis project Ga0136846, IMG submission 96841) | Grasslands soil microbial communities from Hopland, California, USA - 2 Assembly 2016 (version 4) | ecosystem: Environmental > Terrestrial > Soil > Grasslands | place: USA: Hopland... | reverse complement strand
TACCTCCTGGGGACTTAGTACAAAACCAGCACCGGGTGATATCATGTATGTGGATGTTGCGAAAAACGATACCATGGATTCCCGCCAGCAAAAAAGGATCTACAAAAGCAGCATCCCTACATTTACTTTTGGCACCTATATCAATCTGGGTTATAAAAATTTCGATCTGTCGATCTTATTGCAGGGTGCAACAGGAGCTGTTACCTATGTTAATTCAGATGGCGGAACATTCACCAATTTCCGTAAAAGTTTGTTGGACGGCCGCTGGTCTCCTAACAATCCTACTGGCGACATTCCAAGAACACCCAATCGCGGTAACTATTATTGGGATAATACCAGCAACACCTTCTTCCTTCATAAAACAGATTATGTTCGCTTAAAAACATTACAGTTCGGCTATACACTCGATTCAAAATTGCTTGAGAAAGCAAGTATTAAAAATCTGCGGGTTTATTTGAGCGGACAAAATTTGCTTACCTGGTGTCCCGGGTTGAAAGACTTTGATCCTGAGGCGGGCGCCAATGCCAAACCAACTGATCTGAAAAGTGCAATACCGAGTATTTCAGGTGGTAATTATCCATTATCACGTGTGATGTCTATGGGAATGACCCTGACGTTTTAATATCCGTAGTTATTGATTGCTGAACAGATTAAAAAATACACATGAAAAAAAATATTGTTTGCATTATTTTGATAGCGGCCATTGTAGCAGGCCCGCACATATCATGCAATAAAAAAGTACTGGACCAAACGCCGGTGAGTGCAGTTTCTGATGATGCTGTTTTCAAATCCACAGATCCCGGATTGTTAATGGCCTATGTTAATAATATGTACCAGGGGCTGCCGCATGGTTTCGACTGGACAATGCTGGCTTCGCTTACTGATGAAGCGCTTACGCAGGCCTGTACCTGGGCCGGACAACAACAGGCCATGTTAAGCCAGTTAACCCCCAGCAATTTAGGGCCGTTCAACAATAATAATTGCCCCGAATTACAACATCTTGCCTGGAGCAATGAGTATTCTTTCGTCAGGGCTACCAATATGTTCTTCTCTAAAATAAATACAGCGCCCATTGATACGGCTACCAAGCATGAGCTGATGGGAGAAGTGTTTTTCGTGAGGGCTTATTTGTACCACAACCTGGTGTCTTTGTATGGTGGGGTGCCCATTATTACAACGGCCTACGCATTAACGGATAGTTTCAGCGTTCCCAGGAACTCGTATGCCGAATGTATTCAGTTTATTTCAGACCAATGCGACAGCGCTGCCCAGTATCTTCCTGTAACACAAACACAGGTAGGCAGGGCTACCAAAGGCGCGGCACTTGGCTTAAAATCAAGGGCCCTGTTATTTGCAGCCAGTGATCTATACAATGGTGGCAACGGTACGGTGCCCGATCCGTTTGCCGGCTATGCACACCCTGAACTGGTAAGGTATACCAGCTTTTCGCCCAGCGACAGGCAGGCCCGTTGGCAAAAGGCAAAGGACGCGGCATTGGCGGTAATAAACCTGGGCGTGTATTCCCTGTACCAGCCTAACCCCGCATCACAAACGGAGGCAGCCACCAATTATGGCAATCTCTTTATTCAAATGAGTACGCCGGAAGATATTTTTGTAAAATATGTTTCCACCAATACGGTTGCCAACTGGAACGATTATGGGAAAACGTATGGCCCCGGATTGTTCCATAATCCCAATGGCTTTTGGGGTTGGGGAGTTGATGCGCCCACCCAACAATTCGTAGATGAGTATGAGATGAATGATGGCACTACCTTTAGCTGGAGCAACCCGGTTCATGCTGCCAAACCCTATCAAAACCGCGATCCCCGTTTTTATGCCACGGTATTGTACGATGGCGCTAACTGGCGCCAAAGAACAACTGACATTTTACCCCATGAAGCAACTGGTAAACTGCAAACCGGGTATCAGGACACCTCGGCTACTCATCCCACTACCGATGATATTAAGTATGAAGCCGGCGGCTTCGATACCCATAATCCTCCTACCGGTGCCAATATCTGGAACTGGTCGCCCACCGGCTATTATTTAAGAAAATGGAGCGATCCGAATCTGGACCCATTGAAAGTGTTGCAGTCTACACCCTGGCGTTATATGCGTTATACCGAAGTGTTGCTTAATTATGCCGAGGCCAGTCTGGGCCTGGGCGACGCAGCCACTGCCACTACCTATATCAATATGATAAGGAAAAGAGCGGGTATGCCCGCTATCGGAACTGCTACGAAGGCAACCCTGCAACATGAGCGAAAGATTGAACTGGCGTTTGAAGAATTACGCTATTTTGATATGCGTCGCTGGATGATCTGCGACCCGGCTGTATATGGACAAAAAGCCGGTTTCAGCAATGTGTGGAGCATTCATATCTTTTATCCTTACACCGGTTCTACAGCCTATGGTTCCGGCACACCCGTTTACACGCCCGTTGCCAATGTGAGCGGAGCCGGCAATTATGCCAATTTGGATTACTCCGGCGGCAGAGCATGGAGTCCCAAATCTTATTTCCTGCCCATCGCTTATGACGAAATGAATAAAAACCTGAAATTGATTCAAAATCCGTTTTATTGATCATACAAGCATTCGTTTGAAAGGCTCGCTGTTTTTACAGTGGGCCTTTGTTTCTTATCAGGAGGCATTATTTAAATGAGTTTATTATGAAAAGGATTTGCACCATTTTGTTCATCGCTCTTAGCTTATCCTGCAACCGCGAACACCACCTGTTCGAAAAGATCGCCTCCTCACATTCCGGCATTACATTTAACAATACGATCGTCGAGAACGACTCCATCAACCCGCTGGCTGTAGTCAATATCTATAGCGGAGGGGGTGTTGGCATTGGTGATTTTAATAACGATGGACTGCCCGACATTTTTTTAACGGGCGGAATGGCGCCCTGCAAATTATACCTCAATAAGGGCGATTTCCGTTTCGAAGATATTACTGCAAAAGCCGGGGTTGAAGGAATGGGAAGATGGGCAAGGGGCGTGGCTATAGTGGATATCAATAACGACGGATTGATGGACATGTATATTTGCAATACCCTGTATAAAGATCCGCTCAGGAGAAGAAATATCCTGTACATTAATCTCGGCAGGGATAAAGAAGGCATTCCTCAATTCAGGGACATGGCCGCCGAATACGGCCTGGACTGCCATGTTCAATCGACCATGGCCAGCTTTTTTGATTACGACAATGACGGCGATCTTGACATGTACCTGACCGTTAACGAAGCTTCGAACGACTATGTTGCCTCCGTTTTTACAGGGCAGGAAAAGCCAACCGCAGGACCCAACCGCGGAAGGCTGTATAAAAATGAGCCGGACCCCCATACCGGTCATCCTGTTTTTCATGACGTTTCGGATGCAGCAGGGATACTTTTTGAAGGGTACGTCCATGCCGCGAGCATTTGCGATCTCAATAATGACGGCTGGAAAGACATTTATGTATCCGATGATTTTATTTCCAATAATATTCTTTACATCAATAACCACGACGGCACCTTTACAAACAGGGCGAAGGAATATTTCAAACACACCTCCTATAACAGCATGGGGCAGGATGTAGTGGACATTAACAACGACGGGCTTCCTGATGTGGTGGAACTGGACATGAGCGCTGAAGATAATTATCGCAAAAAAATGATGGCGCCTGCCAACAATCCGAACATCTGTCAGAACTTCGACAATTACGGTTACCAATACCAGTATGTGCGCAATACCCTGCAGTTAAACCAGGGGCCCGCAGTAGGGCAGCATGATTCAACAGGCATGCCGGTTTTCAGTGAGATCGGCTTTATGAGCGGAATGTCGCAAACCGACTGGAGCTGGGCGCCGTTGGTGGCTGACTTCGATAATGACAGTTACCGTGACCTGGTTATCACCAACGGCTTTCCGCGTGATTGGTCGGATCATGATTTTATCGCCTACCGCAAACAGTCGGGCGGCACTATCAGTAACCGGCAACTCCTTGACATGATCCCGCAGGTGAAATTGCACAATTATGCCTTTAAAAATAACGGCGCATGCCAGTTCGATGATGTGAGCAAGAGCTGGGGGTTGAATGTGCCTACCTTTTCAAACGGCGCTGCCTACGCCGATCTGGACAACGACGGGGCCATGGACATGGTGATAAACAATATCGATGATGAAGCCTTGTTGTACAGGAACACGTCAAGAGACAACGACACTATTTCTACCCATTACCTGAATATTCATTTCAAAGGCGGTAAACAAAATATAAATGGCATCGGCGCCACGGCCGCTATTTTTTATGACCATGGTAAACAACAGGCGTACGATAATAACCCATACCGTGGGTATCTCTCGTCTGTACAAAATAGGGCGCATTTTGGGTTGGGAAAAATAAGCCAGCTCGACTCCCTGGTAGTAAGGTGGAACAACGGGAAAAAACAAACGCTAAAAAGCGTACCGGTTGACCGGTCGATCGTTGTGAACATCGAGGACGCAACAGCAACCGATCCGGGTCAGCAGCCACTGATCGATCAGCAGTCGCTGTTCACGGAAGTGAGCGCCGTTGCCGGCATTACCTATGTTCACCAGGATAACCCCTATATTGATTTCAATATTCAGACATTGTTACCGCACAAGTTGTCAGAATATAACCCTGCGCTGGCAGCAGCCGATATAAATGGCGATGGGTTGGATGATTTGATCGTTGGCGGCAACTCCGTGAAACCGGCACAGTTGTTTTTACAACGGCAAAACGGGAAATTCAGCCAGCAGGAATTATTGCCTGGCCTGAACGCCCCAACCAGTCAGGCAAAAGACGAAGGCCTGTTGCTTTTCGATGCCAACGGTGATGGCCGGCCCGATCTGTACATAGCCAGAGGCGGGTATTCGTTAGCCCCCGACAGCATCCACTACCAGGATAAATTGTACCTCAACGATGGCAAAGGAAAATTTCAGGAAGCGGCTTCCGCGCTGCCGGTCAATTATACCAGCAAATTATGCGTACGGGCTTTTGATTTTAACAATGACGGCAAATTAGACCTGTTTGTGTCGGGCCGCGTTGCCCCTGCTCAATATCCAAAACCGGTAAGCAGTTTCATTTTTCGTAATGACTCCGAAAAAGGCCAGGTGAAATTCACGGATGTCACTGCCGGGGTGGCCCCTGCACTGAAAAACATCGGAATGATTGGCGATGCGCTGTTTACGGATTTTGATGATGACGGGCAAACCGACCTGATCGTTGTGGGTGAATGGATGCCGGTAACGTTTTTAAAAAATGTTGGCGGAAAATTTACCAATGTTACGGCCGCATCAGGTGTGGCCGGTAAAACAGGCTGGTGGAATAGCATCGTAGCAGGGGACTTCAGGCATACGGGAAGAACAGATTACATTATTGGTAACGTAGGATCAAATACTTTTTACCAGGGCAATGACTCTTTTCCTGTTTGCATTACCGCCAAGGATTTTGAAAAGAACGGGCCCTATATCGCCATACCTTCTCTCTATCTTCCGGATGCGCAGGGCCAAAAAAAGGAATTTCCTGCTTTTGGCCGGGACGATATTGCGAGCCAGTTTCCCGGGATCAAAAAAAGGTATCCTACTTATAAACCTTTCGCCCTGGCAACCATGGATGACATCCTTACGCCGGAACAACGGAACGGGGCCCTTCGGCTACAGGCCAACATGCTGCAATCCTGTTATTTGCGAAACGATGGCGCCGGAAAGTTCACTTTAATTCCTTTGCCCCGGGAAGCACAGGTATCGGTCATCAACGGGATGGTTGCCGACGATTTCGACGGCGATGGCAATCTGGACGTCTTGCTCAATGGAAATGATTATGGGACCGAAGTAGGTACGGGGCGATATGATGCGTTGAACGGACTGCTGTTAAAAGGTGACGGGAAAGGCAATTTTTTTCCCCGATCTATCAGCGAAAGCGGGATCTATATCCCGCACAATGGTAAAGCGCTGGTTAAATTAATAAGTGCATCGGGCCATTACCTGGTGGCTGCAAGCCAGCACCAGGATGTGCTGAAACTGTATCAATTGAAGCGGACGGTAAAGAACGTGCCGGTTAACCCGGATGATGTGAGCGCCATTGTAAGGGAGAAAAACAACAGAACCCGGAAGGAAGAATTTTATTATGGAAATTCTTTTTTATCCCAATCATCAAGATTTATTTTAGTCGACAGCAACGTTCAGTCGGTAACGATCAGAAATGCCAGCGGTAGATCGAGGGTACTAAACTTTTAAAAAATAGTTAGCATGTATTTAGTAAATTAGGTAAATTTAGCCGGTTCCCTTTGTAGAATATGAAATTTGCCATTTACTTATTTTTTCTTTTCCGGGCAGTAGCTTGTTTTGCTTCCGACACATTATCTGTAAGATACCTGGGCATCGATCAGGGCCTTTCAAACAATGCCGTAACCTGTATTTACAAGGACCATAATGGTTTTATGTGGTTTGGCACCTATGACGGGTTGAACAGGTATGATGGATCCTCCTTTCGCGTTTTTAGAAATACCATAGGCGATCCAACCTCCCTGTTGGATAATCATGTTTTTTGTATCAATTCCGACAATGAGAATAAGATCTGGATAGGAGAAGGAAAGGGCATAAGTATTTATGACCCCAGCCGGTCTGCTTTTTTCACGCCCCGCTTCAGAAAAGCCCATAGCTCCGAAACTGTTCCCCTGTATGATGCTGTTTTGTCGATAAAGAAGGCCGGCAACGTAATGTTGGTTGGCACAGCGCATAGCGGGCTTATTGTATTTACCGGTAACAACCAGCCAGGAAAACAAATGGTGCTTCCCGGGGAAACCTGTGGGGCGTACAATGTACAGGCCATTGAATACGATTCAACCAAAAAGGCGGTATGGTTCTTTGTTAAGGACCTCGGCCTATATAAATATGAGATCGGAAGTGGAAGAATAGCTGCCGTTGCTACAGGGTTAACACAATGCTACGCTATTTTTTCAAGGTCCGATGGCGATCTTTTTATCGTAAGCGATTCAGGCGTAGCGAGGGTTTACAAAAACACCATTACACCATTCGATCCCATCCCGCAAATGATCGTAAGAGACCTTACAGAAGACCGCAATGGGGCGCTGTGGATTGCTACTGACGGGAACGGGTTGTGGTATTTACCGCCGGGCGCCGGAAAGGCCCTGCCGCTTTCTTTAACGGGAGAAGCCATCAACAGTAATTCGATCTATAATATCTTCATCGATGACGAAGGCCGTAAATGGATCGGAACGCTCAGGGGTGGCGTGAATATCCTGGAAAAGAATCTTCACCCGTTCAGGACCATCTCGTATCACCAGGGGAGAACGGAAGATGTGAACGATTTTATATTGTCTCTTTGCGAAGATGACCGGTTGAACTTATGGATCGGGACGGATGGGGCAGGGTTACGTTACTGGGATAAACAAAAGAATAGCTTCACGAAATATGTTCATTCAGCCGACCCTGGTTCTATCAGCAGCAACTTTATCACCTACATGGCCAGGGATTTTAAAAACGATCTCTGGATCTCGTCCTGGTTCGGGGGGATAGACAAACTGAACAGAGCAAACAACACGTTCAGGCATTATGCCTGTTATAATCCTTTTCAAAAAATTGCGGAGAAGAATGTCTGGCAGATCTATGAAGACAGGCAACAACGTTTATGGGCTTCTGCCAGCAACAGAGGTCATTTGTATTTGTATAACAGGACTGCCGATCAGTTTGAGCTTTTCGATAGTTCATTGGTTGATCTGCAGGTGTTGAAGGAAGACAGGTCAGGTAATTTATGGGGAGGCAATTACAATTATTTAATAAAGATAGATCCCGGAAAAAAGCGACATCGATCATTCTTTATCGGGTATCCTGTAAGGAGTATCTGCGAAGATAAACAACATCATTTCTGGGTGGGCACAGAGGGAGGCGGGCTGCTGTTATTTAACCGGGAAAAAGGGACGTACCGGCGAATAACAACCAAAGAAGGATTGCCTAACAATGGGATCATGAGAATCCTGGAAGACAACCAGGGTGATCTTTGGCTGAGCACCTATTATGGCCTGTGCCGTTACAATCCTGCTTTACATACGTTCAGGAATTTTACGCAGGCGGATGGATTGCAAAGCAACCAGTTCAGCTTTAATGCCGCCATGATCGCTGCAAACGGGGAATTTTTATTTGGAGGGATCAAAGGGTTTAATAGTTTTTACCCGGACAGCGTTTATGACAAAAAAAATATCCCCCGCCTGTTTCTCACCGGGGTAAAAATCGACAATTCTCCTGTAGAAACCGACACGGCTTACGTTTCTTCCCGCAACAAAGACATTATCACCAGCATAACGGTCCCATTTAACAAGGCCATCCTGTCATTTGATTTTACCGCATTGCAGTATTCAAATGCAGATAACCTGAATTACGCTTATTATTTAAAAGGGTGGGATAAGACCTGGAGTATTGCCAATAATATAAAGACGGCCAATTACAGCCATTTACGGGAGGGCGCCTATGCATTTTATGTAAGGGTGATGAACCCGGATGGGGTTTGGAATGAGGAAGTGCAATTGTTGTCTGTTAAGGTGTTGCCGCCCTGGTACAGGACCTGGTGGGCGTATTTATTGTATGCAGCCGTTGCCATCGGTATTGTCTGTGCCTTTATCTATTATTACCGGCGCCAGGACCGGTTGCGATATGAAATTAAGCTGGCATTGGTGGAGAAGCAAAAAGAAAAAGAACTGACAGAAAGAAAGATCTCTTTTTTCACAGACATCTCTCATGAGTTCAGAACGCCCCTGACATTAATTGTAAGCCCTTTGAAGGACCTTATGGCGGAAGTGAATTCGGAGAACATTCAAAAAAAGTTGTCGACCGTACACCGGAATGCCCGGCGTTTATTAAGCCTGGTGGATCAGTTGTTGTTGTTCAGGAAAGTGGAGTCCATAGAGCAGCAGCTCCACCTTTCCGGTTTCGACATCAATGAAGTATGTAACGAAGTATTCCTGAGCTTTGCGCAACGGGCAGCATCCAAAAATATCAGTTTGAATTTTGACAGGCCTTCGGATGAAATATGCTATTGTGGAGACAAGGAGAAAATTGAAATAATTTTATTTAACCTTCTTTCAAATGCCCTGAAGTATACCCCGCCCAACGGAGAAGTGCAATTGTCGCTGACTGATGAGGGCGGGCAAATACAGATCGTTGTTAAAGATACCGGCTGTGGCATTGCCGAAAATATCAGCCACCGGTTATTTGATGCCTTTTACCAGGCCAACAATACCGGGAAGGCGTCACACACCGGGTTTGGGATTGGGTTATATGTGTCAAAGAAACTGGCTGTAGCACATGCCGGGTCATTATCCTACGTAAGTACGGAAGGAATGGGCAGCACTTTCACGCTGATCCTTCCCAGGAATAAACAGGCTTCCATGGAATATGCCCATGAAGAAGACAGGAGCCATCGTGCCAGCATTATTCATGAACTGGTGGAAGAAAGCCGCGAGGAAGAGAATACAACCGCGGACAACAAGTCAAAGGTGATTGACAAGATCATTTCGGGGCTGCCAACCATGGTCATTGTTGATGATGATGCCGAGCTCAGAAGCTATTTAAGGGACATATTCAGGGATCAATTTACTATTTATGAAACAAGCGATGGCGCTGCTGCTTTTGATCTGATCAGCAAGGAATTGCCCGACATTGTCGTCAGCGATGTTATCATGGACAAAATGGATGGTATTGAATTGTGTCGTAAGCTAAAACAACAGGCGCACCTGGCGCATATTCCCATCATATTATTGACGGGGAGCGCTTCTGAAAAATCAAAACTAACGGGGTTGGAGTGTGGCGCGGAAGATTATGTGAGTAAGCCTTTTAGCAAAGAACTGATTGTTGCCCGGGTGCAGAATATCTTAACATCCAGGAACAGGCTGCAGCAATATTTCTTCAATGCCATTACGCTAAAGCCGACGGCCAGCATTGAAGCGGATCATAAAGAATTTTTGGAAAGGTGTATCGAGATCGTAGACCAATATATGGACAAGCCGGAGTTTAACGTGCAGCTCTTTTGCCAGGAGATAGGCATGAGCCAGCCGACCTTATACAAAAGGATCAAAGCTATTTCCGGGTTGACCGTAAACGTATTTGTAAGGTATTTGCGATTAAGGAAAGCGGCGGAAATATTGATTAACACCAGTAAAACGGTTGTAGAAGTTACTTACGCTACAGGTTTTAATGATCTTAGATATTTTAGAGAGCAGTTCTCCAAACTGTTTGGAATGACCCCTTCCGAATTTATCAGGCGTTACAGAAAACCTTTGGGCAACAAGATTGTAAAGTAAATTATAGGGTGGCCTGATCACCGCCCTTTTTAAAATGCGTGCCCAGTACACTCACTTCACGTTATAAAAGAAGCTCCTGAGTTCTTCGTTTACCGTTTTAAGTTCAGGGCCCTTAATAGAGAACTTTAAACTTTCAACTTTAAAACCTGGTTTTTAGCTTAAAAATTGTGATTACCTGATAAAAAAGTACAACGTTTAAGTATAAAGAAATAATAATTTTAGTATAGAATTTGAACTAACGGTCAATACACTTTTAACCTAATTAATTGCTATATGGGAAAGGCTTCAATTGTCCCCAGGTTGACTATTAGATTAGTCGCCTGTGTGGTGCCGCTGCTGTTTTTTTCGGCAGCTGTTTTTGCCCAACAAAAAAAGGTAACAGGTAAAGTAACTTCCAATTCGGCCGACGGCCAGCCTGTTATCGGCGCCAATGTTGTTGCAAAGAAAAGTAAACTGGCCACTCAAACAGGGCCGGACGGTAATTTCTCCTTCACCATCCCTTCCGATGAAACTACTTTAACCATCAGTTCTATTGGCTTTCAAACACTGGATGTTCCCATTAATGAAACCGGAAATGTGCTGGTATCGTTAAAAAACCGCGGCCTCGACCTGAATGAAGTGGTGGTAATTGGTTATGGAACACAAAAACGAAAAGATGTAACCGGCGCCATCAGTTCGGTAACCGCCGCCACCATTGAAAAAGTACCGGTAACCACCGTAGACCAGGCTTTGCAGGGAAGAGCGGCCGGCGTACAGATCATCAATAACGATGCGGCGCCGGGCGGCAATATGAGCGTGCTGGTAAGAGGTATTGGTAGTTTGGCCGCGGGGGGAAATGCACCTTTATATGTAATAGACGGTTACCCCACCACCGAAGGCATCAACAATATCAACCCCAATGATATTGCCACCATAGATGTACTGAAAGACGCTTCCGCCACTGCGGTGTATGGCATCCGCGCCGCCAACGGCGTAGTGATCATCACCACTAAAAAAGGATTAAAAAATAAAACCCAGGTTTCATTAGACGCCTATACCGGTTTTCAAAGCAAACCCAAACAATACGATCTGTTAAATGCCCGTGATTGGGCTACGCTGTCGAACAATGTAGAGGCGGCAGATTCAACCCATACCTATCATGGCTTACCCATCTGGCATACACCCGATGTGCTGCATAGTGTAGACTGGCAGGATGCGATGTACCGCAGCGGTCTTACCCAAAACTATACTATTGGAATAAGAGGCGGGAGCGATAAAGTGCAAACCGCTGTTTCGTTTGGTTATTATAACCAGAAGGGTATTGTACTGGGTTCCTTCTTTAAAAGGTTCACCCTGGGCCTAAACCTCGACTACCAGCCCACAAAATGGCTTAAATCTTCCACCAGTGTGAAGTATAGTTACCAGAGCGCCAATAACCCTTATGGAACAGGGCAGCTGTTTAATTTAGTGATTAACCCGCCCACGCTGGATAGCGGCAACCGGCGCACTTACCAGAT
>Ga0136846_1225945_pt1 | contig 11811 bp, 12 predicted proteins | sample HopSoiMetagenom2_FD_96841 | JGI IMG/M metagenome (GOLD analysis project Ga0136846, IMG submission 96841) | Grasslands soil microbial communities from Hopland, California, USA - 2 Assembly 2016 (version 4) | ecosystem: Environmental > Terrestrial > Soil > Grasslands | place: USA: Hopland... | reverse complement strand
TCGCAGGTGCTGCGCTCCGTCATGCTGGAGGCGCTCGTCATGGGAACGCTGGCGTCGATCGTCGGGCTCTTCGCCGGCCTCGCGCTGGCCAAGGGCCTCTTCTCGCTCTTCGACGCGGTCGGGTTCACGCTGCCGAACAACGGCCTGACGCTCGAGACGCGCACGATCGTCGTGGCGCTGCTCGTCGGGATCGTCGTCACGCTGCTCGCGAGCCTGCGGCCGGCTCTGCGCGCGACGCGCGTTCCGCCCATCGCCGCCGTGCGCGAGGGCGCGACGCTGCCGGAGTCGCGCTGGGCGCGCTACCGGCTTCCCGCCGCCATCGTGCTCACGGTGCTGGGGTTTGCGGACCTCCTCGTCGGCCTCTTCGTCTCCAACCTGGGCACGGGCCAGATCCTGCTGCTCATGCTCGGCGGCGCGTTGCTGGTGTTCTTCGGCGTCGCGCTTCTGTCCGTGCGGCTGATCGGCCCGCTCGCCTGGACGCTCGGCTGGCCGGCGACGAAGCTCGGCGGGGCCGCAGGCGCGCTCGCGCGCGACAACTCCCGGCGCAACCCGCAGCGCACCGCTTCGACCGCGTCGGCGCTCATGATCGGCCTGGCGCTCGTCACGCTGGTGTCGATCCTTGCAGCCGGCATCGTCTCGAGCTTCCGCGGTGCGGTGAAGGACATCTGGCGGAACGCCGATTACGCGATCACCGCGCAGAACAACTTCAACCCCATCCCGATCGCCGCCTCTGAGGCCGTCGGTAAGACACCGGGCGTGACCTCGGTCGCCGACGTTCGCGCGGGCGAGGGGCTCGCGTACGGGCACAAGATCGCGATCACGGCGGTCAACCCGCCCGCGGCCAATGTCTTCAACCTCGACTGGACGCATGGCACGTCGACCGTCATGGCCCACCTCGGCGCGGACGGTGCGTTCGTCGACAAGGACTACGCGGACAGCCACCATCTCGAGATCGGCTCCCCCGTGCCGCTGACCTTCGCCGACGGCACCCAGGAGCTGCTGAACGTCGAGGGGATCTTCGATCCGCCGACCGGTGGGTCGCCGTTCGGACGCGTGACGATGTCGACGACGGTGTTCGACAGTCACACGGAGCAGCCCGAGAACCTCTACTCCTTCGTCGTCATGAAGGGCGGCCAGACGGCCGCGAATCAGGCGGCGCTCGACAAGACCTTGAAGGCCTTCCCGAACGCGAAGGCGGCGACGCGGCAGAAGTTCATCGACAACCAGATCTCCGGCCTGAGCTCGATCCTGAACATCCTCTACGTGCTGCTCGCGCTGTCGGTGGTCGTCAGCCTCTTCGGCATCGTCAACACGCTCGTGCTGACGGTGTTCGAGCGCACGCGCGAGATCGGCATGCTGCGCGCGATCGGAATGACGCGACGTCAGGTGCGCCGGATGATCCGGCACGAGAGCGTGATCACCGCCCTGATCGGCGCCGTCATCGGCATCGCGCTCGGGATCATCCTCGCCTCGCTCCTGATCGCGCGGGTGGACTTCATCGTGCTCTCACTGCCCGTAGGCCAGCTGATCGTCTTCGGGGTCGCGGCGATCCTGGTCGGGATCATCGCGGCGATCTTCCCGGCGCGCCGCGCGTCGCGGCTCAACGTCCTGCAGGCGCTCCAGTACGAGTAACCGCCTCGGGGATCGCGGCGATCGCGGTCTCGATGTCGTCGTCGGAGACGTCCAGGTGCGTCACCGCGCGCACTACGGTGGGATGCACCGTGGTCGAGACGAGCACGCCGTGCTCCTTCATTCGGTCGATCGCGCCCGCCCGGTCGGGGCCGACGTCGATCTGCACGAAGTTCGTCTCCACCTGCTCGAGGTCGACGTCGACGCCCGCCTCGGTCAGACCCTCGGCGAGCCGGCGTGCGCGCGCATGGTCGTCGGCGATGCGGTCGACGTGGTGGTCGAGCGCGTAGAGCGCAGCCGCCGCGACGATTCCCGCCTGGCGCATCGCTCCGCCGAAGAAGTGTTTGCCGCGTCGCGCCGACGCCATCAGCTCGTGCGAGCCCGCGATCAGCGCGCCGAGCGGGCAGCCGAGCGCCTTGGAGAAGCAGAGCGTGACGGTGTCGAACCCCTGGCCGATCCGGGCCGCCGGCACACCGCACGCGACCGCGGCGTTGACGAGCCGCGCGCCGTCGAGGTGCACGGCCAGCTCGTGCTCCCGGCACGTCGCGACGATGGCGTCGATCTCTGCCAGTGGCCAGGCACGGCCGCCGGCGCTGTTGTGCGTGTTCTCCACGGCGACGATCCGGGTCGGCGCGACGTGCACGCTCGTCCGGTCGCGGATCTCGGAGACGACCTGGTCCGGCGAGAACCGTCCCTTCGTCCCCTCGAGCCCGATCGTCAGGAGACCGGAGTGCGCGGCCGGGCCGCCGAGCTCGGAGAGCATGATGTGCGCGTGGCGCTCGACGAGGAGCGCGTCGCCCGGACGCCCGAGGATCTGCAGCGCGATCTGGTTCGCCATCGTCGCGGTCGGTAGGAAGACGGCCTCCTCCTGTCCCAGGAACTCGGCGCCGCGGCGCTCGAGCTCGTTGACCGTCGGGTCTTCCCGTTTTTGCTCGTCGCCGACGGCGGCGTTCGCGATCGCCTCGCGCATGGCCGGAGTCGGCTGGGTGAGCGTGTCGGACCGGAGATCGATCACGCGCTCATTTTGCCGCTTTCAACTCGTCCACCCCTCGGGTGATCGTCCAGGCGCCCGCGCGCGCCGATATTTGGCCCGATGGGCGGCGGAACTGACAAGCGTTACCTCGGCGGCGGTCTGAGGCTCGCCTCGGGCGCGGCCGCGCCGCGGCTGGATCACGGCTACTTCGAGGAAGAGGTCCGCCCCAGGCTCGGGACGATCCTGCTGAGGAAGGGCTGGATCTCTCACGACAGGCTCGACGCCGGGCTCGAGGCCGCCCGCATCACCGGCATGCGCCTCGGTGAAACGTTGCTTGCACGCGGCTGGCTGTTCGAGCCCGAGCTGGCGGCTGCGCTCGCCGAGCAGTTCGGCCTGCGCTACGTCGACCTCGTGCGCCACCCGCTCGACCCGCGGGCGGCGCGGCTGCTGCCGCTCGAGGTCGCACGCCGGATGTTCGCAGTGCCCGTCCGTTTCATGGACTCCGGCGCAGTCGAGGTCGCCGTCGGAGATCCGTACGACGCCGATCTCGAGGGCCTGCAGCAGATCCTGGGACGCCCGGTGGAGGTCGTCGTCGGCGAGCGCTCGGTGATTCAGGACTCCTGGCGTTACCTGCGCTGAGCGACGCCCTCCCACGGCCGGAGCCGTAACCCGTCGAGCTCGACCCCCTCGTCGGAGAGGTTCACGGCGACGGTCGTCCGCTCCCCCCGACGGAACGCCCAGACGCCCTCCGGGGACGGCAGCGACTCGTACGCACCGTCGACGAGGTCGGGGTTCGTGCGCCGCTGCGCGATCAGCGAGCGTGCGAAGTTGAGAAACGAGCCGTCGTCGTCGCGCTGCACCGCGACGGGAGGAACGTCGGCTGCGACCGGGAGCCACGGATCGCTCCAGCCGCCGTTCCACGGCAGCGGGGTGCGCGCGCCGTCGCGGCCGTCCATGTCGCGCTGCTGCTCGGCCGGGACGTCGGCCTGCGGCATGCCGAGCTCGTCGCCGTAGTAGAGGACCGGCGTGCCGCGCAGCGTCATCAGCAGGAAGAGCGCCGCGCGCGCCTTGCGCTCGTCACCGCCGGCCATGCGCGTCGGGAAGCGGACGATGTCGTGGTTCGAGAGCATCCACACGGGCCAGGCGCGCTCGGGCAACGCCGCCTCCGTCGCCTCGACGATTCCGCGCAGCCGGCCTGCGTCGAGGTCGGAGAACGTGAAGGGGAAGTTGAAGGCGAGATGGAGCTCGTCGTCCCCGCTGCCGTAGAAGCGCGCGAGGCGGTCGAGCTCCATCACCCAGGTCTCGCCGAGCAGCACGCGCTCGGGCGCGTATTCGTCGACGACGCGACGCCAGCGGCGTAGGACATCGTGGACGTCCTCGCGGTTCGCGTTGTACGTGGAGATCGCCGGATCGGGGTTGTCGCGCAGCTCCCGGTCCTTGACGATGCCGTGCGCGACGTCGATGCGGAAGCCGGCGATGCCGCGGTCGAGCCAGAAGCGCAGGATGTCGTCGAACGCCGCGCGGACGTCGTCGTTCCACCAGTTCAGATCGGGCTGCTCCGGCAGGAAGTTGTGCAGGTAGTACTGGCCCGTTCGCTCGTCGAGCGTCCACGCACGCCCGCCACCGAACGCGCCGCGCCAGTTGTTCGGTGGAGAGCCGTCGGGCTTCGGGTCGGCCCAGACGTACCAGTCGCGGCGCGGCGAATCGCGCGACACGCGCGACTCCTCGAACCACGGATGCCTGTCGGACGTGTGGTTCGGAACGATGTCGACGATCACGCGTATGTCGCGCCGGCCCGCCTGCGCGACGAGCTCGTCGAGCGCGGGCAACCCCCCGAACGCCGGCTGGACGCCGATGTAGTCGGCGACGTCGTAGCCCCAGTCCTTGTCCGGCGAGACGGTGACCGGGCTGAGCCAGACCGCGTCGGCGCCGAGCCACTCCAGATAATCGAGCCGGTCGGCGATGCCGCGGAGATCGCCGACGCCGTCCTCGTCCGAGTCGGCGAACGAACGGACGTAGACCTGGTAGAGCACCGCGCGTTGCCACCACGGCCGGGCGACGGAAGCCATGGCCAACGCTACCGTGTCGCGCGTGGATCTCGCACTCCTTCGTGACGTGTTCGAGGCGGCGGGCGAGCCGCCGTACCGTGCCGGCCAGGTCTGGGAATGGGCTGCGCGCGGCGCCGCCTCCTATGCCGCGATGACGAACGTGCCCGCGGCGCTCCGCGCGCGGCTCGCAGCCGAAGTGCCGTTCTCGACGCTCGACGTCGAACGCGAGGAGCGGGCGCGCGACGGAACGGCCAAGACGCTCTTCAGGACGCGGGACGGCCATCCCGTCGAGGCGGTGCTGATGCGCTACCGCGACGGCCGCCGTTCGCTCTGCCTGTCCTCGCAGTCCGGCTGTCCGTTGACGTGCACGTTCTGCGCGACCGGGCAGATGGCGTTCGGTCGCAACCTGTCGGCGTCGGAGATCCTCGACCAGGCGCTCCACTTTCGCCGGATCGAGGCGGTCGACCACGCGGTGTTCATGGGCATGGGCGAGCCGATGCTCAACCTCGACGCCGTTGTCGACGCAGCGCGGCTACTCGCGGACGTCGGCATCACGAACCGGCGCGCGACGGTGTCGACGGTCGGCTGGCTGCCCGGCCTACGCCGTTTCGTCGACGAGGTGACCGAGCCGATCCGGCTCGCGCTTTCGTTGCACGCGCCGACCGACGAGCTGCGCAGCGAGCTGATGCCGGTGAACGTGCGCTACCCGCTGGCGGACGTGCTGGCCGAGTGCACGCGCTACTTCGAGCTGCGCCGGCGGAAGGTGTTCGTCGAGTACGTGATGCTCGGCGGCGTCAACGACCGTGTCGATCAGGCGCGGGCACTCGCCGCGCTGCTGGACCCGAAGGTGTTCAAGGTGAACCTGATTCCGTACAACCCGACCGGGATGTATGCCGGGTCGACGCGTAAGGCAATCGCCGCGTTCAAGGACGTGCTCGACGCGGCGCGGCTGCCGGCGACGGTGCGCCTGACGCGCGGACGCGACATCGCGGCCGCGTGCGGGCAGCTCGCAGCCGACCCGCGACCGCGGGCACGGACGCACGCGTCGGTCTAGCGACCTCGTGCCTTAGAGATCGGACTCGTCGGCAGGCGAGGTCGGGATCTGCTCATCGGCCATCTGCGGGAGATCGGTCGCCGCATCGCTGCCGGGCGCGGCAGCAGGCAACGGGCCGATCACGGAGAGGGCCTCGCGCCGTGGCAGCAATTCGGCAGCGAGCTCGTCGAGCTCTTGCTGCGTGAGTTCTTCGGGCATGCGACCGGTATACCCAGGTGCCTTCCGATCGCAACCTGCACGTGCTCCTTCAGGTTTCGACGGACGAAACGGTTCTGCGCATCACGCAATGGTTCTTCCCCTTCGGCCGGTCGTAGCTGAAGCCGGTCTGCTCATAGAGGCTGCGCGTGGCGTTGTAGAGGAACTTCGCCGAGAGCTTCTTGCCCTGCGTGTCCTGCGGATAGCCCTCCACCACGCCACCGCCCTTCTCCGCGATCAGCTCGAGGGCACCACGAAGCGCCACCGCTGCGACGCCTTTCCGTCGGTAGTCCCTGTCGACGAAGATGCACGTGATGCGATAGTCGGGCGCCTCATCCGTGCGGGTCGCCTCGTATTGCTTGCGGTGATGGATGTTCGGGAGCTCGTCCGGAGAGCCGTACTGGCACCAGGCGACCGCTGAGTCGCCGTCGAAGACGAGGGCCGCATGAGCGTCGCCCTCGCGAACGAGACGCTCTTTCCAGGGACGGCCCTTTTCGCCCTCGGGCCTGCCCTCCCGCGAATGGAACCAGGTGCACCAGCAGCCACCGAATCCCATGCCGTTGTGCTTCTCAGCCAGGCGGGCGAAGGCATCCCACGTCGAGGCGTCAAGCGTCTTGATCGAGTACGCGCTCATCGCACCTCCGTTCTCAGCTGGACGAGCCAGTGAGCCTACGCGCTCCTACGGAGCCGGCGGAGTGCCTGTCGGAGCCGCCGGCTCAGGTGTCCGTGGATCGGCACAGCGATGACGTTTCGGACGCGAAACGGTTTCGCGGCGCACTCGGCTCGAGGCGTCCACTCGTCGGCCGCCTGGGGGCTCTCGAAGACCATGACGATCGCTCGACCGTGGTCGACGTCGAGGCTTGTCGCCGACGGCACCGCGACCGCCTCGGCGGCGCAGAAGTTCACAGCCGGCAGCGGCGTCCGAGTTGCCGTTTCAATGGTCGTCACGAGCTTTACCTGCTGTGGTCCGAGCTGCGCGGCTCTCAGGGCACGCTTCACGGCTGCAACCGAGATGACCCCGTGTCCGTGGTCGCTGCACGAGGTGACGAGGACGGCAGCCGCCGCGATCAGAACAACGCGCGTCATCAGAACGATTCTGCGACTTCGCGGGTTCGTCATCATCCCCCAGTGTTGGGTATCGGTGGCCCATAATTTGCGGCCGTGACCGTCTCGACGGACGAGGCCCGCGCCGTTGCGCTGTCGTTACCCGAGGCGGTGGAGCAGGATCACCACGGCCGGGCGTCGTTTCGTGTCGGCGGCAAGATCTTCGCAACGCTCTGGAGCGACGAGCGTATGAACGTGATGCTCGACGAGGGCGGCATCCTCACGGCAATCGAGAGCGCGCCGGCCGCGTGCGAGCAGGTCTGGTGGGGCAAGAGACTGGCCGCCGTCGGCGTCACGCTCGCCCGTGTCGACCGCGAGTTCCTGGGCGAACTGCTGACGGATGCGTGGGAGCTGAAGGCACCACGGCGGCTTCTCACCCCGTGATGCGAGCGAACCATCAGCTGCGGCCGTCCGATTCCGCCTGATGCCGGACTTCGTGGGCGGCCTCGAGTTGTCCGGTGCGTTCTATTTCGAGGCGGTTGCGCCGCTCGTCGGTGATGTCCCACATGCCGCGGGGTTGCTTGGCTGGGGGTCTGATGTGCTCGGGTTCGACACGAGCCGTTCGACTGACCACGGTTGGGGGCCGCGCTTGCAGGTCTTCGTCGGTGCGGACCATGTGCCCGTGCTTCGGGATGTGATCGAGGCGGGACTCCCGGACGAGTTTCGCGGCTGGCCGACGCGCTTCGGCTGGGACGATGTGGCCGTCTCGCATCACGTCGAGATCGCTTCACTCGACGACTGGCTTCGCGACCGGCTCGGGTTCAACCCTTCCGAGGGCGTGCCGCTCCGAGACTGGTTGAGCACACCTCAGGAGATCCTGCTCGAGCTCACAGCGGGGGCCGTGTTCCACGACGACGTCGGCGAGCTCGCTGCCGTGAGGGAGGCTTTGGCCTGGTATCCGGACCAGGTATGGCTGTGGTTGCTCGCGTGCCAGTGGCGCCGGATCGACCAAGAGGAGCCTTTCGTCGGCCGCACTGCGGAGGTCGGCGACGATCTTGGTTCACGCGTGGTCGCGGCACGACTCGTTCGCGATCTGATGCGGTTGAGCTTCCTCTTGGAACGCCGCTACGCGCCGTACAGCAAATGGTTGGGATCGGCGTTCGCCAAGCTCGATTCCCACGCAGAGATTGGCACTGCTCTCGGGGAGGTCCTCGCCGCGGATGACTATGACGAGCGCGAGGCTGCGCTTGTCACTGCCGTTGAAGCGCTCGCCGCACGGCATAACGCGCTCGGAGTCACGTCGCGGGTCGACTCGACGGTACGCCTCTTTCACGGACGGCCTTTCCGCGTCCTCGGCTCTGGCCGGCTCGTCGATGCCTGCCTCGCGGGCGTGACCGATCCTTGGCTGAAGTCCTTACCTCTGGTTGGTGCGATCGATCAGTTCGTCGATTCAATCGACGTGCTGAGCTACCCACAACGCTTTCGCGAGCTCTGCAACATCTACCCGCGCTGGGCGAAGCCGAAGGAGTCGAGCGCCGACAGACATCGTCACGACTGATGCCGGCGACGCTCCCTGTGGTCGTCAGTCCGCTCCGAACGGTGCTGAAACGCGACGGGGTCGACGTGGTGCTCGTAAGCGTCGAGGTGTGGCCGGACGAGGTGGTTGTGCGCGCCCGTGGTGTGCCGAGCAGGCGAACAGCGGGGCTCGAGCGTGAGTTCAGCGAGGGGCTTCAGGAATGGCACGAGCGAAGTGCAGATCGGGACCTGGTGCCTCGCCAGCCGGCCGAGAGAATCTTCGACCTGGATGTGTCGGTCGCGGATGATGCGGGCACCGTTTACTCACCCTCGGGCTCTGCGCGAGGTGGCAGCGGCACGATGTTCCGAGCGGAGTGGGCATTTCAGCCTGGGCCGTCCGAGGCCGCTCGATCACTCGTCGTTCGAATCGACGACTCTGAAACCGGCATCGAGCTCAAAGCAGGCCGGTATCAGCGATGAGAGCCGTGTCGAAGTAAGAACGTGCTTATCGCCTAGGCGCCGAAGCGCCGTCCGGCATCAGCCGTGCGACCGCTGATCGCGATACCGGGTTCACCATTTCGCCTCGACCGGCGAGAGAATGTCACCGTGACGGTGGACGATTCTCCACTGTCCGTCCTCGCGTCGATAGATCTGCGTTGCGCGCAGTGTCATCCCCTGGTCTTCGCCGTCGACCAGCCGCGCGTAGTGCTCCAACTCGACGCTGAACGCAAGATCTTCGGCGACGTAGGTCACAAGGTTCTCCGCGCTCCAGCTGTCAAAGCTCTGCGTCTTCGAGGCCGCCGAGAGCAGTTCGCTCACTGCATCGAATCCGACGTGGTAGCCGCCGATCGCGGCCATGACCGTTACGTCGTCGGCCCGTGACCACAGCGCCAAGAGTCGCTCCGGGTGACCCCGGCTCTGCTGAGTGAGCGCCTCGTGGCAGCGACCGATGAACGCGCGTACTTCAGCCATCGAGTTTGGGTCAGAAACGTTGGTCATCGCGATCTCCTCCGTTCTTGAAGGGTGAACTTGGCTTACGCCTGCGCCGGCTCGGGAGCCGGCACTGGGCCCCCGCCGGCCACGAAGTCCCGCGACCGCACCAGCGCATACCCCGCCACGGAGCCCACCGCCGCCACGGCGACGCTCACCAGTGCGATCGTGTTGAAGCCCGTCACGAACGCGTGGTGCGCGGCGTGCACCACCTTGTCGCGGTCGGCGGGCGGCACCGCCTGCAAGGCGCGCCCGGTCCCGCCTGACGCGACAGCCCGCGAAAGCTCGTGGACGTGCGACGACGCGGACGTGCCCGAGACCAGCGGGGTGAGCGTCGACTGGATCTTCGACTGAAAGATCGAACCGAGGCCGGCGATACCGGTGGCGAGCCCGAGCTGGCGAGCCGTGTTGTTCGCGCCCGACGCCATGCCGCTCAGCTGCGGGCGTACCACGCCGACGGCGGTCGAGGCCAGCGCGGGGGTGGCCAGGCCTATCCCGATGCCGGCCAGGATCTGGCCAGGCACCAGCGCGGTCCACTCGGACGAGTCGGACAGGTTCCCCATCAGCGCCAGCCCGACCGTCACGAACGCGAGCCCTGTCCCGAGCAGCAGCCGCACCGGCACGCGTGCCGTCAGCCGGCCGCTCACCGGCGAGACGAACAGAATCGGCCCGGTGACCGGCAACGACCGCAGCCCCGCCTCAAACGGCGAGAAGCCCAGCACGTTCTGGAAGAAGAGCGTGATGTAGAGGAACATCGAGAAGATCGACGCCGACAGGGCAAAGCCGACGATCGTGGCGCCCGTGAAGGCCGGCTTGTGGAACAGCGAGAGGTCGAGCAGCGGGTCGGCGGCACGGCGCTCCACCACCACGAACAGCACGAGCAGCAGTGCGGAGGCCGCGAAGCAGCTGACGATAAGGGCGCTCCCCCAGCCCTCCTCGTTGCCGCGGATCAGCGCGTAGACGAGCAGGAAGAGCGCAGGGCACAGCAGCGCGACGCCGCGGAGATCGACGCCGCCGGCGGCCGGGTCGCGCGACTCGCGCAACCGCAGCTGCGCGACGACGAGCGCCGCCAGGCCGATCGGCACGTTCACGAGGAAGACCCAGCGCCACGACAGCGCGTCGACGAGCGCACCGCCCACGAGCGGTCCGGTCGAGACCGCCGCGGCCGTGGTCGCGCCCCAGATGCCAAGCGCGGTCCCTCGCTCGCGACCCTGGAACTCCTGCGCGATCAGGGCCAGCGAGGTGCCGAACATCATCGCCCCGCCGATCCCTTGCGCCGCGCGCGAGACGTCCAGGAAGAGCGGGTCGGGAGCCAGCCCGCAGGCCAGCGACGAAGCGGTGAAAACCGCCAGCCCGAGCATGAAGACGTGCCTGCGGCCGACCTTGTCGGCCAGCGACCCCGCCGCCAGCAGCAAGCCGGCAAGGGTCAGCGCGTAGGCGTCGATCACCCACTGGAGGTCGCTGAAGTCGGCGCCGAGGTCGCGCTCGATCGACGGCAGCGCGACGTTCACGATCGTCACGTCGAGCAGCAGCATGAAGATGGCGATGCAGCTCGCGAGCAGGGTCCACCACTTGCGCTCCACTGGGTTCCGAGACTACCGCTGCCCCCTGAGAAGCTCATACGCTCGGATACGCGTTCGCCCCTCGAGCCAGTGCGCGTACGCACGGTTCAGGCCATCGATGATCCCGAGGCCGTGGCGCGGATCGGTCTGCACGACAACGATCGGTGGCAACCTTTCCCCAGCTCGCAATCGCTCGATCGTGTGCGTCGGCCGGCAATCGAATGGGAAGTTGTGCGTGTCCTCCAGGTCCGCAACGTCGATCTCGATCAGGCGGTAGGTCGCGTCCTCGGAACGATTTCCGCTCTGTTCTAAGCCCGTCTCGATGTCCGGATCATCGAACCGTTCAAGCTGTTCGTGCGGAATCGGGCCGGCGTCGAGGACAGCGAGACTCACGGCCGGAGTATCGCCGCCTCCTTTTCGCCAGCGTTCGGGAATGTCGCCCGACGCCGGGCACCGATGAAAATCAGCGTCCGTGTTCCTCACGGAACGGGAAGCTGACGAGATCGCGCGGGCGCGACTCGTACGCTGCCAACGGCGCGTCAAACTGGTGCGGCGAGGTCTTGGACCATCACCATGGCTAAACGGAACTACTTAGTGGAGGGCTTGTCTGGTGCCGGTAAATCCTCGGTCTACGAGGAGCTGATCCGACGCGGCTACGAGGCTATTAGTACCGACCGTGCGTGGGCCTACCATGCCGACCCTGACACCCATCTCCCGGGTGGCCCCGTCCGTCACAACACCTTCATGTGGGACCAGCAAAAGGCTGTCACCGAACTCGAAAGCCCGGAACCGGAAGTGTTG